>OBEQ012554234.1_pt1 | contig 16876 bp, 14 predicted proteins | sample 1670901 | NCBI WGS metagenome assembly OBEQ01 (sample SAMEA104232315, study PRJEB22302) | groundwater metagenome | biome: forest; feature: aquifer; material: groundwater | place: USA | collected 2011-08-07 | depth 5.4 m
AAAAAGAATTGGAAATCCTCAAAGAACATTATCGGGTGATAAAGCGCAAATCAGTCTGGGGGCTTGCCGATGTTTATTTATTGGAAAGAAAATTTTAAAATATGATTCCATTTGTTGATTTTAAGCGGGAATATGAGGTAATCGGCAAAGAGATAGACGCGGCAATGCGCCGGGTTTTGTTAAGCGGACAATTGATTTTGGGTCCGGAAGTGGAAAATTTCGAGAAAAACTTCGCCAAGTATTGCGGGGCGAAACATTGCGTGGGCGTGAATTCCGGAACTGACGCCTTGTATCTGAGCTTATTATGCGCCGGTATCGGGCCGGGGGACGAAGTGATAGTTCCGGTCAATACCGCGGTACCGACGGCTATGGCAGTGGCAATGAGCGGGGCGAAGCCGGTTTTTGTTGATTGCGATGATAATTTTCTGATGGATATTGATAAAATACCCAGTCTTTTGACCAAGAAAACCAAAGCAATCATTCCGGTTCATCTTTACGGCCGGACTTGCGATATGGGGAGGTTGAAAAAGCTGGCGACTGAACACAAATTATTTTTGATTGAGGATTGCGCGCAGTCAGCCGGCGCGGAGTGGGGCGGTCAAAAAGCCGGCACATTTGGGGATTTTGGATGCTTTAGTTTTTATCCGACAAAAAATCTCGGAGCTTACGGTGATGGGGGAGCCATAATCGTAAACAATGAAGATAATTATAAAAAACTGCTGGCTTCCCGTTTTTACGGCCAGGCTGATCGCGTCCATTGTTCAGGATTCGGCGTCAACAGCCGATTGGATGAAATTCAGGCCGCTATCTTGAATGTCAAACTTACGCATCTTGATGCCTGGAATAAGGACAGGCAGAAAATCGCCGATTTATACCGTAAATTGATAACCAATCCGGAAATAATCCTCCCGGCATCGGAGAGCGGTAATGGGCATGTCTATCATCTTTTTGTCATCAGAACAGCAAAAAGAGATTTGCTTAAAAAATATCTGGAAGACAAAGGAATTAAAACCGCGATTCATTATCCGATGCCGCTATATCGCCATTCTTATTTTTCCGATAAGAGCGGGGGATTGTTTCCGCTGGCGGAACAATATGCCGGAGAGATACTTTCATTGCCGATGTTTCCATTTCTAAAAGATGTCGAGATTAGAGAAATTACAGATGCCCTGAATAATTTCTGATGATTTGTCCAATTTGTTCTCATTCTGAACTTAAAAATTATCTTTTAAAAGATAATTTTAATTTTTTCCAATGTCTGAATTGCAGATTTATTCTGGTTGATGTTTCCGGCATAAATTTGTCCGACTATTATAATAATCCGAATTATCTTCACGATAAAGTCGGCAAAGGATATGTGGATTATGAAGCGGACAAGGCGCCGATGCGCCTGGTTTACATTGATCTTTTGAAAAAAGTGGAATCTTATCAGTCGGGTGGAAGATTGCTTGATTTGGGCGCGGCCAGCGGTTATTTTCTGGATGTTGCATCTCAAAACGGTTATTCGGCGGAAGGAATAGAACTGAATCCTTCGGCCGTCAAAGAGGGGCGGGAACGGGGCAGAAAAATAAAATTAGCCGATATCCTGAAAAACGGTTATCCGGATGATTCCTTTGATGTGGTTACCGCTTTTGATTTTTTTGAGCATCTTCCGCAGGATAAGTTGAAAGATTATATTTTGACTATAAAAAAACTGCTCGGAAAGAACGGAGTTTTGGCAATTATAACTGTCAACACGGCCAGTTGGTGGGCAAAAATTTTCGGCCGGAGATGGCATACTTTTTTGCCGCCGGAACATATCAGTTATTTCAGCGATAAAAACATAAGATTGTTTTTGGAAAATAGCGGGTTCGAAGTTTTAGAAATAAAAACCCTGCATAAGCGGTTTTCTTTACAATATGTTTTCAATTTTCTTTATCGCTGGCAGGGCATATTTTTATGGCTGTCCATTGCCAGGTTTTTAGAAAAATATTCCCATCTTGGACGACTGGCCATTAAGCTCCCGTTGGGGGATAATATGGTGGTATTGGCAAGGAAAAAATATGACTAAACCGGTTTATATAATAGCAGCATTAAGCATTCTGTTTACCGTAGTAATTCAGCTGGATATTACCCATGCGATTCTTTTTGATAATTATCTGAATACCAAGCAGATCAGCGGCGTTAATTATTATTTATCGCTAATTAATGAAAGTTCCAAGGGCAACTGGCAGTTGGGAAGCCCTTATATCCTGGAGCGGCGTTATGATCCGTATTTATATCCGGCTTTGAATATCAACGCCGCCGGGTTATTTAAAAGAGTTTTAGGCCTGGATATAAAAACCTACGCCATGGCCATGGGATATCTGGCGGTCTTTACCGTTATGATTTGTCTATTAACCGCTTTTTCTTATATCTTCAATTTCGGTTATTTCGGATATCTGGCGGCAACTGCCTATATTTTTTTCCCGGGAGTGCTGACATATATGTGGAATCGGACATTGAGTCCGGAAATAAATTTCATTCCGCTCGCGTTATTCCTGGTTTTTTATTTTGCCAAGTTTTCTTTCTGGAAAAGGGAGATTGGACTGGCGGCTCTCGCCGGAACATTGTTTTATGTATACCCTTATTATTGGACTTTTGCCTTGGTGCTTTTGGCAGTAAGCGATCTTTTAGAATTTTGGAAGCAGAAGAAAATTATTTGGAAATATTTTTATAAATATTTGATTATCATTGGGATTGCTTCCTGGTATGCGGTTCATTTATGGCAGATTCATCAGCTCCCTTATTATCAGGAAACAATGGTCAGAATTGGCGCCCTGCATAGCCGCTGGCCGGCCGGCTGGTATACTCAAGTGGTTTTATTGGCGTCTTTAGCTGTTTTTTTTGGATTAAAGAAATATGTTTTCCCAAAAATAAATCTAATGATGCAAGCTGATGGAACCTGGGATAAAATTATTGCCGGATTAATAGCCGGATTAGTTGTTCTTAATCAGCAGTTGATTACCGGAATGCAGCTGGAATTTAATTCCCACTATATTTCTATTATCCTATTCTTTTTGGTCGCTTTTTGGGGAAGCCTGGTTTATCTTTTACTCCGGAATTCCGGTTCTTATCGTAATATTTTTGTTTCCGTTTGTTTTTTTATGATAATTGGGCTGGTGTCGGTAAGAATATATGCGATTTCGGCCGATTTCGGATCAGGCGGTTATGTCGCCGGCATGGCGGATGAAGTAGTCGGATGGTTTTTGAAAAATCAGATTCAGGATAAGGTAGTGTATGCGCCCGAGGATCTCGGCGATGACATAAATTTATGGACCAATAATTATTTAATTTATAATGATAATCAGGCATTGCAGTTAATGTCTACGGAGGAACTTATTGACCGCTTTACTTATTTTGATATTACTAATCGGCGCATTACCGAAAATCTCCTGAGAGACCAGATAAAAATTTTTGGCCATACTTTTTTTTCGATTTTGCAAAAAGACGATGTAATAAATAAAATTAAGGCCAAGATTTTAGGCAAGAATTTTGTGCCGGGAAAATTGGCAGATTATGTAAAATATGATTTCAGTCCGATGCGCGAAAAAAGGACAAATCCGGACTTGGTTGTATTCAATAAATATCTGGAAAAATACCAGGTTGATTATCTGGTATACCGGCAAAAAGACAGGAACAGCATTTATGGCGATGTGCCGGGAGAAACGGTTTTCGAGGGCGAAGAATATCTCGTAAAGAAAAGGTTATAATATAGTGTATGGTTCAATTAATCCGCGCGCATTGGCGGCCAGTCGTATTGGCAATTGCAGTTGGAATTTTATGTTCCGCTCCGGCGGTTTATTTCCGGTATTCTGACAGCGGATACAAAGGGGTGGATTTTTTCGGTTCTGATGCGGAAAATTATTACCTCGGGCAGATCCAGGAAATTTATGACGGACATTTTTTTTCGGGAAACATTTTTGCCATAGAAGGAAAGAATGACCCATATGTTCAGCAGCCGATGCCCGCGATGATTGTCGCTTTTTTGGGTAAATTTTTAGGAATATCCGCCAGGGATGTGAATATTCTGACAAAATTTTTATTTCCGGCGTTTTTGACTCTGATAGTCTATGCGCTATTTTTGAATCTGACCGGACGGAAAGATCTGGCGATTCCGATGACCGCATTCGTGATGATGGTCCAGGCGACTTGGATATTTCTGAATCCGCCGTCATGGCTCCCGCTTCTGTTGAGGGGGGAATTTGTCGGAACGGATTATAATTTCATCAGCTATGCCCGGCCGATCAACCCCCAGATCAGTTCAATTTTCTTTTTTGGATATCTGCTGTGCATCTGGAATTTCCTGTCCGGCGGTTTTTCCGGAAAGACGGAAAAGATATGCGGAATCGCCGGCGCCGTAATTTTAGGACTGTCTTTTTATATTTATTTCTTCACATTTTCATTTTTATCGGTTTTTAACGCAGTTCTGTTCTTTTGGTTTTTGTATTCCGGTGATCGGGTTCGGTTAAAAAAGATTTTTTTCGTATCAATCGGGGCTTTGGTAATCGCGATACCGTATTTTGCTAATGTTTTTGAACTGATGAAATCTCCGGATTATGCTCAGCTCGCTCATCGGTCGAATATAGCCGAAAATCACAGATTTATTTTCAGCCGGGTATGGTGGGGAGTGACCGCGCTTTTCCTGCTGTTCTACCGCGGATCCAGCGAAACGAAGATTTTTATTTCAGCTTTCCTCGCCACGGCATTTTTAGTCACCAATCAGCAATTGATTACCGGGAAAACCCTGCCGCTTCCGGCTCATTATCATTGGTATTATATCGCTCCGGTCGGAGGCGCGATTCTCTTTTACCTTCTCTTGGTGAATATTGAGAAGTTTTTCAATCTTTACATATCGCGTTTGATGCCGGCAATTTTCACCTTGATGTTTTTATATGCCGGGTTTTCATATCAAAAGATTTCTTACGAAAAGCAATTGCCGTATTTCATTTCCAATCAGAGATACGCCTCCGTGCTTTCCTGGCTGGATGGGAATATTCCGGATGAGAGAAGTATTTTTGCCGATTATACATTATCAAACTTCATCCCCGCCTATACCCGCCATAATGTTTATTATGTGGGACTTTTATCCGATTCTTTGACAAGCGAAGAGCGGATCAGAAAATCCCTTTATGTTTACTTTTTCCTCGGCGGTGTTTCAGGAGATTCGGCAAGGGATTTTTTCTATGAGAATCGGGACTTTATCGGCGCTCAAATTTTCAGCGATTATTATCGGCAAAAAAATGGCTGTCATGGATGTTTTCCGGATTCTATTTTAGATGGATTTATTCTGGAATATCAGGAATTTCTTAAAAAAGATTTCTTGGAACAGCTTAAAAAATACCGGATTGATTATGCCGTTTGGGATAAAGAAAAAAATCCCGAGTGGCAGTTGGATCGTTTTTTTACAGATAAAATTTATGATCAAAACAATCTGGTTATTTATAAGATTTAGATAATTTACACGATAAAAATGCCCGCTATCTTTTTGAGGGAAAATAGAATTTTGTTAGGACTCTTATTTTTGATTTTTCTTGCCTATCTCTGGCTTGCTTGGCAGCCGATTGAAAATCTGCTTTCCGGATTTTTGGTGGATGACTCTTTTTATTATTTTAAGACTGCCGCCAACCTGACTAAGGGCTTGGGGCCGACTTTTGACGGAGAGCATCCGACCAACGGCTACCACCCTTTATGGATGGCGGTTGTTACGGCAGTTTATTATTTTTCCCCGGATGATAAAATCTTGCCAATTCATGTTTTATTGACCATAGCTTCCATTCTTTTTTTTCTGACCGGCATATTGATTTGGAAAATTATTTCTGCTTTTTCCGAAGATAAGCTCATTCCCGCCTTTTTTCTTTTGGCGTATGTCCTTAGTCCCTGGAATCTGGCCTTTTATTTGAGCGGCCTGGAAACGCCCCTTACTCTATTCTTATTTACAGTGTTCTTTCTGATTTTTTTAAAAGTCCTTAGGGATGAGGATTCGCTGATGAATTTCTTTTTTTTGGGAATAATCGGGGGACTGCTTGTACTTTCCCGCTTGGATTACGGAATTTTTTTGGCAGCTGTTTTCATCTTTATTTGGTTTAGAAATAAAAAATTATTTTGGAAAAAAATGATTTTTTTCGGATTGCCGGCATTTTTTGTCGCCGCTCCTTGGTTCTTATATAACTATTTTTATTTCGGCTCTTTTGTCCCGGCAAGCGGCTTGGCCTATACGCTAATCAATCACCAGCTTTGGTTTTACAAAGAACGGAGCTTGCTCTATGTCGGTCTTTGGTCTTTGCATGGTTTTTTGGGAACCATTGCCTCCACCTTGAATACTCTCGGCTGGCCGATTCATTACGCCGGTAAAAATTTGCTCAAATCATTTTTTTGGATGGCGGGGACCGCGTCAATTCCCTTGGCGGTTAGTGTTTACTTTTATAAGAAGAAGCGGGCGGAATCCGTTATTTTCTTAAAAGAATTCTTTTCCTTGAAGGAATGGACGGTTTTAAGGGTGCTTTTTTCTGGATATTTTTTATTAATGATAATCCACGGAGCGGTTCGCTGGTCAGGCCGGCCGTGGTATTTCAGCACTTTTCCGATTTTTGCGATGATTTTTTCCGCTTTGATTTTAAGCCGGCCGACTCTTCGTGCTTATCGAAGAAAGGCATTATTCATCCTTGCTGTTTTATTGGGCGCGTCTTATTCCCTGAATTTTAACAGGATTTTATCGGAAAACGTGAACCAGCTGGAAATGTATCAAGTCGCAATATGGGTCAGGGATAATCTTCCGGCAGATTCCCGCATTGCTTCTTTTAACAGCGGCATCCACGGATATTTCAGCGGCCATTTTGTAATGAATTCCGACGGATTAATCAATAACAGCGCTTATGAGGCAATGAAAGAAAATCGGCTCTGGCAGTTATTTCAAAAAAATCAGATTGATTATATAGTTGATTATGAGACGGTTTTAACTTATCGTTATAAATCTTTTTTTGGCATTGACGATCCTATTTCAAGAGTCGTCAAAATAGATATTCCGGAATCAATCCGGTCCGGTTCATACGGCGGTACCAATATGAGCATCTATAAGTTATAAAATTATGTCTGATTTATCCAATATAAAACTTGTGACCGGCGGATGCGGATTTGTCGGCCGGCATTTGGTTAACAAATTATTGGAAGAGGGCAGTGAAGTTTGGATTATTGATAATTTGTTCAGCGGAAAACACCCGGATGAATGGCTTCCGGAAAAATATAAAACCCAAGTCCATTTTATTCAGGAGGACTTGGTTGCTTTCTTAAAAAAAGAACCGGATTTGCCGAAATTTGAAGAAGTTTATCATTTGGCGGCCGTAGTAGGCGGCCGGGCGGTGCTGATTGAGCAGAATCCTATGTTCGTGGCATATGATCAGGCGATTGACTCCGCTTTTTTCAGCTGGGCCGTTAAGAATAAGGAAAAGATCGGGCGGATTTTATATGTCAGCAGTTCAGTGGCCTATCCGAATAAGTTGCAAAGTCGGGAAGCCGGCGGCCAAATTGCCATGAAAGAAGAATTTTTGGATATAAGGAATGCTTCGGGAGATATCGGCCTGCCGGAATCCATCTATGGCTGGATTAAGATTAATGGCGAGTATTTGGCCGGCGTAGTTGCCAAGAAATATGGAATTCCCGTAGTTTGCGCCCGGCCATTCTCCGGTTATGGCGAAGATCAGGATTTATCTTATCCGACGCCGTCCATAGCTTTGCGGGCGGCAAAAAGAGAAGATCCGCTGATAGTTTGGGGTTCGGGTAATCAAAGCCGGGATTTTGTGTATATAGATGATTTTGTTGACGCGCTTTGTCTGATTATTAAAAAAATCAGCGATGGCCGAGGGGTGAATATCGGCTTGGGGCAAGCGACTTCTTTTAAGGAAGTTGCCCAAATAATGGCGGAATTGGAAGGTTATAATCCCAAGATTCAGCCGCTTTCTAATATGGTGGAAGGATCTTTCACGGTATTAGCCGATCCCAGCTTTTTAAAAAGCCTGGGCTGGCAGCCGAAATATTCCGTTCGTGACGGATTTCAAAAAGTTTTAGACAAAGTCAAAAAAGATCTTACTAAGTAATCACGATTAGAGAGACTACTTTTTATCGAACTTAATTTTCCAGATATTTTTAAAGAATTTTAACGTTTCTTTGGAAACGCTTAATTTGCTTTTGCCCAGGCGCCTTTCAATGTAATGAATCGGGATTTCCCTTATTCTGAAATTATTTTCAGAAGCCCGATGGACGATTTCCGTCAGCATGATATTGCCGTCAGGGTGAAGCTGATTTTTTATCTTCTCCCAGATCTCTCTTTTAAAAACCCGATAATTATTGCTGGTATCTTTCACATTTAATTCCAAAATTATTTTTATTAAAAATTGTCCGATTAAACTTGCCATCCGGTTGAGAAACGGTTTTCCCTCAAACTTCGCGCCCCTTACATAGCGGGAGCCGATGACAAAATCAGTTTTATCCAAATCCAATAATTCAATCATTTCCGGAAGATATTTTGGATTATGGGCAAGGTCGGCATCCATGGCGCCAAGATATCGTCCATGGCTTGCGTTATAACCGCAAATTAAAGCCGTTGCCAGGCCGCGTTCATTATCCCGCTCAATCAAAGTTATTTCCGAATTGGTTTTTTGCAGCTCCCTGATGATAGGCCGGGTTTGATCTTGGCTATTATCGTCTACGATAATCAATTCAAACGAAATCGGAATAGCTTTTAATACCCTACTGGTGGTTTCCAGCAGGGTCTTGATGTTTCCTTCTTCGTTGTAGGTTGGGATAACTAAAGAAAATTTAGGGTTGTCCATAGTCTTGAATAATATAATCTGCCGCTTTTTCTCCGGAAGCAATAGCGCTTCCGGTGGAAGTGATAATCGGATATGTCAGATAGTTTCCGGCAAAATAGATTCCCTTGATATTACCGCGCTGTTCCGCGTTTTCATAACCCCTTAAGAATTCCGGAGAATAATTTTTAATTAGGGTCAGATGGTGCCAAAGCGGATTCAGGCGGAAACCGAAGAGCTTTTCAAAATCTTTTTGATATATCTCCAATAATTCATCCGAAGTTTTGTTCCGCAGATGCTCGTAATTTTTACTCAAGGTGGTGAAGAAATTAATCACTGTTCCATTTTGCACCCCGATTGTGCTGTTTAAAGAAGAAAGCATGAAAATTCCGCCGAAAGAATATCTTGGTTTTAAGCAGCTTAAGAGATATAGTTCTCTGGGAAGCTTCTGATGGGTTTCCAGGATTAAAGAAAGCGCGTCCAGGTATTTTATTTTCTCCAGTTTTTTATCTGAATAATCGCACAGGGAAAGAAAAATATGGGGCGGGGCGGTGTTGATCAGAATGTCTCCGGATAATGAGCTGTCTTGATTGTTTTTTTGAAATACTACACTTTTAGATTGTTCGTTTTGCCAGCTTATTTTTTTGACTGATGCGCCGGTAATAATCAGTCCGCCAAGTTCTTGGAATTCTTCCGTCATCTTTTCAATCATTACTTTGGTCCAATCGGTTCCGGGCAGATAGCCAAGTGGTTTTGAAAATTCCTGATAATGCAGGCGGCTGCCAATCCAATTAGCGCTTAATTCTTTGGAGGGCAGGCCGTATTTAATGTCCATTAGCGGATCAAAAATAATTTTTCGGACATTGGCCCCGGCAATTTTATCCAGCCAAGTTTCGGCATCGCCTAAGTCTTCGTCCCAATTTTTTTTAAAAAAACAATAAGCCATCAGTTTTATGAAGCGTAATTTATCCAGCCATGGAAGAGGAAATTTTATGAATTCCAGCGGATTTGTCAGATCATAAATCCGGTTGTCAATGGTAAAGAGCACCTTGCCTTTTTTCCAATGGACATTCTGATACAACCCCATTTTTTTTAAAGTTTGGAGGAGCGGCTTGTCTTGGTAAAGAATATGATGATAGCCCAGGGGAAAGTACTTGTTTTCTATTTTGAAGCTGCCGGCCAGGCCTCCGGCTTCGGAATAGCGTTCTAAGATCGTGCAGACAAAACCGTTTTTTAAAAGCTTGATTCCCGCTCCGAGGCCGGACATTCCGGCGCCGATGATTATTACTTTTTGTTTATTGCTATTAGTAGGGGACATGAGTCAAAGCAGATTTTTATTTTACTAGGTTGATTTTTTTAGCCAGCAATTCAGCCAATTCCTTGATGCCCTTGTCATTTTCTATGCTTTCCAGGCTCTGATCTTCTTTTTGCCAGAGATCGATTATATCGGCATTGATCGAATCTTCCAGAATCGCCCCTATATAATTGATCAGTTCTTCTTCGTTATGTCGGAAGTTTTCCAGCTGGTTCTTTATGAGGTATGGCAGATCCTCAAAACTACGGCAATTTTTTACTATGGAAAGTTTATTAAAAAAAACATCACCAAAAGCAACGACCGGTTTTTGTAAAAGAATGGCTTCCCAGCCGGCCGTGTTGTTGCCTACGGATATTAAGAGCTTTGATAATCGTAAAAGTTTTAAGCTGTTGCAAGATGGGTGAATCAGTTTTACTCCCGGTATTTTAACAATTTCTTGATAATATTTTTGAGTTCTAAACCCAACCATTACCGGATGTTCTTTCACATACAGTTTAAAGTTGATTGGCATTGATTTGGCAATCTGCGCGATTGTATGGAATTGATTTGTATAAAATGAAGCGTTGAGCAGAGTTGAGACTTCCGGTTCCAGGTGGAGAGGAAAATAAATAAAGTTTTCAGACATATTCGGATCGGAATAATAATGAGAAAATCCTTTCAGTCCTCTGATTTTGCGTTTTATTTTATCCCAAATGGAGTACCAAGGCGTTTCGTCGGTGTAGTCTCGTTCTTTTTTATAAAAGTATCGGTTAAAAAATTTTGTCAGCCACCGTACAGTTTTCAGTAATTTTTTTGGAGATAAAAATTTTAATTGTCCAATGCGGTCAGTTGGCTGTTTAGCAAATGCCCCCGACTCATTAATCTGGACAACGGGCGCATTTCGGAATTTTTCTAAAAATTGCCGGGCATTTTTTTCGCGCGGATTAATTATTTTTTTGGATTGAAAATCGTCAAAGAGCTTATCAGCCCAGCTGAAAGTCTTATAATTTTCGGTCAAGATGATCCCATTTCCGATTCTGGTGTAATCAAGAATAATAGTTTGAATGCCCATTTTTTTAGAAATTTGATAAAGCAATAAGCCGGCCAGAGAGCCGATAACTGAAATAAAAAGAAAATCCGGTTTTTCTTCTTCGAGGAATCGGATGATTTCTTTGGCGGTAACTTGGAGTATTTTGAGCATTTCTTCATGGGAAACCAATGCCTGATCATGCGGATATTCCCGGACTAATTGACCGTGCATGATGACCCGGTCAATGTAAAGATATGGCCATAAATTTGGGATCCCGTATTTTCCTTCAAATTTTTTCAGATAGTCCCAGTCAATTTTTTCATCCTTATATTTCTTATATACGTCCTCATCCAGAATTATTTTCGTGTAAGGAATCTCTTTTTGGGAAGCGAGAAAATCATATGCGGTCCGAGGCGTGGCATAGGCGCAAAAATTTTCCACCCCATAATTTTGGAGATGTATGGCGATCGCGTTTCCAATCGGCGCGAATTTTCTTTGAAGAAAGAAGCAACCTTTCATATTCGTATATGATATAACTTTTATCGCATTAAAAGAAGTTACCTTAAAAGCCGTATTTATGTTTAAGTCAGTATAGCCATAAGTTGATTGATGATTTGGATGTTGAAGCGGATAATTAAAGAATATGAAAAATAATAATATTAAAATCGGACTTATCGGCTTCGGTTCCATCGGAAAGCGCCATTATGAAAATCTGACCGCTCGCGGAGAGCGGGTGGTGGTTTTTTCCAATCGGAACAGCATAAAAGTTTCTCATCAGGCGCGGAATTGGAAAGATTTTTCCAGCCAGGGGCCTTATGGAGCGATTTTTGTCACTAACGAAACTCATAAGCATATTCCGACCATCAAAAAAGCGATAGCGCTCAATCCGAAAGCGATCTTTATTGAAAAGCCTCTGGCTCCTGATTTCAAACCGAAAGAGCTGAACGCTCTTTTGGAATCGCTGAAAAAGAAAAAAATCAGCGCCTGGGTTGGTTATTGTTTACATTTTTTCCGGCCTCTTTTAGAAGTCAAGAAATTGCTTCAAAAAAACGCGATCGGACGCATTTATTACATGCGCGTTTCCTACGGGAATGATCTGCGAAGCTGGCGGAAGAGGGATTATCGTTTGAATTATTCAGCGAAAAAAAGCCAGGGCGGAGGCATAATGCTGGATGCTATCCATGATCTCAACTATCCGGCGTGGCTTTTGGAAGATGAACTGCGGCCGCTTGCTGGCGCGATCAAAAAGATTTCTTCTTTGCAAATTGATACGGAAGATTATGCCGAAAGCATTCTGGTTTCAAAAAAGAAAAAAGTGCTGGTTTCCGTGCACCAGGATTATCTGCGGATTCCCGGTAAAAGATCGCTGGAAATCGCCGGCGAAAAGGGGACGATTGTCTGGGATTCTCTGCGCGGCGAAATTTCCATTGAAACTTCCAATAAGATTATTCGAAAAAAAGTGCCGGTGGAGAGAAACGAAATGTATGAAAAGGAATTAGATTTTTTCCTGAAAGCGGTCAAAAAAGGAAAGCTTTTTTCCAATTTGCGGGAAGCGATGCGGGATCTGGAGATCATCAAAATTTTAAAAAAATAAAATTATGAAAATTTTAATCATTGGAATCGGCTCTATCGGCGAGCGGCATCTGAAGAACCTGCTGAAATTAGGCTATAAAAATATCGTGCTTTCAGATTTTTCAAATGAGCGATTGGATAAATTAAAATCAGAATATCATCTTCCGGTTTATGCCGATTGGCGGTTGGCATTGAAAGAATTCCGACCGGATGCGACTTTCATCTGCACATCGGCGGAAACGCATGTTTCTTTGGCAAAAGCGGCGATTCAAAACGGCTCCCATGTTTTCATTGAAAAGCCGTTATCGGTGAATCTAAGCGGTATTGACGGACTTATCCGATTAGCCAAGCGGAAAAAGAAACTGGTCATGGTCGCCTGCAATTATCTTTTCCATCGCGGATTCCGGAAATTGCAAAAAATCCTAATTCAGAAAAAATATGGACGCCCGCTTTTTTGCCGGGTCGCAATCAGTTATCATCTGCCGTCGGCGCGGAAAAACAGGAATTACAGAAATCTTTATGCGGCGAAAAAAAATCAGGGCGGCGGCGTTATTTTGGATTCCGGAAGTCATGCGGTCAATTATCTTTCAGCGCTTTTCGGTCCGATAATGAAGAGCAGCGCCACGGCCAGCCGGTCGAATTTTCTCGGGATTCAAAGTGAAGAAGCCGCAGTTTTGGCGCTGGAACATATCGGCGGGATTTTGAGCATTGTTTCGCTTGATTACTTAAGTAAAAAGCCGATTCATCGGCTTGAAGCAGTTACTGACAGGGGCTTGCTGATTTTGGATTTTAAAAATGATTCTTTAGTGTTTGAGGACGATAAAAATAAAAAAGTGATTTATCAGGGCAATGGAGACGCGAACCGGATGTTTATTGATGAATTGAAACATTTTTTCCATTGCCTCCAAAAAAAGAAAAATCCGATGCAGGATCTGAAAGAAGCGAAGGAAACATTGAAATTTTTGGTTTGACCTAAATATCATTCATTCGGTTGTAATAATATGGCAATTAAAAATAAAAAAGGAATAGCATTATGGAATAAGGCGAAAAAATTGATTCCCGGCGGTAGCCAGCTTCTGTCCAAGCGTTCGGAAATGTTCCTTCCGGAGCAGTGGCCTTCTTATTATAAAAAAGCGAAGGGGATTGAAATTTTGGATCTGGACGGGAAAAAATATCTGGATTTCACCATCATGGGCGTCGGCTCCTGCACGCTAGGTTATGCCGATCCGGATGTGAATAAGGCGGTAAAATACGCGGTTGATAACGGTTCCATGTCAACGCTTAATTCTCCGGAAGAAGTGGAGCTGGCGGAGCTTCTGTTGGAATTGCATCCTTGGGCAAAAATGGTCCGTTATGCCAGGACCGGCGGTGAGGCGATGGCTGTTGCGGTGAGAATCGCCAGGGCTTACAGCGGGAAAGAAAAAGCGGTTTTTTGCGGTTATCACGGCTGGTCGGATTGGTATCTGGCCGCGAATCTGGCCGACCGAAAAAATCTGGATGGGCACCTGCTTCCGGGCTTGGAGCCGGCCGGAGTTCCCCATTCTCTGCGCGGGACGACGCTCGCTTTTTCCTATAACCGGATCGCCGAACTGGAAAAGCTGGTAAAAGAAAATAAGGATATCGGCGTCATTGTGGTTGAACCGTTCCGCCATCAGGAGCCAGAAAATGATTTTTTGGAAAAGGTCAAAGAAATCGCCGGTAAAATCGGCGCAGTGCTGATTTTTGACGAGATTACGATCGCCTGGCGGTTGAATGTCGGAAGCGCGCATCTTTTATACGGAGTCAATCCGGATATCGCGGTCTTAGGCAAAGCCATGAGCAACGGCTACCCAATGGCGGCGATCATCGGCAGGGAAGAGGTTATGCAGGCAGCGCAGAAAACTTTCATCTCCAGCACTTACTGGACGGAAAGAGTCGGGCCGGCGGCGGCTTTGGCGACGATCAGGAAAATGAAAAAAGTGAATTTACCGAAACATCTGAAGAAAATCGGCAGTATGATTGGCGGCGGCTGGCGGAAACTGGCCAAGAAACACAAGTTGAAAATAAATGTCATCGGACCCGAGGCTTTGATAACTTTTTCTTTTGATTACGGAGAGGATAATCAGGCGATCCGCACTTTATTCACCCAGGAAATGTTGAAGCGGGGATTCCTGGCTTCTGCAAGCGTTTATGTTTCTTATGCGCATAAACCTGGTCATGTTAAAAAATATCTGGAAGCGGTTGATGAAGTATTTGGAATTCTTAAAAAAGCGATTTTTGATAAAAATATCACTACCCTCCTTAACGGTCCGGTCGCTCATTCCGGATTCAAAAGACTTACTTAAATAGTCAAAAGTCATATGTCAAATGTCACATGTATAATACAGGCTCGTATGGGCTCTACCCGCCTGCCGGGAAAGGTTTTGAAGAAAGTCTTGGGAAAGACAATGCTTGAGCACCAGATTGAGAGGGTGAAGCGCGCCAAAACCATCGATCGGATAATCCTTGCCACAACTGATAGGCTTGAGGATAAAAAAATCGTCCGACTTGCGGGAAAATTGAAGATCGATGTATTCGCCGGGTCGGAAGCCGATGTGCTGGACCGGTATTATCAGACCGCCATGAAATTCGGAGTCCGCGATACGATTTTAAGATTGACCGGCGATTGCCCGCTTACGGATCCCGGGATTATTGATGATGTGGTCAGATTATATCTGAAAAATAAAAAAACCTGCCAGTATGCAAGCAATGTCGGCCTGCCGACTTTTCCGGACGGAATGGACGCGGAGGTTTTTTCTTATTCAGCGCTGGAAGAATCGTGGAAAAATGCCCATTTGCTTTCGGAACGGGAGCATGTGACTCTTTATATCAGAAATCATCCGGAAAAATTCAAAACCAGGAATCTGGCAAGTAAAAAGGTTTTTCCATATTTTCGCCTTACGCTTGATAATAAGGAAGATCTTATTTTGATCAGGAAGATTTTTATCTCGCTTTATCCGAAAAATAAATATTTCAGCTTGTCTGACACAGTTAAATTTCTGGAAAAAAATTCTAAATTGGCTTCAATCAATAGCCATATCCGGAGAAATGAAGGACTGCTGAAGTCTTTAAAAAATGATAAAAAATAAAATGATTGTTATAGTCGATTACGGAATGGGCAATCTTTTTTCGGTCAAAAACGCCCTGGAATCCCTCGGGGTGGAAGTTGTCATTTCCAGAAATCCGGAAGATTTGAAAAGATCGGATCGGATTATTCTGCCGGGCGTTGGCGCGTTTCCGGACGGGATGAAAAATCTGAAAGAATCGGGAATCATCCCCGCGCTGGAAGAAGAGGTATTGCGTAAGAAAAAACCCTTTTTGGGAATTTGTCTGGGAATGCAGCTTTTGGGCTCGGTCGGCGAAGAGTATAAGGAAACGGCGGGTCTTGGATGGCTTCCCGGGCGAGTCCGGAGATTTCAAACGGATAAAAAGCAATTCTGCATTCCGCATGTCGGCTGGAATGAGGTGGCGGCGAAAGATAACCATTTGTTCAAGGGATTACCCAATCCTATTTTTTATTTCGTCCATAGCTATCACTTGGTTCCGGAAGATCTGTCAGCGGTCATCGCCACCTGCGATTATGGGGAGATATTTGCGGCGGCGGTGCAGAAGGAAAATATTTTCGGAGTGCAGTTTCATCCGGAAAAAAGCCAGAAAGATGGATTGAAGGTGCTGGAAAATTTTTTAAATTATAATAATTGATTTATGCTTAAAAAAAGATTGATTCCGTGCCTGCTTTTGCAGAACGGCCAATTGGTAAAAAGCACCGGTTTTAAAGAATACCAGATAATCGGCAATCCCAAGATCGCCATCCAGTTTTTTAATTCCTGGGCGGTGGATGAAATTATTTTTCTGGATATAAGCAGGACTTCGGATTATACGACTCTCTTAAGGAAGGATTATAATTACAAGACCTTGGAAGCGATTACCGATATCGTCAAAGAAAGCGCCAAGATCTGTTTTGTTCCGCTGACAGTGGGGGGTAATATCCGGACCATCGGGCAGATGCAGGATCTTTTCAAAAGCGGGGCGGATAAAGTGACTATCAATACGGAAGCGATGCGCCGGCCGGAATTTATCACTGAAGCGGCGGAAAAATTCGGAAGCCAGGCGATAGTTGTTTCCATAGATGCAAAAATA
>OBEQ011050833.1_pt1 | contig 16868 bp, 22 predicted proteins | sample 1670901 | NCBI WGS metagenome assembly OBEQ01 (sample SAMEA104232315, study PRJEB22302) | groundwater metagenome | biome: forest; feature: aquifer; material: groundwater | place: USA | collected 2011-08-07 | depth 5.4 m
GAAATTAAGCAGGTTCAGGAAATTATTGATACAGCAATACTAATACCAATCACTCTTATGAAGCTATACCCTTTAAAAAAGGAGTATTGGACAAAATGTGAAATTAACAAGGATTTAAAGGAGAGAATATTTGCTTTTTTACCCGTCTTAAACAACTTCCCTGTTTACAAATTACTAGTTGTGCCTTTTGGACACGTTGAAAAGAAATGGGAATTTGATGCCGCATACCCTTTTAGTATGTTTGATGATGAAGAATTAGAAAAATTTATCTATGGATCAAATCAGCAGGCACCGAGCTGTAGGTAAAAGATTGCACTGGACACCTTGAAACACCCATCTACCCATTATGGGTAGATTATAAACTGTAAAGTGTAACCGATGTTTCTCATCTTCTGCAATTTTTGCTTTCGGCCTGTCAGTACTATATAATCACTAATTACTATGGAACCACGACCTAAAGAAGGATTAATTATACCGCCACATTGGAAAGTCCCAGAGCCTGCTTTTCCATTTGGGACCATAGTTACAAAGCCTGTTTTGGTCATACCTGATGCTAATTTTCTGCGCCGAGCACTTGAGGGCTACGACGAGAAGTCAAAAGAAATCGAGGGAGAGGAAGGACCAAAGGGTTTCGGTGACTATTTATTTAGGGATAATGGAGATTTGATATGTTTTCAAGAAATATATGGCTCTGGTGGGAGGAAAAATACAAGTGTTGTGCATTTTCCAGGAGACACACCAAGAGTTGGAACATTCTTCAGTGATGATCATGTTGTAGTAGATTTTTACGATTTTTTAACTAACCGGGGGGATTGGCTAGGTGAAGCACATTATGAATGGGGAGATTATGCTGTAGGTTTAACCTTAGGTCGTCGCTATATCTCTGCAACTGATGGCTCGATAGAATCACCTCACCTGACTTTTAATTTTGATCCCATTTACGAAGACCCAGATGAAAGCAATAAACTTAAAGGGTGGACTATCTCACATTTAGGGGAGCTAGAATCATTTGATACTGAGCATAAAGGGTTTAGTGCAGAGGAATTACCTAATGAACAAAACAGCTATATTATAAGAAGAAATGGCGAGCTTGCATACAAGGTACGTGCATATCTTAATCAAAATGTAGCAACAGTGGAGCAACAGTATGCATATGAAGGACAACCGGGAGAGGGAACAATTAAAATTGCGAGAGTCAATCTAAGTGGAGTTCTTGTAGCAGATGCATATGACATTTCTTTTTTGCCGACTGATATTTCAGATCCAGCAAACCTTGATACTCCTTGGAAATCCGCAGGAGAAAGACTTGGAGATCCGATGTTATCATTTAGAGGTCCAGTTAAAGAGTTTATGAATTCCGTTACTTGGTAGTTTTATTGCCCTAGATCGTTAGGGTAAAATATTGTTGTTTTTGAAGCTAATTCTTCTTATTTTACCTTCTGCCAAATTTCTTTTTCGCCTCGGATGATATAATATGCTGGTATGGCTACACGACAAGAGGCGGAAGGGAATAGACCTCCACAACAAGGCATTATTAAACGAACAGTAAGGGCCATTTGTGAGCAATACCCCTACACCTTTCCCATAATAGCTGCTGCAGTAGCAGTTGGCGCAACAATTGATTCAGCTAGAACATTAGTTGATATAAGTGATGCGGCTAATCGGGCATTCCCTCCCGTTGCCGATCCAAAAGATATTGATCAAGCTAATAATACAATAACAGCTTTTAAACGAACTATTGGAAATGAAGCAGAGCACATTATCTTAGCAGGCGGAACAACTATCCTTATACATCAGGATCTTTTAGATGGTCTTCGCCAATCTTATGGATTAATTCAAGCAGATCAGCAACGCAGTGAGGCAGTTAGCACTTATCAACGAACTTTGGAGGACAGTGCCCCACCTGTTATCAATGGCAAAAGTCGACTGGATCTTGATTTACTTATTGCCCAGGTAAGTGGTATAACAGCAACCATTAGCCCCTTTATTCTTTTACCGCTTCGTGGTTTAAACAGAGCAAGAAGAGCGAACAGAGAAGCTGCTGCTTCTACTTTGAAAACCCAATAAAATTTGTTTACTCCATCTTCTATCAGATTTCTTTGGCTATTTGCTATAATTCCTGATATGACACTTCGTGAGAGACAGGGAGATATCGAGATAATCCATCAGGACGAGCAGGAATTAAGCATAACTCAATGGTCTAATATGCTTGAAATATCTGGGAGTACTTTTAGGACAGCCTCTTACAGAGCTGAGGCAAGGGAAATGTATGAAAGAAAAAATAAACATTCTATATTTTCTTAAACGAACTGGTCAGTTAGTTTATAAACTCTACGACCTAATGCCAGAGGAAATTGCAGTTGTGGAAAAGGTAAATTAAAAACTTATGAAAAGAAGAACAGAAAAAGATTTTTGGATAGAAATGTCCATAAAAGAGATTTGGACACAGGCTCATTTTGCCGAATTAGCATATAAGAACATAAACCCAAAAGCTATTCACCCCACTGATGCTGTTTTTTCCTCCATTCACTCTTTTTTATCTCACTGTGCAATGGTCTCTAAAATGCTCAAAGCAAAGTTCGATCAAAACTCAACTACTTCCATTGGTGATGTATTAGTTATTTCAGTTACCTCAATTATTCATAATCGTAAATTCCGAAATAGCCTAGAGCACTACGACAGAGAATTAAAAAAGTGGATATTAGATAAGGGAGTGAATGCAAACATAGGAACTTACAATATTGGACTAAAGTCGATGATTCAAATTCCCAATATAGTTTTTATTAGTCACTACGATCCAAATAACTATACATATACTTTCGTGGATGAAGATACTAATTTGGAAATTCTTTATCAGGAAGCATTAAGGATTAAAAATACAGCTGATACGTGGGTAAAGACTATGGAAGCTTCTAACCGTTCAATTTTTTAAAAATGTCCAATATTACAATCCAAATAGAACAAAAAATCTTTATGATAGAAGCTCCAAGGATATTTGTGGAGGTGAATAAAAAATAATATGGCTAAAAAAATGAAAGTGGAAAATCAAAATTCACAAATTGTCATATACAGGGATCAAAACGGAAACATTAAAATTGATGTGCGTTTTGATGGTGATACTGTGTGGCTGACTCAGGATGCAATTGCAGCGCTCTATGACAAAGGAAGATCTACAATCACGGAGCATATTCAAAATATCCTTCAAGAAGGAGAATTAGACGTAAGTTCAGTATGTCGGGAATTCCGACGAACTGGTGAAGACGGCAAAAAATACCTTGTAAAATACTACAATTTAGATCTCATTATCGCCGTTGGATACAGGGTAAAATCAACGCAGGGCACAGCTTTTCGTAAGTGGGCAACGCAGAGGCTTTCAGAATATATAGTCAAAGGTTTTGTAATAGATAGTGAGAGATTGAAAAATCCGGATTTACCTTTTGATTATTTTGAGGAGCTTGAGCGCACTATTGCGGATATTCGTACCAGCGAAAAGCGGTTTTACCGTAAAATAACTGATATTTACGCAACCAGCATAGACTATGATCCGACCAATGACCAAAGTATTTTGTTTTTCAAAACAGTTCAAAACAAAGTACATTTCGCAGTCACGGGAAGTACAGCCGCCGAAATTGTCGTAGATAGAATAGATAGCGATAAAAAGAATTTGGGACTTACCAATTTTAGAGGCACCAAACCAACAAAGGAAGAAGTGGTTATTGCCAAAAATTATTATAACGCGGAAGAGCTAACACAGCTCAATGCGCTTGTCGAACAGTATTTGGTATTTGCCACAGAACAAGCCCGCCGCAGAGTGCCTATGACTATGGCTGACTGGATAGAAAAGCTCCACGGATTTTTGACGATCAATGATAGAAATATCCTGCAAGACGCAGATAGAATCTCGCATGAATTGATGAAAGAATTGCAGAGAAGAAATTTGATGAGTATAAACAAATGGAGGCAAAACAGGATGTTGATTTTGACGAGGCAATACTGAAGGCGATTGAAAGTGTAAAAGGTAGGCATAAAATAAAGCAAACTAAGATAAAATAATGTCTCAATATTACAATCCAAATAGAAAAAGAAATTTTAGTGTAATAATCTCTGAATTTTGGTAAGATACAATTAATATAATAATCTAATGGACTTAAAAGCAAAATTTTTAAAGGTTTATGCTAATTTACCTCTTGGGGTAAGAGAAGAGGTAGTTATTGTCATAGATGGTGAGCCTCTTTCCTGGAAAGCCGCTCAACTGGAGGTTGAACAAAATACCAAAAAAGGTAAGGAAATTTTAGAACAGTTAAATAAATTACAAATACTAAAATGACAAAAACAAAAGACGATCAAATTGATACACTGGATGCTAGTTCAAAAGAACAACTCAAACAGATTACGATAGCCCGAATTAGAACTATTTCAAGTGATACAAAAATATCACTTGGCTCTGAAGACTATACCGTTGAAGAGTTGGTTAATCATGTTGAAAAAGATGATCAGGTTGGTGAAGAAATGATCCAAATGAACTGGCAGTACCTCAAAGACTTGGCTTCAGGAGCACTTTACGATAATGAGTAAAACAGTTTTAATCACCCGGCCCAATTACGACATAACTACAAATTATTTTCATCAGTGGTCAGAGCAAGTAATAAGCTTGGCGACAGCAAGAAAAAATAAAGTGTTAGACCTTGACGGTCAAAAAGCAAATCGTAAAACTTTCGAAAGCTATGCAAAAAAGCACCGACCGGATTTTTTCTTTTTTAATGGTCATGGTTCTGATACAGTTTTAGCTGGGTCTGATAATGAACCAATCTTAACCAGTAACGATAACGACTCCATGTGTACCCAATCTATTGTATATGTTCGCAGTTGCAGTGCAGCTCGGGTTCTCGGTGCTTCTTTAGTTAAACAAGGTACAAAAACTTTTATCGGCTATGTAAATAAATTTGGATTTATGAGATTAGTTGATAAGCAGTCAAGACCATTGTCCGATCCACTTGCAAGACTATTTTTAGCACCCTCAAACATAGTCGCTACAACGCTTTTAAAGGGTCATCCAGCATCCGAAGCTCATAGAAGAAGCCTTAGAGAGATGAAAAAGAATTTACGAAAATTACTTTCAAGTGAGAATCCTTTGTCAGATTCAACAGGAGCAGTATTACTTTGGTCAAATATTCGCGGTCAAACTCTTCTGGGCAATCCAAATGCTGTAATTTAATCAACATGTCCCAATATTACAACCCTGATCCGCTGTTGACTTTCGGGTAATTTATGGTTTAAAGTAGGAAAATGAATAGATAAAACTATGAAAAAGATTATTACCAGAGGAATAAAAGTTTATATCTTCCAGCAAAATGAAATAGATTATATCTTCCTCACTGATATTGCCAGATACAAAGATAAGGAAAGAACTGATTATATTATCCAAAATTGGATGAGGAATCGAGATACTATAGAGTTCCTGGGAATTTGGGAACAAATCAACAATCCAAATTTTAAACCCATCGAATTCGATGGGTTAAGAAAAGAAGCAGGTTTAAATAGTTTTTCGCTAACCCCTAAGAGGTGGGTACTTTCTGTCAATGCCATAGGGATTATTGCAAAATCTGGCAGGTACGGAGGTGGAATTTTTGCTCACAAAGATATTGCTTTTGAATTTGCGTCTTGGATTAGCGCAGAATTTAAACTTTACTTAATTAAAGAATTTCAACATTACAACCCAAACCCTCCTTCGTCCTTCGACTTCCCTCTGGACTACGGAAGGGTAAGGTAGAAAAAATGGAAAATCAAAATTCACAAATTGTCATATATAAGGATAAAAACGGTAATATCAAAATTGATGTGCGTTTTGATGGTGATACTGTGTGGCTGACCCAAGATGCAATTGCAGCACTCTATGACAAAGGAAGATCTACAATCACGGAGCATATCCAAAATATCTTTAAAGAGGGTGAATTAAACCGGACTGCAGTATGTCGGGAATTCCGACGAACTGGTGAAGATGGTAAAAAATACCTTGTAAAATATTACAATTTAGAACTCATTATCGCTGTTGGTTATAGAGTAAAATCATCACAAGGTACAGCATTCCGTAAATGGGCAACAGAGAGGATTTCGGAATATATTGTCAAAGGTTTTGTAATAGATAGTGAGAGATTAAAAAATCCCGATCTTCCTTTTGATTATTTTGAAGAGCTCGAGCGAACCATCACTGATATCCGTACCAGTGAAAAAAGATTTTATCGGAAAATTACTGATATTTACGCAACAAGTATAGACTATGATCCCACCAATGATCAAAGTATTTTGTTTTTCAAAACAGTACAAAACAAAGTTCATTATGCGGTTACGGGAAGTACTGCTGCTGAAATTGTTGTAGATAGAATAAAAAGTGATAAAAAGAATTTAGGGCTAACCAATTTCAGAGGTATTAAACCAACAAAGGAAGAAGTAGTTATTGCTAAAAATTATTATAATGCGGAAGAACTAACACAGCTTAATGCATTGGTTGAACAGTATTTGATATTTGCTACGGAGCAAGCCCGCCGTAGAGTGCCTATGACTATGAATGACTGGATAGAAAAGCTCCACGGATTTTTGACGATCAATGATAGAAATATTCTGCAGGATGCGGGTAGAATTTCGCATGAATTGATGAAGGAAATTGCAGAAAAGAAATTTGAAGAGTATAAACAGATCGAAGCAAGACAGGATGTTGATTTTGATGAAGCAATATTAAAGGCGATTGAAAGTGTAAAAAGTAGAGGTAGCAGAAAATAATTTATGTTTCAATATTACAACCCGAACAGAACAAAGAATCTTTACGATAAAAGCTCAACTCAATCTTTTCGTTTGAGCAGGTCAAAAATTGATCTATATTTAAATTGCCCAAGATGTTTTTATTTGGATAGAAAACTGGGAGTTGCTCAACCACCTGGATTCCCTTTTTCCCTGAATTCCGCTGTAGATAAGCTTTTAAAGAAAGAATTTGATATTCACCGCAAAGCAAAAAGTAAACACCCTTTAATGGAAACATACGCAATTAATGCTATTCCTTTTGATCATGAAAAACTGGAAGAATGGCAAGACTCAATGAGGCGAGGAATAACTTTTCAGATTGACAAGACAAATGTAGTAGTCACCGGTGGCATTGATGATTTATGGATAAACCCCAAAAAGGAATTAATTATTGTTGATTACAAAGCCACTTCAAAGGAAGAAGAAGTAACGTTAGATGCAGACTGGCAGATTGGTTATAAAAGACAGATGGAAATTTACCAATGGTTATTTAGGAAAAACAGATTTAAAGTTTCTAAAACTGGATACTTTGTTTATTGTAATGGCAAAACGGACAAAGAGGCTTTTGACGCAAAATTGGAATTTGATATTAAGATTATTCCATACGAAGGAGATGACTCATGGGTTGAAGGAGTAATTTTTGATACGATTGAATGTTTAAAATCAGAAAAGCTTCCTGATAGCGGTGAGAACTGCGACTTCTGTAAATACAGGCAAGCCGTAAGACAGTTTGAGAAATAGAAAAAAGAGGATAGGAAATAAAATAATTATGACTAAAGAACTAATACCAAAACAATCAGAAATAATTCTTTACACCACGACCAATGGAGATGTCAAACTCGAAGTATTTTTGCACGATGAAACAATGTGGTTAACGCAAAAGCAGATAGCAGATTTATTTGGGGTAGAAGTAAATACCATTAATTATCATCTCAAGGAAATATTTAAAAGTAGTGAATTAGAGGAAATTTCAGTTATTCGAAAAATTCGAATAACTGCCTCGGATAGAAAAGATTACCTTACGGCTTTTTATAACCTGGATGTAATTATTGCGGTTGGTTACCGTGTCAATTCCAAACGTGCCACACAGTTTCGTATCTGGGCAACACAGGTTTTGAGAGAATATATTATTAAAGGTTTCGCATTAAACGACGAAGTTCTCAAACAAGGAACGAGGGTTTTTGGAAAAGATTATTTTCGGGAACTCCTGGAAAGAATTCGCTCAATTAGAACCAGCGAGAGACGGATCTATCTGCAAATTACTGATATTTTTGCTGAATGCAGTATTGATTATAACCCAAATTCGGAAATGACTAAAGATTTTTTTGCCACAGTACAAAATAAATTTCACTTTGCTATCACTGGCCAAACAGCAGCAGAGATTATTAATACAAAGGCAAATAAAAAAGTACCGTTTATGGGACTAACTACCTGGAAGAATTCTCCCAAAGGCAGAATTCTTTCCTCCGATGTGGTCATTGCCAAAAATTACCTACAGGAAAAGGAAATAAAAAAACTCGAACGTACTATATCGGGATTTTTTGATTATATTGAAAATCTGATCGAAAACAGACAGACATTCACAATGGTGGAGTTTACCCAGAGTGTAAACAAATTTTTGAGTTTTAATGAGTACAAAATTCTTGGTGGAAAAGGAGCAATATCCAAGGAGCAAGCAGACAAAAAAGCCCTAGCTGAGTATGAAACATTTAATAAAGCACAACAGATAGAATCTGACTTTGAGCGATTGACGAAAAAATTATTAAAGGAAGGAAGCAAATAAATAAAAAATGCAACAACCAGACTACGATCTCGACAAAATCAAATTCGCCACTGATGGATCAACATTTGAGAAAGCAGTTGCTTTATACGAAAGCGGAGAAGTAACTCAATTTGAGGAAGGAATCAGATCTTACAGTGCTGTAGTGCTTGGCACCAAAACGTATCGGGTATCCGTAGAAGCACGCCGATATGACTACGGCCACTGCACTTGCTACCTTGGTCAAAACGATACTCTTTGCAAGCATATGGTGGCATTGGCACTTTTCGTTGTTATGGACGGCAAGCCACTTACAAATGAAGATAAGAAACTCGTACACACTCCAACTTGTAGTGGCGACTTAAGAAAATTGGACAAAGAGGAATTGGCTATGATTAAAAAATCCATTACCAAGGCTATGCAATATATAAAGGGCTATACTGGCCCATCTCGCACCTGGTTTGCGTATCAAAATTCACTGCAAGAAGGTTGTAACCGTTTGTCGGCCATTGTGTCTGATTTACCAGTAAGCGAACAAACAGCGGAACTCTTGGTGGATTTGCTCCTGCGATTAGATAAGAAACTTATCTCAGGAGGCGTTGATGACTCTGATGGAACAGTTGGTGAGTTTATTAGGGAAACTGTTGAGGTACTTAAACAATATGCTGTACTGAATCCAGAATGCATACTAACATTTCGAAAATTACAAAATAGAGAAACCTGTTTTGGTTGGGAAGAGCCACTAATTTCCATATGACTTTGACCGGACAGAAAGCATACAGCGTTGAGGAAATAAGAAAAACCTATACTAAAGCCTATGCTCCTTGGACTAAGGAAGAAGACACAATACTAAAAAATGCCTATGAGCAGTTTACTAAACTTAAGCAACCAGATGAGAATTTCATTTCAGAATATGCCAAAAAATTTGGCAGAAAACCTGGTGGTATTAGATCCCGTATTGCCAAACTCTCAAATGGAAATGTGGGTGATCGTCATCCTGAACAAGTTTTCAGATCTCAGATCAAAGTAATCTCTCAACCAGTACATTTACCCGACCATTTATCTTCTGACCAAAAATTTGTTTTAGAATCTTTACTTTCTTGGATTAGAAACCCTAGAAATGGTTTCATTACTGTAGGAGGCTATGCTGGTACTGGTAAAACAACTATTACTGCTATTTTGCGGACTCTCCTTAAAAAACAATCACCTGACCTGGCTGTTTCCTTTGCTTGTTTTACTGGTAAAGCCAGTCAGGTGTTAAAAAGTAAACTTTTAGAACAAAAAGCAATTTTTAAAGGAGATACCATTGGTACACTTCATTCTCTAATGTATAAACCAAAGGTTGATAAAAATGGCCAGATTGTTGGTTGGAAAAAAGTAAATGATATTGACTGCGATTTAATAATTATTGATGAGGCTTCAATGATAACCCAGGATATGTGGAGGGATATTTGTTCTTATGATGTCCCGATTATTGCAATTGGAGACCATGGACAACTCCCACCAGTTGGCGATACTTACAGCTTAATGGATAATCCAAACTTAAGATTAGAAACAATCCACCGCCATGCTCAAGATAATCCAATTCTACAAGTTGCAACTCTGGCTAGAACTATTGGTAAAATCCCACTTCGAGATTTCTCTGCAACTGTGAGAAAAGTTGCCAGAGGTACACAGGAAGCCCAAGATATAGTTGATAAAATATTTAACAGTTTTGATGACAATACTCTTATTCTTTGTGGTAGAAATGCTACCAGAGTAAAACTCAATCAGCAAATTAGAAGCAGACTAGATTTTACCTCAGATGAACCAGTTGTTGGTGAACAGGTTATTTGTCTAAAAAATAATTACAAAAATTTAACCAGACCAATTTACAATGGCATGATAGGAAAACTTATTAAACTTGCTCCTGTTGACAAGCACTGGTATATGGCTGAAATATTATTCCATGGTGAAGAGATTCCATATCAAGGTAAAATCTCAAGGTATCAATTCCATAAAGAAAAATACTTAGAAGCAGTCAAAGGTATTCACTACAGTGAGATTGGTGACAGGTTTGATTTTGGATATGCTTTAACAGTCCATAAAGCCCAAGGTTCCCAAGCTCAAAGGGTGTTACTTTTTGAAGAACCATCAAGTTATTGGGAAGATGAGTTATGGAATAAATGGTTATATACAGCAGTTACCAGAGCAGTCAAAGAATTATATATTATTGGGTAACTTGAGTAACAAAAGTATTCTTAGAAACAAAAGTTATTCAAAAGCGATAATTCCTCTTTCTGGTGTCAGCGAATCCCGATGAAATCGGGATGAGCGACCGACATGGAATGCGTTGATTTTGCAAGCGAAGGCCGAAGGCCTGAGCGGCTGAACCGCAATATGATGTGATGGATGCAATTGAGGTTGGAGTCGCCACCTGAGGTTGGAACCGACACTGGAGCTTGGAAGCGCAACAATATGTGGTAGGTATCGTCAATTCCTTTTCCCCTTACCCCTTTTCCTTGACGATACCAAATAGCAAATTAAAACCTAGCATAAGTTAGAAGTTCTTGGTAAAATATGTTCGAGTGACATCGTAGAGATGCACCCAATCCCGAGTTGGTACCCCATCTGGCACGATGTTCGGACCTATTTAGGCTCATTAGATTCTAAAGAAAAAGCTCAGTTACTTATTTTTCTCCAATATTTTAAAAAGAAGGGAGAAAAATCGTGATATTCAATCTTTTCAGAAACCGTGAGGCTAATAACCCATTCTTAATGTCAAAATTATATGACGAAACAACCTTTTATCCACAGTTTATTAAGGATCTAGAAAAAACAAAGGAAGAAGTAATTATTGAATGCCCATTTATTAGCTGCAAACGGATGATATTGCTCGATCCTGTATTTAAAAGATTGGTTAAACGTGGGGTAAAAATATATGTCATTACCCGTGATCCCAAGGAACATAGTGAGAGTATGGTAAATCAGGCTGAATTTGAAATTAGTAATTTCAAGTTTAGGAATCCAAGTATTAATGTGTTATGGTAATCACCATCGAAAACTGGCTATTTTGGATAGGAAAATACTGTGGGAAGGAAGCCTTAACATTCTTTCTCAAGGATATAGCCGTGAAATTATGAGAAGAATAGAAAACGAGGAGTTAACTTTACAAATGTTTGAGTTTCTGAAGCTGGATAATTTTCTCTGAGAACTTTAATGTCTAGTTAGAAGGATGCGTTCTGATCTCCTAGGGGCACTTGATTGATCATGTTATGATAAACTCTTGCTGCATATACAGTGTTTAAATTAGGATTAGTGCTTGTTAAAAGAAGTTGAAGATTTTCTGCGTACATCTCTTGTGATTTAGTATAAGCTACTCTGATAGTATCCCCTTCCAAAAGTGCTTTACTTATTTCAAAAGCAGGTCGGAGGAATAAAGTGGCTATTGGATCATTATATTGATCAGAAATAGAAGTTTCTCCTGTGTGTACAAATTTAAATTCTTCTTTATATCCAATATAGGATTTAGTTCCTAAACTGATACATTTGGGACCCAGCTCTTTACCAGAATCACAAGATAACGAATAAATAATTTTATCTTTTAGTAGGCTTTCATTATCATCATATGAAATTAATATATTATTTTCAAAACCAAGAATTATTTTACTTGAACCATGACCGTTAAATAGGATTAAATGGGGATTTTTTTCTTGAACTAATCTTGTTAATTCTTCCTTCGTGACTTTACTCTTTTTGAGCTCGTATATATCTGTACCAACAGGTAAATTTATAATACTGGCTATAATACCCTCTGACCAGACATTCAAATATTCAGTTGCTATATCGTGTGCGGGATTAGTTATAATAACGATTCTTGTGGGCATGGTTTGATATTTCAGGATAAACGAGGGATTAGTATTTGATTTAGAAGTTTTCCATTCTTTAGTGCTCTTAGAAACTCCAAATCAGTTTTTACAAACTCTTTACCAATCTTATCACCACTTTTTACATGTTTAATCATGTCATCTCTGGATATACTGGTTCCACCACCTCCACTAGAAAAATATACTTTAGGGGAGATTATTTCTAATCTAGCTATTACCAATTCTATTTCTTTTTGTTTCAATGTATTCTTATCAATATTTTTTGGCATTTTATTAATTATATTAATTCTAACTGTCGTAATTCTTCTAATATCCTTTTGCTTATTTCCGTATTATTTTTTATTTCTAAATAAGCTACGTTCCAACTTATAGAACCAACGCCTTCGAGCACGATAATAACATCATTTCTAAGATTTATTGGTATATTTGCGTATGTTTTTAGAAAACTTTCTCTTAATAATTCCATATGAGTGAAGTATATATACTATATTCTACAAAGTACACCAATACTTAATGATATTAAAGGTATCATAAATATAGTAAATAATATTGTTAGAATTTTGCAAGAACAAAAAATAATTAAATAAATTTCTTTAGACTCTAACAAATTATTGCTTATTCTATCTATTTTTAGTATAAAAGACTGATGCTATGACTAAAATTAAAGATTACCCTACTAATGATGCATGGGATAGCAACATTCCTTGGGAATATATAGAACAAATTATAACAGTCGAATATCCTGAAAAATTTAAGGGAGTAGCAGAAGATACATACAGATTTATAGCTGATGATAATAACCGTCAAGATGTGATTGAATCAGCACTTAAGAGGTTAAAGAAAGTTGATCCAGACAATGCCTCATATGAGAGGGCAGAAGTACTTGGCGATTCATTACGAGCGTTTGCTAAAATTTTAATAAAAGACTTAGCTAGAGTACGAAAACCATAAGGTAGATTGGCAATTATCCACTCTATCCTATAAGCAAGAAATTTACTAGAATTAATCTAAGCTCCATCTAGTTTTCTACAAGAAATTTAAAATTATGAAAAATTATTATCGCATCATGCTTGGTCGCAAGAGTATGTATGCAGAAGAAGCATATAAGAGAAATTCATTATCTGGATCAGTAAATAAACCCAAGACTCCCTGGTTATCTACTCCTCATTATAAACCTTGGGTTGAGGAGGTTCGAAGTAGCACTGGACATGTGGTCTAGATGCTTCAAAAATTGCAAGTTGTTCCCCGTTATCTCCTGTCTTTATAGCTTTTTCCAATCTGTCATATAACTGCCCAACTGGTAAAATATTAGGCATAACAGCTCTATATAGAGCTCGAGAGGGAATTAATCTATCAACTAAAATTTGAACTCCTCTTGGTTCCTCATCTTTAACGTGTTCCAACCTATAAGACGACCCCTCGTATTTGAATATATCCCCAAATCTACCCTCCTGCGGATGGCCAATCTCATCATTATCTTGATTGCCAACCCAAAAGGTGGTAATATCCCCCCCCATTAGACTAAGATTTGTTTGATATTCCTCTCGCTCGCTTAATGCTCTATAGTATCTGGAGAGAAAAGTAAGTGGAACAGTAAGGACAAAAGCACCAGCATAGTCTCTTTGTTCATCTAGGGGTAAACCTCTAAAATCTCTTGGTAAAGAAAACCATAGTTCTCTTTTTATTTGTTTTAAAAAGTCGTCTAAAGTTTTAGAATTATTTCTAACACGAGGATCAATTGTCTCCATCCAAGGAAAATCTCCCATTAACCCTTCAACAACTCCAGTAAATTGTCTTTTTTCACTATCACTCCAATCAGCTGTTCTTTTCTTTAAGTAACTTTCATCTTCTCTTGGGGAGCTTTTGAAGTAGACTTCTCCTGAAGTATGAGTTACCCATACTCCTGGTTTTGGATAAAAGGCACCTCTTAAACCTTCTTCGGCATAGATTTGACTAAACAGATTCATATTTCCCGCCATATCAGCAGGGTTTGCTATTTCTGGCTGTTGATGGGCTTGGTAGTTAATACTGGATAACTCGAAAGTTCCTGGAGTATCAACCTCTTCATACCTTAGGTACAGACTATGATGGCTTGCTCTAAGAAAGGTAGTCACTTCATCTATTTCTCCACGATAAAAACCAAAATCAGCACTGGCTTCATCATGAGTTTGTGGGTGGTGTTTAAGAAGTGTTAGTCTACCAACTACGTCTCCAGGAGTAGATTTAGGTATTAAATCTGTATCATTATCTGACCCTGGTATAAATACATCTCGCTCAGCCATTAGTTTGCCTCTCTGTCTGTACCAAGCTGCATGTAGATTTCACAGAAAACATTTCTTCCCAATCTTGCTCCTCTAAGCACAAATTCAGAATCCATATTTCCAAAAGGGACCGCACCGGTTTCTATAGCTTGGGCAAAGGCATAGGCAAGATAAAGAGTCTGACCAGGATCCTCAACTAGGGGAGCAAGTTGTTTGCGCCCCCTTGTTTTAGGCATCCTGAGTTTTTCATTTTCGTTGACAATGATTCCTTGGTTAACTGCAACTACCCCAAACAGGTGGTCTATCATGTAAAAGACAGTTTGCTTGTATCCTTCAATTAGGTCTCTTGTATTTAATTCAGGAGATATTTGTTTTGCTTTTTCAAGCGCATCTTCAACTGATGTGACTAAAATTTGCTGGGCTGCTTGTTCAGCTGCCAAAGCAGCATGCATAGCTCGTGATAAAGGGACACCAATGTTAGTCGCCTGCCAGTCATGTAAGAGTTCTTTTGTAATTTCTCCTAAAGGTAGGGGATCCCGTACAATTTTCCAGGTCGTACTATCTGCAATATCAAGGCCTCCAGCTGCAATTTCTCTGGCTCGTTGACCCTGAGCAATTTGTACGGCATTAGTTTCTGTTCTTAGCTGAAGCAGTTCACTTCTTCTGATTGCAAGATCTCTTTCCATAAGTCACTATAGGATAGCATTTGGTACCCACTCAATAATGGGGGTAGGTTAGGAGATATTGGCAGTTAGGATAGCTGGTGGGAGTTGACCTGTCAGCAGCCCATGGAGGGTGGCAAATATATCCAGGCCTTGTTTCTGGGCTGTCTGGATAATGGATAGGTGTCTTTCTAAGGATCTGTCACCTGCTACTGATTTAGTTTCTCCTGAGATTTTCCTCTGTATGACAAACTCCCTTAGGTCTTGTTCACACTGGTTATTGTGGATGGGCAGGAATGGGTAATCAAGGAAAGTTAAAAGTCTTTGTTTTTTCTTTCTGGTGAGTTTAAGCTGTTTATCTAACAGATCATAACCTGTTACCTGAGAGGTAATTTGATCAAAGGAAACCTCTATGGTTTGTCTTTTCTCCTGGGTAGGATCCCTGCCATACTCTTTTGCCAGATGGTAGAAACTACTCCACTGGGTCAGGATAGTTTGTTGAAGTTTCTGGTGGGGATTAAAGAAAGGGAAAAGTTTCTGGTAATGCCTGATCTCATGTACCCAGCAAACTTGTTTAGCTTGGCATCTTAATCCATCTCCATTAGGGGAACCATCATCTGAAACATATGGTTTATCCCTACCTCTTTTGGTTAAAAGGTTACTTAAAGTCCTAATATTGTAGTGTCTGGTTACTGCAAAAACTGACAGGATCTGGTTGGTAATTATCTGGATATACTGATTTATGATTCTACCAGTTCTTCTATCTTTTCTCTTGGTTCCTGTTGAATCTGATTGTAAATACAAGCTGTTTTTAAATCCAACCTCTTTTAACTCCTGATAGGCAGGATTTAGTTTCTGACCATTATGCAGGAGAATTTCACTAATTTCTCCACTGCTTATCTGTACTCCAAAACCTGAGAATATTCTATGAAGTAGTGGATGAGTTATTCTACAGGCATATTTAAGGTAGGAAATGAGGGATTTTAAGGCAGGATCAAATGATACTCCTTTGATTTCATCAGGAATATGACTTTTGTATATTTTCCCACAGTTTAAACATTGTTTATCCCTGCCATGGTATGAAACATTATTTCTTTTAAACAGCATTCCCTGAATAATTTTGGTATGGGTTCTTAAGGATTTAAACTTATGATTACCACAGGCACAGATATTTTCCTCAGGAAGATTAACATGACTATCAATGGGAAGGGTGCCTTTTTTGCTGCCCTTAGACCACATTTTATCTACCTTTAACAGTTTAGATACTCCAAAACTGCTTTGTCTGGATAGAGCAAACTGTGGCTTTTTGGGTTGGCCTTTAAGTCTGGCTATCTCTGCTTTTAGGAACTGTATTTCTTCCTGTTGTTTCATGTACAGGTTAAGAAGTAATTCAATGGCATTTTTTGCCTCAGCCAGGGTAGTGATACTATCAGGATTAATGGGCAGTGTCATAGATATTAGGACTTATCAGTGTAATACCTTTTCCTAATTGTTGTCAAAAATACCTATGCTATTGAGTGGGTAC
>OBEQ011340423.1_pt1 | contig 16867 bp, 13 predicted proteins | sample 1670901 | NCBI WGS metagenome assembly OBEQ01 (sample SAMEA104232315, study PRJEB22302) | groundwater metagenome | biome: forest; feature: aquifer; material: groundwater | place: USA | collected 2011-08-07 | depth 5.4 m
GGCCGGCGCGCCGCGCCGGGCCGCCGTCGAACGACATCTCGGTGCTGGCCGTCGACGGCGAGCGGCTCTGGGTGGGCACCTTCGATCACGGCCTGGCCACCTACGAGCACGGCGCCTGGCGGCGCATCGTGCACCGCGATCTGGATCGCCGCATCAACGCGCTGGTGGTCGAGCCACGCCCGGGCAAGCCCTCGCGCCTGTGGGTGGCCTCGGCCGCCGGGCTCGCGGTCATCGACGGTGACGACGTCGCGCGTGTGGCCAAACGTGACGGCCTGCCCGCGCGCGGCGTGCTGTCCCTGGCCCTGCTCTCCGACGGCCGCCTGCTGGTCGGTACCAGCGCGGGCGCGGCCCTCGTGGGCGACGGCCGGCCGGTGATACTCGCCGCCAAGCAAGGCCTCGACATGGGCAACGTCTGGGCGGTCAGCCAGGACGCCGACGGCTTCCTCTGGCTCGGCACCACCACGGGTCTCTACCGCGGCCGCGCTGACGACGGGACGGCGTGGACGCGCTTCTCCGTGGCCACCGGCGCGCTGCGTGACGACTGGGTGATGGCGCTCGCCCCGCGCGGCCGCTCCATGTGGGTCGGCACGTACCACGGCGGCGTCGTGCGGCTCGACTGGAACGAGCACGACGTGCGCGTCACCTCGCTCGGCGAGGGCTGGATCAACCCGGGCGGCCTGCGCTGGGTGAACGACACGTTGTACGCGGCGACCATGGACGGCCTGCTGGCCGGGAACGGCACAGAAGCGGCCTGGCGCCACGTCGCGGGGCTGCCGGGCCGCGATTGCACGGGCATCGTGGGCATGGGCGAGGCGGCGTTCGTGGCCACTCGTCGCGGCCTGCTGGCGCTGTCCGCGCCGCCCTGATCTAGCCTTCGACCTGCGCGTGCTTGCTGAAGAACTCGCGCACCTGCTCCATCAGCGCCTCGGTGGTCACGCCCGGCTCCTGCGTCTCGATCGGCTTGCCCATGGTCACATCCACGCGCTGGCCCAGGCGGGTCTTGCTGGTGCCGCGCGGCAGCACGTTGATCGTCCCCTGGATCGAGATGGGCAAGATGGGCAGGCCGGTCTCGCGCGCGAGCACGAAGCCGCCCTTCTTGAGCGTGCCGATGGCGCCGTTCTTGCTGCGCGTGCCCTCGGGAGCGATCCACACGTGCGTGCCCGAGCGCAGCTGCTCGGCGGCGCTCTTCAGGCTGGCGATGGCGCGCTCGCGGTCGCCGCGATCGATCTCGATGAAGCCGGAGTCGCGCAGGGCCTTGCCGAAGATGGGAAACTTGAACAGCTCCTTCTTGGTGACCATGCGCATGCGCCCGCGCACCACCCGGAAGAGCACCGGGATGTCGTAGTGGCTCTGGTGGTTGGACATCACCACGTAGGCGCGGCTCCAGTCGGGATCGGGCCCGTGGATGCGCAGATCCATCTGCGTGCGCGCCACCACGCGCGCGGACCACTCGTCCAGCCGGGCGTCGCAGACCTCGAGGTCCAGGCGCCCGAGTGCTGATTCGAGCACGGTGGGTGCGGAGATGCGGAGTGTCTGCGCAACGGCGTAGATGGAGTCGACCAGCGGCACGCGCGCCACTATATCGTAACGACATCGCAACGCCCCGGGCGGGCGGCGATTGCAGGCAAATGCCAGGAGACTCCGCGCCAGGCGTGCGTGCTAGCATGCCGCCCCGCGGAGGAGCATATGGACCGAATGCAGAGCTTGGTTGTGGCGTTGGCCGTCGCCGTGGTGGTGCTCGCTGGATGTCCCAAGGACGAGCCGGGCAGCGCGGCCCAGAAAGTCATCAAACCCGACGCGTCGGTCGCCAACATCGTCAGGGTCGAGACCACCGTGCCGTGGGGCCAGAAGGTCGCGTGCGCCAAGATCCTCGATCCCGTCGCCATCGCCGCGGCGCTGGGCGAGGCCGAGGTCACCATCAGCGACGCCACCCAGACGGGCGAGAAGGAAGCCACCTCGATCTGCAGCGTGCGCAAGACCGGCAAGGTGCTCAACGAGAAGGCGCAGAACAAGCTGATGGAGAAGGAAGGCTTCAAGATCGGCGTCCAGCCGGGCGACGAGATCTGCCAGCTGCGCGCGTACTGCTCGTACTCCTACGACATCGCCGACACCAAGAAGAAGGCCGAGGCGATGGGCCAGGCCTGCAACACCGACATCGGCGATCTGACCTGCGTGCAGCAGGTGCAGGCGGGCGCCGACTACCGCTACGTGGTGACCGTGCTCGATCCCGATTCCAAGTGCCGCTACGTGATCAGCCCGACCACGATCACCGAGCAGGCGCCCATGATGGCGTGCGCCAAGGCATTCGTGGAGCAGATCTCCAAGGACAAGCTGCAGGCGCCATGACCGCGACCGTGCGCGCTCGCATCGTTCTCTCCACCCTGGCGACGTCCCTGCTGCTGGCTGGAGCCAGCTGCGGCGGCGGCGCGGCGGCCGCGCGTGGCGGCGGCAGCCTTCCCGTCGTGGTCCCGGTGCGCGAGCTCGACGCCGCCTCCGACGCGCCGCACGTGTCGCACGTGCGCGACCTGGGCCCGCCCGTGCCCCTGCCCAACGGTGCGCTGGCCCACGCGCGCTCCGATGGCAAGTTCACCATCGGCGAGTACGTGCTCGTCGAGGGCGACGATTTCGGCAAGCTGCCCACCGTGCTCATCGGGGGCCGGCCCGCGCGCGTGCTCGCGCGCACCGAGGGCGGCGGCATCGTGACCCAGATCCCGACCGGCGTGACCGGCGGCGCGACCACGGTCGAGGTCTCGCACCCGGCCGGACGCCACCAGGTCTCCATCGATGTGACCCGCTACGCCATCGTGCTCGACGCGGTCTCCGGCGCGGTGCACTTCCTCGCCATCGCCGGCGCCGACGCGCACCCGGTCACGTCGTTCAAGATGCAGCGGCCCGAGCGGGTGCGCTTCTCCGCCGACGGTGCCTGGGCCTACCTGGTCAGCCCGTCGTTCGACTCGAAGGGCGACCCCAAGAACCCCGACGTGGGCCAGGTGGCGGTGCTCTCGACCATCGCCCTGACCGCCGAGGGCGGCCCCGCGGTCGTGCACTCGACGCGCGTGCCCGCCGGACCGACGGTGGCCCTGGCGCTGGCAGGCAAGCTGCTCGTGCTGGTCGACGGTTCGTCGCTGCACGTGTTCGCGCTCGACGAGCCGGAGACCACCGCGCCCTACAACCGCTTCCCGCTCGCGCCCGACATCGCCGCGGTCGGGCCGGTCGCCGCCGACCTCAGCCCCGACGGGCAGCGGCTGGCCCTGCTGACCGCCAACAATGCGGTCACGTTCTACTCCCTGGCCAACCCGGGCACGCCCGAGCAGCTGGCCACCGTGCCGCTCCTGCCCGGCAAGCGCCTGCCGCTGGTGCGCGACCTGCGCTTCGACGCCGCCGGCACGCTGTGGATCGTCGCGGGCGACTCGCAGAAGTCGCTCGCGGTCGGTCACTCGTCGACGCAGCTCATCCGCATCGACGCCGCCGCGGGTGCCGCGCCGCGCGCGGTCGACGTGGCCGGCGCGGGCCCGCCGCTCGCGGTCACGCCTGCGCCGCGCGAGTCGCTCAAGTCGGCGACCACCATCGGTGATACCGCGGGCGACCTGCCCATCTTCGTCACGTCCATCGATCAGAAGCTCATGGCCGCGCCCACGACCACCGCCAGCACCGGCGCCATCGTGGCCAGCCTGGCCGAGCCCGGCCAGGTCGTGCGCACCGACTCGGCCGGACGGGGCGGGCCGCTCAAGGCGCTGCCCGGCGTGGTCGCCGGCGTCATCGCGCTCACCCCCGATGCCACGCTGCTCCTGGCCACCGCGTGGAGCTTCGTCGGCGGCGGCGACGCGGCCAGATTCGGGGTGTGGATCTCCGGCGTCGGCGCCGACGCCGCGCCGCGTTTCGTCGAGCTGAGCGGCGGCGCGCCCGCGGGTTACCTGCCGCAGACTCTCGGCGATATCGCCATCCAGCCATAGGCTCTACACTGTAGCGATGCTCCGCGCGACCGTCGCCGTGCTGGTGCTGCTTGCGGCCACCGCCGGCACGGCCCGCGCCGCCGCGCCGCCTGCCAATGGCACGCTCGCGCGCGTGCGTGCGCGCGGCGAGCTGGTCATCGGCGCCGACATCCAGGGCGGCGAGCCCTACGTCTTCGAGGATGCCAAGAACCCCGGCCGGCTGGTCGGCTTCGAGGTCGAGATCGCCGACGAGCTGGGCAAGCGCCTGGGCGTGCGCGCACGCTTCCAGCAGTACCAGTGGTCGAACCTCGTGCCTGGCCTCGAGCGCGGCGACTTCGACATCGCCATGAACGGCCTCGAGGCCACCAGCGAGCGCCAGGATCGCATGCGTCTGTCGCGCCCGTACTTCGTCTACGCCGAGACGCTGGCGGTGCGGCGCGGCGCACCCTACCGCGCGCTCAGCGACCTGCGCGGCAAGCGCGTGGCCACGCTCAACCAGACCTACGCCATGGACATCCTGCGCGCCGCCGGCATCGAGCCCAAGTACTACGAAGGCGTCGAGGAGCCGTACCTCGACCTGCAGCAGGGCAAGCTCGACGCGGTGCTGATGGACAACATCATCGCCGATCGCTACGGCTGCAGCCTGGACGGCATCGCCTGCCTGCCCGACGAGGTCGCGCGCGGCGCCTACGTGATCCTCCTGCGCCGTGACGACGCCGCGCTCGCCGACGCGCTCGACGTGGCCATCGCCGACATGCAGAAGGACGGCACGCTCGAGCGCATCCTGCGCGCCTGGAACCTGTGGGACCACCGCCAGGTCGAGCCGATTCCCGAGGTCGCGCGGGTGTCGCGCGTGCGCGGCCTGTCGATGGCGCAGTTCTGGCTGTTCGTCGACGGCGCGCTCATGACCCTGCGGCTGTCCTTGCTGGCCTTCCTGCTGGCCGTGCCGCTCGGCTTCGGCCTGGCCATCGCGCGCCTGCACGGCGGCTGGCTGGGTCGCGTGCTGGCCGGCGTGTACGTCGAGATCTTCCGCGGCACGCCGGTGCTGCTGCAGCTCTACCTGATCTACTTCGCCATCGGCGGCCTGGACGCGGTCAGCGCGGCCATCCTGGGCCTGGGGCTCAACTACGCCGCGTACGAGGCGGAGATCTACCGCGGCGCCATCTTGGCCCTGCCGCGCGGGCAGTCGGAGGCCGCGCACGCGCTCGGTCTGTCGGGCGCGCAGACGCTGCGCCACGTCATCGTGCCGCAGGCGCTGCGCATCGCCCTGCCGCCCATGACCAACGACTTCATCGCCCTGCTCAAGGACTCGTCGATCGTCGGCGTCATCTCGGTGGTCGAGCTGACCAAGCGCATGTCCATTGCCGCGGTCGACATGCGCGGCTGGGTCCTCCCGGGCCTGCTGTGCGCCGGGCTGTACTTCGCCATGAGCTTCCCCTTGTCGCGTCTGGCCAACTGGCTGGAGGCCAAGCTCGGCCACGGGGTGCACCGGTGAGCACCCCGATCATCCAGATCCGCGCGCTGCACAAGCGCCACGGCGAGCACCTGGTGCTGCGCGGCGTCAGCGCCGAGGTCGCGCAAGGCGAGCCCATCGCCCTGGTCGGGCCCTCGGGCGCGGGCAAGAGCACCTTGCTGCGCTGCCTGAACTACCTGGAGACCTTCGACACCGGCGACGTGGCCATCGCCGGCCACGCGCTGCGTCCGGGCATGCAGCGGGGCCAGAGCCGCGAGCTGCGCGCGCTGCGCGGCCACGTGGGCATGGTCTTCCAGCAGTTCCACCTGTTCCCCCACCTGACCGCGGTGCAGAACGTGGCGCTCGCGCCGCACGTGGCCCAGCGGGTGCCGCGCGCGACGGCGACCAGCGAGGCGCACGAGCTGCTGGCGCGGGTCGGCCTGGCCGAGCGCGCGCAGCACTATCCGGTGCAGCTCTCGGGCGGCCAGCAGCAGCGCGTGGCCATCGCGCGCGCCCTGGCCACGCACCCGCGCGTCATGCTCTTCGACGAGCCGACCTCGGCGCTCGATCCCGAGATGCGCGACGAGGTGCTGGCGGTCATCCGCGAGCTCGCCCGCGAGGGCATGACCCAGCTCATCGTGAGCCACGACGAGGCGGTCAAGGACTTCGCCACGCGCGTGTGGACCATGCGTGAAGGCGTCATCGCCGACGACCGCCGCGCCGTGGTATAGCCGCGCCGAGACTCGACAATGAACGTCATCCACTGGCTCCTCAACATCATCCGCAACCCGGGCGATGTCATCATTCAGTTCGGCTACATCGGCATGGTCGCGATCATCTTCATCGAGACCGCCGGCCTGTTCCCCATCCTGCCGGGCGACTCGCTGCTGGTGGTGGGCGGCATCTACGGCGCGGGCGGCAAGCTGAACGTGGGCATGCTGCTGCTCATCTTGATCCCCGCCGCCATCGCCGGCGACGCGGTCGCCTACCTCATCGGCAAGAAGGTCGGGCCGGCGCTGTTCACCCGGCCGCGCTCGCGCTTCTTCAAGCCGGAGTACGCGCAGAAGGCGCACGCGTTCTACGAGCGTCACGGCGGCAAGGCCATCATCATCGCGCGCTTCGTGCCCATCGTGCGCACCTACGTGCCGGTGATCGCGGGCGTGGCGCAGATGCCGTACAGGCGCTTCGGCGCCTACAACGTCATCGGCGCCGCCGCCTGGGTCACGTCGATGGTGTTCATCGGCTACTTCCTGGGCGAGTTCGCTCGCGCGCAAGGATTTCCGCTCGAGAAGCACCTCGAGAAGGTCATCATCCTGGTGGTGTTCCTGTCCATCCTGCCCGGCATCCTGTCGTACCTGAAGAACCGCCGCGCCCAAGCGTAGGAGGTGCCCTGGTGTCCGACATCGAGAGTCTGTCCAAGGAAGATCGTCGCTTCCCGCCGCCGGAGGCCTTCGCGCGCGCCGCGCGCGTGAAGTCACTCGCCGAGTACGAGGAGCTCTACGCGCGTGCCGAGCGCGATCCCGAGGCCTTCTGGTCGGAGATTGCGCGCGAGCTGACCTGGTTCGAGCCGTGGAGCAAGGTGCTCGAGTGGAAGCCGCCCTGGGTCAAGTGGTTCGTCGGCGCCAAGACCAACCTGGCCTACAACTGCCTGGATCGCCACCTGGGCACGCCGCGGCGCGACAAGCCGGCGCTGGTCTGGGAGGGCGAGCCGGGCGACAAGCGCACGCTCACCTACGCCGAGCTGCACCGCGAGGTCTGTCGCTTCGCCAACGTGCTGGGCAAGCTGGGCGTCAAGGCCGGCGATCGCGTCATGATCTACCTGCCCATGATTCCCGAGGCGGCCGTCGCCATGCTGGCGTGCGCACGCGTCGGCGCCACCCACTCGGTGGTCTTCGGCGGCTTCTCCGCCGAGGCCCTGCGCGATCGCTCCAACGACTCGGGCGCGTCGCTGGTCATCACCTCTGACGGTGGCTGGCGGCGGGGCAAGATCGTGCCGCTCAAGGACAACGTCGACAAGGCGCTGCCCGAGATGGCCACGGTCAAGAACGTGGTGGTGGTCAAGCGCACCGGCCAGCCGGTGGCCTGGAACGCCGGCACCGACCACTGGTGGCACGACCTGGAAGCGGGCGTCTCCGACCAGCACACCGCGGCCGCGCTCGACGCCGAGCACCCGCTCTTCATCCTCTACACCTCGGGCACCACCGGCAAGCCCAAGGGCGTCGTGCACACCACCGGCGGCTACATGGTCGGCGCCGCCTACACCACGCGCCTGGTCTTCGATCTACGCGAGGAAGACGTCTACTGGTGCACCGCCGACATCGGCTGGGTCACCGGGCACTCCTACGTGGTCTACGGCCCGCTCGCCAACGGCGCGACCAGCGTCATGTACGAGGGCGCGCCCGACTTCCCCGAGCAGGATCGCTTCTGGAAGATCATCGAGGAGAAGAAGGCCAGCGTCTTCTACACCGCGCCGACCGCCATCCGCGCCTTCGTCAAGTGGGGCGACCAGTGGCCCCAGAAGCACGATCTGTCGTCGCTGCGTCTGCTCGGCACCGTCGGTGAGCCGATCAACCCCGAGGCGTGGATGTGGTACCGGCGCGTCATCGGCGGCGATCGTTGCCCCATCGTCGACACCTGGTGGCAGACCGAGACCGGCGTCATCATGATCTCGCCTCTGCCGGGCGCGACGCCGACCAAGCCGGGCACGTGCACACGGCCCTTGCCCGGCATCGCCGCCGACGTGGTGTCCAAGGACGGCAAGAGCTGCGCGCCCAACGTGGGCGGCTACCTGGTGGTGCGCCAGCCGTGGCCGAGCATGATGCGGACCATCTTCGGCGACCCGGATCGCTACGTGAAGCAGTACTGGACCGAGATTCCCGGCATGTACTTCGCCGGCGACGGCGCGCGCAAGGACGCCGATGGCTACTTCTGGGTCATGGGCCGCATCGACGACGTGCTCAACGTCGCCGGGCATCGCCTGGGCACGGCGGAGATCGAGAGCGCGCTGGTCTCGCATCCCAAGGTGGCGGAGGCCGCGGTGGTGGGCCGTCCCGACGAGCTGAAGGGCCAGGCCGTGGTCGCCTTCGTGACCGTGAAGAGGGGCGTCGAGTCGGACGCCGCGCTCGGGCAGGAGCTGCGCGCGCACGTGACCAAAGAGATCGGCGCGCTCGCCCGGCCGGAGGAGATTCGCTTCACCGACGCGCTGCCCAAGACGCGCTCGGGCAAGATCATGCGCAGGTTGCTCAAGGAGATCGCCGCCACCGGCCAGGTGAAGGGCGACATCACCACGCTCGAGGACATGGGTGTGCTGATGAAGCTCTCGGCGCAGGACGAGGAATGATGGGCGTGTGGCGCGGTTGGAACACAGAGACGCAGAGGGCCGGGCGGAGACAGACGAAGAGCCAAGGAAAGCGACCAGGCCTGGTTCTTTGTGGTCAGACCGAAGGCCACCACGCGTGACGCCGGTGGCCGGCTCGGCGGCCCGCAGCAGGGGGACAGGATCTAGGGTCCTTTCTCGCCGGAATCATTTGGGTTCTGGCCCTAAACGCGCAATTTGGTCCGCGCAGGGAGAATGTGCGCAATTCGCGCAGCAGGGGGACAGCCGGGGGGACAGGATCTGGGGTCCTTTCTCACCGGAATCGTTTGGGTTCTGGTCCCAAACGCGCAAATTCGGTCCGCGCAGGGAGAATGCGCGTTCGCCGCCAGAAGCTCTGCAAAATCGCGAGTTTGCGGGGGTAGATCCTGTCCCCGGGAGAGGGGCTGCTCCGCGTTTAGGGCGTGACGAAGGGGGTCGGCTTGGCGGCGGGGCGCAACGGCGCGGGCGCGGCAGGCATGGGGTCGCTGTCGTCGGCCACGTCGCTCTCGCCTTCGCCTTCGCCCTCGCCGTCGTTCTCGTCGACGGACGGATCGTCGGGCTCGGGAGGTGTGGCCGCCGGCAGGGGCGGCGCGACCACGCCGCCCTTGGCGTCGCGCGCGGCTTCGAGGCGGCGTGCGTGGCGGTACATGGCATCGACGAGGCGAGCCTGGCCGGCGCGGATGGACGGCTTGCGCGCGTTGCGGTAGCCGTTGGTCACGATGGCGAAGCAGATGACGTGCTCGCTGCCGTCGATGGTCACGTAGCCCGAGAGCGCGGCGACGCCGGTCAGCGTGCCGGTCTTGCCGAAGACAAAGCCCTTCGACTCGCGGCCGCTGAAGCGCTTGCGCAGCGTGCCGTCCTTGCCGCCCACCGACATCGACGCGAAGAAGGTGTTGCCGATGCGGTCGTCGCGCAGGCCGGACATGAGCACGCCGGCGATCTGACGCACCGAGAGGTGGTTCTTGTACGACAGGCCGCTGCCGTTCTCGAGCAGGAACGAGCCGTCGGTGATGCCGAGGCGGCCGAGGTAGTTGTTCATGGCGCGCACGCCCGCGCCCACGGTCGGCTCGCCGAAGACCTCGCCGCCGGTCAGCTCGGCCACGCGGTCGGCGGGGAAGTTGTTGGACGGCTTGTTGACGCGCGCGACCAGCGCGGCGAGCGGGATGGAGTCGTGCACGGCCAGCTCGGCCAGCTCGGCTCCCGGCGCACCCGCGACCACGAGGTCGAGCTGGTCGGCGTCGTCGACGCGCACGCCGCCGTCGACGACGATGCCGGCGCGCTTCAGGCTGGCGCGCATGGTGTGACCGGTGAACACGGCCGGATGGGGCGCATAGCGGCTGAGCGCGTAGCGCGTGCCCGGACGGAGCTTGCCGGTGACGCTGATCACCAAGTGGGGCCCGCCCGGACCCTCGTCGACGTTGCGCATGACCACGTCGAGCTGCGTCGGCCGCACCGGGCCGCACACCTTCTCGCGCCGGGCGTTCTTGCCCTTGCCGATGCGGCGCGTCTTGCACGTGCGCGCGACGCGCGCGCTGGCGGCCACGGTGGCGCGGTTCTCGACCACCACGTAGGCCGAGTCGGGCGACACGCGCACCGTCGGCAGCGCGCCCTCGTCGGCGCCTGCCTCGACGACGACCTCGAGGCGCGGGCGGCCCAGCACGTCGCGGTTGGGATCGCTCGACACCACCACCGAGCCGGTCACGCGCGTGACGCCGTGCATGTGCATGGTCGTGCCCAGCTCGGACAGGTCACGCTCGGCCAGGGTCGGGTCGGCCATGCCGACCAGCCACACGTCGCCCTGCACGACACCACGGGCATCGGGCGTCGCGCCCAGCAGACGCGTGCGGTAGGCGAAGTCGGGACCGAGCGCGTCGAGCGCGGTCGCGGTGGTCACCAGCTTCACGTTGGAGGCCGGGTTGAGCTGCTCGTCGGCGGCGTAGCTGTACAGCACCTTGCCGGTGTTCATGTCGACGACGTACACGCCGCTGCGCGTGCCGGCGAAGGTCCGGTCGGCGAGCACGGCGTCGAGGTCGTCCTGCAGCTGGCGTTCGCTGGCCGAGTCGCCGCGCGGCGCCACGTTCTGCGCGCGCGTCTTCTTGACCGCGCCGGCCGAGCCCGGCTTCTCCTTGGTCAGCGCCTTGGGCCTGCCCTTGGGACGTGACTTGGCGAACGCGGTGTGGCCCGGACCCACCGTCATCAGTAGCGCGAGGGCACACGCCATCGCCAGGAACCGGCCGACCCGCATGATCACCTCCGCAAGAGTACGTAGACCGCGCCCGCACCACCGTCGTGCGGTTTCGCGGTCGCAAAAGCTAGCACCGCCCGTGCCACTGGCCCGCGCTCGAGCCAGGTGCGAACGGCTTCCTTCAGCACCGGAATCTGGTCCTTCGAATGCAAGCCACGGCCGTGCACGATCAAGATGCAGCGGCGACCCGCCCGGCGGCTCTCGTCCACGAAGCGGATGACGCGTGTCTTGGCCTCGTCGCGCGTGAGACCGTGCAGGTCGACGTGCGCCTGTACCGCGTAGTCGCCGTTGCGCAACCGGCGCAGCAGACGCTTGTCGATGCCTGGTCCGACGCCCTCGATGTACTCGTCGGAATTGCTGATGTCGAAGGCGCCTTCACCGTCACAGAGATCGGCCAGCTCGGCCATGACTTCAGCGTCTTCGGAGACGCGCGAGACCTTCGGTCGGGCCGGCTCGGCCGGGCCGGTCACGCGCTCGCCACTCTGGCGCCGCGGGATCGGAGCTACGCCGGCGACTTCCTGGAGAAAAAGCTCCTCGTCGGAGATCGGCTTGCGGGCCGCGGGCGGCGGCGCCGTGGGGGCCGAGCGCGCCGTGACGCGCTTGGCCAGAGACGCGGGAGCTGGCGGGGCCGACGCGGTCATCTGGGCCTTGAGATCCGCCAGCTTGTCGAAGGGGCTGTTGAAACCGCTCCCCTTCTTGTTTCGCGCCATCTTTTACAGAATAGACGGCACTCCCGCGTTTCGCACAAAAATACGTGCGTGTTCACCTCACCGTCGCAGATACTTTGAAGGTGGAGTTCGAGAAGCGCTTCTACCGACATCGCGGCATCACCATCATCCAGAAGCGCGACCCGCGCGTCCGCCCCATCCGACCCGGTAAGGTCGCCCTGGTCCTGGCTGGCGGCGCCATCTCGGGCGGTGCCTACAAGGCCGGAGGCCTGCGGGCGCTGGACGAGATCTTCGCCCACCGTCGCGTCCCCGGCGCGGCTACGATGCCGTACTCATTGACGGATTCGGACATCTTCGTCGGCCTCTCCGCGGGCAGCGTGCTGGCGTCGGTGCTGGCGGCCGGCATCGGACCCGACGAGATCCTGCGCATCACCCTGGGTACGTCTTCGACCTACGAGGAGTTCACGCGCGCTCAGTTCATGGCGCTGAACATGTGGGAAGGCATGGCCCGCATCCCGCGCTTCCTGTCGCGCGAGATGGAGCTCATCACCAACTACCTCTCCGGCGCGACCGACCCGGCGCGGGTGGCGCCGTACACACTGGGCAAGACGCTGCGAAAAATGTTCGAGGCCGTGCCCATGGCCCTGCCCACGGGGCTGTTCTCGACCCACCAGCTGGGCGACTACCTGCGGCGCAACATGGAGAAGTCGAATCTTCCCGACGACTTCGTCCAGCTGCACGAGCGTACCGGCAAGAGCCTCTACCTGACCGCCGTCGACATCAACCACGGCGACCTGCTCACCTTCGGGCACGACGAGCCGTACTCGGGCGTGCCCATCTCTGACGCGGTGCGTTCGTCGTGTGCCCTGCCGGGCTGGTACAAGCCGGTCCGCCTGGTCAACCCGCGTCGTGGCGAACCGGGCGAGCCCGCGTTCTTCGACCTCGCCGACGGCGGCCTGATGCGCACGGCCAACGTGCGCATCGCGGTGGAGAAGGGCGCCGAGCTGGTCATCTGTTACAACCCGTTCGTTCGCATCAACTACGATCGAATGGGTCGGTCGCTCGTCGATCACGGCGCCTACGCCATGGCCAGCCAGATGTTCCGCATCCTGCTGGGCGCGCGTCTGGACATGGCCAAGGAGCTGCTCTACCGCGACGAGTCGGTCGACGCCGACATCGTGTTCATCGAGCCGGCCGACGACGACTACGAGTTCTTCCGCATGAACCCGCTCGATCATGGCACCAAGGATCGCGCTGCCCAGCACGGGTACCGATCGATCCGCGCGGCCATCCAGTCGAACCACGAGCGTCTTGCCGAGGTGCTCGACACGCACGGCATCGAGCTGCACCCGCCCGCTCCCGATCGCGAAGGCCTGCCCGGCGACAACGCCTGGGTCGCCGGCGACGACATGCGCGAATCGCGCGGCCGCGTCGGCCGGGTGAAGACACCCTGGGACTACGCGTAGCGCGCCGTACGTCCTTCTCCTCCGGTATATCGATTGCTTCTCGTTGGATGAGCGCTCGTCGCTCGTCCACGAGGCGGTTTTTCGTGGCGCGTCGTCACAGCGTGCGCGATTGACTCACTTTCCTCCCGGGAGGACGGCCATGGAACCCGAGCAGCACCCGACGCCTTCGAAGGCGAATCCCAAGCAGCCGGCCGCCGAGCCGGACCTCGAACAGCTCGTAGAAGAAGAAATCGAAGAAGAGGAAGGCAGCTTCGACGACGAGGCGAAGCCGCCGCCGTACACCCGCCGGCGGAAATCTTGACACGCTTGCTACAATCGCCGCAGCCATGTCGAGCAAGCGGCATCGCGTCGACGAGAGTCAGATAGCCTGGACCTGGAGCGATCCGGAGCAGGTGCTACGGGACGAGGCCGAGCGAGGTGACGTCGTCTTCGAGGCGCCGGATGCCTCGAAGATCGTCGCAGCCCGGCCGCCCAGGCTGCCGCGCATCCGCCAGCGGCGCAACCGCATCGGCGGCTCGAGCTACGAGGAGCCGCCCTCGTTGGGCTTGCCGTTCGGCGCGCGCGTCGACGAGGGCAGGCTCACCTGCTGGAGCTGCGCGCAGACGATCGCCGAGGGCGACGTGCTGACGACGGGGCCGGGAGTCCAGCACTGCCCGGGCTGCGGCGCGCGTCTCCCGTTCGTCTGAGGCTGACCGGCTGCGGCGGCCAGCTGGTGCGTCGCCGGTCCCCCCTTCGGCCTCACAGGAAAAGCCCTGCTCGGCCTCAGGGGCCCACCGGCTCCTTCCATCTGGCCGTCCTCGCTCGGTCGTCCTGCGGTCGGCGTAGCTCCTGGCAGTGCAGAGTTGCGAATCGCAACGTCGCGTTGGATTTTGCAACGTTGCGGATTTTCACGGATTTTTGGTTGCGCGGGGGAAATGGGCTCGGGCAGTATTTGGAGCCATGAAGCCGCTGCTGCCGCGCGTCGCTTACTTCTGCATGGAGTACGGCCTTTCGGAAGAGCTGCCCATCTACGCCGGCGGGCTCGGCATCCTGGCCGGGGACTATGTGAAGTCGGCGGGCGACCTCAAGCTCCCGCTGACCGCGATCGGCATCTTCTGGTCGGAGGGCTACACGGTCCAGAAGATCGGCGCCGACCACAAGCCGCACGATGCTTACCCGGCCACGCCGCGCGACGCACTCGAGCCGCTGTCGGTGCGGGTGACGGTGCGCGTGCGCGGCAAGGACGTCGTGCTGGCGGCACACCGGGTCAAGAAGCATGCGACGGGCCCGCTCTACCTGCTCGAGCCCGTCGACGAGGCCGACCGCTGGATCACCCGTCGCCTGTACGGCGGCGGCGGTGACGATCGCGTGGCCCAGGAGATCATCCTGGGCGTGGGTGGCGTGCGTCTGCTGCGCGCGCTCGGCATCGACGTCGACGTCTACCACTTCAACGAGGGCCACGCGGTCTTCGCCGGCCTCGAGCTCATGCGCGAGCGCATGGTGCAGGGCGAGACCTTCGCGCAGGCGCGAAAGTCGGTGCGCGAGCAGGTCGTGTTCACCACCCACACTCCCGTGGTCGCCGGCAACGAGACCCACGAGATCGATCTCCTGCTCGACCAGGGCGCCGACCTCGACACCTTCACCGTCGAGCAGCTGGCCGACATCGGCGGCGATCCATTCGGCATGACGGTGGCCGGGCTGCGTCTGTCGCGCATCGCCAACGGCGTGGCCGAGCTGCACGGCGACACCTCGCGCAGGATGTGGGCGCACGTCGAGGACGCGGCGCCCATCGTGGCGGTCACCAACGGCGTGCACCCGCCCACCTGGCAGGACGCGCGCATCCGCGTCGCCTACGCCGGAGACACGCTGTGGGAGACGCACCAGCAGCTCAAGCGCGAGCTCTCCGACGAGGTGCAGCGGCGCACCGGCCATCCCGTGCACCTGGAGCGCCTGGTGGTCGGCTTCGCGCGGCGCGCCGCGCCCTACAAGCGCAGCGATCTCATCGTCAGCCACGCCAGGTTCCTCGACCCGCTGCTGGCCGCGGGCAAGCTGCAGGTGCTGTTCTCGGGCAAGGCACACCCGCGCGACTCGCTGGGCAAGGAGATCGTCGCCAACCTGGCGCAGGTCGCGCGCCGCTACCCGGGCAGCGTGATCTTCCTCGAGAACTACGACATGAAGCTGGGGCGCATGCTGACCCGCGGCGCCGACATATGGCTCAACAACCCACGTCGGCCACTCGAGGCCTCGGGCACCTCGGGCATGAAGGCGGCCATGAACGGCGTGCTCAACCTCAGCATCCTCGACGGCTGGTGGCCCGAGGGGGTGGTCCACGGCGTCAACGGCTGGCAGATCGGCGACGGCTACGAGGCCGTCGACCCCGAGGATCCGCACGATCAGGACGCCCACGACCGCGCCGCGCTGGAGAAGACGCTGCTCGGCGACGTCTTGCCCACCTACGCCGACCGCGCCCGCTGGGTCGCCATGATGAAGGCGTCGATCGAGATGTCGCAGTGGAAGTTCTCCACCGATCGCATGATCGAGGACTACTACGTCAAGCTGTACCGGCCGCAGGCGCTGCCGCGCGCGGCCACGTCGCCGCCCGTATCGCCAGGAGACACGTCGGCGCGCCACAAACGTGCTGCCGGCTGACCGACGTGAGGAGTCCTTGAACGCTGAGGTGAATCGGGCGTAAGGTGAACCTGCGCATGGTCGCGGGCATCTCGTGTCGCCGCGTTCTGGTCGTGCTCGCGGCCGGAGTCGCCCTCTCGGGCGGCACGACGCCGCGCGCGCACGCCGATGACCTGCCCCCGGGGACGAAGCAGGATCGCCTCGACGTGCATCTGTGGCGGCCCGGCCAGGCGTACGACGACTACCTGGCGGCGGAGAGCGGCAGCGTGCTGTCGGCGGGCCGCTTCTCCTCCGGCCTGTTCGTCGACTACGAGTCCAAGCCGCTGGTCGCGTTCATGTCGAGCGCGTCGGGCGCCAGCAACCAGGTCACGGTCATCGATTCGAGCGTGCTCTTCGATCTGACCTTCGCCTACGGGGTCTACAACCGGCTGCAGCTGGGCGTCGACGTCGCGGTGGTCAGCGAGCAGGTAGGCGTGCTCGACGTGGGCGCGGGCGTGGGCAACTCGACCCGGCTGGGCGATCTGCGCTTCGACGGCAAGCTGCGCCTGGTCGGCGAGGCCAACGCGCACGACGGCCTGGCGGTGGCCGCGGCCATCGGGCTGACCGTGCCGGTGGGCGACCAGTCAGGCTTCTCGTCGTCGGGCGCGTGGGGCTTCCGGCCGCGCATCATCGTCGAGAGCGCCGGTCCTCTGGGCGGCGTGGCCGGCACGCTCGGCCTGCACCTGCGCAGCGCCAAGGCAGAATTCATCGACCTCAAGGTGCAGCACGAGGTCGAGCTGTCGCTGGGCGCACGCCTGCGTCTGGGCCACGCGCCCTTCGCGCTCATGGGCGAGGCCAACATGCGCGTGGGCATCAACGACCCGGGCGCGGCCGAGACGCCGCTCGAGACCCTGGCCGGGCTGTCGTGGCGCGGCTTGCCCGGCCTGGAGATGATCGCCGGCGTGGGCGCCGGCCTGACCGAGGGTTACGGCACTCCCGCGTTGCGCGTGCTCTTCGGCCTGCGCGTGGCCGCCGAGCCGCCGCCCAGGGACCTCGACGGCGACGGGCTCTACGGCTCGGCCGACGCCTGCCCCGAGAAGGCCGGTCCGCGCGCCGGCCGCGGCTGCCCCGACCAGGATCGCGATCGCGACGGCGTGGTCGA
>OBEQ011183311.1_pt1 | contig 16862 bp, 16 predicted proteins | sample 1670901 | NCBI WGS metagenome assembly OBEQ01 (sample SAMEA104232315, study PRJEB22302) | groundwater metagenome | biome: forest; feature: aquifer; material: groundwater | place: USA | collected 2011-08-07 | depth 5.4 m
CATCGCGTGCCCCAAGTGCGGCGAGCCCACGGTCCCCCATCGCGCCTGCGCCTCCTGCGGCCACTACAAAGGGCGGCCGGTGAACGCGAAAAAGGTCGCCGGGGCCGAGTGACCGCCCCTTGCAGGCCGTAACCGAGCTCTTGCTGCGCATCGGCGAGGGCCTTAGTACAACTACGTCGTGAAACTGCCGCCGAAGTCCCGCATCCTCGGTACAGGTCACTACCTGCCGCCCAACGTCCGGACGAATCACGACATCGAGAAGATGGTCGAGACGTCCGACGCTTGGATCACCGAGCGCACGGGCATTCGCGAGCGCCGCATCGCTCCGGAGACAGTCTTCACGAGCGACATGGCCACCGCGGCCGCCGAGGGCGCGCTGCAAATGGCGGGCTTGAAGGCAAAAGACCTCGACATGATCGTCGTCGGTACCGTGACCGGCGACATGCCCATGCCGGCCACGGCGGTTTTCGTCCAGCAGAAGCTCGGCGCCCAGAACATTCCGTCGTTCGATCTGTCCGCCGCGTGCGCCGGCTTCATCTATGGCCTGTCCATCGCCGATCAGTTCATCCGCGCGGGTGCCATGAAGCACATTCTCGTGTGCGGCGTGGAGCTTCTCTCGCGCGTGATCGACTGGGAAGACCGCGGCACCTGCGTTCTCTTCGGCGACGGCGCCGGCGCGGTGGTGGTAGGCCCGGCCGACGCGCGCCCCGTGGAGCGCCCGCAGGGCATCTTGTCGACCAAGATCCTGAGCGACGGTTCGTTCGCGCGTTCGCTCATGATCCCCGGCGGGGGCAGCGTGTCGCCGGCGTCGCACGAGATGATCGACCAGCGGCTTCACAAGGTGAAGATGAAGGGGCAGGACATCTTCAAAGCGGCCGTGAAAAACTTGTATTCTGCAAGCCGCGACGCCGTGAGCGAAGCGGGAATGCGTCCCGAAGACATCGACTGGATCTGCCCGCACCAGGCAAACTTGCGAATCATCACCCAAGCCGTCGAGCGGCTGGGTGTGCCGCGGGAGAAGGTCCTCATCAACATCGACCGAGTGGGCAACACGTCGAGCGCGTCGATTCCGATCCTCCTCGACGAGAGCCTCCGCGCGAAGAAGATCAAAGAGGGGGACACCGTCCTCATGTGTGCGCTCGGCGCCGGCATCTCGTGGGGCAGCGCGCTCGTTCGCATCTGACGGTCGTGTTACAAGAAGGTCATGCGTCCGCGTGCGCTTTGGGTGGGTGCCGAGCCGATGCTCTTTCACGCCGAGGTCGTGCGCCGAAACGGCAAGCGCGCCGACGACGGAGCCGCGGCAAGACGGACGCACACCGTGGAGTCGAGCGCTCTTGGCCCGGAGTACCGATAGGGGCGGGGGCACCAATGGGGGGCGGTCGCAACCGGCCTTGACCGCCATCCTACCTAGGGTAGGATAACGCTATGCTGTCGCCTTCTGCCCAGCGCCGCCCGAAGAAGTCGCGTTCCCAGGCGCGACCCACGCGGGCGCGCAAGATTTCGATCACCGTGGACGACGCTGTTCTTCGAGACGCAGTTGCGGCCGCAAAGAAGGCAAAACGAACGCTGAGTGCACAGATCACAGAAGATCTCGCCGAGGCTGCTAGGCGAAGGCATCTTGCGGCGTTCATCGCCGAATATGAGGCCGAGCATGGCAGCATCACGCAGGCGGAACTGGCTGAAGCGCGCAAGAAATGGCCAACCTAACACTCGACAGCGGCGTCCTCATAGCTCTTGAGCGTCGCGATCGAGCCGTTGCCGTGCACCTCGCGGAAGCTCTCACGAGGGGCGCGTCACTCACGGTGCCAACGGCCGTCCTTGCCGAAGTCTGGCGAGGGGGCCGACGTTCGGCACGCCTCGCCTCCTTTCTTCCATCGTGCAAAGTGCACGGGCTGGACGAACCATTCGCTCGCCGTGTTGGCGAGGCACGAGCACGCGTCGGTCACGCAACGTTGGTGGATACGATTGTGATGGCGTCCGCCTCTCTTCGAGGTGATCACGTTTTGACGGGCGATGTCGATGATCTCACAAAGCTCACCGTCGAGTTCCCGAATGTCTCGCTCATCCCTCTCTGAGGCGGAGAACAAGGCTGCGCACCGTACCGACAGGCGTTGCCAAGTGACAGGGAGGGAAAGGTGCGCTAATCCGGCGGGCGATGCAGATCGCGTGGCTCTTCCCCGGGCAAGGCTCGCAGAGCGTGGGCATGGGCAAAGACGTGCTCGATGCGTCACCCGCCGCACGCGAGGTCCTCGCGCGCGCCGACCGCGCGCTCGGCGACGCTCTCACGAAGCTCGTGCTGGAGGGCCCCGAGGAAACTCTCCCTCTCACGGCAAACGCTCAGCCGGCCATCGTCGCCGTAAGCTGCGCCATTCTCGCGGCTATCCAAGAAAGGATGCCAAGTCTCCCTGCGCCAGCATTCGCCGCCGGCCACTCGCTCGGCGAGTACTCTGCGCTCGTCGCCAGCTCGGCTCTCACCCTCGAAGATGCGCTACGCCTGGTGCGGGTGCGCGGCCGCGCGATGCAAGAAGCGGTTGCGCCCGGCGTTGGGGCAATGGCGGCCATTATGGGGGTGGACGCGGCGCGCTTGGAGGAGATCTGCTCAAAAGCCGCCGAGGCTGACATCGTGAGTTGCGCCAATTTCAACGGCGGCCAAATCGTCATCGCCGGAAGCGCCGCCGCCGTCGCACGCGCGAGCGCGCTCGCCGCCAACGAAAAAGGCAAGGCCATCCCTCTCAAAGTAAGCGCGCCGTTCCATTGCGCCCTCATGAGCCCGGCAGCCCGGGTCCTGGAGACCGAGCTCGCCAACGTCACTATCGGCCCCCTCGCCGTTCCTATCGTCACCAATGTCGACGCACAGCCCAATTCCGATCCCGCGCGCGTCAAAGACCTGCTCGTCCGCCAGGTCACCGGCTCGGTGCGTTGGGAGCAGGCCATGGTGCTCATGAAAGAGCGCGGCGTCACACACGCGCTCGAGATTGGTCCAGGAAAAGTGCTCGCCGGCCTGGCACGGCGCTGCGCGAAGGAGATTAAGGTCCTCAGCGTGTGCGACGCCGCAGCCTTGGACCAGGTCGCCCCGTTCCTCACGTGACCCCGATCCCGACCCCGATCCCGATCCCGACCCCAACGGAGAACCCAAAATGTTCCGACTCGACGGAAAAGTTGCTCTCGTCACCGGTGGCTCGCGCGGGATCGGGCGAGCCTGTTGTGAAGCGCTCAGCGAGCAAGGCGCAACCGTCGTCATCAACTACGTCAAAGGCGAAGCGGCGGCGCGCGAGGTGGCCGATGCCCTCACCGCGAAGGGCGGCAAAGCCGAAATCTCAGGGTTCGACGTCGCCGACACCAAAGCGGCGGAAACGGCCATCGACGAGGTCATCAAGAAACAGGGCCGCCTCGACATCCTCGTCGCGAACGCCGGCATCGCCATCGACGGCCTCCTCCTGCGGATCAAAGACGAGGACCTCGATCGCCTTTTCGCCACCAACGTGCGCGGCGCGATCACCTCGGCGCGCATCTCGATCCGGCCGATGATGAAAGCGAAGTCCGGGCGCATCATTTTTCTGTCCAGCGTCGTCGGCGAGATGGGAAACGTAGGCCAGACAGCCTACGCCGCGAGCAAGGCCGCAATCCTCGGCGCGGCCAAGTCGATCGCGCGCGAGTACGCGTCGCGAAACATCACGGTCAACGCCGTCGCCCCGGGCTTCATCGACACCGACATGACGCACGGCATGAACGACCAAATGAAAGAGTACGTGCTCAAGATGACCCCGCTCGGCCGCACCGGAAGCGGGCGCGACGTTGCCTCCGCTGTAGCCTTTCTCGCAAGCGATGAGGCCGGTTACATCACAGGCCAGGTCCTCCGCGTGAACGGAGGAATGTACGTGTGATCCGTCCTTTAGATGTAAAGGACCCGAAACTACTAGGATTTTTTCCGCAGTGTGTGTAAAGCACGGGCCGCAAACTCCTGCTCGAGCGGTCGGCCTAAAGGCCACTCAACGTTACGGAATTTCATTCGAACGAGGCTACGTATGGCTCAGGACATTCCCAGCGAGGTCAAGCGCATCATCAAGGAGCAGCTCGACGTCGACGAGAAAGACATCAAGCCGGAGTCGACCTTCATCGACGACTTGGGTGCGGACTCGCTCGGCCTTGTTGAGCTCGTTCTTGCCTTCGAAGAGGCGTTCGAGATCGACATCCCGGACGAAGACACCGAGAAGATTCGAACCGTGCAGGACGCGATCGACTACATCGAAAAGCACACGAAGAAGTAGTCAATGGGCCTTGTGGCCATTGTGGCCACGCTCATCGGTGGGCGGAACGAAAAATCCCAGGTGATTTGCAGCGCCGCGTAGAGGTACTAAGAACAGGGGCGACATGGAACGCGTCGTCATCACGGGCCTCGGCCTCGTCACCCCGCTCGGGATTGGCACGCTCGAGACCTGGCAAGCGCTGCGGGCCGGACAGAGCGGCATCGACCTCATCACGCTGTTCGACACCACGCAGTTTCGCGTGAAAATCGCCGGCGAGGTTGCCGGTTGGGATCCCCTCCGCTTCATCGACAAGAAGAAGCTGAAGGAGATGGACCGCTTCACCGAGTTCGCCATGGGCGCGGCGAAGCTGGCCATCTTGGACAGCAAGCTCGAGCTGACCGATGAAGAAAAAAACGAGGCCGGCTGCTTCATCGGAGTCGGCCTCGGCGGACTTGCCACACTCGAGAAGACCAAGCAGGTCCTGCTCGAGAAGGGTCCTGGAAGAATCAGCCCCTACTCCATCCCGGGCATTATCGCGAACCTCGCCGCGGGGCAGGTCTCGATGCACTTTGGCCTGCGAGGCCCGAGCTATTGCACGACCAGCGCCTGCTCGAGCGGTGCCCACGCCATCGGCGAAGCCGCCGAGTGGATTCGCCGCGGACGCGCCCAAGTGATGGTCGCGGGCGGCGCGGAAGCGACGGTCACGCCGGTCGGCATTGGCGGGTTCGAAGCCATGATGGCGCTGTCCAAGAGGAACGACGATCCGAAAGGTGCGAGCCGCCCGTTCGACAAGAGTCGCGACGGCTTCGTGTGCGGCGAGGGCTCGGGGATTTTGGTCCTGGAGACGCTCACGCGAGCAACCAAGCGCGGCGCCAAGATCTACGCCGAAATTACCGGCTACGGAGCATCGAGCGACGCCAATCATCTCACCCAGCCCGCGCCGGGCGGCGAAGGCGCGCAGCGCGCAATGCGCATGGCCCTGAAGGACGGCCACCTCGCACCGGACCAGGTGGACTACATCAACGCGCACGGCACGTCGACACCGGTCGGTGACATCGCCGAGTCGCAGGCCATCGGTTCCGTATTTGGCGCACATGCGATCGAAAAGAAGCTCTGGGTGAGCTCCACGAAATCGATGATGGGACATCTGCTCGGAGCCGCAGGAGCGGTCGAGAGCGCCATCTGTGCGCTCGTCGTGAGCGAGGGAAAAATCCCGCCAACCATCAACCTCACCGATCAAGACGAGCAATGCCTGCTCGACTACGTGCCGCTCCGCGGCCGCGAGAAGCGCGTTCGCCACGCGCTCAACAACTCGTTCGGCTTCGGCGGGACGAACTGCTCGCTCCTCTTTTCGCGTTACGAATGAAAGCGGAGCCCTCACCCCTTACCCCCCTCTCCCTAGCGGGAGAGGGGGAACGCACGTCCACGAGCTCCCTTCTCCCGAGAGGGAGAGGGGCCGGAGGTGAGGTTCGGGCCGGGGACGCAGGTCGCGCATGAAATGCCCGTTCTGCTCCCACTTGGAGAGCAAGGTCACCGACTCGCGCGTCGCGACGGCCGGCGACGTGACCCGACGCCGCCGCGAATGCGAAAAGTGCGCGCGAAGGTTCACGACGTACGAGCGCGTCGAAGAGGTGCTCCCGCTCGTCGTGAAGAAAGACGGCCGGCGGGAGATCTTCGATCGTCAAAAACTCTTCTCGGGGCTGCGCCGCGCGTGTGAAAAGCGCGCGGTGAGCCTGGAGAAGCTCGAAGAGGTCGTGGATGGGATCGAGCGCGATCTCATCGACTCGGGTGACAAAGAAGTGCAGGCAAAGCAAATCGGCGAGCGGGTGATGACTCGCCTTCGCGCGCTGGACGATATCGCGTATGTCCGTTTTGCCAGCGTGTACCGAAGCTTTCGCGATCTCGACGAGTTTCGCGAAGAACTCGACCGGCTCGCGCGTGCGCGCGAGGAGACCCCATGAGCAAGCCTCGCAACGACGACGCCGGGTGGATGAAGAGAGCACTCGAGCTCGGGCGCGACGGACGCCCCTCGCCGAACCCACACGTCGGCGCCGTGCTGGTGAAAAACGGTGAGCTCGTAGGAAGCGGCCACCACGAGAAAGCGGGGGAAGATCACGCCGAGATGGCGGCGATCCGCGCCGCCGGTGACAAGGCCCACGGAGCGACCCTGTTCGTGACGCTCGAGCCCTGCAACCACATAGGGCGCACGCCGCCGTGCACCGATGCCATTCTCGGAGCAAAGGTGAAGCGCGTCGTCGTCGGCTGCGCGGACCCGAACCCGCACGTCGCCGGCGGCGGGATCGCGAAGCTGCGCGAGGCTGGCGTCGACGTACAGATGGGCGTGCTCGAGGCAGAGGCGGCCGCATTGATTCGACCGTGGGCGAAGCACGTCACCTCAGGGCTGCCCTACGTGTCCCTCAAGCTCGGTCTGTCGCTCGACGGGCGCATCGCGACGCGCACCGGCGCGTCCAAGTGGGTCACGGGCTCCGAGGCGCGCGCCCGCGTGCACGCGCTCCGTGCGGCGAACGACGCAGTCGCGATCGGCATCGGAACGGCACTCGCAGACGATCCGCGCCTCACGGTGCGCGACGCGCCGGGTCCGAGCCCACTTCGCGTCATCTTCGACCCCAAGCTGCGCTTGCCGCCCCACGCACGCATCGTCGAAACCGCACCGGAGGTGCCCACGTGGGTCATCTGCAACGCGGACGCTCCGTCGAGCGCGGAAGAAGAGCTGGCCACGCGCGGGGTCGAGGTCATACGGGCACCCGCCTCCGCCGAGGGGCGCATCGATGCGGCCGCCGCGCTGAGGCTCCTGGCCGCCCGCGGCATCGTGACGCTCATGGTGGAGGGCGGCGCAGAGCTCGCAGGGAGCATCCTGGCCGGGCACCTGGCCGACGAGCTCCACGCGTTCGTGGCCCCTATTCTGCTCGGCCCACGCGGCCGTCCGGGCGCCGTCGACTGGGCTGGGCCAGATACCCCCACCGAGGCGCCGCGCATCGTGCGCCCGAGCTGGGAGCTCTGCGGCGAAGATGCCTATGTCCACGGAACCATCGAGTACCCTCAGCGCGAGGGGTGAGTGGGAGTGGCCGAAGCGGGCGACAAGGATTAAGCTAAGGCTCAGATGGTTCGCACGATCCTCCACTATCCGGACAAGCGCCTGCGCGAAAAGGGCAAAGAAATCGCGCAGGTAACCGACGAGATCCGCAAGCTGATCGACGACATGGCCGAGACGATGTACGCGGCGCCGGGCGTCGGGCTCGCGGCCACGCAAATTGGCGAAGCACTCGCGCTGTTCGTCATCGATGTGGCGGAGCAGGATCAGCCAAGCGATTTGCGCGTCTTCATCAATCCCCAAATCGTGTCACGCGAAGACGAGATCACCTGGACGGAGGGGTGCCTGAGTTTTCCGGGGGTGACGGAAGACGTGGACCGCGCGGCGAAGGTGAAGGTGCGCGCGCTCGATCGCGAAGGGAACGAGTTCACGCTCGAAGCCGAAGGGCTCCTCGCGGTGGCCATCCAGCACGAGTACGACCACTTGCAGGGGGTCTTGATGATCGACCACCTCGGGCCGCTAAAAAAGCGGCTGGTGCATCGAAAGATGCAGAAACGCGACGAGCGGCCGACGCCTTAGTGCCGTCCGGCACAAGTTCGGCCCGCGATTGCGGGCCTCCGCTGCTACGCAGCGGCCGGACGGCACTACCTTGGTCTCGAGGGGCTCTCGCCTCTCTGCTTCGCTGCGCGAATCATTCACCCCCAAAACCGCTCCCGCGGTTTTGCATAGTGCCTCTCGACCTTTCGAACGGGTGACAGAACTTCTGCCGAGAGGCACGAGTCACTGCAGTCTCGTCACCGCCCCCGCTTGAACATCCCCTGATCCACCTTCACGCCGCGCGCTGCCAAATCGCCCACCATGCGCGGCACGGTCCCCGTCGCGCTGAATTCTCCGTTCGCCTCGAGCACGAACAAGTCGCGCGTCGTGACCCCCTTGCCATCCGCACCTACGAGCTCGCAGATGCGCACGATCCGGGGCCTTCCGTCCGGAAGAACGCCAAGCTCTACCGCCACGTCGAACGATTCGCCGATCGCTTCTCGAATCGCCTCGACGCTGGCGCCCGGGCGCGAGACGAGAAGCTGGGCAGATAGCCGGGCGAGGGCCTGCCGGAGGGTCGGTGCGTTCGCCGCCGCGAGCACGGCCTCGGCCCCCTCTGCGATGGCGTCGATCGTACCGGCTGCAACGCCGCCAGCCAATGAGCCCACGACGAGGCGATCGGCACGGAGCTTTGCCGCAGCCCGCACGGCTTCTTCGCCACGCTCGCGCGTGTCCAGAAGCGGCAAGCTGACCATGTGCGCGTGGGCGACGTTGATCTCGTCCACCTCGTGCAGAACGACGATGCGCTCGCCCGCAGGCCCCGCCGACGCGAGCGCCGCCAAGAGCTGCGACGTCGCGTTCGCCCCTGACCCGGTCACCAGCACGTTGACGCGCGTGTTGAGGCAGGTCTCCAGGAACACGGCCATGGGACGCGACAGCGAACCTGCGCGGATGAGGTCTTCCAGCGACATGTCGATGCGACGCTTCTTGCGAACGACGAGCACGTACGCGGCCGCTGCGGGCGGGACAATCGCGAGCATCTGCGCGCCGCGTGGGAGGCGTCGTTCGACAATCAGCTCGCCCTGCCGCCAGCCCTCGCCACTTTGGTTCGCGAGCCGAGCGATCACGCGCGAGAGCGCGTCATCGCTGGTGAACGAACCTTCCGCCAAGGTGACCTGGCCGCCGCGCATGGCGAGTACCTGGTCGCTCCGCACGCAGTGGATCTCACTGACGTCGTCGTCCTCGAGGAGTGGCCCCACCGGCCCCAGCCCGACCAGCTCGCGCACCGCGTCGCGCACGAGCATTTCGACGTCGACCCCCTCGGGAGCCTCGCCTTCGTCGCGCATCTGGTTCGCCTGCTCGCGCGCTGCACGATCGATCTGTTGCGCGAGCCCGTCGTCCACCACCGCGGACGATTTCAGCGGGCGCAAATCGACGGCGTCGGCAATGCGGTCGACGAGCGTGATGAGCGCGAGCCTCCGCCCAGCTTGCGCAGGCGTCTCGCGTGGCGCAGCGCGTGGCTGAACGGCTGCGGGGGCAGGAGCGGGCATCGGCCGCGCGACCGGAGCAACCGGCTGAGGCGGCGGAGCCATCGGCTGCGCTTGCGGCTGAGCCATCGCGACATTTCCCAGGGGGGGCGGAGTCGCGCCGCGCGGGCTCGGGGCCATCGGGCTCTGCGGAAGCTGCATCGTCGAGCCGCCGCGGGGGCCCAAACCACCCGGGGCCTGCTGGGGCATCGGTGCCGGCGGCGCCGACGCGGCTCGCGCAGGCGCAAGCCCCTTGGCAGCCGGCTCGCTCTCGTCCGGATCGCGCTCGAGCGGGTAGTGACTCGGCGCGCTCGGATTGCTACGAGGATGCATATTGGGAACGGCCACCGCGGGCGTGGGCGGCATGCGAGACATGGCGGGCGGGTTGGGCGGATGGGTCGGCGCCTTGAGCGTCATCGCAGGTTGCTGCAGGGGGGGCGGCCCACCCTGCATTTGCTGGTTGCGGGCGAGCGTGCGGATCGACTCCTCGTCGCCCGGCGACATCGCCGCGTCCATCTGCTGGGGCACTTGCCCCGCGTCGAGGCGGAGGACGAAGTCGCCAATGTAAATCTTGTCCCCCTCCCGAACGATCGTAGCCTGGGCGATTTTTCGCCCGTTGACGTACGTCCCGTTGGTGCTTTTCAGGTCCGTGACGATGAACCGACCATCTCGATAGAGAAGCCGGGCGTGGTGCTTGGAGACGTTACCTTTCGGCAACATGAGATCGTTGCCCTGAACGCGGCCAACGTTGATCTCGTTTTTGTCGAAGCTCTCCTTGCGCTCCGCGCCCCCTTTTTCACTAATGATGATGGAGAACATTCACCGTCCCTCGGGGACGAGAACCTCGTCGGGGCGCGCCGGACGGCGCGTCACTCCTGGTGCTCGCTGGCCCGAATTGTCGAGTCCCGGGACCGAATTTGTCAAATGTTCTGAGGGCTAGTTTATCGAGCCCACGCGTCAGTCCTGCGGCGGACGACGGCCCTTGACTTCGCTCGTAACCATTCCCAGGAGCTCGCCGGCAAGCGCAATCACGTCGCGCTCGGCGTAGCCGCTCGAGCGGAGCTCCCGGTAAATCGTCTTGGCCAGAATCGCCAGGGCGCGGGGGTCACGTGAGTCGCGAGGATCGTCGAACGGAAGGGCCATGGGTTTGGGGGTCTCGCCGCTCTCCCCCTACAAGGGTCGTGCCGCCGGCTCGAAGGGCATTTCTTGGGCAAAATCCCATGATTTTTCGGCCAACTGCGAACCGCGGTGCACGATTGAGCCGGCCTAATGCGTAATCTCCTTCGCGCTCCCCATGCGCGCGTTGGCGATGCTAGCGTGCCGCGCCACATGCTTGGCTGGCTCGACAAGATTCCGCGCGACGTGCGGCGGCGGCTCGCGGTCGCGTTCGCCATTTATGCGGTAACGACGGGGGTATTCGCCATCGTCGCCGGACCACAGCGCCTGGCCCAGCATACGGCGTTCAACCACTACGCGCACCTTGCAGACGCGTGGATCCACGGGCGCCAGCACGTCATCCACGGTGGCCCCTCGTACGCGATGGGCAACGACTTCGCCGAGTACAACGGCAAGACGTACATAAGCTTCCCGCCGTTCCCGGCGGTGCTCATGCTCCCCTTCGTCAAGTTGGCGGGCTCGCCCGAGAACTTCCAGGACGGTCAGTTCATCGTCTGGCTCGCGGGCCTCGGCCCCGCCCTGCTGTTTCTCGTCCTCGAAAAACTCCGGCGAACCGGACGCTCGCCGCGCACGGTCATGGAAAACGTTTTCTTGTCGGCCCTCTTCGCATTCGGCACCGTGTACTTCTTCACGGCGGTCGAGGGCACGGTCTGGTTCGCCGCGCACGTCGTCGCTGTCACCGTTTCGGCGATGTACGTGTACTACGCGCTCGACGCAAAACGTCCGGTCCTTGCCGGTATCTTGCTGGGTTGCGCGTTCATGACGCGTCCGTCGATCTTGCTCACCGGCCTTCTTTTCGTGCTCGAGGCAGTGCGCGTGTCTTGCAAGGAGCTTCCCGCGGACGGCACGTTCGTATCGCGCCTGAAAAAGACATGCGCCGACCTCGACGGCCGAGCACTCGCACGGAAGCTCGTTCCGTTCGTCATTCCCGTGCTGCTGACGCTCGCCGTCGCGTCCTATTACAACTACGCGAGGTTCGGCAATCCGAGCCCGGGCGCCTTCGGTCACGAGCATCTCACCGTGGTCTGGCAACGGCGCATGCTTCAGTGGGGGCTCTTCGGCTACCACTACCTGGCGAAGAACGTCGGCGGCATGCTCACGGTTCTGCCTTTCGTTCCTCCCAGGGGCACGATGTGCTTTTCGCAGCAAGGCGGCCTCACCGACGCCGTCGTCCGCTTTTCGGACTGCGTCCCCTTCCGCGTGAACGAGCATGGACTGGCGCTATGGTTCACTTCGCCCTTCTACTTCTGGCTCTTTCGGCCAAAGACGCGAGGCTTTCTTCACGCGGCGGTGCTGGCGAGCGCCCTTTTGCCGCTCGCCTTGAACCTTCTCTATCAGAACAGCGGGTGGCGCCAGTTCGGCTATCGGTTCTCGAACGACTACGCGATCCTGCTCTTCGTTCTTCTCGCTATCGGCGCCCGCCCGTTCTCGCGCCTCTTCATGTCGGCCGCGGCGTGGAGTGTGCTGTGGAATCTCTTCGGAGCCGTTACCTTCGATCGCGGCCAGTACGACAAGTTCTATTTCCGCGAGGGCTCGCAACGCGAGCTCTATCAACCCGACTGAGTCATGACGCGCTTCGCCCTCGCAATTTTCACTCTGCTTCTCGGTTGCAGGCCCACCATTGCACCGCCCGCAGCACCACCGGGTGTGACGGTCGCCTCGATCACGGTGACCAGCAAGTCGTTCTCGCCCAACGGGCCGATTCCGATCGACTATACGTGCGATGGCAAGGACGCCGCGCCACAGCTTACGTGGAGCTCACCGCCGGAGAACACCAAAGCACTGGCGATCGTGATGGATGATCCAGACGCTCCGAGCGGAACCTTCACGCACTGGATCGTCTACAACTTGCCGCCAGATGCCACGTCGATCGGCGAAGGGGTCGATCCGGCGACCGCGGGGGCCAAAGTCGGGATGAACGACTTCGAGGCGGTTCGCTACGGGGGACCATGCCCGCCGAAGCAGCAGATTCATCGATACCGATTTCATCTCTATGCGTTGGATGCACCAGTCGAATTGAGAGACGGGGCCAATCGGGGGCAAATTGACGTCGCCATGAATGGGCACGTGCTCGGCGATGGGACGCTGTACGGAACGTTCTCGCACTAGCCCTAGCGCGAGTCCCTCATCCACCCGGCGAGACGGGTTGTTGTGTATAAAGAACAGCGAGTGAGACTGCGTCGCGTCTTTTCGTTCGTAGCGCTCGTCCTCTTCCCAGCGCACGCCTCAGCGTCCGGCCCTGTGGACGAGCATCATCGCGTGCTGCCGTGCCGACCGACCGTGTCGTGCACGGCGGACCTCGTTCCACCCGGCTCGCTCGAGATCGAAGCCGGTTACCTCGCGCGCCGAGTTCCGCGGGCGGGGTACGTCCATTCGCAACCACTCCTCCTGAAATTGTCGTTGCTCGAGCGGCTTCAGCTTCAGGCGGGGACGAATGGCAAGGTCTTCACGACGGGCGAGGTCGAGCGAGAAGCGCGCTACCTGGACGATATTTCGATCGCGCTCAAACCGAAGCTCTTGGACCAAACCGATCTTCTTCCGAGTGTGGCGATTTCCGTGGCGCTCAGCATTCCGAGCTGGGACCGGCACCCGGACTTTCCGTTCGCCTATGATGCGTCGTTCTGGGGCTATGCATCGAAGGACATGGGATCGTTGCATGTCGACATCAATGGCGGTGTGAACGTGTGGGAGTTCGATCTTTCTCCGACGTACCAGCCCTTCGCCACACTCGCCTTCGCAGCGCCGCTCGCAGGCGGCTTTGGCACGCTGCTCGAGGGCTACTACTTTGCCGACGCGGGGAAAATCGCCCCCGCCGACGGTGGGATTCTCGGAGGCCTGACGTACGCACCGCGCTCGTGGCTCATGTTCGATCTGGGCCTGGACGAAGGGCTTCGCGTCTCGACGCGGAAAATGAGCATGTTCGTCGGTATGACCGTCATCCCCTACGATTTTTGGGATACGGATTCGGAGGCAAGTGCGCGTGCACTCCTCACACGAAATACGCGCTCCGGACCGCGTTTCAGCGCGGGCGGCGGGGGCGCGGCAAGTCGTACGTTTCCATCCGATTGATGAGCGTGCGGCGCGAGATGCCGAGGATCTCGGCTGCGCGCGTCTGATTTCCGCGTGCCTCGGCCAGGGCGCGTTCGATGCGTTGGCGTTCGATGGCCTGCAGATCGCTCCGCAAATCTGCCGGAGCCGCGGTGCTCTGCACGAGGAGCAAGTGCTCTGGGCGCAGCTCTCCCCCGCCGCTCAGCACGATGGCTCGCTCCATGACGTTACGCAGCTCGCGCACGTTGCCGGGCCATTTGTGGGCCTCGAGACAATCCACCGTCGCCCGCGCAATGGGTGGCGGCGGCCCGGATCGAGCGGCTGCGGCGACGAAGGTGCGCGCGAGCTCGTGGATCTCACCGCGCCTCTCGCGAAGCGGCGGAATGCGCACGCTGATACCATTGAGCCTGTAGTAGAGGTCCTGCCGGAACGTGCCGGCTTCGACCGCCGCTTCTAGATCGCGATTGGTCGCAGAGGTGAACCGCACGTCGACGGCGCGCGCCTGCGCGCTTCCGACTCGGCGAACCTCGCGGTTCTCGACGAGATGCAACACCTTGGCCTGCGTGATGAGTGGCATCTCGCCGATCTCGTCCAAGAACAGCGTGCCGCCATCGGCCGCCTCGACCAGGCCACGCGTGCTCTGCACCGCGCCGGTGAAGGCGCCCTTTTCGTGTCCAAAGAGCTCGCTCTCCAGTAGCGATTCGGTCAAGGAGGCGCAGTTGACCCGAACGAACGGTCCACTCGCTCGCGGCGAGAGCGCGTGAATCCTTTGTGCGATGACCTCTTTGCCGACCCCCGTCTCGCCGAGAAGCAGCACCGACAGACCGCTCGGCGCGACGACGTTCACCAGACGGTCCACCTGCGCCATGGTCGGAGGCTGGGCAGAGCCGGCCTCTTGTGCGACCGGCCCCTGGACGATGAGCAGCGCGGCTCCGACCTCGACAGCCTCGCCAATGCGAAGCTCGACGGCTTGCCCCTTCGCAACGACCTTGCCGCCTACGCGCGCGCCGTTCGCGCTTCCGAGATCGCGAACCAGGAGCGGCGGACCCGCCTCGATCTCGACGTGCTTGCGCGACACCGAAGGGTGCAGCACAACGACGTCGCAGTCGGCACCGCGGCCGACAACCAGACGCGCGCCCTTGGCGAGAGGCCGCACTACCGAGCCGCCTTCCCACAGAACGAGGACACACATGCCGGCGGGCGACTCGTCATTCCACTCATGGGGACGTGTTCGCTCTTCCACTGCTGGATTTGCAGGGTATCCGTGCGTTGCGACCACAGCAACGCGTGATAACCTAGAACATGGAATGATGGCTCCCGGCGGGCACCGAATCGGCCGCTATGTTCTCTTCGACACCATTGCGTCGGGTGGGATGGCGAGCGTGCATTTTGGCCGAATGCTCGGGCCGGTGGGCTTCCGGCGCACGGTCGCCATCAAGCGGCTTCACCCGCACCTGGCCACCGATCCAGCGTTCGTGACCATGTTTCTGGATGAAGCGCACCTGGCGGCGCGCGTGCAGCACCCGAACGTCGTCGGCACCATCGACGTGGTCTCGAACGCCGGTGAGCTCTTCATCGTCATGGACTACGTGCAGGGCGAGTCCTTGTCGCGGCTCCTGGGAGCAGCGAAAAAAACGGATGAGCAGCCGATCAACGTCGCCGTCGGAATCATCGACGGCGCCTTGTACGGTCTCCACGCGGCGCACGAAGCTACCAGCGAGGGCAACGAGCCGTTGGGGATCGTCCATCGCGACGTGTCGCCGCAGAACATTTTGGTCGGAATCGACGGGGTAACGCGCGTGGCGGACTTCGGCGTGGCGAAAGCCGTTTCGCGACTGCAATCGACGCGTGACGGACAGCTCAAAGGGAAGAGCGCCTACATGGCTCCGGAGCAGCTCCTTCGAAAGGGTGTCGATCGGCGCGCCGACGTTTACGCGGCGACGGTCGTTTTGTGGGAAGTGCTCACACAAAGAAGACTGTTCGTCGCCGACGACGTTCCGGGCGTGATTCACGCGGTGCTGGAAGACACGGTGGTGCCGCCGTCGCACTGGAACGCCGACATTCCGGCAGAGCTCGACGCAATTGTCATGCGCGGGCTGGCGCGCAATCCGGCGATTCGGTTCGCCACGGCGCTCGAAATGGTTTCGGCGCTCGAGCGGGTCGTGCCTCCCGCACCACCGCACGAGATTGCCGCGTGGGTTCTCCGTCACTCGGGCGCGGCCATGGAGGAGCGCCGTCAACGGCTCGCGCAAATCGAGCAGACGCCGGTAAGTACCGAAGAAGAGAACGAGACATCCCCGCCGATTGCGCGCGCGCAAATCCAGGAGGCACCTACGGAGGGCTTCTCGCCCGAGCACACCCATGACGGGCTCTCGGTACCGAACGCGCCGGCGCGCTCGAGTCGAATGCGACGAGCTCTCTTCGTTGCGGCGCCGGCCTTTGCTCTCGTCCTCGTCGGGGTCACCGGTAGAGCGCTCCTGGGCACCCGCGAAAGCGTCACCAGCACCCCGAAGCTCGCGGGGGAAAACCAGAGGCCGAGCGCTGAAGCGCCGATGGAACCGCCGCCCCGCGCAGCTACCCTAGAACCGAAACAGGCTGCCGCTTCGGCAACCAGCGCGCCGAGCATTCCGCACAAATCTGCGCGGCCAAGTCCGGCGCCGGCGGGCACAAACAAACGTTGCGATCCGCCGTTTTTCAACGAAGCCTCCCCCAGCGGACCGGTGAAGCGTTTCAAACCGTGGTGCATTTGAAACGCGTCGCCCTCATGCTTGCGCTCCTACCGGGACTGGCCGCGGCGGCGGGACCAGACAAGGCGCGATGTTTGTCCGAGCACGAACGCGGACAGGCTCTGAAAAACGAAACCAAGTGGCGCGCGGCGCGCGCGGCCTTCGCCGTTTGCGCGAGCGAAACCTGCCCGGCGCTCGTTCAGAAGGACTGCGTGCGGTGGGGGGAAGAGCTCGACTCGGCGCAGCCAGGTCTGCTCCTGGCCGTGCGCGATTCCGGCGGCTCGGACGTCGCGGGGTTGCGTGTGTACCTCGACGGCTCGGAGATGACGGACCGTCCTTCGGGAACGGCGCTCGAGATCGATCCCGGCGAGCACGTTCTTCGGTTCGAAGCGGCGGGTTTCGTGTCACACGAGCAGCGTGTCGTCGTTCGCGAAGGAGAGAAGAAGCGGCGACTCGACGTGACGCTCGCGCCGGCGAGCGCGCCGGTCGCGCCCCGGCCGACGGCGCTCGTGGAAACGAGCTCCTCGCGGCCCGCTGGCGCGTGGCTCCG
>OBEQ013000385.1_pt1 | contig 16862 bp, 18 predicted proteins | sample 1670901 | NCBI WGS metagenome assembly OBEQ01 (sample SAMEA104232315, study PRJEB22302) | groundwater metagenome | biome: forest; feature: aquifer; material: groundwater | place: USA | collected 2011-08-07 | depth 5.4 m
AAGACGCGATCAAGTCAGGCGCTTTGGCATTTTTTAAACTCAAGTATCCACCAAAGGTTAACGTCTACTCTGTTGGCGATTTTTCTAAAGAACTATGCGGCGGACCTCACGTAACTCACACTGGCGAGATAGGTAAAATCAAAATTACCAAAGAAGAAGCTATTTCAGCCGGAGTACGCAGAATCCGAGCAGTAGTTAATTAAAGATATGAATCTTGGATTCTGGGAAAACTTAAAAAAACCCTTCATGATCTTGGCGCCGATGGCGAATGTGACTGATTTTGCGTTTCGGCAAATCGTCGCTCAGTGTGGCAGACCTAACGTTTTTTATACAGAGTTTTTATCGTGTGACGGAATAGTTTATGATAAAACACGATTTGAAAAAGAACTATATTTTGAAGAAAACGAAAGGCCGATTGTGGTTCAGTTCTTTGGATCTAAGCCAGAGAATTTTTACAAATGTGCTCAATTGGCACGTGAAATGGGTTACGACGGAATAGATATTAATATGGGCTGTCCGGACAGATCAGTTGAAAAACAGGGTGGGGGAGCGGCGCTGATAAAAAATCCTAAACTTGCTCAAGAAATTATAAAGGCTACAAAAGATGGTGGGGGAGAATTGCCAATATCAGTCAAAACCCGTCTTGGATACAACAAAGTTGAGATAGAAACATGGATCCCTCAAATATTAGAAACAGAACCGGCGGCGTTGATCATCCATGGCCGGACAAGAAAAGAAATGTCTAAGGTTCCAGCAAATTGGGAATTAATCGGCAAGGTTTCCGAGATTGTTCATTCAATATCAAAGGAGACGCTTGTAATTGGAAATGGGGATATTAAAAACCTAAACGAAGCCCATGAAAAATCAGAAAAATATAATCTAGATGGCATTATGATCGGCCGAGGAATATTTGAAAACCCCTGGTTTTTTAATTACGAGGTTGAACCTCGTACAATAAAACCCAAAGAAAGATTGAGACTACTCTTGGCACATCTTAATAATTTCGAGAAGCTCTGGGGTTGTCCGCCAACTGGTGGAAAGAACTTCGACACCTTAAAAAGATTTTTTAAAATCTACATATCAGGTTGGGATGGGGCTAAAGATCTAAGAATAAATTTAATGAATACTAAAAATGGACAAGAAGTAAAAAGCATTGTGGATAGATATATAAATAAAAATACAGTATAATGTTGATAGATGAGTGCAACCAAGATTATCAATGTATTAAAAGATGACTCTTTTGAGGAGATCTTTGATATCTTCAGTGACGCCTCGGCCAAAGAGGTTATTTTTGTATTACCCAAAAAATCGAAAGCCTTACAAAGGGAAGATGATTTTAGAGCTTTAAGCGAAGGGGCTTTGAAACAGGGTAAAAGTGTATCATTGTTGTGCTCTAATCCCAACGTCAATCAATTAGCCCAAAAATATAACTTTGATGTCCTTTTAGATAATGGCGGAAATCAGACTAGTTATATCAGCACTGTTAATCAATTTGAAGAAAAACCAAAGCTGGAACTGCGACGAGAAGAACCACTTGAAGATTTGCCGCCTTGGGGCAACGTCCCACTACCGGGATTGCCGGTTGACGAGCTTGATCAGAAACAAAAAATCAAAATTAAGCCCAAAGTTCCTGATTATCAACTCGTCCAAGCTGTCAAAATAAAAAAGGTTGAAGACATTATTCAACCTTATGATGAAGACAGTATAAGCGTAAAGATAAGTCCCAAAAAAGAAAAACCGGCAAAAATAGACATTCATAAATCTTCTCTGACAAAAGAGGATAAGATGACCCTGGACGAGATAGACACTTCCAGTATCTGGTCTGACTGGAATCTAAACTTAAAAGAAAGATCATCGTTCCAAAAACACAAAAAACCTAAATTTAAATTCTATTTTCCAGCTATCAATCTAGGTTTGTCCAGCTCAAAAAAAGTTATAACAGCCTTAGTTTTAGTAATCGCTTTTGCTTTAGGAATCATACTATACGTTTCTGGTGGCAATGCTAAGATTTTTATTACTCCGCGTAAACAAGGGGTGGATTTTAAAATTAAAATTTTAGCTTCCGATAAGTATTCTTCCATAGATTTTTCTTCTAACAAAATTCCCGGTCAACTGTTTTCCGTTGAAAAAGAACTGAGTCAAAATGTTAATGCTACAGGGGAAAAAGATGCAATTCAAAAAGCTCGCGGCAGAATTACTGTCTATAATGAAATGAACTTTGCTCAACCGCTTGTAGCTACAACTCGGTTTGAATCAGAATCTAAGTTAGTCTTTAGAACTCTGACGTCTATTATTGTTCCGGCAGCCAAAATAAAAAATGGTAAAACTACTCCGGGAGCAGTTGAAGTTGAAGTAATCGCTGATAAGCCAGGACCAGACTACAACATCAATACCGGCAAGTTTGTTATTGTTGCCTTCAGAGAAAATGGTGATACCCAAAGATACAACAGTCTCTATGCAACATTGTCGGGATCAATGCATGGTGGTATAAGCGGCAAAGCTACGGTGGTTTCGGAATCAGATTATAGTTCAGCCAAAGAAACAATTACTCAAAAACTGTCTCAAGACCTAGAAGAAGCTATCAAAACACAAACAAATCAATTTAAAATAATTTATACAACTGGCGTAATGGCCAAAGATCCGGTTTCAACCGCAAAACCGGATGATGCCGTCACTAATTTTACTATGGCCATAGCCGCCTCAATCAAGACGATCGGTTTTAAAGAGAGCGATCTATATGAAATACTAAACAACTATGTTAATAAAACTGGTAATTTTATGATTGTGCCGGAAAAAATAGATGTTAAGTTTCAAAATATTAAATTCGACCAGACAAATAATATTCTGGGGTTTGATGTCTTAGCCAAAGGTAATGTTTATACAAAAATTAATGAGACAACGCTACTCAACGATTTAATAGGTAAGAAAAACAATGAAATACAAGACTATTTACAGAACAATGCTGACATCGAATCGGCCAGGGTGGTTCTGTCTCCGTTTTGGATTCGCAAATTTCCTAAAGAAAAAGAAAGGATAATGTATCAATTAGATTACTGAGAATATTCCGAATTAGCTAGAAAACTAGCTAGGATTGACTTTTAGACTGTGTTCTGATAACATAGAAAAGCTGTTCCGATTCCGATATTAATCAATAGACTACTCTTCGACGGTACCATGATTATTAAATGGTGGGCCTTCGTTGAATAGCTAGTCTAGTGCTTTTCTAATATTAGATTTGACCAACAATCAGCAACAAAAAGAAAAAGTTTCCGGCTTAATCATCGAGTCTCTGCCAGACACAACTTTTAAGGTTCAACTTGAAGGTGGGCGAGAAGTATTAACATATTTAGCCGGCAAAATGAGAATTAATCACATAAAAGTTATGATTGGCGACAAGGTTTTTGTAGAACTGAGTCCCGACGGAACAAGAGGAAGAATAATTAGACGACTTTAATATGAAAGTACGTGCATCAGTTAAAACAATGTGTAGTAACTGCAAATTAGTAAAGCGAAAGGGTCGCCTGTATTGTATCTGTAAAAATCCGAAACATAAACAACGCCAAGGCTAAACAATATGCCAAGAATTCTAGGTATCAACATCCCAGACAATAAAAAAGTATTATATTCGTTGCCATATATTTATGGCCTTGGTTTGACACTAAGTCGCTTAATATTGAGATCGGCTAAGATAGATGGTAGTAAATTAGCAAAAGATTTAACTACTGATGAAATAAATAAAATACAAAAAATCATAGAAACAAGTTACAAAGTTGAGGGAGATCTGCGAAAAGAAGTAGCCCAAAATATTAAAAGATTGAAAGAAATAGGCACCTGGAGAGGAACAAGACACTCTAGACGGTTGCCAATTCATGGAAGAAGCAAGACAAACTCCAGAACAATCAGAGGAAATGTAAGAAAAACAATGGGTTCCGGCAGAAAATCAGTATCGGAAAAAACATAAACAAAGTGTCATGGGTAAAAAACGTATTATTGCACAAGCGAATGTCGAATCTAGTGGCGCTGAACAACAGCCTTCTTCGGTTACTAAAAAATCATTAAAACGACAGGTTGTTAACGGTGTCGCTTATATTAATGTGTCCTACAACAACACCTTAATAACTATTACCGATTCCCAGGGTGAAGTAATTGCTTGGTCTTCTGCCGGAACAAACGGTTTTAAAGGTACTAAAAAATCTACACCTTATGCCGCTAATATTGTAGCCAAAGATTGTGTTGAAAAAGCAAAAAAATTTAATTTAACAAACTTGAAAATAGTAGTTAAAGGAATTGGGCCAGGTCGAGAGTCAGCAATCAGAGGTCTGGCCAGTACAGGAGTTAATGTAACTTCAATTAGAGATGCAACACCAATTGCTCATAATGGAGTTAAGGCATCCAAACCTAGGAGGGTTTAGAAACTTGGGACAAACCTTTCAAAAGGTTTTTCCCAACGATTTCCAAACGAATTGAATAATAACTAATTTATGGCAAGATATACAGGACCAAAAGAAAAAATTGAAAGAAGACTAGGAGAAAAACTTTTCTTAAAAGGTGAGCGTTCATATTCTCCGAAGTCCGCAGTAGTTAAAAAACCATATCCTCCGGGAATGCATGGACAAAAGGGATCAAGAAAGCCTTCTGAATACGGCCTTCAATTAAGATCGAAGCAAAGAATAAAAAATATTTATAGAATGTTAGAAAAACAGTTTAAGTCTTATATTAAAGAAGGTCTCAGGTCCAAAGGAAAACCCCACGAAACTATTATAAATAAATTAGAAACAAGATTAGACAACGTAGTTTTTAGAATGGGTTTGGGACAATCCAGAGATCAAGCCAAACAAGTTGTAAGCCACGGCCACATATTAGTAAATGGCAGAAAAACGAATATTCCATCGTACCATGTGAAAATGGGGGATGTTCTGGGGGTTCGAGAGGGAAGTGTCAAGTCAGTTTATTTTTCTTCATTAGTCCCCCAGTGGATTAGAAAGTATGAACCACCGACATGGATCGTGTTAGATAAAGACAAACTGTCAGCCAAGATAGTAGGGTTGCCCACATTAAGCGATAGCGGCATTCAGTCAAATGATTTGCAAGCAATAATTGAATTTTACTCAAGATAAATTAGCTTTGTAGTTTTTTAGCTTTTTAGGTTAATGCCTACAAGCTACAAGCTACAAGCTACAAGCTAAATTGATACAGCTACCAGAACAAATAAAGGTCGTATCCAGAGAAGGCAACAGGGCAACTTTTGAAATAGCGCCTCTTCTCCCAGGATATGGACCAACAATTGCAAACCCATTAAGAAGAGTTCTCTTGTCGTCTCTTGAAGGAGCGGCGGTTACCTCAATAAAAATAAAGGGTGTCGATCACGAATTTTCAAGCATTTCCGGTGTTTTAGAAGATCTCATTGAGATCATTTTGAATGTCAAAAGGATAAGATTCAGACTTTACAGCGAAGGACCAATAAAAGTGACCTTGCAAGTCAAGGGAGAAAAAACCGTAACCGCGGCTGATATAAAATTAACATCAGACATAGAAGTAATTAATGAAGATCAACACATTGCCACGATCACAGACAAAAAAACTGAACTGGAGATAGAGTTGGAGATAGAAAAGGGAGTTGGCTATGTTCCGGTTGAGCAAAGACAAAAAGAAAAATTGGCCATAGGCGTAATCGCCGTTGATGCAATTTTTTCACCGGTAAAAATTGTTAACTTTACTATAGAAAATACTCGTGTTGGACAAAGGATAGATTACAACAAAGTATTAATAGAAGTTGAGACGGACGGATCAGTTTCTCCAGAAACAGCAATGAAGAGATCGGCTGAAATACTGGTAAATCACTTTAAGCTAGTGGGGGACTCCCTAGAAGAAAAAGAACCAGAAACAAAAAAGGGGAAGGCTGAATCAAAAACCAAAGAAGAAAAGCCAGCAAAAAAACCAAAAAAGAAGAAATGAGACGCGGCAAAATAAGAAAATTTGGAAGGGAAAGGAACCAAAGAAAAGCTTTAAACAAAGCCCTGGCCACTGCTTTGATAGATAACGGCAAAATCAAAACTACTCAAGCCAAAGCCAAAGCACTATCAACTTTTGCTGATAAACTCGTTACTCAAGCCCTGAAAAATAATTTATCTTCCAGAAAGTTTTTATCCCAATTTATAGGCGATAAGGCAGTTAAAAAACTTGTCTCTGAAATAAGTCCCAAACTTAAAGAAAGAAAAGGTGGCTATACAAGAGTAATTAAACTGGGGCAAAGAAAAAGTGACGGCGCACCAATGGCATTAATCGAATTCAATTCGTGAATTCAAGTTTAAAGATTTAAACATTTTAAGATGCAATACGAGCTAGACGCGACAAATCAAACCCTAGGTAGATTAGCAAGTAAAACTGCTTTCATTTTGCGTGGCAAAAATCTGGCGACCTATGAACCAAATGAATTACCAAAAAACCAAGTGGTTTTAAAAAATATTAATAAAGTTAAGTTCACTGGTACAAAATTTAATAAGAAGGTTTACCATCATTATTCCGGATACCATAGTGGAATTAAAACTACTAAACTATCTAAATTGTGGCGGGATAAGCCAGAACAGGTTATAAGGCAAATGATTTATAACATGCTGCCCCAAAACAGACTAAGAGATAAAATAATTAAAAATCTTAAATTTAAATAAATGAGTCCCCGAGTAAAGTCAAAAAAAAATAAGGATAAAAATTTAGAAAAACCAAAAGAAACTACTGTTTCTGTAGCAGATTCTGTGGCAGAAGAAAATGACGCTGTAAAATCTGAGGAAAAGAACGAGAAGTATTTTGAAGCTGTCGGCAGAAGAAAGGAATCAATTGCCAGAGTTCGTTTATATACCAGAAAATCAACCGATCCTGTTCATGAAGACAAAGCCATTATTCAAGTTAATGGCAAAGACTATACCGACTACTTTACTGACAAAAATCTCCATTTGGTTGTTGAGTCTCCTCTAAGAAAGCTTAAGTCGTTAAGCCGATTTAAGGCAACAGTCAAGGTCAATGGTGGCGGTATTGCCGGACAAGCTGGTGCTGTCAGACAAGGCCTGGCACAAACGCTTGTTGGATTTGACGCCAATTTCCGGAAAAAACTTCGTAAGGCTGGATTCCTCACTCGCGATCCGCGAGCCAAAGAGCGACGCAAATACGGACTCAAGAAAGCAAGAAAAGCCCCGAGATGGTCGAAACGTTAATTATAATTTAATTATATTTACTCCGCCACGGGTGTCAATTTCCACTATTTTATAACCGAGAGAATCCACTAAAACATGGTCTTCATCTTTAAACCAACTAACATTTTTTATTTTTGTGGAAAATCTAGTGACTAACTCCTGGTCTCCCGTTTGATGATAAGGTTGATAGTCGGTATTTTTCAGCCACATAACCCAAACTTCATTATTATTGTTCCACCATCCGATTATCCCCTCGTTTTTTGATAACACAAAACCCAAAACATTTTTAGCCACAATTTCCGGTTCAACATCATTATTTTTATATAGTATTTTATTTTTTAAATAATAAGGTTCAGTAATTTTGGGAGTGGACCCGCCAGCTGGCGGAGGAATGGGTGTTTTGCTGGGTTTTGGAGTAATCGTAGGCGTTGCTGAAGCTTCCTGTATGATTTTTCCAACTTCTTCTTCGCTTTCTGACAAAATCATGATCTTTGGAAAATCAGTCAAATAACCTTCCTCAACCACGGCTTTTTTCTGCCAAGTCGTATAACCCTCTCGCGAAACTTTAATCGTGTATCTTCCCGGGAGTAGACTGCCCTTTGAAAATGCGTCGGTAATAAAAGATGTGTCGCCCACGAGTTTATCGTTAAAATAAATGCTTGCACCGGTATTTACTTTCAAAGATATTGCTCCTGTCCTAACAAATCTGTTGTCTTTAAAGCTATATTTGTAGCCTTGAGCATAAAGAATAGCGATATAACCAAAAAACATAAAAAGCACGATTGAGGTATAAAAAAGAATTCTTCTGGTTTGTCTTTTCATATTAATGAGGTCATCTTATTATAATAATATTTCTAAGAATTTACAAAGAAATTTTAGTATGATATGAAGAACTAAACTCATGAGTAAAAAAATAGGCATAGACCTAGGCACAACTAACACCGTAGTCTTCCTTCCTAAAAAAGGAATTGTAATCAATGATCCTTCGGTTGTTGCCGTCTCTATATTAGATAATAAAATTATTGCCGTTGGAAGTGGAGCAAAAGACATGATCGGACGCACACCTGATAGTATTATCGTGTTTAAGCCACTAGTAGATGGGGCTATTGCTGACTATCGTGTTACTGAAGCAATGTTGAGATATTTTATTAAACGGGCAGGGGGGTTTTTAAATTTTATAAAACCAGAAGTACTTATATCTGTGCCGGCTGGCATAACTTCAACCGAGAAAAGAGCGGTTATAGAATCAGCACTTAACGCTGGCGCTAAAGCTGTTTATTTGGTTAAGGAGCCTGTTCTGGCTGCGATAGGCGCTAAAATACCAATCAATAACCCAACTGGCCACATGATTTTAAATATTGGCGGTGGAACAACAGAATTGGCCGTTATATCGCTGGGCGGCATAGTCAGCTGGGCTTCAGTCAGAATAGGTGGCAACAAACTTGATCAAGCCATTGTTGATTATATAAAAAAGAAACATGGCCTTGCTATCGGTGAACGAACAGCTGAACTTATTAAAATATCTATCGGCAGCGCCGTAAAAGAAGCCAATGAAGAAAAAATAAATATAAAAGGCCGTGACTTGGCTACCGGCCTTCCACAAACAATTGAAGTTTCATCAAATGAAATAACCGAGGCCATGAACGAACAGTTGAGAGAGATCGTCCAAATTATCAAAAGTGTTCTTGAGGTTACGCCACCGGAGCTTTGCGCTGATATAATGGATAAGGGAATAATCATTTCTGGCGGGGGAGCATTACTGAAAAATATAGATACTCTTATAACCAAGGTCACCGGCGTGCCGGCAATGATTGCTGACGATCCTCTTTTTTGCGTTGCCCGCGGTACAGGCATAGTTCTCGACAACCTTGATGCCTATAAACGTAATGTGGTGGCTAAGCGATGAAACTCGCACTCGTCCATGATTGGTTAAATAATCTTGGGGGCGCGGAGCGCGTCTTGATTGAGTTGCATAATATATTTCCGGATGCGCCGATATATACTCTTTTTTCAAACAAAAAATTTGTCTCCCAATATCTGCCCAAGGCGAATATTATAACCAGCTCTCTCCAAAAAGTCCCACTCATAAATAAATCATACAAATATTATTCCTTACTGATGCCAAGCATGATAGAGTCTTTTGATTTATCAGATTATGACACGGTTATTTCTTCCTCCATAACATTTTCCAAAGGACTGGTTTTAAGCCTCAAAACAAAACACATTTGTTACTGTTACAGTCCGACAAGATTCTTGTGGGACAGACACAATGAATACGAAAATAAAAGCTGGCAATCAGTTCTGGCACGACACTTGCTACGCATTTGGGACCACCAGGCTTCAGCCAGAGTGGATGAGTTTGTAGCAATATCTGAACACGTTAGGGACCGTATTAGAAAGTATTATCATAGAGAGGCAAAAGTTATTCATCCGCCAGTAAACAATTTTAAATTTACAGTTTTAAATTTTAATTCAAATTTAAAATCTAAAATTAAAAACTCTGACTATTATTTAATAGTCAGTCGTCTTTTTCCTCACAAAAACATAGATATCGCCATCGAAGCCTTTAATAAACTTAATTTGCCGTTAATTATTATCGGCGACGGACCCGAATTTAAAAATTTAAAATCTAAAATTCAAAATTTAAAATTAATACAGATGCTAGGTTTTGTTTCGGACGACAAGCTATTTAACTATTATCAAAACTGCAAAGCATTTATTATGCCCCAGGAAGAAGACTTCGGATTAACCCCTATCGAGGCTATGTCGTATGGCAAGCCGGTTTTGGCTCTGCGTAAAGGAGGGGCGTTGGAGACAATAGTTGAAGGTGTCACTGGCGAATTTTTTGACGATCCCATTCCTGAAGGCCTCGCTGACGGTATCCGCCGGTTGAATGAAAATTATTATAAGTATAATTCTGAGACAATCAAACGGCAGTCTCAAAAGTTCTCCCGAGACATATTCTGTCAAAAAATATTAGAATTGGTGAATGGCTAAGTTTTAGCGCTTTTTGATTGAAAAAATGGGTAAATTAAGATAGAATTATTTGGTGCTTACAATAATTACTATCAACTATAACGGAGCTGGAAAGACGATAAGACTAATGGATTCTTTAAAAATCCAGACCGATCAGGATTTTAAAGTAATTGTGGTTGATAATGCATCAGAAATAGGAGATTTTCAAAAGCTTCCTCAGCCCACCTCTCAGATTGAAATTATAAGAAATAGTATCAATCTAGGTTTTTCGGGAGGGTGTAATATTGGTATTAAGAAGGCTATTGAAAATGGCCCTCTTCGACGGGGTTCAGGACAGGCAGATTGGGTCTTATTGCTCAATAACGATACATGGGTAGAAAACGACTTTATCGCCTCCTTAAAGCCCATTTTAAGCCCTTCGACGGGCTCAGGGCAGGCTAGGCAGGGGATCATAGGGCTACCCCTAGATGAAGGTGGGAGAATGGCATATGGTGGCAAAATCAGGTGGCTAAAACCAGTTGGTTTCCATATTCATGACTGGAACAAAGCTAAATCAGAAAAAAACATCCATGCCGTTGGTGGAGCGATGTTAATACACAAAAGTGTTTTTGAAAAAATAGGTTTTTTTGACGAAAAATATTTTTTATATTTTGAAGATGTGGATTTCAATGTCAGGGCAAGGAAAAACAACATATCGATTGAAATGCTTGAAAAACCAATAGTGCATCATGGTGAGCCATCATCAACAACAAAAAACCTCGGTTCGGCCTTACTTTTACAATACCATTATCGAAATGCGTTGTATTTTAACTTAAAAAACGGGCCCTGGTATATCAAGTTGGCCGTGTGGCCTTGGAGTTGGATTATAATGGCAAAACAAATAGTAAAGATTATGCTGAGAATTAACAAAGAGCACTCTTTGGCAATTTTAAATGGAGTTATGGACTTTTATTCAACAAGAATGGGGATAATTAAGAATTAAATAGATATATCTATTTAATTCTTATCACATGAAAATAAAAAAAATAGGTATCGAGTGTGGGTCAATTGAGGACGAAAAACACCTTTGGGGAGTTGGGAAGATGATTATCGGACTCCTTCAAGAGATATCGCATAGACCAGAATTAGAATTAGAAAAAAATTTCCGGTTTGTTTTGTATTTCAAAGATATAATTCCGGACTTTTCGTTTCTAAACTCTCCGATTTTTGAAAAAAAACTTATACCGGTGCCATTTTTTAAAGGCCGTCTTTTCCCAATATATTATTTTGCTTTATTGCCAGTAAAGTTGTGGTTTGAGCGTTTAGACTGGATGTTCTGGCCCAATTACATGCTACCGATTATCGCTCCAGGCAAATCCATCGTAATGCTCACCGAAGACGTATATTACGAAACCCATGAAGGGAAATTGCCATTCCGTTATCGTCTTGCTTATGGGATTTTTGCGTCATGGACTGCTAAATTCGCAACAAAAATATTAGCCATTTCAGAAACATCTAAGAAAAATATCGCCAAATTATATAAAATTAATTCTGACAGAATATTCGTAAATTACCCGGGAGTAGATGTGCCTAGCAATTCGCAACCAAAAGTAGATAACAAAAATCCATATATTTTGTATGTCGGGCAGATGTTTCCACGACGCCACGCTAAAGAAACAATAATTGCTTACGAAAAAATCGCTTCAGATTTTCCAGATCTTAAGCTCATTATGGTTGGCCCAGACAAATATCCGACACCAACAATTGATTTGATGATAAGCGATATAAACAAGAAACTCTCAAGAGAAGCCGTAGTTCACAAAAACTATATTAGTAACGAGGAATTGGTTCAACTATATGCCAACGCAAAAGCACTGATATATATTTCCGACAGAGAAGCTTTCGGCTTGCCACCCATGGAAGCGCTATCATACGGAGTACCACCAGTAATCATGGACAACGAACTGGGACACGAGTTGTTTGGAGATTACGCTTTTTATGTTGCAAATCCTGACCTAGAAGGGATTACCGAAGCTATTCGTCAATCTCTAACTAATTCTGGTAAAATTAAGCGGATCAATGATGTTGGCTCAGAATTTGTAAAAAAATATAATTGGAAAAATTTTACAGATAAATTTCTCAATGTTATCCAGAAATAAATTTCTTAACATAGTGTTCACAATAGAGGTTGTTTTGTTTGGTTTGATAATAATCGGGGTTTTACCGCGCGTGGTAGCACTTTATCTAGCCGTCGGTCTAGTGGCTTATGTTTTGTTTGCTTCGCTTGAAGACATAACCATATTGTTTATTCGCTCAATCCCGTTATTTCTGGCTCTGCCACTGACGGCAAATTTTGATAATTTCAATACATGGAGAATATTATCGGCAATAATTTTTTTGAAATGGATCTGGCCTCGATTGACTTTCAATTTATCAATTCGTCAATTTGTCAAAAAATTTAAAAACCATTCTATTTTGCTCATTGTTATATTGTTGCTTGCTATATTGTCCATTATTCCGGCGCTGGATAAAATTGCGACTATCAAAAGAATAGTTTATTTCGTTAATCTGTCTATGATTGGGTTTGTTATATACGATTTTGCTAAAAATAAGGAATTTACAAAACGATTGATAGTCAATATTTCTATTCCGATCATCGTTGTCACAATAGTTGGTTTCATACAGTTGACATCCACGTATCTTATGGACATTTACCAGTTCATGCATCTTTGGGGCGAGAAAATACAGTGCAATCAATTTGGCAATCAGTGGTGTAATATCGCTGTTTGGAAAGGCAATACTTGGCTGGCATATTATGGTCCTCAATTGTCTTTGCGAGTCTTCTCGCTATTTCCTGACTCGCACTCTTTTCCAGTTTTCTTGCTTCTAGGTCTACCGGCGGTTTTTGCCATGTCATCATATAAGGTTATTGAGAAAAACAGTTTGAAAGAAATGATTCATACGAGAGCTAAGATGTTTGTTTTATGGATTCCGATTATTTTTTTGGCGGCTATTTTGAGTGGAACACGCGGTATCTGGGCCGCTAGTGTCGGTGTCTTACTTCTTGCTATAATTATCTTATTTTACATGAAAAAGCATCACTTAGGAGTTCAACTCCTAAGTGTGTTCAAATATATATCTTGCTACTTAGCAGTTTTTTTTCTGCTTTTTGCAATAGCTTATCCCATATTTATCTCACCGCAATTTTTGGTCGGCAAAATGGATCTAGGCATTTTGGGAAATCGTATCAGGTCAATTATTGATTTTGGGGAAACTTCAAACAGTTTAAGGTTAGAAATATGGAAAAAATCTTTAGTTTCGATTAGACATCATCCACTTCTTGGAGTTGGCATCGGTAATTTCCCGGTTGTATTGAGCCAAGACATCAAACTAGCTAAAGCCGGATCATCAGCCCACAATTTGTATCTTCACGTTGCGGCTGAAATGGGTATTGTGGCCGCTATAGCAATGCTCTGGTTTTTCTGGGAAGTATTCAAAACTACTTATCAAAAATTCGTTTCTTCGGAAGATTCTTTTATGGCCATATTTTACGGAAGCTGTCTTTTGTTTTTTCCATGGGTTTTGGCCTATCTTCTCACCGATGCGGCTTTGTTTGACGAAAGAGCGTTTTTATTGTTTGTAACTGTTGTTTCTATAATTTTAGCAACAAAAAATCCCGCTAAAGCGAGATCTTAAAGTCTGCGAACCCAATCTACCACATAAGTTAGTTGAGTTTCTATGTTTATGTTTCTCAGGTCTAGTCTAAAACCATCTATGCGGATAAGTCCTTTTTCGTTTAACCCATCTAACCCTCTAAAAATATCAATCAAGTCCAAATTATAAGGGTCGCTCATTAAGCAATCAACAAGTTGACGGGTTGTCATTTTTTCGTTTGACAAGAGGCCTAGGACTAATCTTTCTGGGGGCATTAATATTGTTGATTTTGCTATTTTTTCTTTTAGGCTCATCTTTACCTCTCATTTTCAAAAATCCTCATAAATGCTATTATATTTATCGTATTATGTCAAATATTTTAACGGTTAACTACATTGTCCAAAATAGCGGGAAATATGTTCGCTATTTTTTGGGTTCTTTAAAAAACCAAACATTTCGCGATTTTAATGTTCAAATTTTAGACAATAATTCGACTGACGACACACGTGAGATAATCAAGAGAGAATATCCAGAATTTAAATTACATGAAAACAATGAGAATATCGGTGTTTGGGCAGCGTTTGAAAAACTACTTAGGAGTTCAACTCCTAAGTATGTGGTTTGTATGACAGATGTTATTTTGAAAGAGAACTTTATTGAAAAGGTGATAGAAACAATGGAGTCCAATCCAGACTGTGGAGCTTTGCAGGCCAAGGTTTACCAGATAAATTTATATGCACAAGGAATTGATTTTTTCAAGTCTCAACATTTAAAATTTAAGCTTATTGACACCTGTGGATTTCAGATATTTAAATCCCGAAAAGTAATCAATCTCGGCCATGGCGAAAAAGACAAAGGTCAGTATGACAAACCCTACTTCGCTAAAGCTACGAAGGGCACAACTTCTGGAGAAGTTGTGGAAATTTTTGCAGTTGAAGGCGCTGTGCCGATTTTTCGCAGAGAAGCTCTTGAGTCCTGCAGAATAGATGGGCATATTATTGATCCAGATTATCGTATTGGTTCATTGGGGTATGGCGATGATTTAGACTTGGCTTGGCGCATGCGACTATTCGGCTGGAAACATTTGTTTGCCCCGAATGTGATTGCATACCATGACCGTTCTACAACAAAGGGATATTCAAAATCTCTCAAAAATTACCTGCACAGAGTCAAAGAAAGACAAAAAATTGATATTCTAAAACGTCGTTTAGACTGGCGAAACGTGCGGTTTACAATTATTAAAAATGACTATATAATAAACATCTTGAAGGATTTGCCCTATATTTTACTTAGGGAAATAGGTGTGCTGGCATATACAATATTATTCGAACCTAAAGTTATATTAGAGTTGCCAAATTTCATAAAATATTTATCCAAAATGTTGGAGAAAAGAAAAAAGATAATGAGGCTGGCTAAGGCAAATCCGAAAGAAATTAGAAAATGGTTTAAATAAATTTCTAAATTTAATACTATTTATGCTTCAAGATTATCATCATCAAATAAATTTTAATCAAGATTCACCAAAAAAAAGCTGGCCTGGTGTTATGTTTTTAGTTTTATTGGGAATTGGCGTTGCCTATGTATCATTATGGTTAGGAATTAAAACTAACACTATTCAGGTTAGCAACGATCATAATCCAAGCTTCTGGAGCAAAGTTGCCAACATAATAACCTTCTCAAACAACCCTGTTCAAGAAGAACAAGATCCTAACTACGTAATGCCGACAGAAGAAAAAGAAAGGCTCGATATTTTGGTATTAGGAATCAGGGGAGCCGACGATCCAGATGCTGAAAATGGTGGAGCATATTTAACCGACACGATAATTGTTTTTAGCTACAACAAAACAACCGGAAAATCTTCAATCGTATCTATTCCACGAGATTTATATGTTAAAATGTTTAAGAAACAGGAAAAAATAAACGCCGCTTATGCTGAAGCCCTCGCCCGCAAACAAGGACTAGGATATGTAGAAAAATTAGTTTCTGAAATAACCGGTGTTTATATCGATCATGCTGTTATAGTTGACTTTTCATCTTTTGAGAAAGTGCTCGATGAGTTGGGCGGAGTAGATATTGTTTTAGATAAACCTTTTGATGAAAAAACTCAGTGGGGATACGAATTTCATTTGCCAGCTGGCCCAAATCACCTAAACGGTCGAGATGCGTTATATTACGCCCGATCAAGATATTCTACCAACGATTTTGACCGCGCCCGCCGACAACAGCAAATAATTTTTGCTTTAAAAAACGAGCTGTTAAAGATTAATTTCTTCTCTGATCCCATAAAAACTATATCGATATTTAATACCATAAGAAACAACGTCCAGACCAACATCGGCTTAACAGAGATAAAAGGACTCATTAATCTTCTGGGTAATATGGGCAGTCAAACCCGACATGAAGTTATATCTACTGAAAACCTGCTTTATGAAACAACGACCAACGAAAGCTATGTGCTTTTGCCAAAAGGAGATAATTTCAACGGTATAAAACAGTTATTTCAAGATGTTTTGAAATAACTGTAATTTTATCATGCTTTCTATTGTTATTGTAAATTTCAAAAACCCAGCATTGTTGAGATTGTGTCTCAAGTCTTTGGAGCGAATTTTAGATCCTAATTTTAACAAAGAAATAATTGTTGTAGACATAGTTAGCAGTATCAAAACTAGAAATGTAATTCAAGAAGAATTTTCTGAGGTCCAGTTGATCGCTCTCAAAAACAATGTTGGATTTACAAAAGGAGTTAACGAGGGCATTAAAAAAAGCAAAGGAGATTTTGTTTTAATTTTAAACCCAGACATAATACCACTACCGAATGCAATCGAACATATGTATAAATTCATGAAAAATCAACCCAAAGTAGGGGTGATGGGTCCAAAACTGCTTAATTTTGATGGCAGTATTCAGGACTCATGTTTTAAGTTTCCAAACCCGCTGACATTTGTATACAGACGGACATTTTTAGGAAAAACACCATTGGGTAAAAAACATTTAAACCGTTTTTTAATGAGGGCTGGCGACCGATCAAAAAGTTTAGAAGCTAATTGGTTGTCGGGTTCTTCAACA
>OBEQ011213512.1_pt1 | contig 16852 bp, 12 predicted proteins | sample 1670901 | NCBI WGS metagenome assembly OBEQ01 (sample SAMEA104232315, study PRJEB22302) | groundwater metagenome | biome: forest; feature: aquifer; material: groundwater | place: USA | collected 2011-08-07 | depth 5.4 m
ACTAGCTCCTTGGGGAGCTTGCCGTCTAAGTGCTGCACTTTAACATTGAACCCGGGCTGCCTGTTCCTCGGGTAAAATCACCTTCAAGACTCGGCTCATTGAGGCATAAAGTAAACGGGTGGGCTTTGATTCACGGCCCGCCAGGTCCGCAAGGTTTTGAGAAATTGCTTCGCCTGAAGAGTGATAGAAAAGCTTCTGACCGATAAGCTGGATCCGATAATCAATTAACTTATTCCCGGAAAGCACCTTTAAAACAACGGCCAAATCCGTCATGGTTCCAAGCCACCTTAGTCTTTGGTCTTGGAAATAGGCCTTCCAGTTTTTGTCGACAAGATTTAATTCGTGAAGTTGGGCCATTAGTGCCTCTAGCTGTTCATCGCTTCGACGCCATTTTAAACCAAGTCGAAGAGCCACAAGATCCGGGGTGGCGGTATTCAAACGAGCTTCAAGGTTTTCAATGCTGGTCTTGCACCATTCTACCTTTGTGTCTAAAAACCGTTTCCCCCAATCATAATCATCTGTTTTGAAAAGGTTTTTTCTGTCATCCTTCATTCGATTCAGAACCTGGAAATCAAAAGAAAAGCTTGCGACCTTCCAGAATGCGAGCAATTCTTGGTTAAGCCTAAGATCAAAATCTTTGACTTCCGCTTGGATGTCCGGTTGCATATTTCTCTGAATGAACAAATCCGTTACCAACTTCGATCCGTCCACAACGTCTTCAATATACCATGCCACCCAATCAGAGAATGCCCGAGGAATGCCATTGTAGATCTCGTATCGTTCGGCGTTTGATAGGTCGGTTGATTCCGAACCTTCTTGGAGATTTATTTCTCTATTTTCCATTTCTGGTGTTTCCATGCTTGGTCCGGTTCCTTTGCTAACCAATTGATTTGATGCTTGGGATTTTCTTGATCGCTTCATTCATTGCTTGGTCCGTCACCTTGGCATATACGGCCGTACTCTTCAAGTCTTTATGGCCAAGTAGCCTTTGAACGGTTGCAATGGGCACCCCATTGGAAAGACTAAGGGTAGCGTAGGTGTGACGGCTGCAATGGAATGAGACTTTCTTGTCAATCCCTGCCGCCTTGACCCATTTTTTTAGGCTGTATCCGATGGAGTTCCGATTGGGAACCGGGAAAACTTTTCCGGTAGGGAACGGAATAGTTTTTGCCGACCCATCGCCCCGGAGGAAGTTGATAGCCGATTCGGTCAGGGGGATGTATTCGAACCCTTTGGTTTTCTTTTGCCGGAAGTGAAGCTTTGTCCCATACTGATCCGTCTGAATCATATCCCAAGTCATGGCCTCGATGTCCGAAAGCCGGAGGCCGGAAAAGCAGGAAAAGAGGAAGGCCCGCTTCACTTCTGGGTTCGGGCATGGGGCGTCGGCCAGCTTTTGAAGTTCCTCAGATACGAAGTAGACCTTGGCGGTATCCGTAGACTTGGACAAGGAAAACCGGGAGGCCGGATCGATTGCCAACACCCGGTTTTTAACGGCCTCCTTCAATACCGACTTGACCATGCCCAAGTAAAGGTTGGCCGTGTTTTGGGCGACCCGTCCCAAGAGGAAGGCTTGAAACTCTTCCATCCATGTATGGGATAGGGCGGAAAAGGGAACCCGGCCCCCGGTAAACTCTTCAAGGTAGGTGAGGCAGGCTTGCCAGCTACGCTGGGTCTGGGTGGCCTTCTTGCCCTTGATATCCCGGAAGAGGTCCAGGAGGTTGGATTTTCTTTTGTGGGCAGGGGTGAAGCCGGTATCGGTGTGGGCAAGTTCAAGTTGCCGCCTTGCCGCCAGCTTTTCCGCCAGGTCCAAGGTTTCCCGCTTCGTCTCCTTGGTAAAGATCAGGTTTTCCGGAAACTCATACCACCGGCGGCCGTTATGGTAGAGGTCCAGATAGACCCGGATAGCTCCGGTACTCAACTTCCGTTTCCGAAGGTGGACGCCCATCGTTACCCCGTTTCTTGGTCCGGCAATGGACCGAGTAACATTAGAGTAACAAAAAAAAGGAAGATTCTGGGAAGGGATGGGAAGTCAAGACCAGAAAAACCCTTGATTTCATTGGAAAACACTGGTTTATGGTGGCCGACTTTTTCCCTTGGTTTCTGTGGTTTACTTCTACTCCAAGTAAGTCTTGATTCGGCCTGCAAAGGGTCGTTCACCAAGTCAAAAATCGAAAGAGGGTTTCCCAGCGGGGCCCTCTTTTTTTGCGTCCGTTTTTTGAATCCCGTAAAACGTAGGTGCGGTCGCCGCGGTTCCGCCGATACTCAGGGTCTTGGTGTGTTGGCGGGTTAGGTCGTTTCGGCCGGCGCAGGATTGGGCGTAAACGGATACGCCAACTGCTTCAAATACCCCTCCGGCACCGGATGGCCTCCCACCCCATAGGCGCTGGGCCAGGCCTTGCCCGGCATGTGGTAGGTCCCGAAGATCCGGTCCAACACCGGGAAATGGATCGAAAAGTTCACGTCGATGGCTTCCTTCTCGATGCCGTGGTGCCAATGGTGGAAACGCGGCGTGGCGATGAAGCCCTTAAGGCCTTCGACATCGAACCGCAGGTTGGCGTGCAGATAGGTGGCGTACACGTAGACGATGGCGATGTAAGCGTAGATGACCGTGTTGGCGAAGCCCAGGGTGTACATGGGGATGATAGTGAAGCTGCGCAGGCAGACGATTTCCACCACGTGCATGCGCGAGCCGGCGAGCCAATCCATGGATTGCGCGGAGTGGTGGACGGCGTGGAACTTCCATAGGAAGGGCACTTTGTGGAAGGCGCGGTGCAGCCAGTACTGGAAGAAGTCGGTGAGGAACATCACGGCCGCGAGTTGAACCGGCCACGGCAGGCCGACCGTCCAGGCGCGCAGGGCGGACAGGTGACCGTGCGCCAATACCACGCTGGCGGGAAGGGTGGTCAAATAGGTCAGGGGCTGCACCATCATGCTGCTGATGGCGAAATACAGGATGTCGCTGCGCCACTCGAAGCGGAAGATGGGCATGGGCGTGCGGCGGAACAACCTCTCCAGGGGCAGGAACAAGGCGCCCGTGATGGCGAGGTTGAGGACGAACCAATCGAGTGCCAATACCGTGTGGACGCCGCCGCCGCCGGCGGACTTGAAGGCGAAGCTGCCGAAGAAGGTGGCCGTGATGATCAGGAAGGCGGAGGTGAGACCAAGGAGCTTGTTCTGCCGGAGCACCATGCTGGTGCAGGCGAGCAGGAAGGCGATAAGCAAGGCGCCTTGCAGGACGTGATCGAAGCCAGGCATTGCTTCTAGTTTGCGCAGTTGTACGGAGGTGAACAGTCCCGGGAACCGGGATCCCACCACCAGCAGGAAAGCCGCGAGGCTGAGCACCAGGGACGAGGCGCCGCTGATCCAGCCTTGGCCGATGCGGTGGTCGTTGCTTTCCAATTCTTCGCGCAGCGCTTTGCGTAGGGTTCTGAACACGGTAACCGCCCGGGTAAAAGGGGTAGAGCGGTCAGAAGGTAGATATTTGCGGGAGGTTCCCTTTAATGTGTTGGCTCGCCATCCTGGCGGACCGGCGAATACATGCTCCTAGTCCCCGCCTCCGTTCCCTTTTTTCGTCACCGTGACGGTGAAGGAACCCTTGATGCCGCCATCCGCGGCCAGCAGGGTGATCACCGCCTTGCCGTTCTTTAAGGCCTGCACCTTGTTACCGGACACGGAAACCGTTTCCGGCGTGTTCGAGCTCATGGAGAAGGCGGAGTCGTCGGGATTCGCGGGCGTGAAGACAGGGACGATGACGCCACTATCCCCGTTGGCCAGGTTCAGGTCCGGGGCCGATATGGATTGGACGCGCACGGTAACAGTGGCCTTGAAGGTGCCGGAGGGTCCGTCAACCGACGTGATGGTGACGGTCGCGCTGCCTCCCCCGACGGCGTGCAATTGCGACCCCGATACCGACACGACTCCCGGGTTGCCGCTTTTGAGCGTGTAGGCCTTGTTCGTAGCGGTTAGCGGCTGGTAGGCTACCTTGGGCGCGACGTCCGCCCCGCCCAGCGCCAGTCCGACATCTTCCGCGGAAATGGAAAAGACCGGATGGGTGACGATCTGGGCCGCTTTCACGGTCACGGTGAAGATGGCCGTAAGCCCCTTGCCCAAGGTTTTCAAGGTAACGTCGGCTTTTCCGGCCGCGATGGGTTTGCATTTCGGGGTGCCCCCTTCCATGACCACCAGGACCTTGCCCGGATCGGCGCTTGTCAGCGTATAGCTGCGATTGGTCACATCCGCGGGTTTCCAGGTGATGGCGGGCGCCTGCGCATCGGCATCCGCTACCAGTAGCATCGGCGCTACGCTGATTTCCGTCTCATACCGGTTGGTATCCGTGACCAGCACGTTCGCCTGGAACTCCGTCGTGAAGCCGCCGTCATCGCTGCGCGCCCGTACGGTGGCGGATCCCGGTTTCACGGGAACCAGGTCCACGCCGGAAACCTTGACCGTGGACTCGTCCAGGCTTTGCAGGCTATAGCCCTGGTTGGCCGCATCACGGGGAAGAAGGGAAACGGAGGGCCGGGCTTTCTGGACCCCCATGGGGATGTAGATGATCTGAGCTTCAATGCCGATCGCGGCGATGGCCTTGGGCGGAACGATTACGGTATCGCGCACGGTATCCCGCGGCGGAATCGGCACCTTTACCGTATCCTTGGGTGGGATCGGAGTCTTTACGGTGTCTTTTGGGGGAATCGGCTTGGCGATGGTGTCCGCATGCGTTACGGAGCTGTCCTTGGCCTTCGCCGCGGTGGCCGCGGAGTCCTGGGATTTCTTGGCGGCCAGATCAGCCGAAGCCTGGGCATTTTCCCAGGCCAGGGACAGGCATTCCGCTGGGGTACCATTGCAGTTACGGGCGTAGGCTTCCACGCTGTCCGCTATGCCGTTCCCGTCCCGGTCCATCTTCCAAGCAGGGTCGGTTGCCGGTCCCGAGTCCGAAATGAAGGGATTGTCGTAGGTCCGATCGAGGCATGCCGTGAGCGCCAAGGCCGCAAACCCCACCAAGGCCGCGACCAATGCAAAGATGTTTTTCCGCTTCATGGCCGCCGCCTCCCTAAAATGTCCATACCACCGCGCTTACCGCCAGGCTAAGACCCGCCAACGCGCCGAAAAGGACGGTTCGCTGATCCTTGTCCTGCGCTTCGGCTTTCAAGGTCTGGGCGCTTTCGGCGCTATACGCCGCCTCCGCGCGATCATGCGCGTCATCCGCCCCCTGATGGAGGCTCATGGCCATCACCGCCATGCCCGCCGCCGCGGAAATCCCCGCGACGGAAAACGCCCCCCGCTTCCAACGTGAAGCCCGCCCGGCCGGTTTCCGCCCCTGGGCGGCGGCAAGTTCCTTGGTTCCGGTCAGAGTCGTGAAAAAAACGGTTCTCCACGTGCAGGATGTCCTGGAAACCGCGCTGGGAATGGGAAGGCCAGTCCCGGATGCGGCGTTTTCCCGCGATGTCGAACAAGGCGAGGTCGAGGCGCATGCCCTGCGGATCCTCGCTGAGCTTGGAATGCACCAGGTACGCCACGTTCAGCCGCGTTCCCAAACCGATCATGCCGGAATCCGTGGTCGCGATCGCGCCGATCGGGATTTCCATGGCGATCATGAGCTCCTGGAGTTCCTTGCTGCCCATCAGGTCGTAGTGCCTGGATGCATGCACATGGGCCGCTACGCGTTCGGAAAGCACGCGGGACTCCGGGGTTTCCGGACTCAAATCAATCACCGCCATGAGGCCGAGGCTCGTCTTTTGCGCCAGATCCAGGTGCATGGGATCGATGCCGGAAATGAATGCTGCCAGCTTGGCTTTGAGCGGCAGATCTCCACCTGCACCGGGACTCCGCGCCACGTCGCCGGCCTGGGAAAGGACCACTTGCCCGGTGGGAATGTGGAGGAGATTGAACGTGTAGGCGTAAATGCCGTCCAGGGGCGTTACCGTGCCGAACAGCACATATTCGGAAAGGAGCAGGTTCGCCGCGTCGAAGGCGCACTGGAATTCATGGCAAGGCGTGGTCGCATCCCAATTGAATTCGGCCATCTTCTTTTCCATTTGGATGCGCGGAATGGGAGCGAATCTGCCCGCCGCCACCGCCTGGGTCCGCAGCTCATCCCCATAGGGCGGTACGGATTTTTCCGCAGCGATATCCACAGGATCGAGGATGGCGAGGATGGGCCTGATGTTCACGGCGACGCCCCCGGCCGGAAGGGACATCTGAGGGACCGCGCCCGATTTCGCGAGCGGGCAGGCAAGCGGGAAGAGCGGAGCCACAACCACGATGATCCGGAACAACGCGGTTTTGTCGCGCCGCGTCGGTTGGGGGATGTACATCGTAAACCTTCGGATGGGCCACACGGGCCTTATTCGCGGAGGAGGGGGCAGCTCCTTGATGGGAATAAAAACCCTCAGGGGTTTGGATACAAGCGTGATCTTTTCCGGTAGCTTTTGTGAAAATCAGATTCCCTGAAAACCAGGCCGCATTCGAGGTTTTCCGGACTGTCCGATTCCTTGTGGCAAACTTTTTTTGCAAGCCCCGGGAAAGCCGATGGATTTCGCCTACGGCTTCAATGGGATTCCGTCCGTGATCCTTTTGCATTGACCCAAACCCGCGGCCTATCATCCCCGGTCTCCTTCGCGGGTAGCGGAAAGCGTACGCCGGCTGGGTAACCATCACCGCGACGCGATGGCGGACCGGCCCGGCTTTTCCGGGAAGTCGCCGAACGCAAGGCGGTCGGGTCAGGATCCAATTGCCACAACCCCGTCCTCGTCGCGATCAAAAGGTCGGAGTCCGTGGCGGCCAGTAGGACGGCAGGCGTGGTGGTGGCCGAGGACGGGGGCAAGGTGGTGCCCAGGTAGGTCGGAGTTTCCACCCGGGTCCAGGCATTGACATGGACATCGGAAGTCCAGATCGCGCCGTTCAAATCGGAAAGGCAGATGCGGTCGTTCGCCACGGCCAGACCCATGTCGTTGTCGAAGGCGGTGGGATTCTGTCCGAGTCCGGTCCATGTGGATCCGGAGTTCGTGGAAACGAAGTAGACGCTATTGGTCATCATCACCATGGCCTGCGGTCCTACCGCCATGCCGCGGACGTCCTTGAACTGGGACGCCACGCTGTCGACGGACCAGGTGTTGCCGAAGTCGAGGGAACGGAGCAGGTATGGCATCTGCCTGTCGCGGTCCCAGGCGAACATGGGCCCCCTGCCTGCGATCACGGGGGCTTCAAGGTTACGGGACTCTCCCCAGTTGATCTGTTTCCACGCGTCCAGGACGGGATGGAAACGCCATGCGCGGTTGAACGCCGGGCCTCGCCGCAGGAAGGCGAAAATATACCCTTGGGCGTAAGCCAGGGTTTGATTCCTGGGATCGACGAGGTTGGGGTGGAGGAAGTTCCAATGCATGCCGTCATCGTTGGAGAGCGAGATCCCGTATGAGGTGCCGACGCAGATCGTGAGTCCTTGAGCGGTCAGGGAGCGGATGGGCGCGCTGCGGGAACCCATGGGGACCATGGACCACGTTTTCATGCGATCCTCGGATTTCATAACGAGGCCTGCAAGCGTTGTAAGGAAGGGGCGCCCCGTCGTCACAAGGATGGACTTGGGCGCGCCCAGGGTCGAGTCCACTTCGACCTTGGCCCAATGCCCGCCTTTATCCACGCTGATCCTGAGGATGTCGGCGGTCACCTGCAGCAAGGTGTCGCCTCCGAAGGGAACGGGATCCCGGTCCAGGCTTCCGTTCCATTCCTGGAGGCCGGACCAGGTGAGGCCGCCGTCGCCGGAGAGCAGCCGGGAGGTCGGGGCGGACAGGTTGGGGTACAGGTTCAGCACCGCCTCGATGCCGGCGGGGGTAACCTGCAAGGCAACGATGGTCTCGGCCAATTCCGGACCGGGAGACTTGATCCAGGTAATCCCCCCGTCGGAGGAATGATACAGGTATTGCCCTTGGGCGGCGAGGATACGGTTCTCCGACCCCTTGGCGATTCCGATGGGTAGCGCCAACAAGGCCGTAACCGGACCGGTAACCAGGCCTGAATTCGCCTCCTTCCAGGACGACCCGCCGTTCTGCGATCGATAGAGTCCTTCTGGGGTTCCGGCAATCAGGGTTGTTCCGGACACGGCCAGACATAAGGCGGGGAGCGGTTCCTGGAAGGGTAAGGCCCGCCAACCGGCGAATACATAAAAAGGAAATAGAGTGACGAAGATCAGGGAGTAATAACGCATCAGCCGTCCTTTATGAGCGCTTTGCCGGCCCGCATCAAGCCCTTTATCTGCCTGATCCAAGCCGTATTCCGGTCCTGTCGCCCCGCCGCGAGTCCGCGGGGTTTCCCGTTATTGTGCCGGGGAAAAGGGAATTTACCTTGAGGAAATGGGGTCCGGGCCAGGGTCCGATTGACCCCGCGATATCTTCCAGGTACCTGCCGCGTTTCCCCCGCCGGCTATAGATATGCCATATACAACGGCCCGCCCTTCCCACGGCGCCGGCCCAACCAAGGGGAACCCATGGCAATTCGCAGCGCTACCCTCTCACGGCGAACCGCATTGTCCGCGGCGTTTCTGGCGGTCGTTTCGCTTCCCGGTTTCTCCGCTTTCACCTATCAAGGCTGCGCGGACGTCACCGACGCCGATTTCAAGCTGACCGTGCTGAATTCGAACGCGACCGATCCGGCGACCACGGAGCCCCTCAAGATGGCCTTCGACATGGACGCGGAGGGTAACGTGGACGTTTACTTCGTGCAGCGCTTCGGCCTGCTGCGGAAATACGACGGGGCCACCAAGACCACCGTCAACCTCGGCAAGTTCACCGTGCCGACGGGCGGCAGCGACGGCCTGATCGGCATCGCCCTGGATCCGGGATTCAAGGCCAACCGGTGGATCTACCTGTACTACAGCACCACCACGGAATGGCGCGTCAGCCGCTTCACCCTCGCCGGCGCGCAGGTGGACATGGCCTCGGAAATCGTCGTGCTCTCCATCAAGCAGAACCAGGCGAGCGTGCATACCGGCGGCGCCATGCAATTCGACAGGGACGGCAATCTGTGGATCACCTCCGGCGACAACAGCGCGGGCCAGGTCCCGGCGAGCACCATGGACCTGCGCGGAAAGATCATGCGCATCCATCCCACCCCCGACGGCAAATACACCATTCCCGCCGGCAACCTCTTTCCCGAGGGCACGGCTAAGACCCGGCCCGAGATCTATATCATGGGCAACCGCAATCCCTACAGCCTCACCTTCGACGCGGTCCGCAAGGCGGTCACCTGGGGCGAAGTGGGCCCGGATTTCGGCGGCATGAGCGAAGAGCATGACTTCACCACCAAGCCGGGATTCTTCGGCTGGCCCTACTATGCCGGCAACAACATCAGGCTGGGCGGCGGCGGCACCCCCGAAGCCCCCATCAATACGGACGGCGGCAACACCGGCCTTGCGAACCTGCCGCCCGCCATCCCCGCCCTCGATTCCTACAAGCAGTCCTGCGCGTTGACGGGCCCGGTCTATTATTCCGCATCCTTTCCCAAGGCCCCCGGAAAGATGCCGCCCCATTTCGACGGGATGTGGTTCGTGAGCGACTTCAGCAAGGGAACAGTGGAAGCCCTGACCCTGGACGCCGCCGGGACCAAGATCCTCAGCCGCGCCCCCGTGTTCACCAAGTTCAAGATCGATCGCCCCCTGGACTTCCAGGCCGGTCCGGACGGCAACTTCTACATCGTGAACTATGCCGGTTACCGGTCCACCTCCGCGGCCACCGGTATCGTGCGGATCGAATACACCGGCTCCTGTGTGGGACCGGTGGGTATCGCTGCCGGGCCCAGGGCCGGCGGGGCAGGCGATGGTCCTTCGCTGCTGGCGAGCGGGACCCTGGTTTCCGTCGCGTCCCAGGGCGGGCATGTCCTGGAGGTCAAGGATGTCTCCGGGCGCCTGCTGGCCCGCTATCACGGCCAAGGCATGGCCCAATACGACATGCGACAAGTGGCGGGCTCGGGAGTCCGTCTGCTGACCTTATCCACAGGCACGGGAATCCTGTCCCGGAAAATGGTCATCCGCTGATTCGGTAAACCGCTTCTCCAGGGGGACACTTATGGGTTACATGGACTCGCACGTGCATGGAATCGAAGCGTATCGGAAGAAAACCGCGGCGGCGATATTTCTCGCGGCGCTGGCGGTCGGTTCCGCCGGTTCGGCGTTTGCGGCCCCGTCCTATCCCAAAATGCCGAATTGCGCGGATTTGACCGACGCGGATTTCACCGTGACCACCCTGGTCAACCACGGCGGCAACGGCGCCACCACGGAGCCGCTCAAGATGGCCTTCGACATGGACGCCGCGGGCAACACGGACGTCTATTTCGTGCAGCGCTTCGGCCTGCTCCGCAAATACAGCGCGGCCAAGAAGGCCACTGTGGACCTGGCCAAGTTCACCGTGCCCACCGGGAGCAGCGACGGCCTGATCGGCATCGCCCTGGATCCGGCCTTCAAGACCAACCATTGGATGTACCTCTACTACAGCACCAACGCGGATTGGCGCGTCAGCCGCTTCACCCTGAACGGGGAAACCCTGGACATGGCCTCGGAGAAGGTGGTCATCACCATCACGGAAAGCGCGGGCAGCCAGCATACCGGCGGCGCCATGGCCTTCGATTGGGACGGTAACCTGTGGATTACGGTGGGCGACAACAACCACAGCACCACCTCCGCCAACACCATGGATCTGCGCGGCAAGATCATGCGCATCCATCCCACCCCGGACGGCAAGTACACCATCCCCGCCGGCAACCTGTTCCCGCCCGGCACCGACAAAACCCGGCCCGAGATCTACGTGATGGGGGCCCGCAATCCCTACAGCATCACCCTGGACGCCCAGCGCAAGGCGGTCACCTGGGGCGATGTGGGCCCGGACTTCGGCGGCATCAGCGAAGAGCACGACTTCACCACCAAGCCCGGCAACTTCGGCTGGCCCTACTACGCCGGCGACAACATCAAGCTGGGCGGCGGCGGCACCGCCGAAGCGCCCATCAACACGGACGGCGGCAACACCGGCATCGCCAACCTTCCGCCCGCCATTCCCGCCATGGACTCGTACAAGGAAGCCTGTTCCGTGACCGGCCCGGTCTACTATTACAATTCCATCCCCAACGCCCCGGGTAAACTGCCGCCCCACTTCGACGGGAAATGGTTCGTCAGCGACTTCAGCCGGGGCGTCATGGTCGCCCTCACTTTGGATGCGGCCGGAACCAAGGTCCTGGCCCGCGACACCGTCTTTTCCAAAATCAAGATCAACGGCCCCTTGGATTTCCAGCTGGGACCGGACGGCAACCTCTACGTGGTCAACTATGCGGGATACCGATCCACTTCCAATGAGACCGGGCTGCTCAAGATCTCCTATACGGGACAATGCTCGCCGGTCGGCATATCGCCCCTCGCGGGCCATGGCACCCGGCCCCTGGCGGAAATCCGCGGCGCGCGGATCGCAATCGTCGCAGCGGGTGCGCATACCCTGGAAGTCCAGGACTTGGCCGGCCGCCTCATCACCCGCTATCGCGGGGTTGGCGAGGCGCAGTACAATCTGTCGGGATTGCGCCGGGGCGGAGTCTATCTGCTGAGCCTGGTCAGCGACCAGGGAAAATGGTCGGGAAAGCTCCTCGCGCCTTAGGAAAAGGCGAAGCGTCGAAATGGCGTAGCCGGAAAATAGCGATAGGGCGGGTCCGCGAGGGGCGGGCCCGAAACGATTCGGATGTGATCGGGGGGTGGCCGGGTGGGCCGGAGGGGTTGACCTTGCGGCCTGCTCGGCCCGGTTTCGGCGGACCGGCCGTTCCGCGCCGAGCGCGGACGGGGCGCTCAGAGCTTGGCGGCTTCCTTGCGGGAATTTTTGGAAACGCCGAATACCTGGATCTTATAGCGCTTGATTTTGAAGCCCTCTTTGCGGGCCAGATCGTTGAGCGCGTCTTCGAGCTTCTGGCTATGGACCTCGCGTACGTCGCCGGAGTCCGTGCAGATGAGATGCACGTGGGGCTTGCTGCCGATGGCCACTTCGTAATGGGTGTGCCCGTGACCGAAATCCGATTCCGACAGGATGTTCGCTTCGACCATCTGGTTGAGCGAGCGGTACAAGGTGGCGCGGGAAACCTTCACGTCCGCCTTCTGCATTTCGAACATGAGTTCGTCCGCGCTGAAGTGCCCCTTCTGCTCGAAGATGAAATCGAGGAGTTGGGTGCGCTCCTTGGTGAAGAACATCTTGTTCTTCTTCAGGAATTCGGAGTAGATCCCGCGGGCTTCCGGAAGGTATTTGTCTTTGAGATCCATCGGGCCTGAAAGATAGGAAACCCGCCCGGCTTTTGGTTGCGCGGGTCCTCAGGTCGGCGGGGGCAAAAATTCGAAAAAGAGCACCCCGGCGCATTTCCCCTTGCGGCCGTCGAGGTATTCCTTGAAGGGCATGTCGGTAACCTTATGGAGGAGCTGGCTGGCGTTGCGCAGCAGGGGAGGGTTCTTGCCGTCCGCGACCAGGAAGCCCGTATGGGTAACGTCCAGGCCCGGAATGTCCGTGACGAACGCGACGCCCAGGAACTTTTCCCCATAGGTCCAATGGGCCATCATGTCCACGGCCTTGGCATAGGGCATGAAGGCGATCTCGGCCACGGGGTTGACCTTTGGGGCGGGCAGCTTCTTGGAGCCGAAGAACTTGATCTTGTCGATGGGCTTCTTGAGCAGGCTGTCCCCAGGGAAGCGCATCACGCGCACCAGGGAGGCGTTGTGCCTGAGCCAATCCTCCACGAAGTAGTGATTGCGGGTGGGATAGTCCACCGTGTCGGAACCGTAACGCAAGGACAGGATGCGAGGCAGCACGTCCCGGGTGTTCTGCGACAGGGCCAAGGACATGGAACTTTCGATATAGGTGACGCAATCGAAGCGATCCAGATCGATGAGCGGCGTAGCCTCGATGCGGCCGAAGCGGCCTTCGCCCGTGGGACCCAGGAAATACGGCTTCTCATGCAGGGCCTGGCTGAAATACTTGAGCCGGTCGATGTAGGCGGCCGGAGCGTCCGGACGGGTGAGCAGTTTGTGGGCTTCGATGAGCGCGGGCCGTTCCTTGTTGTAGAAAAGGGCCACATGCACGAGCAGGGAATCCATCAGGTGCTGGGCCGACTCCGGCGATCCGCGGAAATCGTTGATGAACAGGGCCGCGGCCAAGGTGTCCCCGTCGATGCCGAAGGCGTAGCCGCACAGGCCCTGCACGCCGCTGATGGATCCGGTCTTGTAGCGCAGCAGGTTGGTCTGCATGTATGGGCGCATGCGGCGTCCGGTGGCCCCGTCCAGCCCGGGCGATGCCAGGGAACCGATGTAGTCCTTGACGTACCTGTGCTTGGCCATGCGCGCCAAAAGGGCCGCCATGGATCTCGGCTTGATGCGGTTGTTCTGGGACAGGCCGCATCCGTCGAACAGTTTGAAGTCGTTGGTGTCGAGCCCCTGACGATGCAGGAATTCCTTCTCGGCCCGGATTCCGCCCGCGGACGATCCGTCCCCCTTCACGAACTTGCCCAATTGCCTCAGAGTCAGTTCCGCGTGCAGGTTCTGGCTGCGCTGGTTGATCTCCTCCAAAATGTCGATGAGCGGCGCGGTGGTGAAGCGGAAGTTCCTGACCAGTGGCGCGCTTCTGGACACGGTGTCCGGATGCATGACGATCCCGCGCGCGGCCATGGATTTGAGGAAAGACGCACGGAAATAAGCGGTAGGATTGCGCACCGGCAGGATCATCTGGAAGCCCGGCGCCTTGTTGCCGATATAGCCGCTCAAAGTGATGACGGTGGAATCCGGATTCTGCGCGGGCACGATGCGGCGACGGCCGCCCGCCACCGTCTTGGCCTTGTTCACGATGCGCACGTATCCCACGTCCGGCTTGACCACGGCCACCGCCGGCGTTCCCGGCTTGGCCCCGGGCAGGACGTTGAGTGTGAAGGTATTGTCGTTATAAGACAGCGCGGAAACCTCGGCGCCGTACCAGGTGTTGAAATGATGCTGCTTCCACGCCTCGGGCCGGTGCGGACCCGTAAAGAAGGTATCCGTCACCTCCACCACGCCGCGCACGGTATCGATGCCCAGGGCCTTGAGACTGTCGAGGAACGGCTCCAGCGGGCTCAACGCGTCCGGGAAGAAACGATCGGAAACGTTCGGATCCCCTTCGCCGGAGATGCGGATCTTTCCGGTCAGGGTGTGGTTCCGCACGGTGCCGAACACGTCCATCAGGGTCGGCGGGAAGAAATTCACGGGGAAGGTATCCAGCGCCGCCGACGTTACGATGAGCTTGAGGCAGGACGCGGGCGTGAACCATTCGGTATCGTTAAGGGACGCTTCGATGCGGCCGTAACGCGTGGAATACACGCTGAATCCCAACCGGCCCTTCATGCGGCTGCGCTTATAGACCTCTTCCAAATCCTTCTTCAGGAACGGCGAGGGCTGGGTCACGTATTTGTGCGCCTCCGGCGTCATCGATGTCTGCGCGGGCGCATTGGGCGCACCCAAGGTGGCCGCCTCCGAAGGCACCGGATCCGCCGGAGCCTCGGTCTGCCCGCCGACCGGCGCGGCCACGGCCGCAGAGGCTGCGGGTGCAGAGGCCGCGGGAGCCTGCGCGCCCCCGCTCGCGGGGGCATTGGGAGCGGGCTTGGGAGAATCGCAGCACACCGCCGCCGCCAAAAGCAGAATCCAGGGGGCGGTTTTCACTTGGCGCCCTCTGCGGGGAAGACGATGGACTTGAAAGTCTCGAAATACCCGGGATAGGTCTTGCGCGTACAACCCGGATCATTGATGGTCACCGCCACCCCGCCCAGGGACACCAGGGAAAAGCACATCGCCATGCGGTGATCCTGATACGTATCGATGACGGCGCCGGTCAGCTTCGCGGGCGGCTCCACGCGGATCCAATCCGGACCCTCTTCCACCGCCGCGCCCACCTTGCGCAACTCCGTCGCCATGGCCGCGATGCGATCCGTTTCCTTCACGCGCCAATTGCCGATACCGCGGATGGTCGTCGCGCCCTTCGCGAACAAGGCCGTAACGGCCAGGGTCATGCCTGTATCCGACATCAGATCCATGTCCGCATCGATACCCCGCAGTTCGCCCTTGGACACGGAAACCCAATCCGGCCCGTATTCCACCTTGGCTCCCATCTTGGCCAGCACTTCCGCGAAGCGCGCCTCGCCCTGCAGGCTCTCCCGCCCGATGCCGCGCACTTCTACAGAGGTTGCGCCCCCGCCTTTTCCGTCAGCACCGCCCGCGATTGCTCCCGCCGCCAGGAAGTAAGACGCCGAGGACGCGTCCGGCTCGATGGTGTAATCCCCCGGCGCGAAATACCCGTTCGGCTCCGCCAAACGGAAGCGCTTGAACCCGTCGTTCTCCACCTTCACGCCGAAGGCTTCCATGATACGCAAGGTCAAATCCACATACGGCGCCGAAACCAAGGTGCCTTCCACCTCCACGTCCACGGAATTGCGGCAAAGCGGAAGCGACAACAACAACCCGGTCAGGAACTGGCTCGACACGTTCCCCTTGATGCGCGTGGTCCCGCCCGCCAACCCCTCGCCGAAAATGCGCAAGGGAGGAAAACCGGCATTGGCCCCATAGGTAATCCGCGTGTTACCGGCGATGGGAAGCAAGGCGTCGACAAGATCTTTGATGGGGCGCTCCCGCATGCGCGGCACCCCGTCCAGGGTGAACTCGCCGATCCCGCCCGCCAACAAAGCCGTCAGAATGCGCGTCGCCGTCCCTGAATTCCCCAGGAACAAGGTCAAAGCCTTATCCGCCCCGAAAGGCCCGCCCAATCCCGGGATCTCCAGGGAGCCTTCATGCTTCTTCATCGGGAGCCCCAACTGTTTCAAGGCATCCCGCATCAATTCCACGTCCTCGCCATCCGGCAGATTCTTCAACCGGGTTGTCCCTGAAGCCAGCGCCGCCAAGGGCAAAACGCGATTGCTGATGCTTTTCGATCCCGGCGGCTGCACTACGCCGCGGGCCAAGCCCACCGGCGGCAAAATCAATGAGTCCATCCCTCAAAACTATAAATTTCCCCCGCCCCCAACCCGGAACCCCGACCCCACCGAGGTCGATAAGCAGGCCGGAAGCCGGTGGCCCGGAGCCCGGAGCAAATGCGAAAGATCAGCCGCAACAGAACTTGTTTGATCACCAAACAATCCCACCCACGATCAATCACCATCCACTTTCACTCCCCGAACCCAACCACACGTCGCACGAAGCATTCCCAACGCACCCTTCTCAGCCTCCCCGCCGAAGGTCCGCAGCCAAAACCAAGACCCCCATCAACTAAAACCCAATCAACTAAGACCCTTCCGACCAAGACCCTTCCGACCAAGACCAAGACTCCCTAGACCAAGACCCTGCCGACTACCGCCCCACGTCACCGACCCAATCGCGGCGCGCATTCCTCCCCGCCGCGCATCGCCAAGCCCTTAACGTCCCAACCTTCATCGTCCCAACTCCAACTCTTCAGACCAACCCCCACGACCCACCTACGACCCAACACCACCGTCCGGGAACCGGTGTGTCGCGGCATTCGAAAAGCCGGTCGGTTTCGTGTTTCTGTGCGCGGACGTGGGGACCCTATCGGCCTGGCGGGCTAGCGCGCGCGGCCGGGGGCGCATCGGCGCAGGCGGCAAGCGTCGGGACAGAGTCCGGGGCCGCACTCTTCGGCGGGATCGGTAGGAGCGGTTGGAGTTGTGCGGCCCCGGACATCGGCCGCAGCGAAAAGAAAATGTCCCGGCGTTCGACCACGCAGAAAAACCAACGACCAGACCAGCCGAAGCCGCACCAGCCCCGGGCCCCGGGCGGTGGTCCGCCCGCTTAACCGCCGTCCCCCCGGCGGCGCATAGGAAC
>OBEQ011514954.1_pt1 | contig 16852 bp, 6 predicted proteins | sample 1670901 | NCBI WGS metagenome assembly OBEQ01 (sample SAMEA104232315, study PRJEB22302) | groundwater metagenome | biome: forest; feature: aquifer; material: groundwater | place: USA | collected 2011-08-07 | depth 5.4 m
ACGGGTGACTTCAACGGTGACGGCAAGACCGACATCTACTGCAAGGATCCCATCGTCAATGGCTCGAACGGCAACACCTGGATCGGCATCTCGAGCGGCGCCGGCTTCACCGACGGCAGCGTGTGGCTGGGCGGCTGGTGCTCGCACACCGGCGCGACCTTCGGCACGGGCGACTTCAACGGCGACGGCAAGACCGACATCTACTGCAAGGATCCCATCCAGAATGGCTCGAACGGCAACACCTGGATCGCCCTGTCCACGGGCGGCGGCTTCGTCGACGGCAGCGTGTGGCTGGGTGGCTGGTGCTCGCACAACGGCGCCTCGTTCGGCGTGGGCGACTTCAACGGCGATCGCAAGAGCGACATCTACTGCCACGATCCCATGGTGAACGGCTCGAACGGCAACACCTGGGTGGCGCTGTCCACGGGCGGCGGCTTCGTCGACGGCAGCGTGTGGCTGAGCGGCTGGTGCTCACACACGGGCGCGAGCTTCGGCCTGGGCGACTTCAACGGTGATCGCCATTCGGATCTCTATTGCCACGACCCCATCGGAGGCGCGTCGAACGGCAACACCTGGGTGGCGCTCTCGGCGCGCTGAGCCGAAGATTGCTTCCCGCCGGCTCGCGCCCAGGACCCTACGGGCAGCGCGAGTCGGCGTTCTGGAACTGCAGGATCACGTCGTCGCCGATGCCGAGCGGGTCGCAGCCGTGGGTCTTCTCGCACACGAAGTCGAACGCCGGCATCGTCTTGGCGTGACAGTCCAGGCACTGCTTGCCCTGGAAGTTCACCGTCGCGTTGCCACGACTGTCGATGGTCGTGGTCGAGCCGCTCACCCCGAGCGCGAAGAACTCCCAGTCGCCCGACGGCAGGTTCCATCCCTTGGCGCGCTTCACCATCGCCTCGAACGGGACCAGCTGGATGATCGTGCCGACCGGGTATTCCATACCCCCGTTTACATTGTTCGCCACCGCCAGCGCCTCGGCCTTGTGGCCCAGCTTGTTGGTGATGCGGAAGTTGCGAACCTTGTCCCAGCGCAGGACACATTCGAAGTCCGACGCCTTCATGTCGAGGTCCTCGCCGCCGCCCGCAGCGTCGGGAACGACGGCCGAATCGGGACCTGAGGGCGCAGCGTCTGCCCCGCTGGCGGCGTCGTCGCCACAGCCGCTCATCAGTGCGATCGCGAGCCCCAGGAAACCAATTGTGCGCAATGTATTGTGCATGGCCGGACCCTACACCCGTCGCACGGAAGTGGGTAGAGAAACGCGCGTGTCACTTGCGCGATGCAGTCCGGACGTCAATAGTGGCAATGTGAGCGCGAGTGAGGAACAGCCGCAGACGCTGATGTCATCCGAGCTCGAGTGCTCCGCGTCCGCCGTCGTCAAACAGACGGTCCTCATCGTCGACGACGAGCCCGACATCACCGAGGTGCTCGGCGATCTCATCGGCGACGCCGGCTACCGTATCGTGTGCGCGCGCCACGGGCGCCAGGCGCTCGAGTGTCTCGAACGCGAGCGTCCGCACCTCATGCTGCTCGACGTGATGATGCCGGGGATGAGCGGCGAGGACGTGCTCGCCGATCTGGACCGTCGTGGGCTGCTGCGCGCCATCCCCATCATCCTGATGAGCGCGGGCGAGTGCGACCGGCTGGCCGAGCAGTACCGCCTGCCTTACCTGCGCAAGCCGTCATCGTTGCGCCTCATCCTCGAGGTCGTCACCGCGGCGTTGAGCGGGGCCGCGCAGATCAAGAGCTAGCGCCGAGGATCAGGATGTCGCGATCGTGAACGATTTCGATGCCAGATTCACCGAGGCGCTCGAGTACACGGCGGCTTTCATGCCGGAAGCGTCCCGTAGCGGATGGCGCACCTGGACCCCACGTGGGCGTGACTGGCCGGTCACAGAGGTCGCGCGACAGCTCGAGGTCGCGTCGCCAGCTGCCGACGGAAGCCGCACGGTAGCGCCGAGCGTGCTCCCGCAAGCGCGGCAGCGTCTCGGCGTGGAGCCTAGTGCTGGTCGTAGTCGTGGTTCGAGCGCATGTAGCTGTTCTCGAACGTTCCCTTCTTCATATCGACGGGCACGGTCACTTGGAACTTGGCCATATCCTTGTTGTTGTCGCCCGCCAGGCGCGAGAACGGACCGCTCATCGCGCCGCCCGAGGTCTGGAAGTCGCCCAGCCGCACGGTGTTGCCTTCCGGGTCGACGATGAACGACTCGGTGTTGGGAAAGCGGTCGCCCGAGAAGCGGCCGAAGATCTTCAAGTTGGTGGTGCCGTCCGCCTTGGGCTCGAGCTCGAACCCTGTCGTGGTGTGCACGTCGATGTCGGGTGAGCCGGCAACCAGCGGGTTGGCGCCCATGTAGTGCTGCGAGACCGTGATCGAGTCGTAGCTGAAGTCGCTGGTGCTGGTGAGCGTCGGCTTGGCGGTCGCGGTGCTGGGGCCGGAAATGGTCTCGGCGAACAGTCCCTTGGCGTGGCTCGGGCTCGACCACACCCAGGACTCCGCGGTGGAGCTCTTGAAGTCGATGACCGTCCAGGTGTGGATGCGTGCGGTCTCGTTCAGCTTCTGGCTGGGACCGCGGTTGTCACCCTCGAAGCCGCCGCCGAAGGTCTTGAAGGGCGCATAGGTGCGCGTGACCAGGAGGAGCTGCCCGGACTGCAGCTTGGGCATCTCCGCGGGCGGGCCCTGGTGAATGGTCACCTCGACGCTCGCGTTGCCGCTCGGGTCGGCGAACTCGAGCGGATCGTTGCCGGCGTAGCCGAACAGGTTGCACTCGACCGGGCTCTGCTGGCACTTGTCCAGTCTCTCCAGGAAGAGCGGGTCGGGCGTGGTGAACTGCGACAGCCGCGGGTCGTAGTCGCGGGCGCCCATGCGCACCGTGCCGAGGTCGGCGTCGTAGCCCAGGCGGGTGAAGTCCAGGCTGACCGCGAATCCGGCGTGCTCGAGGCGCAGGCCGTAAGGCGTGGCCAGATAAGGCGCACCGCTCGCGTCGAGCGTGGGCGTGCCGCGCGGATCGGTGAGCAGCGGGGGGAACGCGCCGTTCTGCAGGATGCCTACGGTCACGCCGCCGATCTGCACCGGCTCGACGAAGGCTTCGTCGGTCAGCACACCGGCGCCCACGTAGGCGAGCACGGGCACGCCGTCGACGCGCTTGAGCACGCGCTTGCCGACCTCGTCGCTGACGAAGCTCATCACGGCGCCCGGGCGGCGCGCGCTCTCGAGCTCGCCGTTCGGGCCGTACTCGAGCGTGAGGTCGCCCTTCTGGATCACCCGGCCGAGCGCGTCCCAGTGGTAGGTCACGCCGCCCACGTCGAGCACGTCGCCCGCGCGGTGCAGCGCGCGCGGCCCGGCCACGTCGCTGGCCGACTCGGGCAGGCCGGAGTGGTCGTAGGCGTAGCGCGCGGTGCCGGTGTCGTCGTGCGCCTCGACCAGGAAGCCACGCGCGTCGTAGCGGTAGTCGCGCCGGTCGGGATTGCCCGCGCTGGTGAAGATCTCCGCGGCAATCTTGCCCCGGTCATCCAGCTCCCAGGCCACGCCACCGTCCTGCACCGGGCCCTCGATGTGGTAGCCGCGGCGCTCGTGGGTGACCGGATCGTGGTCGAAGACCAGCTCGTGCCCGTCGGCGAAGCTGGCCCGCTCGATGCGACTCTCCGCGTCGTAGGTCAGGGTGTAGAGGTTGTGGCCGTCGACCGCGACGCCTGCCTCGCGGCCGTAGGCGTCGACGATCGTGGTGCGCTGGCTATCGAGCAGCACGGCGCCCGCGCCGTCCTTCACGATCACCCGGCTCGACGCGATGGTGCCGTCGGCGCGGTAGCTCGGGACGTTCTCGACCCGGCGCCAGCCATCGCCCAGGACCAGCGTCGACGAGGCCAGCCGGCCCGCGCGGTCGAACTTCTCGCGCCGCTCGAATCCAGGCGTGGACACCCGCGACAGCTGGCCGCGCTGCCCGGCCACGATGGTGCCCGGACCCTCGGCGCCCGCGCCGTCGTACTCGAACCAGTAGTCACGCTTCGCGCCGTCCTCGCCGCGCACGTGCTCCACGTGCAGCGGCCGGCCGATCGCGTCGTACTCGCTCGACGCGGTGCGCACCAGGCTGCCCTGGCCGTCGCACACCTGCTTCACCGTCGCCAGGCCGGTAGCCGGATCGTAGCGGTAGGCGAAGCTGGCGAGGCCGTCACGCGCCACCTCGGCGGGGCGGCCGTAGCCATCGAACGCCAGGCGCTGCGTGCCGTCGGGCGTGATCACCCGCGCCAGGCGGCCGAGGACGTCGTAGACGAAGTGGTACTCCGCGCCCTGTTCGTCGCGGATGCGCACGATCCGGCCGGCAGCATCCTTGCCGACCTCGCGCGCGGCAGTGCCGTTCTTGACCGTGCGCTCGATGATCTCGGTACCGGCGAGCCGCCACGAGATCGCGGTCGTGCCGGTCACGCCCGCCTGGAAGACGTTCGACGCCTCGGTCGGGTAGCCGAAGCCGGCATTCGTGGTCTGCGTGAGCGGGGTCGCGCCCGCGCCGTAGAGGTCGGCCATGGTCATCGACGTCAGCGAGGCGTAGCCGCCGATGGGCGTGCGGACGAAGCCGGTCTGCTGGTTACTGGTACGGTCGGTGCGGACCAGGCCGGAGACGACCCACTCGCCCGTCCACAGCGCCTTGCCCAGCTGCGCACCGTCAGCGGCCGTGATCTCGGTGCTCTCCGAGACCGCGCCGCTCGCGGCGTCGGCCAGGGTCGCGACCGTGACCGCGCCGGGCGTCTGGCCGCTGGCGAAGCGGTAGCCCAGCTGCTGGGTGGGACGAGCCGCCGACGAGCCGGAGAAGTCGTCCCAGCTGCGCTCGAGGCGGTCCAGGTTGTCGTAGCCGAAGAAGACGCTGGTGGTCGCGCCGCCGCCGCGGTCGGTGCGCAGCTCGGCGAAGGCGTCGCTCACCGGATCGATCCCGGCGTGGGTGGCGACGCCCGCGGGCGTGACCAGGTCGACCAGGCGGCCGAAGCCGTCGTAGCCGGCGCGGGGGACGCCGCGTCCGGGCGCACCGGTCTGGATCACGCGTCCGTTCGCGTCGTAGACATTCTCCTGCAGGACGAGCGGACCCTGCGGTCCGGCCTGCGCGATGCGCGTCACCTGTCCGAGCTCGTCGCGCACGACGCCGAGCGAGTAGTCGAAGTCGAGCGAGGCGTCGCCGGCGTGGCTGCCGCTCAGCCGCTGCGACGCGGGCAGGCAGTGGAGCTCGGGGTCGAGCGCGGGCACCTCCGCCAGGGTCTCGAGCTTGACCAGGGTGCCGCCGGGCAGCGAGGTGGCGACGCGGGTCGGGCAGATCTCGTGGGTGTAGGCCTGGTAGGTGACCTCGGTCGCGAGCGGGTTGGAGCCGTCGACGCCGCGCATGCCGGTGGTGGTCGACTTCTGCCGCTTCCACGGGATGCCGTGGAAGCTGGCCGGCTCGAGGGTCTGCGCGCTGAACTTCTCGATGGCGGGCGTGCGGCCATCGCGCGAGGTGGTGCCGGTGACCACGCCGGCGACGTCGTCGTCGTTGTGGAACGTGACGTCCTCGCTGAGGAACGGCGAGACCTTCTTGGCGTGCACGAAGCCGACCAGGTAGTGGCCAATCGAGTGCCAGACCGCCTGCGCGTAGTCGTAGCGGTAGGTGACCGGATCGTAGCCGGTCGACTCGACGGTCATCTCGGCAAGGAGCGCGTAGCGCTGGATGATGCCCGGCTCGGGCCTGACCCGCTTGTAGCCGAGCTTGATGATCGTGCCCTTGCCGTCGTCAGCGCGGCGGAGCAGGCCCGTGGACGGCCCGCGCAGCGCGATGGTCCTGGCGTGCGAGCCGTCGACGAACAGGACCTCCGGGTTGCCGCTCGCGGTCAGGTCACCGACGATCGGGTAGCCGAAGCTGAACGGGATGCTCGCCAGGCCGGGCACCGCGCGCTGCTGGAACTCGTCGCCCTGGTTCAGATAGACGTACGCCGACTGCGCCTTGGACAGGATCACGTCGGTGAGGCCGTCACCGTTGAAGTCGCCGTGCGAGAACTGGTGCTCGTTCACGTTTGCCAGCGGCACGCCGGCGACGGTGCGGAAGAGGAACGCGCGGCCCACCTGCTCGAAGCGGCCCGCGCCGGTCCCCAACCAGACCAGCACGCCGCTCGAGGTGCGCGACATGATGTCGGGCTTGCCGTCGCCGTTGAAGTCGAGCACCCAGCTCGCGGTCGCCGACACCGCCGGCGTCAGCACCTGCGCGGGCATGGGCAGGAACGACCACTGCGCGTCGCTCGAGAAGTTGCGCAGCACCTGCACGCCGCCGTTGTAGACGCGCACGAAGTCGGGCCTGAAATCGAGGTCGACGTCGGCCAGGCGGGTGTTGGCGCCCAGCTCCCAGTTACCGCCCACGGTCGGCGGCGTGCCCTGGGTGAAGCCGGGGCGGTCGCAGAAGGTCAAGGTCGTGGTCGAGCCGACGCCATTTTTGCGCACCACCACCACTTGCGGATCGCCGCCCAGGCCGCTGCGCATGCGCGCCAGCAGGCGCGGCTTGTTCAGGATCGAGGCGTCGGGCCGGCACAGCGGGTTCTCCCCGCCGGTCCTGGCCGGCAGCGGCTCGAAGACGAAGCCGTCCTCGGTCTGCTTGACCATGGTGAAGGAGTAGTAGTGCTCGAGGTCGGTGAGCCCGTTCTCCTCGAGGTCGGTCATCGACGCGTGGTCGGGCTGGATCGCGGTCGCGCCCGCCGAGGCGAGGAAGAAGTCGAGCGCCGGCTGCGGCGCGAGCGTCGCGGTCGCGAGCTGCTCGACGCCCATGTCGTAGTCGTAGGTGACCGGCGGCTCGCTCGCGCCGGTGGCGAAGGTCCGGGTCAGCCGCTCCAGGTAGAACGCCGGCCCGAGCGGGCTCTTCTTGTAGCCGAGGTCGTAGCGCCAGCGCTCGACGTAGCTCGCGCCCTGGCGCACGCCCAAGCTGATCTGGGTGATGCGCCGGTCGAGCGTGAGCTTGGCGCCCGAGGCATACGAGATGAACGGCTTGGGCAGCGTCTCGTAGGCCAAGGTGGCCTGGTACTGCGTGCCGTCGTTGCGCCCGCCCCACTTCACCGACTCGAGGAAGCGGCGGCCGCTGTCGTTGCGCGCCCAGGTGAGCCTGGTCGAGTCGCCGTGCAGCGAGTCGACGCGCGACAGCATCCATGCGTAGGTGCCGGAGCCGTTGGTCACGCTGTCCGCGGCGAGGAAGGTGTAGATCGTTCCGTCCTGGGTCGTGACCTGCCAGCCGGCGCCCGCGGCCGTCCGATGCACGCGCACGATGTGGCGCAGGCCGGCCGGGTAGTAGTCGCCGTCGTCACCCGGGACCAGGCGTCCCCACGGGCTGGAGAAGTCGTCGGAGTCGTCGTACTGCAGGTCGCCGAGCACGCGATGGCGCGTGATCGCCAGCTCGCTGCTCCAGCCCATGCCCCACTCGCTCTGCGAGCCCTCCGTCGAGTACGAGGGGAACAACCGGGCCAGCAGCCCGCCGCGTTGGTCGGGAACCTCCACCGGTAGCGGCAGCGAATAGGCACCGCGCGCCAGGTCGGCGGCGCCGAAGCTGAGCTTCGACAGGCTGCCGGCGATGCTGCCGCGCTGCGGCTGGCCGATGCTGGGCGCCTGCACCAGCTGGTCCTGGAATGGAGCGGCCGATAGCGCGCCGATCCCGGTCACCGTCGCGGCCAGGGCCGCGAACACACGTGTCGCATTGCGGATCATCTGAAGTCCTCCACGAAAATGAAGCGTCGGTTTCGGTTTCGGTTTCGGTTTCGGTTTCGGCTTCGGCTTACGGTCGGCACTCGGCGACCGCGACGCCAGGCGACGCGATGGGACGGGTTTCGAGCTCGAAGGTCACGACCAGCTGCTTGGTCTGGTCGAAGGGCACCGGGAAGTTGGCGAAGTCGACGGTGAACGTGTTGAACGGAGACAGGCCGCTCGCCGCCGCGCTGTCGTGCGCGCGCAGGTCGCTGAGCGCCTCGTTCTCGGCGCCGCCCAGCATGGGCACGCCGGTGAACAGCCAGTCGGTGTCGGTCTTCACGTAGACGGGCGCACCGGTCGAGGTCGGGAACAGCTGCTCGGCGGCGACCTCGAGGGCCGGGCGATAGTCGATCTGTCCCCAGTCATTGCCGTCGGTGGTGACGGCGTAGACCGCCATCTTGCGGATGATGGGCGCCGAGTCGTAGCAGGTCAGCTGACCGATGCCGCCGTGGCTGTCGTAGAGATCGGCGGGCGTGACATTGAAGGTCACCTTGCCGCGAGCGCGCAGCGCCGACCATACCTGCTTTGCGCGGGTCAGCTCGACCGCGTGCCAGGTGGTGAGCGGCGGCGCGGCGGGCTGGTTGCAGGGTGCGAAGACGCCGCAGTTGGGTGGCGGCGGATCGCCCGCGCCGTGGTAGTCGTCGGGATCAGGGAAGCTGACGCCGGCGCGCACCACGCCGTAGTCGGCGCTGTTGGCGACCGCGCTCTCGAGCGAGTCGTTCACCTTGTTGCCCAGGGTCAGGAGCACGGCGGCGATGTCGTCGCTGGTGGCGGCGAAGTCCATGCTCTCCAGCTGGTCGAGCTGCAGCTTGGCGCTGACGCTCGCGTCGGGCGAGAGCAGCAGGTCGCGGAGCGCGCGCGGGTAGCGCAGCTCGAAGATGGGCGGCGCGTAGTCGCGCAGGTAGCGCAGGAGCGCGCGCTCGTCCTGGGCCAGGCGGCTGGTCTGCAACCGGCGCAAGAGCCAGCGCGGCGCCAGGCGCACCAGGCGGCTCTGCTCGGCAGCGGCGTCGCGCTCGTGGATGAGGGCGTTGCGCTCGAGCCCGGCCAGACGCAGCTCGCGCTCGTGGCGGTACATCTCGGCGCGGCGGTTCAGGCTGACCAGCTCGGCGGAGATCCAGGTCTCGAAGAACTCGCTCACCGCGGGCGGCAGCTGGGTCACATCGAAGCCGGTGAGCGCGGCGACGCGCTGGCGGGCGTGCAGGCGCAGGAGCTGCTCCTCGCCCGGCACCAGCTGACCCTGCGCCAGGATCCCCGAAGCTGCGCCGCGGATCTCGCCCAGGCTGGCGGCCATGGCGCGCGCCAGCTGGTCGGCCGTGGCGCCGAAGCTGGTCACCTGCGCGGCCTCGACGTGCAGCTTGCGGTTCAGGAAGCCGTCGCACCTGCCGCCCGACGACACCGGGTTGAAGTCGTTCACGACGAGGTAGGCGTCGACGTCCTCGGGCGCGATGAACGCGGCCTGCCGCCCGACCACTTGCACGTCGACGATCGTGTCGGTGCCCGGAGCGGTGAGCACGAGCAGGAGCGCGCCGGCGGGCGCGTAGGGATACGGCGTGTTGTCGAGGTGCATGCCGCCGGCGAAGCTGGCCGAGCTGCGGTTGTCGGTGCCGGAAGACTCGGCGTTACTGAAGGTCTGCGTGAGCGACAGGTTGGCGCACGCCTGCACCCAGGCCTCGAGCCTGGCGCCGGTGACGAACTCGGCGAAGACGGGGGTACCATAGCTGAGCTTGATGCAGGCGTCGACGCTGAGGCCCATCCGGAAGGTGGTGTCGGCGGTCGTCGTCCTGGTGTCGAAGCCAGAGCCGGTCCACTGCACGATGTAGCCCTCGGGGCCGGAGAGGCGATCGATGTTGCTGATCCCGTACGAGCCGGCGTCGGGCCCGGCGATGGCGCCGAGCGGCGCGCCCGGAGCGGTCTTGACGCGCAGCGCGCACGAGGGCGTCCAGTCGTTGCGCACGTCGAAGCGGAGCGACTGGCCGGCGCGCACCGTCTTCTTCCACGGGGTCGCGCTGCCCGCCGGGTAGCGGACCGCCAGCTGCGCGGGCGAGGCCGGGCTGCCCGAGTAGCGGGCGTCCGCGCCGGAGACGTCGAGCGCGGGCAGCTGATCGGTGTTGGCCGCGGCGTCGCCGTCGAAGACGCCCGAGTCGCGCATGTCCTCGAAGGCATCCAGGTAGCTGGCCCAGGCGGCGCGCTCGCTCATCTCGCGGGCGCGCAGGCCGCCCAGCTCGGCGCTGGCGTTGCTGATGCGCTCGAGGATGATGCCGATGCGGTCGAGCAGGCCGCGAGTCTCCTGGCCATTGCGCAGCTCCTGCAGCAGCGTGTTGACCAGGCTGACCCGCTGGTCGAGGAAGCTGGCGTAGGCGGCTTCGAGCGCGCTGACCTGCTGGCCGAGCTGCTGCACGACGATCTGCTTGTTCTGCATGCCCGCGTGCAGCGAGCGCGCGCCTGCGCCGAGGAACAGCCCGTCGGTCTGGAAGTTGCGGTAGCGGTCGTCGGCGAGGCTGATGAGCGCCGCCAGCTCTTCGGCCTCGGGCGCGATCGGGTGGGCGGAGGTGATCCCGGCCAGGTGGCCCGAGCCGGCGCGGGCGCGATCGTAGGCGGCGCGCAGGTTGGCGTGGCGCGCGGCGATCGCGGCGAAGGCATTGCGCATGGACGCGTGCGCGGTGTTGAGCGAGGTCGCGGCGCTGACCGCGGCGTCGAGCCGGGTGACGTCGGCGAGCGAGGCGACCAGGCGCCACATCTCGCTGGCCTGCGAGGTCGATGTGGGCGCGCAGGTGCGGTAGCGACAGGCCAGGTCGTGCATCTCGCTGACCGTCTCCAGCTGGTCGATGCTCGAGCGCAGCGCATCACCGACGATGCTGAGCAAGGGCGGCGTGTCGAGAGTGGCGTTGGGCGCGAAGGCCGCCGCCAGCACCTGGTACTCGACGTCGAAGTTCTTGCTGTCGATCTGCGCCAGCACCGAGCCGACGCTGCTGGCGTCCACCGCTTCGGGCAGGGCATAGATGAGGTTGTGGGTGCGCTCCCAGAACGAGCCCACGATGGCACTGGCGCCGGCGCGCAGCCAGGAGTCGTCGTCGCCGACGACCAGCTCGGCGTGCTCGTACCAGCGGTCGATAGCGTCGAGCGCCTCGCCCACGTTCACCAGCGCGCCGCCCGTGGCGGTGATGAAGCCCATGGCGTGGCGCAGCAGGTTGCGGGTCGTGCTCGCGGCGGCGCGGCGGTACTGCTCGTGGCACACGCCGGGCGGGATCTGCGCCACCAGGTCGAACGTGCTCAGGCAGTGATCCAGGTGCGCGCGCAGCGCGTCGACCGGGACGTCGTCGCGGTCGAGGTTCTGGCACAGCTGCAGCCAGCCATTGAGCGCGCCCGCGTTGCCTGCCCAGAGGCAGGAGGCCTCGATCGGCAAGGGTCCGTGGCAGACCGCGGCGGAGTCCTCGCTGGTGTAGTAGGCGCGGATCGTCGCCTGCTTCGCCGCATCCAGCAGGTGGCCGCGCAGCTCGAGCAGGAGCTCGAGACGCGCGATCAGCGCGTCGCGGAAGTCGGCGGCGGTGACGGTGGTCGGGACCGGCGCCCCGAGACCCTGGCTCAGGCAGTCGTACTTGGCAGCGACCTCGGCGCTCGTCCCGTAGGGCAGCACGTCGCAGGTGGTGCAGGTCTGGTTGGAGAAGAGCGGGTTGTCCGGCAGGTTCGCGCCGGGCGCGGTGAAGCCGGGGCGCGTGCCGCAGGTGTGGGTGCACACGGTGTCGTCGACGCGATCGCAGGGGCAGGCCGCGCTCTCGGCATACGCTCGCTCCGCCCGGGTGATCTGCAACTGGCAAGTCCACGTGGTGACCGTGCGGGTGATGATGAGGGTCGGCGTCCTGGTGATGCTTCTGGTCTCGCTCGCCACCTCGGTTCCCTCGACGGTGGCGACGGCCTCGGCGCTCGCCTTGCGCACGGCGCGTTGCGACCACGGCATGTCGGGCTCGGCGTCGATCGCCGCCTTGGCCTCGTTCTCGATCTGCAGCTCGCGCGCGGGCGCCAGACTGCTGCACCATCCCGGCGTCGGCTCCACGCCGCAGGCGCTCGCGCACTCGCCGTCACCTCGCGCCGGGCAGCGGTCGGTGCAGGTGCGCGTGCGCGTCTGGCCAGTGTTCTCGATGCTGGTCGACCCGGCGACCACGCCGTTGGCCCAGAGCGAGCACGCGCCCAGATCGGCGCAGTAGTCAGGGCACGACGGGTGCTTGTCGGTGCACAAGAGCTGCTCGGTGTACGACCACGGCCCGTCGCAGCCGAGCGGCGGCGACGTCAGCCCCGAGGCATCGCACTCTGGATGCACCCATGTCGGCGTCGCGACCGCCAGCTCCTCGCTCGCCATGTCATCGGGCGCTCCATCGATCGGCGGCGCGCTGCACCCGCCCATCGACATCGACGAGAGGAAGACGCAGAACAGCGCGGCGCGCCGGTGAACCGTGGCCCCGATTCGCGTCATGCGATTCGGCGAGGCCAGGCCCGCGTCATTCGTTGCTTGAAGCCATGCGGCGGATTCGGGGTCAGTCATAGCTAGCTCCTTGCGTTCCCTCTGGCAGTGGAAGAGTCGTGAGGTCCGGTTGCGACGCCGGAGTCGCCCGGGCGTAGAAGCACCTGGCGCTCGTTCGCCCACGTGAGGACCTTCCGCGCGGGTGCGTCTCGAGAACCTGCGCAAAGCTGGTGGTGTCTATTCGGCGCCTGGCGTTGCCAGAAAAACGCAAGCACTCGAGCGACTGGGCGTTGGAGCTAAGAGGGTGCTCGGGAAGAAAGTCGCATGCGCAGCTCAGAGATCGAGGCGCCCCCGTGACCTTGGTCACACGGAACCCGTGGCGAGTGAAGCACTCGCGTTTACCTGGTGCGCGACGCTATCGGGCTATCGGGCCATCGTGGTTCACGACACTCGATCGTCAGCTGTCACTGGCCACGGTCGAGCGGAGCGCAAGCTCGAACGAGACATCAAGTCGGCTCTGCACGAGGCGGATGATGCTATCCACCTCGTCGTCCCCAGCGCCGATTCGCTCTTGTAGCTCGTCGCGGGTGTGGCCGAAGATTTCCTCGCGCAGCTTTTGCAGCCAGCGCGCAGCAGTCGCGCGATGAACGCCATACAGCGCGCCAATCTCGTCGACCGTGAGCCCATCCTGGAGGTGAAAGCGAAGCAAGGTTCTCTCCCGCGTGCCTAGCTTCACGAGGCCTGCACGGAACGCGTCGCGAAGCGCGCTCTGATACATCTCCTTCATCATGGCCAGTTCTGGATCGTGGGCGGGAGCAAGCGCATCGAGGAAACCCTCCGGCGCATGCACCTCGCGCTTCTCGCGGGCCATGATCTGGACGAATTCCCTGGTGGCCGTGACTCGCACCCAGCCACGCAGGTCTCCACGCCCGGCGAATGATGCGATGGCGGCTGCGCGACCGGGCTCGGCGACGAAGAGGGCGCGACGAAGGATCTGCTTCACTTCCCCGACAAGCGTCGGCGTCGCATTGACGCGGGCAGCGGCGGCGTCGATCTCCCCGAAGGTGGCGCGCTCGCACGCGGCGATCGCGTTCGGATTGCCGGCCTCGCAGGCCGTAGCAAGCCAGAGATCCGAGGCGTGGAGGCCACGAAGTATCTCGTCGTCGGGATCAACACCCAGGTGACGCTCGATCCGGCGCAAGAAGACACCTTCCGGAATTTCAATGCCTGGCCACGCCGCTCGCGATGCAGCGACATGATCGGCCAAGATGGCGGCGCGCGAGGACTCACGCTGCAGTTCCATGGCTGCGAAGTATACCGACGGGGCCGAACCCGGAAGCCCGAATCCGCGGCTGCAGCGCCGAGCCAGCGGCGAAGTCGCGGCGAGCTGTGTTTGCACTCAGCGATGCGTCGCCAGCCAGCGGTGAAGCTCGACGAGATCGGGCTTCCATTGCGGACCTGCCGTGGCGAGCTCCGTCTCCGCCATTCTGGCTTGCGCGAGCGCACGCTTGCGATCCTTGCCCTCTTCCCAGAGGGCCTTGGCGAGCAGACCGCGAGCTGAGCTCGTGTGAACACCGCCCATGCCGATCTTCTCGAGCATGCCAATGGCACGTTCGAGTCGCGTGATCGAGTCGGCGTAGCGTCGTTCGACGAGGTCACACTCACCGAGAACAGTCAGCTCCGGGCTGAGAAAAGGATCGTCGACGCCATGGAGCTTCTCGATGGTGAGCAACGCCGCCTCGAGATAGGGACGCGCCTCCGAGCAGCGTCCTTGGCCTGCAAGCATGTCGCCGAGCGCGAACTGAGCATTCGCGAGGGTCTCTGTTTGGCCGATTGTTTCGCCCAGAGCGTCGATGGCCGCATGGAAATGCTTCTCGGCATCAACCCGCCGATCCAGCTCGAGCGCGACCAGCCCCAGTCCGTAATGAGCCGAGCCGGTGGATGGATGGTGGGGCCCGTACGCTCTGAGGGACACCGTGAGTGCTCGTTGCAGCAGCGGTTCGGCCTGATCCGGCAGGTGCTGCGCGTATCTGCACATGCCGAGTGGAAGGAGCGCCTTGGCCACATCTGGATGATCGGGACCGAACTCGTGCTCCAGAATCTTCAAGGACCGCTCGAACAAGACCGCTCGCTGACCTTGATCTGCCGTCTGCTGGGCCATGACGAGCAGGGTCAGCGCGACCTGCGGGTGATCTGGACCATAGATCTTTTCTCGCATGGCGAGTGCGCGGGAAACGTAGTCAGTGAACTGTTTGCGCTTGCGATCCGGGCCCGCCAGCTTGCCCAAGGTCTCCAGGACCACTGCGATCTGGGGATGGCTGTCGCCATAGGCACGCTGTGCGACTGCGAGCGCTTGCTCGCCAAAGGTTCTTGCTTCCTCGAGCTGGCCAGTGGTCATTGCTAGCTGCGCCAGGAAAGAGAGGGGTGCCACCAGCAACGGGTCATCTTTCTCGACGTGCTGTCGATAGATGCCGAGGGCAGTCTGGGTGTGGGTCCGCGCGTCTGCATAACGGCCCATGCGCTCGGCCACGCCGGCCAGGGCCAGTTCCGCCTTCGCGATGGCCAGCGGGTCACTGGCTCGTTCCGCGACGGATCGGGCCAGACGCGCCCATCCAAGCGATTCAGCGTAGCGCCCCGCTCCACCCTGGAGAACACTGGCATAGGTCTCGAGCAGCCCGGACAGCAACGCGTCATCGTTCACCCTTCCTGCGACATCCATTGCTTCGAGCAAGGCTGCCTCGGCGCCCGCGGCGTCGTCGAGCGCGGAGCGCAGCCGTCCGAGCAGGCCGCTTGCCTCGGCCTGGATCGGCGCGTAGCCGATGCGGGTGGCCTCTACCGAAGCTGGTCCGGCGAGCGTGAGCGCCTCCTTCAGCTTGCCAGCTCGTTCAAGGGCTTCGATCTGGGTCAGGCGCCCGCGCAGTGCATCTGCTGCCTTGACCTGGGCGGCTGAGGCGCTGGCAGGCTGGCGTTTCAGCAGCGCTTCCGTGTCCGCACAGGTCTGAAGCTGGCTCAGCTCGGCGGTGGCCTGCACGGCATTATCAAGGACCTGCTCGTCCGGGCCCGATGTGAAGAGATGGACGAGTGCCCCCAGCTCGCCCCGCCGTCGATCGAGACAGGCCATCCTGAGATCCAGCAGCTCCTCCGACTGCTCGCCTCGTGCACGCGTTGCCTGGCAGGCTTCGGTATGCATTGCCGCCCAACCATCCGCATATCGGTCGAGACGCGCTGCGGTGCGCACGAATGTTTCCTCGGCGTAGGGGCGTCCAGTCGCCCGAAACGCGAGCTCGACCTTGCTGCGGAGCGCGATGTCCCAGACGCCGACCAGATGATCTCGTGCACCGGTGCACGGCTCCATCTCGGGGGATCGATCTCGCACGAGTCCCCACATTGCGAGCCCAGTGAGGACCACGATGGCTCCTGCCCCCAACGCTCGGTTGCGCCGCTTGGCTGGATCTCGAGCAAGCGCTCCGAGAAGCGCGTCCATGCTCGCAAAGCGAGCTTCCGGTCGCGGATTCAGACCTCGCAATAGCACCGTGCGCAGCCAGACCGGCGCGCGTGTGCGTCGAGCAGGCTCGCGCACGTGACCCTGCTTGACTTCCAGCACCAGCTCCTGGTAGGTCGCCGCGCGGAACGGCCGCTCCCCGTACAGCGCTTCATAGAGAGCCACACAGAACGCGAACTGATCGGCTCGCGCATCCACTGACGCCCCATCGTGCTGCTCCGGTGCCATGTACGCTGGAGTGCCCAGCACGACCCCGTCGAGAGTCAGCCCTCGAAGAAGCTCGGCGGTCCGGAGGGCCTCGTGCAGCTCCTGGCCTGAATCTTCGATGGGCGACGAGCTGGTGCTCGCCAGGCCGAAGTCGCTCACGCGGGCGCGGCCATCCTTGCCGATGAGCACGTTATCTGGTTTGAAGTCTCGGTGAACCAGACCGGCGGAATGCGCCGCCGCGAGCCCGCGACCGGCGCCAAGAAACATCTCGATGACACCTCGCCAGGGGCGTGGCTCTCTTCTCAGCCACTCGCGTAGCGTCTCACCTTCAACGAGCTCCATGGCGACATAGACCTGGTCCTCGATCGTGCCTGCGTCGAACACTGTCACCACGTTGGGGTGCGTGAGACACGCCATGGCCTGCGCTTCACGCTGGAGACGCATCCGCGCCCTCGATCCGCCTTCGCCGCCCCGATGGTCTGGGCGCAGGAGCTTGAGCGCGAGGTGTCGGTTGAGCTCGGGATCATACGCTGCGAGAACCACACCCATGGCACCAGCCCCGAGTTGCCTACCGATGATGTACCGGTCGACGCGGCGCTCTGGCGTGGGGCTCGCCTCGGAACCGCTCTTGGCCCGCACCCACGCGACGAGCACCGCATGGCAGTTCGCGCACGCTCCGGCATGGTCGAGCACCGCGATTCGTTCATCCTCGTCGATCTGCGCGTCGAGGAGCGCCTGGATGACATCCGCCCGGGGACAGTCCACGGGCGGAGACTACAACGGGCGCGTGAGCGGCGCTGTCCTCCATCCATCGCGTCGTTGCAGTCAATCGCGTCGCCGGTACATGCCCCGCATCAGCGCGTCGGAGAAGCGAGTGGTCACCCGGGTCGACAACGGGGCGGCCAGATCGAGCTCGGCGGCGGCGGCGGCAGCGGCAGCGGCGACGGCAGCC
>OBEQ011701642.1_pt1 | contig 16847 bp, 16 predicted proteins | sample 1670901 | NCBI WGS metagenome assembly OBEQ01 (sample SAMEA104232315, study PRJEB22302) | groundwater metagenome | biome: forest; feature: aquifer; material: groundwater | place: USA | collected 2011-08-07 | depth 5.4 m
ATTTTACGCCCATCCCGGCCTCGTCGAAGTGAACCTCACCGTTCCCCCTACGCCGGAAGGAAAGAAACATCTTGTCCGGGTGGAACATCTTGTCTGCGGCCGTTTCGGTTCCTCCCTGTTCGGAAAAGGAGACGATCGGCTCGAGGAGGTTATCTTTAAACTTCTCGAAAAGAAAAATAAAACGGTCTCCGTCGGTGAATCGTGTACCGGCGGATTTCTGTCGAGCCACCTCACGTCCATTCCCGGAAGCTCCCGCCATTTCAAGATGGGTGTTGTCGCGTATCACAACAAGATCAAATCTTCGATTCTTAAGGTTCCTCCGAAATTGATCCGGAGCCGCGGAGCGGTCAGTGAGGAGGTGGCCCGGTCGCTCGCCCAACAAGCGCGGCGGCTCGGAAAAACAGATTATGGCCTCGGTGTGACCGGAATTCTGGGGCCGGGAGGGGGAACGAAAACGAAACCGGTGGGGCTCATCTACGCGGCGGTCGCATCGCCAAAAGGGGTCACTTCCCGTCAGTTCAACTTTTTGGGCGAAAGAGAGATCATGCGGATCCGTGTCGTGAGGACAACGCTCGATCTTCTCCGCCGGGAATTGCTCAAATGACCGAAGAAACAGTGCGCACTTTCATCGCTTTTCCCCTCCATGAAAGCCTCATCCAAAAGATCGAGGCACTTCAGAAAGAGTTGAAAAGATTAAAACTCGACGCGAAGTTTGTCGACCCGAAAAAAACGCACTTCACCTTAAAGTTCCTCGGCGATACCCCTCATGCTTCTTTGGAGAAAATTCAAAATACCGTCGAGGAGATTGCGAAACGCCATTCCCCTTTTTCCATTTCCATCGATGCCTTCGGGGCCTTTCCCAATTTCCGCGCCCCAAGGATTCTTTGGGTTGGAAGCCATGAAGGATCCCAAGAGGCCGAAACTTTGGTGGAAGAATTAAACGACACGCTCATCCCATTGGGATTTGAAAAGGAGGAGAAAAAATTTAAGCCGCACCTGACCTTGGCGCGGCTTCGTTCCCTTAAAAGTGAAAAGCGTCTTTTGGAATTCGCCGAGAAATTCACCCTCCCCTGGAAAGAAACCTTAACTTGCCAAACCTTGATTCACTTCAAAAGCACCCTCACCCCACAAGGCGCCCTCTACGAACCGCTTTATGAGGCCGCTCTCAAGACGATCTGAAGGATAAGATTCGCGTAAACTCCCGCGCCAAGGTCATCGAGGAGGATCCCCCATTCCCCATGCAGTTTTTCAAGGCGGTCCAAGGGCCAGATTTTGGTCGAATCAAAAAAACGGAAAAGGATAAAGCCCAGAATCAGAAACGGGAGCCGGGGTGGAACGAGACAAAGCGAAACCATCATGCCGGCCACCTCATCAATGACAATCCACGAAGGGTCCTTTTCCATCGTACTCTGAAGGGCGCGCCGTGAAGCAAAAAGCGCCGTGAAACAAATGAGGAAAAAAGAGGCGGCATACAGAAGGGGGCTTCGAAAAACAAGAAGGTAGAGAAAAACGCCCGCGAGACTTCCCAGGGTGCCCGGAAGTATCGGAGAGTGGCCGATCCCAAAGACACTGACAAGACATCTCGCGATGCGTCTATTTGGCATAGAAAACGGGCCGGTTCCGGAAAAGGTAGAGAATCCCGGAACTCACCGTGACCCAGACGGCAAAGAGCATGACGTAAAAAACAGACGCATCCAGAAAGGGGACGGCCGGATTCTTTTCCTTAAAAAGAAGAACGATCAGAATCCAAAATACGGAAAGGATCTGTGTCATGGTCTTATGTTTTCCTCCACGGCCCGCCGCCAGGACGATCCCCTTTGAGAAGGCGAGCAATCTCACACCGGTAATGAGTAGTTCACGGCTCAGGATGAGGATCACCATCCAGGCGGGGACCAGCCGCAGTTCCACAAAGGCGATGAAGGCGGAGAGAATCAGAATTTTGTCGGCGATCGGATCCATCAGCTTCCCGAAATCGGAAACCTGCCGCCTCCGCCGGGCGATTTCGCCGTCATAAAAATCGGTGAGGGAGGCGATGAGAAAAACCAGGAGGGCGAGAAACCGGAAAACGAAACCTTCCTTGAAAAGAAAAAACATGAAAAGGAACGTGAGCCCGATTCGCGAAAGGGTGATTTTATTGGCGAGCGTCATGGTTCGACTTCGCTCACCATCGACCCTGAGCGAGTCCCGAGCAACACGAGGGGCGAGTCGAAGGGTCACACCGCCTCCCCGACGAGGTCGTAATCCAAACTATCCCGAATGACCACTGGAGTGATCTCTCCGACTTTTAAATTCTTCCCGCGGACAAACCCCTGACCATCCACTTCGGGAGCATCCCCGCGGCTTCTCCCCATCCACAGCGCGGGATCTTTGGGGTCCCCCTCTTCAATCAGGACATCAAAGGTTCTGCCGACCTGACGCGAAAGGGCCTCTCTGGAGATCTCCCGCTGCAGACTCATCACCCGGTCGTACCGTTCTTGTTTTATCTCCTGAGGAATCTGCTGCGGAAGCTCATTCGCGGCTGTCCCTTCTTCCTTCGAAAAAATAAATGCGCCGAGCCGATCAAAACGGATTTCCCGAAGAAACTCAAGGAGCGTTTTAAAATCTTCATCGGTCTCTCCCGGATAACCGACCATGACGGTTGTTCTCAGGATGAATTCCGGAAGCGATTTTCGCAGTTTCAAAAAAATAGACCGCATCTCTTCGCGGGTGCATTCGCGCTTCATGGAAGAAAGAATGGCGTCACTGGCATGCTGAATCGGCATGTCGATATAAGGACAGAGATTTTTTTCCGTTTGAAAAACCTCGACCAGCTCATCGGTGAAATGGGCCGGATGAAGATACAAAATACGGACCCAGGGAACTAGATTCTGCCTGGAAAGCTGCCGGAGGAGTTCGGCAAGCCGCTGCTCCCGGTAGAGCCGTTTTCCGTAGAGGCTCGTATCCTGTCCGATCAGATTGACCTCTTTCAACTTTCCCGTCGCTGAAAGCCGCTCTACCTCCTCTAAGATCGATTCGATGGAACGCTCGCGGTAAGCCCCCCTGATTTTCGGAATGATGCAGAAACTGCAATCGTTCAAACATCCTTCAGAGATCTTCACATAAGCGGTGTGAGGCGGGGTGAGAAGAAAACGGGGCGAATCCCCCGCCTCCAGAAACCGGGGGGCCGGCCACTGGGTCGGGGAGGCAATTCCTTCGGACAATTTCTGAATAACTTCCACGATTCGGTTCTGCTCCCCGGACCCGAGAAAGGCGTCAATTTCCGGAAGCTCGCGGGTGAAATTGCCCTGATAACGCTGCGGAAGGCAGCCCGAGACGATGACCTTCTGAACTTTTCCCTTCCGTTTCCATTCGATCGCCTCCAGGATGACGCCGATTGATTCCTCGGCCGCGGCCTGAATGAACCCGCAGGTATTGATTAAAAGAATGTCTGATTTTTCGGGAGAGAGGGTGATCTCATATTGATTTTTTCGAAGCATCCCGAGCATCGCTTCCAGGTCGACCAGATTCCGGGCGCATCCGAGACTCACGTATCCGACCTTCATGATTTTCCCTCAATTCCCCATCCCTCATGCGTCATCAAGAGCCTTTCCACGGCCCTCCCCTTTTCACCCGGCACACCCAGCTGTTTGTGGTTCAGCTCAAGCAGGACCCCGCCCCCATCACTCAAGGAAAGCTCAAGAAGCCGCTGTCCTCCCCAACTCTCTTCCCTTCCTTTTGCGAGGAGCCCCTGATAAATCAATCGGCCGTCGGCACGGACCGCGACCCATGTGTTATCGGTCACGCGAACCTTCAGTTTCAGCGGTTCATTATCGGGAATATGCAAGGGATGATGCAGTGAGGACCGTTTATAGCGAACCGCCTGGACTTCGGCGGATGGAAAAAATTTCTCGCTGTTTCCTCTGATTTTGGAAACCCCAAGCCAGCCGAGAAAAATGGCCCCGATCACAAAAATCAATCCGATACTCCGGCGGACCCAAGGAGACATATCTTTTTCTTCTTCAAAAGAGAAGGTGTCCAGCATGGATAACGCGGGAAGGGAACTGCTTCTGGCCGAATGCATGGAGTATTCCCGGACGACCGCTTCTCCGTCGAGGCCGACCGCCTGGGCGTAACTTTTCAGGAACCCCCTGACATAGGTCCTGCTCAGATGATCCTCCGCGCGATCTTCTTCGAGGGATTGGAGAACCTTCGGATGAATTTTAGTCTTCTGGCTGATCTCTTCCAACGAAAGATGTTTTTTTTCGCGCGCCTTTTTCAGTTTAAGTCCCACCGATTCGCTCATGATTTCGCCTCTTCTTGAGGAGCCTCGTGCTTTTCATAAGACTCCACCAAAACCTCCCGTGGTTTGCTTCCCCTAAAAGGGCCGACAATCCCTTCCTCTTCCATCATATCAATCAGCCGGGCCGCCCGGCTGTACCCGAGAGCGAAACGGCGCTGTAGAACGGAAACGGAGGCGTGGCGCGTTTCAAGAATGACCTTGACCGCCTCTTCGTATAAATCGTCCTTGGCGTGGGAGGACTCCGTTCGCTTGTCCTGATCTTTCAGAATCCCTTCGTGAAAAGAGGCGCCCCGCTGCGACCGTATGAATTCGGTAATCCGTTCGATTTCCCCGTCCTGGACGAGCGCCCCCTGCGCGCGGATCGGTTTGGCCATCCCCGGTTTCATAAAAAGCAGGTCCCCTTTCCCGACGAGCTTATCCGCCCCGTTCATGTCGAGCACCGTCCGGGAATCGACCTTGGAGGCGACCTTGAAAGAAATGCGCGCGGGAAAATTCGCCTTGATGACGCCGGTCAAAACATCGACCGAAGGCCTTTGCGTCGCCAGCACCATATGGATCCCGACCGCCCTGGACAGTTGCGCCAGCCGCGTGATCGCCGATTCCACATCCTGCGGAACCACCATCATGAGATCCGCCAATTCATCGATCACGACGACCAAATAAGGAAGTTTATCAAGCGGCTCCCCTTCCGGAAGATTTTTCTTCTGTTCCACCCGCTCATTATAAAGATCGATATGCCGGACACCGAGTTTGGACAATAACCGATAGCGGTTTTCCATTTCCTGCACAACCCACGCCAGGGCTCCCTTCACCTTTTTGGGATCCGTGACGACGGGGGCGATGAGGTGAGGAAGATTATTGAAGAGCGCGAGCTCCACCATTTTCGGGTCGATCATCAAAAACTTGAGCTCGTCCGGAGAAGCCATATAGAGAAGACTGGCGATAATCGTATTAATGCAGACCGTTTTCCCCGATCCGGTCGTCCCCGCAATCAAGAGGTGAGGCATGTCCGCGAGGTCGGAGACAAGCGGAGTCCCGCCCGTATCCTTTCCGATGGCAAGCGTTAATTTAGAACGGCTGTTCCGGAACTCTTCCGACTCAAGCACTTCCCTCAGAAAAACCATCACGCTCGTGGTGTTAGGCACCTCGACCCCAACGGCCGATTTCCCCGGAATGGGGGCGATGATCCGGATACTCTGCGCCTTCATCACGAGCGCGATATCATCTGAGAGAGCGGTAATCTTATTCACCTTAACCCCCGGCGCCGGCTGCAATTCATAACGGGTGATGACCGGTCCCGGTTCCACCTGCACCACCTTCACTTCGATGCCGAATTCGCGCAGTGTCTCCTCCAGAAGCCTCGAATTTTCCTGAAGATTTTCACGGCTCTGCCGCTCTTTGAGAGGGGGCGATGGGTTCAACAAATCAAGAGACGGAAGACGGTAATCTCCGACCTCCCGCGGGGTCGGAACCGGAACAATTTTCGAAGAGGCCTTCGGTTTTTCCACCCGGAGACGGGGAGGTAAAATGCGGGTGAGACCCTCTGGCGCTTCTTCTTCCTTTTCCTTTTTCGGGGAAGGCCCCTCAGTCGCCCACTTCAGGATCGCTCTTTTTTGAGGAGACCCTCGCCCCTGCCGCAAAAAACGCGCTACCAGGGAATCTGCCGCTCGGCGTATCGTTCGGAAGAAAGACAAAAGAATCGGATCGACCCGAAGGTTTGCCGCCAAAATGAGGGAAATGAGAAAAAGGGTCCCCAAAAAAACGATGCTGCCGGAACTGAGATATTTTTGAAGAAGGTCTGAGATAAAAAGACCCAGAAGCCCCCCCGATTTGAAGCGGCTGGAGGCGTTTCCCGGCGTCAAAAGAGACAAAAGGGCGCAGGTGGAAAGAAGAAGCGTCACCCCGCCCCACAGTCGGACCGAGAGAAGTTTATGATCTTTCCCGAAGAATTTGAGGAAGGCCCAGATCAAAAGGGTGGCCGGGATAAAATAACCGCTCAAACCGAAAAGAAAAAAGATGCCTCCGGAAAAATGCGCTCCGACCTTCCCGACCCAGTTATGAAGCGCGGGATGAGGAGAAGAAACATAGAAAGAAAGGTCGTCGGGCGTAAAAGAGACGAGGCTCAACAAAAAGAGAATGGCCGCCCCGAAAAGAAGAATTCCGAGAATCTCATTCAGACGATCGTCATTCATCGCTTTTTCTAAACAGCGAACACCGTTACGGCGCCGAGGATCAGAAGATAGAGGCTAAAAAAATAAAGTCGTTTTTTCGCCGCAAGCTGGGTAATGCACCGGATGGCCCAAAGCCCGACGAGCATTGCCAGAATCGTCCCGACCGCCAATGCCTTTCCTTCCCCTCTCAAAAAAGACGAAACGTTTTCCGATGAACGACCGGAAAATAATTTGTATCCGAAACCCCCGAGAATCGCGGGAACAGAAAGGAGAAAGGAATACTCCACCGCAAGCCGCCCCTCAAGACCGCACAAGAGAGCCGTGGCGATCGTAGCGCCACTCCGGGAAATTCCGGGAACGATGGCGACCCCCTGGCTCACCCCCACGAGAATGGCCCTCCACCACGAAAGGCTTTTCCCCTCTTTGGGCCGAAAGCGCTCCCCGAGAAAAAGCCAAAGACTGCTTACCAGAAATCCGATCCCGACGACTTTGGGTTGCGTGAAAAACTGCTCAAAAACTTTCCTGAACAGAAACCCGATCGCAAAGGTTGGAAGGGTCCCAAGAACAACAAACCCTAACAGCTTCCTTTCGTCCGTAAAAAAATGAAGGATTTTTTTTCGAAAGAGAATGACTACCGCGGTCAAGGTCCCGAGATGCAAGAAAAGGTCGAAGAGGAGCGTGGGTTCTTGAAACCCGAAAAAGGCGTGAAGGAGAACGAGGTGGCCGGAGCTTGAAACGGGGAGAAATTCGGTTATCCCTTGTACCACCCCCGCGGAGGCGGCCTCAAGGAGCGTCATGGTTCGACTCGCTTTGCTCGCTCACCATAGACCCTGAGCAAACGAACGCGTCGAAGGGTCATCGTTCCCGTTCCCGCTCTCTCTCTCTTTTTCGCGGGGAAGAAGGCTGCTGCTTCATGCTGAGATTGATCCGTCCCTGCTCGTCGATTTCGATCACTTTGACCTGCACTTCATCGCCGATCTTGACCACATCCTCGACCTTCTCGATAAACTTATCCGCCAGTTCAGAAACATGAATCAATCCTTCTTTGCCGGGCAGCACCTCACAAAAGGCTCCGAAATTCATAATCCGCTTGATCTTTCCGGTATACATCTTTCCGACTTCCACGTCTTCCGTGATGCGTTTCACAATGTCTACCGCCTTCGCCAACGCGGCGGAGTCACTGGAAGCGATCTGGACGGTCCCGTCATCTTCAATATCAATGGTGGCCCCTGTTTCCTGAATAATTTTACGAATCATTTTCCCGCCGGGGCCGATCACCTCCCGGATCTTATCCGGATTAATTTTGAGGGTAATAATTCTGGGGGCAAACTCAGAGATGTCCGGTTTGGGTAATGCGATCACGGAGGTAATTTTGTCCAATACCTGATGCCGCGCCTGTCGCGCCTGTTCCAGTGCCGCACGAAAGATCTCAAGCGTGAGCCCTTCAGAAATTTTTATATCGAGTTGGAGCGCGGTAATACCGGCCTGCGTTCCCGCCACCTTGAAGTCCATATCCCCGTAGTGGTCCTCGGCTCCGTTCAAGTCGGTCAAAACCGCGAAGCGGCTTCCCTCCTTGACCAGGCCCATCGCGATCCCCGCGACGGGGGCTTTCACCGGAACGCCCGCATCCATCAGAGAAAGAGTTCCCGCACAGACGGAAGCCATACTGGAGGAACCGTTTGATTCGAGGATATCGGAAACGACGCGGACCGTATACGGAAATTCTTCTTTGACCGGCATCACCGGCTGAAGGGCCCGTTCGGCAAGAGCCCCATGGCCAATTTCCCGGCGCCCCGGACCCCGAACCGGTTTCACTTCCCCGACGCTGAAGGGAGGGAAATTATAATGAAGCATGAAAGTCTTGGTCCATTCCCCTTCGAGCGCATCGATCCTTTGTTCATCGTCGGTCGTTCCGAGCGTCGTGACCGCTAAACTCTGAGTCTGCCCGCGGGTGAATAATCCTGAGCCATGCGCTCTCGGCAGCACCCCGATTTCACAACTGATCGGACGAATATCGAGATACCCTCTTCCGTCGATGCGCCTCTTTTCATCAAGAGTGAGTTTGCGGATCTCCCCTCTTTCAAGCTGAGCGACCGCTTCGCGGATTTGTCTCTCGGTTAACTCCCCGTCCTCTCCAACCAGTTTTTCGATTACCGACCGGGTCAGTTTCTCCACTCCGTCTTCACGCCCTTCTTTCTCTGCTATTCGGGTCAGCCGCTTGAGTTCCGTCTGGGCGAGCGAAGTGACCTTCTCGAGCAAAGCCGGATCGACGCGGCGGGGAGTATATTCCATTTTCGGCTTTCCGATTTTCCGGACCATCTCTTCCTGAAGCTTGACCAAAACCTGCGCGTAAGAGGCCCCGAATTCGAGCGCTTCAAGCATCAGCTCTTCCGGGACCTGTTTGGCTCCCGCTTCCACCATGATGATCCCTTCCCTCGTCGAGGAGAGGATCAGTTCAAGATCCGCTTGTCCCCTCTCGGCATACGTCGGATTGACGACAAACTGGCCGTTCACATGTCCAACCCGAAGGCTTCCGACCGGTCCCGAAAAAGGAATATTGGAGATCATGAGAGACGCGGAGGCCCCGACCATCGCCAGCATATCCGGGTCATGAGAGCCGTCGTGAGAGAGAACCATCCCCATGACCTGCACCTCGTGGGTAAAGCCCTCCGGGAAAAGGGGCCGGATCGGGCGGTCCATGAGGCGTGCTGTCAGGATTTCTTTTTCGCTGGGGCGCCCTTCCCGTTTAAAAAAACCGCCGGGAATTTTCCCGGCCGCGTAGGTTTTTTCCTGATATTCGACGGTGAGAGGAAAAAAGTCGACATTTTCCTTGGGCTGTTTGGTCCCGCAGGCGGTCACCAGAACCACCGTCCCTCCGTACTGGACCATGACGGCGCCATCCGCCTGCTTGGCCAACTTCCCTACTTCAAGAACAAGCTCTTCCTGACCGTACCGTACTCTGAATGTTTCTGACATGGTTTATAATGAAAGCGTTACTTACGAAGGCTCAGTTTCTTCACGACGTCCTGGTAAGCGTCCGCATCCTCCCGTTTGAGATAATCCAACAATGTCCTTCGCTGACTAACCAGTTTCAAGAGCCCTCGACGGGAATGGTTGTCTTTTTTGTGGACTTTGAAGTGTTCCGTGAGGTTATTAATCCGCTCCGTGAGAATCGCGACCTGCACCAGACTGGAACCGGTATCCTTCTCATGTTGACGAAACTGACCGACTAATTCGCCTTTACGTTCTTTGGTAATGGACATACAAACCCCTTTCTGCAATCCTCTTTAGTATACTATGGCCCAAAAATCGTGTCAAGTCAAATGATGACGGGACTTAGCGACAGGCCCAAAGCCCATCAGGCCTCCCAAAAGATAAAGGGCAAGGGGAGCGGCGTGAAGTAAAACGCGGTTGTAGCTGTCATCCACGTTCATGGCCCACAAGACATCCAAAGGATGGATCACATAAATAAAATAATAGAGCGCGAGGTGGAGGATCAGGGCAAAGGCGAGGAGGTTTCTGGGAAAAGAAAAAAGTTCCCGCCGGAAAATTCCCCCCATCAGGAAGAGTGCCACCCACAGGAGATTCCATTTCAAAACATTGAGCAATTTGAGAACCAATGTCCCAAACACAAGGGGCATTCTCCCGCCGTGCGAGGCGAGAAGATCCGGCCGAAATTGAGGAACAAATTCTGATGGGGAGACATGCAGCCTCTTAAGAAAAATCCACCACGGCGCTATGACGATAAAGGGGGAGAAAAGAAGGAAAATTTTCATCCATTTTTTAAAAAGCGCCTCTTTCGATGTCAAAAGATACGCCGAACCGAAGAGCATCGCGTTGAGGCCGAGAAGGGCCTGGCCCTCGCTCTTGGTCCACGCGGCAAAGGCGGAGAAAAGGACGCCGACCCAAAGATCCTCCCGCTTCCCCTTCCAGCACCAGAAATATAAGGAAAGGGTGGAAAAAGTGTAGTAAAAGGTGAGCGGTAACTCCGCGTAGCCTGAAATGAGATGGTAAATCAAAAGCGGAGAGGTGGCTAACAATACAGTATAAAGAAGGCTCTCCTGTCGTCCTTTCTCCCGCTCAAAAAATTTCCAAAAGAGGGCTAAAAAAGAAAAGTAAAAAAGGGGGAAAAGAAGTTTGATCACCTGTTCATCCACTTCCCCCATCCCCAGATAGAGCCAACACTCTGAAAGAGGCAGAAGAAGCGGATACTCCGGATGGGCATAGGTCCTTGAGGGGTCTGTAAAAAGAGAAACATCGAGAGAGCCTTTGAGGGCAAAGGCCTTCGCCTTTTGCCCCCAGATGGACCACCCATCCCAGAAATTATAGTAGGTGAGGGGAAGTGTGAGAGATTCAAGGGTGACATAGATGATCAGAAAAAGGAGGATCAAAAACAGACGGCGTTCCTCATGACTGAACGGTTTCAAAGAAATTTTCCCTGATTTTTTCATGCGGGGAATGAAAAAGAAGGAACTCAAGAGCCACGGCCCGATCAGAATCCAAACATTCCACGAAATCCCCACAAGCGCCCCGTAAAACATCTCGAACGACAGGACCCCCCATCCGATTCCGAAGGAGAGCGCCCCTTTTTCAAGCAAAGAAAAAGACGATCGGCGGGAGGTGATTCCATGCAGCACGACCCACCCGATCCAGACAACGGGAATAAGGGATAAAAAAAATCTCAGAAAATTCACGGCCTTCCCTTCTGTTTGAGAAGCTGGATATCCTCCTGAAACTTCACCCAACTTTCAAATCCGGGAACGACGATGTCCCGGGTATGATAAATGAGAACATAACGAATGGGTTCCCGAACATCCTTTTTGTCCCAATAGACCCGACGGGGATAGAGAAGATAGGAGAGTTTCTGGCGATCCTGTTCCTTAAAAAAGGGGATTGGCGAGTCATTGTAAAAGAAAAGAGGCTCTGCGGGAGAAATCTTCCGCTGGCAGACCTTGGCGATCCCATAAAGGTCCCCGTCCAAAAAATGTTTTTTAGTTTCGGTATCGACGCCCCACAGATACGGATAGGTTTGATAACTGGACCAAAGTGATTTCCCTATATCCAAGCAAGCAAAGAGGGTCCACCCGGCGAGGATGAGAAGGCTTAATCTCTTTTTCATTGAAACTGGGAGAATTTAATCGGGGTGCAGCGATGCAGGATATATTTGAGAAGGGTCCACAAAATACAGAACCCGTAGAGGACGCTCGGCCAGAAGGTAATCGTCGAGGCCTCGTCGAAATAGCGGGTTTTGATCGGAATCTCCTCGATCTTCAGATGATGGATAAGGAGCTGTACAATAATCTCCGTATCAAAAACAAAACCGTTCGAATTTTTTTGGAAGGCCACCGTTTCAAGCGCCTTCCGGCTGTAGGCCCGGAATCCCGAATGGTATTCCGTCAAATAGGTCGAAAGGGTCACGTTTTCAATGGCGGTAAGAAGAATGTTGGCGCTATGCTTCCAGAGCGGCATCCCCCCTTCAAGCGCCCCCCCTTTTATCATCCGTGAACCGAACACCGCATCCGCCCGTTCTTCCACGATCGGCTGAATCAGCTCCGGGACGACTTTCGGATCATACTGATAATCCGGATGGAGCATGACCACAATCTCGGCGCCCCGCAAAAGCGCTTGCTGATAACAGGTCTTTTGATTTCCGCCGTAGCCGAGATTTTTCGGATGGACCACGGTAAAAAGACCGAGTCTTCTCGCGATTTCAACCGTCTCATCCCGGCTACAGTCGTCTACCAGAATGACCTCGTCGGCGGCGCCCGGCGGAATATCCCTGAGTGTTTTCTCCAGGGTCTTCGCGGCATTGTACGCCGGGAGAACGACGATCACTTTTTTCTTTTTCACAGTCACCTCTTTCTCACAATCATCGCGATCCGATCGCGCAGATTCACCGGAATTTCCCAGTCCCGAATCCAAAATACCTTCGTCAAGCCCGACAGGAGCCGATGGGCTTTTCGGCTGATTCCCTGAAGACGCCACAACAGCTGCCCGATCGTGAAGGTCCGTCCGTAAAACCCTTCCCAAACCCGATCGAATCCGGAAGAAGCGAGGAATCGGCGCAAGACGGGCCGCGTGAAGTAAAAAAGGTGCTCCTTGCGGTATCCCCACCATTTCTTTCGAAAAATTTTGGCCGCCAGGCTCCCGATATCGGGGGTGCTCAGATACAAGAGCCCCCCCTTTTTAAGAACGCGATGGATCTCCTGGATTTCCTTCTTGGGATCCAGGAAATGTTCCAGGACGTCAATGATCGTCACGACATCAAAGGACTCTTCCGGGAAACGGGCTTCGGCGAGCGCGGCATGACGAATCGAAAGCCCGAATTTCTCCCGGGCCTTTTCCCTCGCCCACGCGCTCGGTTCAACCCCCTCAATGTCCCATCCGACGGCTTTCGCCTCCAAAAGAAAGGCACCGCAGAAGCATCCCACATCCAACAGTTTTCCCCGCCTCCCTGAAAACCTTTCCAAAGAAGATAAGGCCCCAATCGCGCCTCCCGAACGACCGATTTCCTCCAAATAAGAGGGGTCCTCCAGTTCTGTATAGGCTTTTTGAAGCTCCTTTTCATTGGGAAAGGGAAAGGCAAACGTCACACCGCACTCTTTACAGCGGTAAAGGTTCTGGCCTCTGCCGTAAAACGGTTTTGTGATGGAAAAACCGTATTCGTGCGAAGGGACCATTTCCATCACCTTCCGGGTCTCACCCGTCCCGCAGAAAAAACAGTTCATGTCTATCCTCCCCTCGTGACGGTTCCCAGAAAAAGAGTCGCCTGAGGGGGACCCGCTTTTTCAGAAAGGACAAGTTTTCCCGCGTTTTCGTCGACGAAAGAAAGATAGATCCGATATCTTTTTTCGAGGGGAGGGGACGGAGGAAGAAGCAAATGATACTCTTCCTCGAAACGGTCTCCGGACCTCCACAGGAAAGAGGGAAACAGCCGATATCCGATAGAGTGATACGCCTGCGAGATAACCTTTTGATTCTCATCGCGGACTGTTAAAAGAAATCCGTAGGTTTTTGGAGAAGGACGAAGACATTTCCAGACAAATCTGAGCGGAAGCGCCTCTTCCCTCACCGGAGCCGTCGCGATGGCGTTGAAACCGACAAAAGTAAAAGCCCCTTCGACCGTGGTGCCGACTGCCTGTTTGGGGAGAAAGTTTTTGTCTGCCGGCCGCATCAAAAAGGGCCCTTCGCCCCTCTCAAAAAAAACAAGGTCTTGGAAAATTTTCCGCACCTTCCATCCTTTTAAAAATTTTTTCATGCGTTCCGCGGAACCCCCGCTCTGATCGATAAAAGAAAGGGTCAGGGGATCGTTGAAATCGATTAAAAGAAACTGGATGTCCTCCGGGATGCGGTACGGTTTTCCGGAAAGGGTATTGAGCCCCGTAAAAAAGCGGTGGATCGGATAAAGGGCGCGACGATTTGCCAGGTGCGGGAGAAATTCAAACGTAGCGGCAACAGAAGCTTTTTCTGGAATTTCTTTTAAAAGTTCATCCCGCACCCGATCCGTCTGCGTGAGCCCCGTCTCGCTCAAAACAGACGCCATAGACGAAAAAGACCCGATTCCAAAGACCATCACCACGGCCAAACTGATCCATAAAATATGGAAGACGCGGACGGAAGAACGGGCCCAGGAAAATCGAAGAAGGCGCTTCATGCCGTGGAGTGTCGCATAGAAAAGAGTGGGAATGAGAAGAGCCGTGTAATGATAATAAAGCGATTGTTGCGCGGGGCGCCGGGAGAGGAGTTGCTCCATAAAAGGAGGGATCGCCAACAAAAAACTTTTCGGATCCAAAAGGGGTAAGAAGGCGAGGGGCAACAAGAGTTGTCTCAGGAAAAGCTGCCGCTCGGGCCCCTCCGACATCAGCAAAAACGTCTTCAAGGGATGCGCCAGAATGGAACCGAAGACTTCCAACGCATTCGCCCCAAGATGCTTATAAAGGAGCGAGAAATCGATGGTTCCCGGATTCCATCGGGGCATCCAAAAAAGGACAGAAAGTGAAAACCATCCGATCCCGAGCGCCAAAGGAACCCCGATCCAGAGAAAAGAGCGTTTTCTTAAGATACCGTAGAAGCCGAGGGTTGCCACGACAATGCTCACATCTTCCTGACAGCTGAGAGCCAGAAGAAGATACACGAGAAACGGGACGAAGGCCTTTCGTTCAAAGGCCTCGAACGCTCCCAGAAGAAAAAAAATCGCAAAGGCAACGGGATGGAATTCAAAGAGATTCACAAATGTGAGGGCGGGATAAAGAAGATAAACAAAACTGAATGGAACGGCGAAAGAACGGCCCAGGAGCCGCTCGGCGAGGCGGTAAATAAAGAAGGCCCCTCCCCCCAATAAAAGACTCTGCAAGAAAAGAAGGAAGAGCGGTGATGGAAAGAGGGCGTACAACGGGGCGATCAAAAAAAGGATCAGGACAAAATGATTTCCCAGAAAAGGAACCCCCAAGATGGAGCAATCGAGGGAGCCGTGAAGAATATTCCAGACACTCTGGGCATGAACGGCCAGGTCAAAGTCGTGGTAGGAAAAAGAAATAAATTTCCGCCAACAGAGAAAAAACGAAAAGGCCGTATACAAAAAAATGAAGCCGATGAGGCGCTTTATTACGAACCTCCGATAGTCTTGGAGAGTAGACCCATAAGCCGAGTTCTGTTCCGCCACAATGCTTTGGTGGAGATGATCATCTCTCTCGTCCCCATGTCGCCATGGGGCTCTTGCGACCAACCCGCCTCGCCCCTCTTTTCGAGATTCAGACGGGCTGTCTTTCTTCCCTTTCGGGATAGGCGAGGTCTATGTGGTCTTGCTCCGCGTAGAGATTGCCCGTTTCACCCCCTCGACTCGTGCGTCGCTTACGCGCCGCCCTCGCTCGGGACTTCGCCTTACGGCGTCGCCCTAAGCACGTCGAAGGACTCGTCTCTGTTGCTCTGATCCTCCCCCGCTGCTTGGCTTTGCGCCAAGCAAAACCGCGGGGGGACGGGTGTTACCCGTTACGCTGCCCTCCGGAGCTCGGACTTTCCTCCCCTCGCTTTGGGCTCGGGGCGATCACCGGGTCTACTCTCTTTTTTACTGCATCAAGGGCCTGATTAGCTAGTTTATCCGCTTTTCTGTTTTTTTCTCGGGGAATATGATGAATGCCGCATTTCAGAAAATTTTTTATAAGAGCGCGCGCCTGTTCATGAAGCCCCAAAAGACGCGGCTCCCTGACCCTGTATCTGCCCTGGAGCTGACGCGCAAGGAGTTCGCTATCCGTATAAACCGTAATCTCTCCTACCTTCTCCCGAATGGCCTCCTCAAGCCCCATGACCAATGCCGTATATTCGGCAACGTTATTGGTCGTCTCGCCGATACATCTCCCAAATTCCTTCAGTGCGCGATGGTTTCCGTTTTCGAGAACCACCCCAATCGCGGCCGGGCCGGGATTCCCCCGCGACGCCCCATCCACAAATAGCGTCGCCCTTCTCCCCTTTTTTGAAACACCGAAGAGGTCTTCTTTCATGACTCCGCCGGAGCCTCCGGCGCATATAAAATCCGCGCGCAATTCTCGCATGTCATGACTTTTTCCTGGAGGCGCACCTCATTAATCACCTGAGGCGGCAGCTCCATGTGGCATCCGAGACACGAAATCTCATTGACCGGAACAACGGCGAGCCCCTCTTTCCCCGCCAGAATTTTTTCATATCGGACAAAGAGCGGCGGTTCGACCTCCGGAATATGGACTTTTCTCTTTTCTTTTAAAAGAGAAATTTCCTGATCGATCTGGGTTATTTCCTGAGTAATTCTCGCTTCCTCTTTCGCAAGTTTCGCTTCCTCTCCGACAAGAATTCCTTTCTTTTCGGAGATACTCTTTTTGCGGGCATCGACCTCTTCCATAAACTTGAGGATCTCCTCTTCCAAAAGAGACTGATCCGCCTTCAGGAGATCGATCTCTTTCTGAAAGGAAAGGTATTCTTTGTTTGTTTTGACCTGATAAAGCTGGGTCTGTAATTTTTTGATATTCCCTTCCTTCGTCTCCAGATCAATCTCCCTGCTTTTCCGCGCAAGCTGCAACTCTGTCAAAAGTTTTTCTTCCGACGAGACCGCCTGTTTTTGCCGGTCACGGGTTTCACGCGCCGCCTGAAGTTCAAAGGGTTTGGCGTTTTTTTGCCGCAAGAGCCCGTAAATTTTTCCGTCGATTCCCTGTAGATTCAGAAGACCTGTCAGTTGTTCCGCAATCGTCTTGGTTGAGGACATAGGATCGATTACCCTTTCACGAAACGCTCTTTTCATACAATGGTGGGCCCAAGAGGACTCGGCGCCCTCCGCTCATTCCATTCGCTTCGGGTCGGCCCCCCGCCCCGCAAGCCGAATGCTCCTATTCGTCGCATTCTGCGGGGCTCCCTTCGAGTCCTGGAACCGC
>OBEQ012191924.1_pt1 | contig 16844 bp, 14 predicted proteins | sample 1670901 | NCBI WGS metagenome assembly OBEQ01 (sample SAMEA104232315, study PRJEB22302) | groundwater metagenome | biome: forest; feature: aquifer; material: groundwater | place: USA | collected 2011-08-07 | depth 5.4 m
AACTTGCATCCCGATCTGCCCTTCATCCGCACCACCGATCCGCATCACAAAAAAGCCGCCCAACATATATGGAAGTTGTGTGCCGCGAATGTCGGTCCGGACGGTCCGGACATCTACAAGAAAAAATACAAGGGACTGTACTGTGTCGGAGATGAGGCGTTCATCAAAGAGACCGAACTTGTCAACGGCAAATGTCCGAACCATCCCACGATGACGCCTATTGAAATAGAGGAGGAGAATTATTTTTTCAGATTAAGCCGGTACGAAGGCAATCTCCTCGAATATCTCTCCCGTGAAGGCGTCATCGTCCCCGAATGGCGAAGACAGGAGGCAATCAATTTCGTCAGGGCGGGATTGGAGGACTTCAGCGTCTCGCGCGTGAAGGAAAAAATGCCGTGGGGCGTGCCGGTGCCCGACGACGATACGCAAGTTATGTATGTGTGGTTTGATGCACTAACCAATTACATCTCGACTTTGGGATGGCCGGAGGATACAGAAGGCAATTTCAAAAAATTCTGGGAAGGCGGGCAGACCTTACAGCTCGCGGGCAAAGATCAGGTGCGATTCCAGTCCATCATGTGGCAGGCGATGCTCATGTCGGCCGGTATCAAGACGACCGATACGGTGCTCTATCACGGCTTTATTACGAGCGATGGCAAGAAAATGTCGAAATCACTCGGCAATGTCATCGATCCGCTTGCGATAGTAGATGAGTACGGTATTGATGCGTTGCGGTATTTCCTCGCACGTCACATTCATCCGTTCGAGGACAGCGATTTCACGATGGAAAAGTTCAAAGAAGCATACAACGCAGATCTGGTAAACGGCATCGGTAATTTTGTAGCACGTATAATGAAATTAGCTGAGACTAATCTAAGCGAACCGGTAACAATCCCTCGGCAGGCCTTTTCCGAGCAGTATGTATCTTCGCTGGAAAATTTCGAGATACAAAAGGCCTGCGAAGCAACCTCAAAACATATTGCCATTGTCGATAAACACATAAGCGAAACGGTTCAACCCTTCAAGCTCGTGAAATCGGATAATCAGGCGGAAAGGGAATTGGGACTAAGTGAAATAAAAAACGAGGTTATATATTTGGCTACAGTTGCAAAACACATCGAACCGATGATGCCGGAAACTGCAAAGAAAATAATGCAGGCAATCAAAGAAAATAAAAAACCGGAAAACCTTTTCCCGCGCAAAGAATAATGAAGTATTTTGATGCTCATACGCACGTGAACTTTGTCGCTTACAACGACGATCGTGAAGCGAGCATTATGCGGGCCAAAGAGGCGGAAGCGGGGATGAATGTCGTCGGGACGCAATTTGATACCTCAAAATCCGCGGTCGAGCTTGCGGAAAAGTACGACAATGTGTACGCAACCATCGGACTGCATCCCATTCACACATCCAAGTCGTATCACGATGAAAAAGAGCTCGGCGAAGGCGGCAAGGAGTTTACTTCGCGTGGCGAACAGTTTGATATGGCAAAGTACGCGAAGCTTGGAAAATCGCCACGCGTGATTGCGGTCGGCGAATGCGGGCTTGATTATTTCCGCTTGGAAGAAAAAACGAAAGAAGTACAAAAAGATGTGTTCATCCAACAGATAGAACTAGCGAACACGATTGGCAAGCCCCTGATGCTTCACATTCGCAATGCCTACGACGATGCGCTGGAAATATTGAAAGCACACGCGAAGGTCAAAGGGGACGCACACTTTTTTGCAGGGGACTGGGCAACCGCAAAGAAATTCCTCGATTTCGGATTTACACTCTCATTCACCGGGGTGATCACATTCACACACGATTACGACGAGGTCATCAAAAATACTCCGCTCGACATGCTGCTCTCAGAGACCGACGCCCCGTATGTCACCCCCGCGCCCCACCGCGGCAAAAGGAACGAGAGCGCCTACATCCCGCTCATCGTGCAGAAAATCGCCGACATTCGTGGTGAGGATTTTGAGAAGGTTGCAGAGCAACTATTCGCCAATGCAAAGCGCGTGTTCGGTATTAGCTAGGATTCTTGCGGCGTATAAGTCACTGTGATAGAGTGCTCCGACATATGGCAGACGAGGCAGTGATGGAAATGAATGAAACCGCAGACGCGGTCGCGTTTCGCATCTACGAAGTCGGCTATCACATCGTCCCTGATACCAAGGAAGAGGAGCTCGAGAAAGTGGTCGGCACCCTTCGAGCCGAGATTGAAAAAGCTGGCGGCTCATTTATCGCTGAAGGTGCGCCTTCTATGATGAAGCTTGCGTATCCCGTACATCTGCGGGAAGGCGAAAAGAGCGTCGAATATGACCGGGGCTATTTCGGATGGATAAAATTTGAGGCCCCTATCGCGGCCGCGCAGACACTTGAGGTATTTCTCAAGACCAACAGAAATTTCTTCCGCTACATCGTATTCCAGACTGTCCGTGAGGATACGCGCGCCAAAATGAAAGCACCGCAGCTTCGCGAGGTGAAGCGCACCGATGTCATCAAGCAAGTGCCGCGCCGCGTGGAGGAAACGTCGGCGCCTGTCTCCGAAGAGGAGCTCGAGAAAGCGCTTCAGGACATCACTACAGAGTAGTGTTAAAATCTCCCTATGTATATCAACAAAGCAATGCTTTTCGGCAATTTGACCCGTGATCCGGAGCTCCGCGCGCTCCCATCGGGCATGAATGTGGTCAACTTTTCTATTGCGACCAATCGCACCTATAAGGACCGCGACGGCAAGAAGCAGGAGCAAACCGATTTTCACAATGTGGTTGTCTTCGGCCGGCAGGCAGATATCGTCAATCAGTATCTGAAGAAGGGAAGCTCGGTTTTCGTAGAAGGTCGCATGCAGACCCGCAGTTGGGAAAAAGATGGTGAGAAGAAATATCGCACGGAAGTCGTCGCCGACCGCGTACAGTTTGGTCCGAAGGGAAGTGGAGGTGCCCGTTCGACAGGATCAGGGCAGGGAGGCGGGGATGACCAGACGCCACCGGAAGACATGGCTTCAGGCGGGGGAGCTGGCATCGAGTACCCGAAAGATGATATAAATCCTGACGATATCCCATTTTAGAAGCGCCGCGTAACAATTGACGGTACGCGGCATAATTTCGCAAAATTATATGAGCAACAATATTCTTACACAAAATGATATCCAGCACGTCGACTACAAAGATGTCGACCTCTTGAAGCAATTCATCAATCCGCACGGCCGCATCATGGGCCGCACCAAAAGCGGACTTACCGCCAAACAGCAGAGAGCCGTCGAGGCAGCGATCAAGCGTGCGCGATTCATGGGGCTTTTGCCCTTTATTCAGAAATAAATAGCAGGAGAACGCGCAGCGTTCGTAGGGCAAAAGCGGCCGGAGCGATGTCGCGCGAGCTCGCGCGACCGCGAGGCGGGGGCTGCGACCGAGGCGAGCGGCGGGGAGCCGAGAGTTGTGGCCTCCTGCCCTTCATCCAAAAATAACTTCCAAATCAAAACCGCCCCAGAGGGGCGGTTTTGTTATACGCGCTCGACGTATTCACCAGTCTCAGTATTGACGCGGATGACATCACCAAGCTCGACGAACATAGGCACGTCGAGAGGAGCGCCTGTTTCGAGTGTTACAACTTTGGTGCCGCCCTGCGCGGTGTTGCCACGGGTATTCGGCGGCGCTTCTTTTACCTTGAGTTCCATTTTGATAGGGAGCTTCACGCGGAAGAGCTTTTCATCGAACCACAGCGTCTCCACCTCGGTATTGCCCTTGAGGAATTTACCGGAATCTCCCATCATTTCGTCCGTGACCGAAAAGCGCTTCGACTTGTCTTTCGCATCATGGAAAAACCACTCGCCGTTGCGTTCGTAGATAAATACCGCAGGACGTGTCTCTATTTCGGCCTCTTCGAGCTTATCGGATTGCTGGAAGGAATACTCAATGCTGTTTCCTTTGATGATATGGCGCAGCTTGGTCTGGTTGACCGGACGGCGCTGCTGCTTTTTCATGATGTTGTTCCATGTGCAGAGATACGGCTCGCCGTCGACGAGTACCGCAACCCCCGGCTTGATATCGTTATACGCCAACATTCGCAGTATTCTATTCAAAAAAAGAGATTTGTCCACTATTTTTTCTGTTCTAGACTCATGAGAGCGAGCTTTTCGATCTCTGTGTGAATGTCCTCTTCAGACTTCCTGTTCGTGATGGCTATGTTTACTATCTGGTTCCCGAAATGCATTCTGTGGTGATATCGATGAGTATGAGGATCGCAAAACTCTATCGGATGAAAACCTTCTTGAGGCATAATAGATACGGGAGCTTTTTTGACCACCTCGCCCACCTTTCCATCGTAGACAAGTAAAAAAAGAGATCTTTTTAGCTCGTCGGTACCAATGTTCGCTGGGACTGCATCAAAAGATTTTACGTGTATGGGGTCTTTGTTCTCTTCCGCTAAGACAAGGAAGCTGTCGCTATGGATAAGTGGCGTATTCGGGAGATACTCCTTACTGGATCTATCGGTCTGTGCAGGATCGATGTATTTATGGTCCAGGAATACTGTGACATTACTTGCATCCTGAAAAACATTCTCAGCGGTCTTGTATCTCACAGTTCGTAATTTCCTATCGCTTGCGTACACAGAACCATTGGCCGTTCTGAAACAAAACGGGACATCAACCGTGCCAAGACGTTTTATCAACTCGCTGGCGATACGTTTTGCCTGCACTTCAACCGACTCGGTCTTTTGCGCGTCGAGTGCCATTGTTATTCCTCGCCGCTCGAACTTTTTCCTTGCACTCCACCACCATCGTTCAATCCTTTTTTGATATCTTTCAAAAGCTGATTCAAAACGGGCTTGTTCTCGCGCAGATAGGTGCGTGCCGCATCGTAGCCACGGCCGAGTTTGGTCTCCCCGATAGAGTAAGCACCCCCGGAGGACTTTGCGACGAAGCCGAGCTTCTCGCCGAGCGCGAGGGCTTCGCCCTCGCGCGAAATGCCTTCACCGTAGAGCATATCGAATTCGGTCTGGCGGAAGGGTGCTGCCACCTTATTCTTCACGATCTTCACACGGTGCCGCCCGCCCATCGTTTCATCGCCTTTCTTTATCTGTGCGATGCGGCGGATGTCGATGCGGACCGATGTATAGAACTTGAGCGCCTTGCCTCCCGGTGTTGTCTCCGGATTACCAAACATAACACCGATCTGCATGCGGATCTGGTTGATGAAAATGATGACGGTTTTGGTCTTCGAGACAATTGCGGTGAGCTTGCGGAGCGCTTGCGACATGAGGCGTGCCTGCTTGCCGACGTGTTGTGCACCCATGTCGCCCTCGATCTCGTCTTTGGGCGGGAGTGCGGCGACGGGGTCGATGACGATGACATCGATCTTGCCCCTCCGCACGAGCGATTCGACGATCTCAAGTGCCTGCTCGCCGGTATCCGGCTGCGAAACGAGGAGTTCTTCAATTTTCACACCGAGCTTTTTTGCATATTCCGGATCGAGTGCATGCTCCGCATCGATGAAAGCGCATACGCCGCCTTTCTTTTGTGCTTCGGCAATGGCGTGCAGACAGAGGGTCGTCTTGCCCGAAGATTCAGGTCCGAATATCTCGATAATGCGGCCACGGGGAAGTCCGCCGATGCCCAGCGCCCAATCTACTCCGATAGAACCGGTAGGGATCGCATTCACATCCACCTTCGGTTGCGCGCCGAGCATCATGATGGATTCGTCGCCGAACTTTGTCTTTATCTGCGATATCGCGCGCTCGATGTCGGCGTCACTTCCGGTGCCTGTCGTTTTCGGCGCCGCCTTTTCTTTCTTTTTGAATCCGGCCATAAAAGGTAGTTGTTAGGGAATAGTGGATAGTAAATAGTGGGATACAAAAAGCAGTATACCGAAGGTTGTTTATTGTGCCATCGGTGCTGTGGATGAGGATGTAGTCGCCTCGGCGCTCTCAGGCGCTTGCCCTGAGCTTGTCGAAGGGGTGTAGATAATCTCGATTGCCTGTCTGCGCGTGCGACCGTACTTATCTGTTGCATCGAGAACGATGCGATTGTACCCGACCGAGAGCAGATACGGCTCTTCAAATGCGCCACTCTCGGTCACGGGGATCGTCTTGCCGTTCATGGAGAGCGATGCGATACGGTCCGCCTGCCCCTTGATAGTCACAAACGGTTCGTGCACCTCGGTAATATTCGAGGTGACGGTTATCGAGGGGCCGAAGAGTAAACCTCGTGCTTCGTAGTATGCATAGCCGAGAACGATGAGGAAAAAGATACCGAGTGCGATATAGGTCAATCTGCTGTCCCGATACGGCAACATACGCTATACGTTGGCCGGCTCGTCTTCCTCCTCCGGCTCAGCCGCCAATTCATCTGCGTTGCCTGCGCCGATGATATCGCGCGGCTTGGCACCATCAGCCGCTCCGACGACGCCACGTTCCTCGAGCATGTCGATGAGCTTGGCAGCTCGCGCGTAGCCGACACCGAGCTTGCGCTGTAGGTATGAGGTGGATGCCTTGCCGGCTTCTATCACCGTGCGTTTTGCTTCTGCGTAGAGTTCGTCGTCTTCGCTCTCATCCTCGAGCGACGAGGAGAATATCGGATCCGGCCCCTGTCCTGCACGCGAGTCCGTGAAATCGATCTCACTTGGCAGCGTACCATCGCTCGTCTTCAGGATATGTGCGACAACTTTTTTGACCTCATCCTCGGAAATGAATGGGGCTTGGATGCGTCGCGGCTTCGACATTTCGCCGGAGAGGAAGAGCATATCGCCCGCGCCCAGAAGTTTTTCCGCGCCGCCGGTGTCGAGGATGGTGCGCGAATCTATTTGTGAGGCGACCTGCATCGCGACGCGCGCGGGGATATTGGCTTTGATGAGACCGGTGATGACCTTCACGCTCGGTCGCTGGGTCGAGAGAAGCAGGTGAATACCGACAGCACGGCTCATTTGTGCCAGCCGCACGATGCCCGACTCCAGTTCGCGCGGGTAGGTCGACATGATATCCGCCAATTCGTCGATGATAAGGACGATGTAGGGCATGGCTTCAGGCAGCGGCTTTTCATCTTCTTTGTTCGCATGCTTCGCAAGCGCCGGCGCCACGACATTTGAGTGATACGAAGCGATGTCGCGCACCGCCTCGGCCTCGAGGATGTTGTATCGGCGTTCCATTTCTTTTGCGAGCCACTTCAAGGCGAGGATGGCTTTCTTCGCGTCGGTGATGACGGGGGTGAGTAGATGGGGGATTGAATTGTAGACGGTAAGTTCCACTCGCTTCGGGTCGACCATGATAAATCTGAGGCGCTCGGGCCCGCAGCGATAGAGGAGGGAGACGATGAAATCGTGTATCGCGACGGATTTTCCCGCGCCGGTCGTGCCGGCAACGAGTAGGTGCGGCATGCGTGCGAGATCCGCAAAATGCGCTGCTCCCGAAATAGAGCGTCCGAGTGCAATCAAGAGCGGTTTGTCGGACTGGACGTATGCGTCGTCGGAGACTAAGGGAGCGAGCCCCAGCGTTGTGCGGGATATATTCGGAACCTCAATGCCTACCAGTGATTTACCGGGGATGGGTGCCTCGATGCGCACGGGCGAGGCCGCGAGCGCGAGCTCGAGATTGCTCTGGAGCGCGATGATCTTCGAGAGCCGGACGCCCTCGGCCGGCTTCATCGAATAGCGCGTGACGGTGGGCCCGATGGACGCCTCGTCCATTTCGACCTGAATACCGAAATTTTGCAGCGTGCGCTTGATGATGTTCATATTCGCCTTTACGTCGCCCACTTCGGGCTTCCCCTTATTCTTGGCGAGGATTGATACCGGCGGCGGAATATAGGCACTTCCCGTCGCCGCGATGATAGGGAAGCCGTCGGTCGTTGCATCGCTCCCGCGGAAAAATTTGGTCACGGGGTTACCTATCTCTTTTTGTGGAGTCTCGGGCACCTCCGGCTCCTCCTCTGCCGCGTCTTCCGGCGCAGGATCTTCTTCGGGGAGTCCTACGACAGGGACATCGGATGTATCGGTCTCGTCTGCGGGCGTGCCGCGGAAGAGGTCAATGATATATCGGGCTAGCAGGCCGAGGTGGATGTTGAATGCGACGATGAGGGACGCAATGATGAAAGCGGTGAGGAAGATCGCGGTCGCCGTCGTGTCCACTCCGGAGACGATGATGTCCGAAATACTCATCCCGAGAATGCCTCCGTGGCCTGCGAAGGCGAGATTGATAAGGCCGAGCCCTGCAAGCAGAAAGACCGTCATCGCGGCAAATTGCACCCATCCGAAATTCCTCTCGAAGGAACGGAAGATCAGTGTTGCGAGGAGCACGAGCGACAGGGGAAGCAGGAGGTATCCGACACCGAGAAGCCACGAGAGCCATTCGTAGAGGGTTGCCCCGATTGAGCCCCCGCCACCGAGCTCCGCGAGGATAAGGAATCCGGCGAGGGCGATACAGAATATTGCAAATACGCCACGTACGGCTTCTGTGCTCACGTAACTCGTCTCAGTCGCGGCGTCCTTGTCTGCATCCTTTTCTTTTCCGCGTTTCTGCTTGGCTTTCATGGTGACATCATATCACCTCACCTTAGAGTGATATGGTATACGTTAGCCCGCGGAATATGCTTTTAGGGGTGGCCGAGCCGGCCAAAACGTGGATTTCCGAAAGTACTCACAAAGGGATTGCACGTCGCCCCTGTCCTTTATATACTCTAATGGTCAAGGTGTACTTTATGTATTTAGTACATACTACGGACATATAATGGACGATAAAAGAGACATACAGAAATCAAACCCCCTGCTTCGCTTTTTTGATAAGCATGCCGTGCGTACCAACCCATTCGGCGGGAATCAATCAGCCGATAGGGCATACCGCAGGGCAGAACGTCTGGTAGCAGCTCTCTATCTCGTAACTAACCACATTCCAGCGTCAGAATCGATACGGGTTTCAGTTCGTGCTGCAGCCCTGCTCACTCTTGAGAACGTTCTTGCTTTACGACACGAGATGAGGACTGACTCGCAGAGCGTCCTTGCATCGAGAGCATCAATCCGATATTTAATATCCCTTGTGCGAATGTTGGCTGTGGGAGGTTTTGTCTCGATCCAGAATACAAACACTATGATCGAAGGTTTGGATGAACTCGGCAATTTTTTAAATGTTTCCCAGAATTCACCACTATCAGAGAACTTCTCTTTCTCACCAGACGGTCTTTTAGACGTCCGTGAGGGTCCCGTAAAGGACAAAACTAGTGTAAAGGACATACATGAAGTGTCCGATAAAATGTCCAATAAAACAGGACATGTCCGAGAGGAGAGTATTATTTCGGTGCTTCGGACCGGTGGAGAGCTTGGTATTCGCGATATATGCTCCAACTTGCCTGAATATAGTGAAAAGATGATACAGCGTGATCTCGTTAAGCTCATAAAAGTAGGTAGAGTCAAGAAGACGGGTCTCAAACGCTGGAGCCGTTACGCCGTATCGATCTAGCGCCTATTTGGCTCAATGGAGCCATGAAATGGTTCTCCATTCTTCTAGCACTTTCATGATGAATCGGATATGAACGATTCTGAAAGATTCGGGAAGATGAGGCGTCTATGTTGATTGACTCCCCGAGTCTGCTAGGGTATTGTGTCCCGCGATAACGAACCGACTAAAAAACTCTATAACCGCCTATGGCGAAAGGGTTTTGTAGCTCACAAGTTATCCACAAACGGGAGAGGGGCGCCTTCATGTGCCCTGAGGTCCCTAGTATATAATTGTGCAACGATGTCTCCACGGGGATATCGTGTGTACGCACTGGGCGGGTGCCCTCTGTGTGGTTCGTTGACATTTGAATAGAGGAAAAACAAACCTACTTCAGTGTAGGTCCGCTTCTTGGTAATCATGAGGCGTCCTGAATTTCTGATTTGTCCGGTAACGATCGCACGACTGAAATGCCCTTCATTTCCCGCTGCTAACCTCCTCTCGCCAATGAGTTATTGGCGGATGGGCTAGCAAAGTTCGGGGCTTCGATACTGCCGGTGGCAGCATGAGCCCAAATTATTAGTTGTCTTCAGTTATCAGTCATTTAGTATTATTTAGCAGAAGGCACACAAATACGTACACGACTCCTCGTCGAAAGGGTGGAGTGTACGGTCCCGACCTAAAAAGTCGGGATGAAAAAGTCAAAACAAACTATGAGTAAAGCATTAGCAACAAAAAATGTTGCGGCAATTCTTTTGACTGTTGTCATGGTCTTCGGTTTCGCGTTCTCGTTTGCCGCTCCGGCAAAGGCGGATGCAATCTCCGACCTCCAGACACAGATCGCAGCATTGGTCGCACAAATCGCGGCATTGCAGGGTTCGTCGGTATCGACGGGATCCGGCTGCCACACCTTTACGCGCAACCACTCACAAGGGCAGAGCGGAGGTGAAGTCATGTGGGTCCAGCAATTCCTTAACGGCCACGGATTCCAGGTCTCCGCAAGCGGAGCAGGATCAGCGGGCAACGAATCAGCGTACTTCGGCGCAAAGACAGCGGCGGCAGTACGTGCGTTCCAGTCTGCCAACGGCATTTCGCCGGTAGGCGTCTGGGGACCACTCTCTCGTGCAAGAGCCAACCAGCTCTGCGCAGGAGTTACACCGGGTCCGGTTACTCCGCCGGTAACGGGCAACGGCCTTCGGGTCGCGCTCGCTGCGGACAACCCGACGTATGGCGCACTTGTTCAGGGACAAGCCATCGCCGAGCTCGCGAAGTTCACCTTCTCGAACCCGACCGGCTCTGCAATCATTGTCACGAACCTTTCGTTCAAACGAATCGGCGTGTCATCTGATTCGACCTTGGCCAACGTGTACCTCTTCCAAGGCAACACACGCATTACTGATTCCGCAGGAGTCAGCAATACGATGTTCAACTACAACGCTCCGACCGGTCTCTTCACGGTACCGGCCGGCGGCTCAGTCACGATCTCCGTGCGCTCCGACATCGCAGCAAGCTCGAACGGCCAACAGGTCGGCGTCCAGCTCACCGCGGTCAGCGCATCGGGTAACCTTGACTCGTCTGTCGTCCTCCCGATCACGGGCTCAGCGCTCTTGATCTCTTCGGCGACTCTCGCGACGGTTGACTTCGGCGGAACAACGCTTCCGTCGGTGAACACCAACGTCATCCCCGGAGCAGATGCGGTCCTCTGGCAGAACACTGTCACGATCGGCACGCGCGCGGTCAATTTGACCTCGTTCCAGCTTCGTAACCTCGGTTCTATCGGCCTCAACGACATCCGAAACCTCCGCCTCTTTGTGGACGGTGTTCAGGTCGGCACGGCTGTTGCGAACCTCTCTGCAGGTGAGACCTCAGTCGCATGGGATCTCTCGGCAGCTCCGAAACGCCTCGAAACGGGCGGTCGTGTCATCAAAGTTCTCGGCGATGTCGTCGGGGGCTCAAGCTTGACCTTCCAGTTCTCGCTTCGTCGCGCGGCAGACGCCCGCTTGATCGACGTAGAACTCAATCAGCCGGTGCTCTCAACCTACTCGAGCGGCACTGCATTCTCAGCTCGCACATCAGGTCTCCAGACCGTCGGTTCTGCGACCGTGTCAGTCGTGAAAGCGAACACCTCGCCTTCATCCAACGTCACGCTCAACGGATCGAACGTTAAGTTCGCGACCTTCGAACTCCGCGCCTCAGGCGAGGACGTCAAGATCGAAAGCTTGAACGTGATGGCAACTGCGTCGGCCGGCACTCGCGGTCTCGACAACGGTAAAGTATTCGTCGACGGCGTTCAGGTTGGTTCTACCAAGGACTTGACCGACGCTACCGACGTGAACTTCACGTTCGGTTCCTCCTTCATCGCGAAGGCCGGAGCAGTACACATCGTTGACATCTACGCAGACGCGAAGAGCTCAACGGGCGCTTCGTACACCTCTGGCGAGACGGCAGTTGTCCGTCTCTCGACGGGTTCATCCAACGCATTCGGTCAGGTCTCGCTCACAGCCGTGAACGTACCGGGCTCGAACACTTCGGGTAACACCCTCACGATCACTTCTTCGACCCTCACGGGCACGAAGTTCTCGGGTTACGGTAACCAGACGATAATCGCCGGTACGAGCAACGCTCGTCTCGGATCGTTCACACTCTCGGCCGGTTCTACTGAAGGCACGAACGTGAACACCATCGTCATTACCCTCTCGGCGGATGAAGCGGCATCAATCACCGATCTCAAGCTCGTCGATAACGCGACGGGTGCCACGATCGGTACGGCCAAGCCGGCACCGTCGTCAGGAGACAACTCGTACTCTGTCAACATCAACATTCCAGTTTCATCGACCAAGACGATCGACCTTGTTGGTAACATCAAGTCCGGTTCGAACATCGGTTCATGGATCGCGGAACTCGACACGACGACAGGCGGTACAGGCCTCTCCACGGGCAACTCCGTCACTATCGGAGCCGACGTAACGCTCCAGACCATCACGGTCGGTACGGGTACGCTCACGTCGACGAACGGCGTCTCACCTGACAATGCAAACGTTATTGCGGGCTCGAACGACGTCAAAGTCGGCTCGTTCAACTTCACCGCGGCCAACTCCAGCTTCACGATTCAGGAGCTCGCGGTCAAGATCCCGGTCAATGCTGCTACTTCGGTCTCCGCTGTCACTCTCAAGTGGGCGGGCGGACCGGCGGCTGGTGTAACTGCAGCTCTTGCGGTTAACTCCGGTGCCGCGTACACGCACGCGACCTCGACCTTCACCGGCCTCGCCATCCCTGTTCCGTTGAACGAATCGAAGACTGTTGATGTCTACGTCAACGTCCCGACGATCGCGAACGGCGCGACATCCGGTACTGGCATCAGCGCACTGCTCTCGTGGATCAACGGCTTCAAAGTGGTGGATAGTGCAGGCACAGCTTCGACGACAATGTCGAGCTACCAAGACCTCACGTCGACCGCTGGCGGCACGACCAAAGGCACGATGTACGTCCGCAAGACCAAGCCGACGCTCTCGGCCGGTTCTGCACCTGATGCAATTCTCTCTGCGGGTGCTAACCAGGTTCTCGGACGCGTAGTTGTTGCTGCCGACGCGGCAGGTAAAGTCGACTGGGGTTCTATGGTCTTCACTCTCAACAAGACCTCAGCAACCACGGTTGGCGCTACAACGACCCTCGCGGTCTGGAGCGGTTCAAACCAGATCGCAGGTACCTTCGCAACGACAACGGGTGACCTCGTCGGAGGCCTCGATGCCTGTGTGAATCAGACGACGTGTCTCTTGCACTTCCGTCCGACAACCGTCGAGACGATCGATGCAGGAACCTCGAAGACCTATGAGCTTCGTGGCACCGTCGGCGCTCTCGCTGCAGGAGCAAGCATCAGCACATCCATCGCCAATCCGCAAACGACAGCGTCATCGACTGCTGTCTTCGGTTCGGCTGCTGGTACGCAAGGTGTAAGCACCGCGGCGTCCTTCGCCTGGTCTGACTGGTCTGACCTCTCCGATCATTCTGCGAATGCAACGGGAGCTTCGACCTCTGACTGGACGGGTGACTACCTCGTCAGGACACTTCCGCTCACGCTGGGCACCCGCTCGGTGAACTTCTAAGCGGCAAGATCTCAGGTTAGCGAAGCGACAATTCGTCTGGCCTCTAGTTGGGAAATTGGCCCAACAAAAAACAAAAACCGCCTCGCAAGGGGCGGTTTTTGTGTTAGTCGTCTCACGTGATAAACTTCCGCTCATGGATACGAATACACGGTATGTCTTTATAGGTATTGCAGGGCTTTTCGTCATGTTTATAGTCGGCATGTGGTGGGTACGGATGAATCCGGCGCCTTCCAATCCTGCACCCGCAACGGCGGCAACTTCGACGGATGCAACAAACTCAGCGCAAGCCGCCACGTCCTCAAGTTCGAATGTGCAGATGCAACCTATAGCGCCAAAGAAGACATCTCCGGCCCCCTTCGCTCTTGTACAGGGAGAGACGATAGCATCGTGGGATTTCTTGGGCAGTTATAAGGATGGCGGTCAGCTCGAGGCGCACGCAAACGCAGAAATTGCACGCGCGAAGAGTTTGCTCAACTCAGGAGAATTCACCAACTACGAACTCTACGTCAGTATCGCAAATCAGTACGAACTCTTGGGTAACGGCACCATGGAGTTTACGTATCTCAACTACGCGCTCGGGATAGACCCTCTGCATACCGGCCTCGCATGGCACAACATGGGCAAACTACTTGAGCGTCTCGGCGCCTACAAGAGTGCACGTATCGCGTATGATCGTATGTTTCAAGCGCAGCCGATCCGGTACTATGCGACCGTGCGGCTCGAGTTCCTCAAGGCCCACATGCCCGAGGATGTGGACGCGATCAAAAAAGCTGAAGCCGATGTGGCCGCTTCGACTGAGTAACCGGCGGCACTTCTATGAAGCAGTACATCGTGCGGGGCTTCGACTGGCTTCTTCTGGCTCCGGCACTGTTGCCGCTCGTGTACGTTAACGGACTCTTATACCCCTTCGTCGCTCCGAAGACGCTGCTCTTCCGCGCGCTTGGCATTATTCTATTCGCGGCATGTGCATATCTGATTCTTTCCGGCCATGCATTGTATTGGAATCGGTTGCGTAGGCGGCTTGCATGGATTCCCGCCGCCTTACTTCTTGTTGCGTACGCGACGTCACTTCTCGGTGTAGATTTTTACCACAGCTTTTGGTCTGTCTATGACCGCGGCGACGGACTCCTTACGCTCACCGTCGCGGTGCTCTTTTTCTACGCGACACTCCTCTCCGCAGACCGGACATTCCTGCCACGGCTGTGTACACTTGTTGCGTGGGTGGCTTCTCTGGTATCAGCGTATGTGGTATTGCAGTGGCTCGGAGAGATCTCGGGAATTAATTTTTCTTTTATAGCCGAGACGAGCGGGCGCCTTGGCGGCACGCTCGGCAATGCCGCATTTTTGGCGGGGTATCTCGGGATGACGCTATGGGCAACGCTCGCACGTGCTGCCGATTCGAAGGGTTTTTTGCGCAAGGTGTATTACGCGGGGGCGATACTTCAACTCCTCGCAATCGTCCTTGCCGCGACCCGCGGCACGCTGCTCGCACTTTTCCTAGTCGGGTTCTGTACGTTGTTGTATCTCGCGTGGAAAGGGGAAGGGAGAGCACGCACGGGTTCACGCGCGGGACTTGCCGGCGTTATCGTGCTCGCGGCTCTATTCCTCGGATTCCGGAGTCAATTGATGGGTTCGTCGTTCGAGCCGGTGCGTCGTGTCGCCTCGGTATCGCTCGCGGACCCGACGGTTTCAAGCCGTCTTTTTATCTGGCAGAACGTCTTCGGTGAAGCCCTGAAGCGCCCGTTCACCGGCTATGGCGCGGAGCAGATCGAAGTGATTTTCGATCGCGTCTACGACCCGAGCGCTATTCTCGAGCAGTGGTTTGACCGCACGCACAATGCCTTCCTCGATTACTTCGTGCAGTTCGGCATGCTCGGCGTACTTCTCTATGCCGCTCTCATTGGAGCGCTGATACATACCGGTATCGAACTCTTTCGGCGCAAAGAAAAATACGCTCCGTATCTGCTGCTCCTCGCATGCACCTATGCGATACAGAATTTCTTTATCTTCGATACTGCAATGACGCTTTGGTTCTTACTCGCGATACTTGCAGCTACTCTCGCATACGCGAGTGCACAAAATCCTGCGATAAAAGAAAACGCGTTTGCGTTGCGCTACCGTACACATCGGTTCATTTCGTATGGCGTCTCTGCCGTCGTACTCATTCTTTTGTATCCTGTTGCGATTCAGCCACTGCGCGCAAACCTTCTTCTTGCCGAAGGATATACGTACCAGATAACTGATGTAGTGCGCGCGATAGCTGATTTCAAACAGGGTCTCTCACTCCACACCTATGCCGACATAGAGTACGGCTATCAGGCGTATGCAATGTACACCGAACACCAGCAAACAATGCTCACCGGAGAAGCCCGTGTCGATGCATATCAATATGCACTCGATACGTTGACGGCAAATTTTGGACGCTATCCGTCCGATGCGCGTACCGCTACCTACCTCGCACATGTGCTCGATTCTGCGCCACCCGAGATATCAGTTGATGAAACACTGTTGCGTTCGGTTCTCGCTCGGGCCATCGAGCTTTCTCCCAAGCGTGCGCAGGCACAGTACATTCTCAGCAACATCACGCTGAAAAAAGGGGATCGGGCGGCAGACCCGACGCAGAGGAATCAGTATTATCGGGATGCGATCGGCACATTAGAAAAGTACGCCGAGAACGTGCCGCATTTCTCTGAGCCCCGTTTCATCATTGCTTCGTTGTATTTCGTTATCGGGGATAGGGTAGCTGCAAAGCAGTGGGCCGACGAGGGGCTCCTTCTTTACAAAGGAGGCACGGATATCGCACGCAAAGCGCTCCGCTATTACATAGCGGCCGAAGATTGGCCGGATGTAAAGCTTTTTCTTACGGACATTGTAAAGGACAACCCCAACGACTACGATTCTCTCTATGATCTCGCAAAGGCCGAATTCCTGACCGGAAATCGAGACCGGGCCATACAGATAGTGCAGGAACTGCGGCTTAAGGCCCCCGGATTGGTCGAAAAAGACCCTGTTTTTCTGAAAAGTCTCGGTTCTTAGGCGTCGGATCTGGTTTGCCCAACTTATCCCCAGTTTTCCTTTGCACCGCGGTCAGTACCCAAATAATTCGGAATATACTTGCGGGAAGCGCAGAAGGGGGTCATGCGGGCCGCCTTGCTGCCGTTCTCGCCTTTATCTTGTACCGCATTATTAATTAGTATTGTATTTATAGTATGAAAAGTGCATCTTCGTTTATGAGAGACGGGTTGACGATAACCGCAGCTGTGGTCGTCGGAGTGTTTGCTGTCGTGGCCTCAGTCGGGGCGGCCACGACTATTTCGACCTCGATCAACACGACGG
>OBEQ010981104.1_pt1 | contig 16842 bp, 24 predicted proteins | sample 1670901 | NCBI WGS metagenome assembly OBEQ01 (sample SAMEA104232315, study PRJEB22302) | groundwater metagenome | biome: forest; feature: aquifer; material: groundwater | place: USA | collected 2011-08-07 | depth 5.4 m
AGATATCCCGAGCCGTAAGGCTCCTAAAGGCCCCTGGCAGACTACCAGGTTGACAGGCCGCTGGTGTAAGACCCGTAAGGGTTTTAGCCCAGCGGTACTAATCGGCCGTGCGGCTTGACTACATTGACTTTATGGTCAATTCTTCTTCGGCGAAACCCTACAGTTGTTGTTCGTATTGGCACAGACGCCACGCGCGTGTTCCCAATCACTGGTGGACGGCTTTATCGGTCATCCTGCTATGGGAGCAGCGCTGATTGGCAGTGAAGTTTTCGGAGTGCCTATACCGCGGGGGTCACACCCGATCCCATTCCGAACTCGGTCGTTAAGCCCCGCAGGGCCGATGGTAGTAATCCCGCAAGGGATTGTGAGAGTAGGACGGCGCTCCGGTTTTCTTTGTGGTTTGGTTCGGGCGTGTGTTCGCAGGATCGCTGGCGAACCCCAGCGTGGTTCGCTGCGCTCGACGGAAATCCTCGCTCGCCCCACACCCAGCTTACTGGGTGTGGGGCACCGTGCCCGCTCGGATTTCCGACGTCCTGCTCACACGCCGCCCTCACCAAACCTGTTGGCGATTGGATAGAAAAAACGGCGACTCGCTGGGCCGCCGTTTTGGTTTATCCCCACTCAGGCGTATAATAGATATAATAGAACTGTTAGTACCCGGTACAGATTTTCTCTGCGTGGCGAGGAGATAGCAAAACCACCGCCGACCGTTTCAAGAGCAAACTGACTAAATCCTTCTAGCAATGACTGATCGTCCTGAGAAAGTGTTGTGTACGGCAACGTCGTTCTTCAAACATCTATTTCCCTTTTGGCATTCAGCCTCACGGTTGTGGAGGACTATTTTGCTCATCTGGGCTAGTGTACTTCTTGTAACTGGCGTTTGGGCTGTATGGAGATTTAAGTTCCAACCATTCGAACGGCTCTGGTCAGTTGCACCAACACCCGTAAGAGGGTGCATAGCCATACTGTTTGTCCTCGGTATTCCGATATACATAAAGATGTTCGCAATGCCCTATGCTCGGCTCAGGCGCAACAGCAGAACCAAAGCACAGTACATCCTGGACGATTTCAGACAATTCCTCGGTCAGCAACTTCCTCAACATGAGAAGGAAATTACGGCGATCAAGGTCAAGATAAGTGCTCAGTTTCCTGCAACTATTGTTGGTCCCCAAGGTTCTGAGAACAGGATGCAACTTGAGGCGGCCCATGAAAGGCAGCGGGCGATTCGAGATCGTTGGAAGGCGGCTCAGCGCGAGATTGAGAATCTCTTTATGGAGGTTGGGCTGGAGGGAGTAGCCGATTCGGTTATTACTGGGCAGCTTAACGATGTTCGAAAGCAGGTAGAGGGTGTTCTGGAGCTTGTTCGGACGAAGACCCAAGACCAGTGCTTTAATTTTGCTGGCGCTTCAGACTTCGACGCAGCATGGGCCAAGCATTGCGAGGGAAAAACCGGAGGCGTTCCATCTAGGAACACCTCCTGAGTTCTACTGTTTTTTATAAATGGAAAATATAGCCAGGGGATGTCTGATTGTTCTCTGCGTAGCAGCTGCGATACTTATGTTCGTCGCAGCTGTATTTGGCATTACCTGGGTCATTTTTGGAAACAGAAAGAAAGCGCACAATGCAACGCGCCACATCTCTAAATGGACCATCATTCTGGTGCTCGCAGCTTATTGGACAGATCAGATAGAGCGGTTTTTAACGGGCCATATATTGTCGATCGGTTTTGGCGACTTTATTATTTTCATGTTTGTTTCAGTTGTGATCGTTCTTGCTTTTGAGCAGATTCGCTAATTCCTTAATTCCGAATTAGAAATAAGGTACTGAGGAATTGAGGTACCGGGTTCGAAGGGGACAGGTTAGAGAGCGGGGGGAGAAAAAGATAATGAAGAAACAGAACGTATTGCTCATAGTATTAGTGATGATGGTGGCGGCTGGAAATGTCACGGCAGATGAGGGGCATCACGCAGCGACGGCGGGATCGAAAGAGTTGGAGCGGGTGAAGACGCTGGCCGGGCGGTGGGAGGGGACGACGCAACACGGCACGGGCGCTCAGGAGCCGGCCGCGGTGGAATATAAAGTCACCTCAGGCGGCAGCGCCGTCATCGAGACGCTCTTTCCCGGCACGCCGCATGAAATGGTGTCGGTGTATCATGATGAAGGCGACAAGCTGGCGATGACGCACTACTGCATGCTCGGCAACCAACCGAGATTGCAGCTGATCAGCTCCACCGACAAGCAATTAGAATTGAGTCTAGCGCCCGATAGCGGCATTGGCGCCACCGAGCAACACATGCACGCCGTCACGCTTGCCTGGACCGATGCGAACCATCTCACCCAGGCCTGGTCCGGCTATCAAGACGGCAAGCCGCACGAAACGACCACCATTACGCTGTCTCGCGTACAGTAAGGCAACACGGAGGGAGAAGGCGATGACACAGAAGACGTTTACGGTGACGGCGGGGGTCATCTTCGCGCTCGTGGCGACGTTGCATGTGCTGCGCCTGCTCTTGCACTGGGACGCGGTAATCGGCACGTGCCAAATTCCCCTGTGGGTGAGCTGGCCGGCGCTTGCGGTTTCGGGTTTCCTCGCCTATACTGCCTTCACATTGAGGCGGTAGTGAGGGGAAATGAAGAAGGGGGTAAGCGGGAGCGCCTCCAAGAATGATAGGAGCACCAAATGCCGTATGATGCGACTTTAGATGAACAGGTGTTTGCCAAGTCATGGGAGAACGACGCCGCACGGCTGGTGGTGGGCGTGTATTCCTACAACGGCGGGGCCAAGAAGGGGCAAATCCGCCGCGAGCCGAAGGACGAAGGCGGCCGGCCCTCGTTCGCCAAATTAGGCCGCTTGACAAAAGACGAACTTCAGGGCATTCTGCCACTACTGCAGGAAGCGCTGGGGCAGCTCGGGTAACGGCACAGGACAGTTTTGGTACGACGGAAGCAGTCCAAGGGGACAGCTTCCGAGTGCAACAGGGGGACCTAACAAAGGGGTAGGACCCATGGTGTTTCAGCAAGGTGGCGGGGGGTATGGCGGTGGTGGTGGTGGATTTGGGGGACGTCCGCGGGAGATGCACAAGGCCACCTGTGCCGACTGCGGCAAGGAATGTGAAGTGCCGTTTAAACCCAGCGGCGATCGTCCGGTCTACTGCAAGGATTGCTTCTCCAAGCGCAAAGGCAGCGGAGGCCGATAAGTGCACGAAGTCCCCGGAGTTCGTGCGCGTCCGGGGATGAGCAAGGAAGGGCAGCGGATGACGGAGGGCAGCTATATCGTGTTCATGGCGTTCTCCGGTCTTCTGTTTGCGTTAGGCGGCACCATCTCGACGGACATTCGGCGGACGTGGTTGCCCCTGTGTACGTTTGTGTTTCTCCTGATCAATCACGTGCCCTGGTGGCGGGCGCTGCTGGCCTGTCTGGTCCAATCCTGGATCTTCAGCCAAGGGTACGGCCAGAGTTTTAGCTGGACGCACCGCGCGCTGGTCGCCTTCGGATTCGTCCTGCCGGCGATCATTGCCGCCAAACCCACCGTGTGGACGCTCTTGGCCCCGGCGTGGTTCTTGGGGATGTTTTGTCTCTCCAACACGCCAGCCGTGGCGTCCCAAGTGCCTTGGAAGTTGGTGGAATTTGGCACCGGCGTGTTCCTCAGTTTCACGTTCATCGGCGCGCTCGGTCCATGAGCGCGAGACAAGACCAACCGCTAGCCGATCCGACTGTCCTCAATCGTCCTGACGTTCGCGCCACATGGGTGATTCCGTGGCTGATTGCGGCCGCGGGCATCCTCGTCTACCTCAATAGTTTTCACGCCCCGTTTATCTTTGACGATCTCGACTCGATCGTCGCCAATCCCGCGCTGCGGCATGCCTGGCCGCCGACGGAGCTCTGGCGCCAATTCACCGACGCGCCCTGGCCGATTCGCGGCCGCCCACTCATCATTCTGTCGTTTGCCCTGAACTATGCCATCAGCGGGTTAGCGGTATGGAGTTATCACGCGCTCAATCTCCTGATCCATGTGGCGGCAGCACTGCTTGTCTGGGATCTTTTCCGACGGACCTGCCACACGCCCCGCGTGACGGCTCGCTATGGCGCGGCAGCCCCCTGGCTTGCCGGAACCGTCGCGCTGTGGTGGGTGGTGCATCCGCTGCAGACGCAAAGCGTCACGTATATCACCCAGCGCGCCGAATCGCTGATGGCGTTGTGGTATGTGTTGGCGGTGTATGGTGCGCTGCGGCACGCGCAAGACCATCGGCGGTGGTGGGCGGTGGCGGCGGTGCTGGCGTGCGCGGCGGGCATGGGTACGAAAGCGGTGATGGTGACCGCGCCGCTGGCCGTGTGGGTGTATGATCGGCTCTTGCTGTCAGATTCCTGGTTCGGGGCGCTGCGTCGACGACCGTTCCTGTATGGTGGCATGGCTGCGAGTTGGGGAGTGTTGGCGTGGTGGTTGTGCCAGCAATCTCCATTGGCGCCGGTGTGGAAGCCGCAGGTCTCGTGGGGAGAATATTTCCTGCTTCAGCCTGGGATCATCCTGCACTATCTGCGGCTGGCGGTGTGGCCGCATCCGCTGTGCTTGGACTACGCGTGGCCGACGCTGGGGCCGCTCTCCCACGCGATCCTGCCTGGAGCGGTTTTCGTTGGTCTTTTAGTGTGGACCCGATGGATGGCGGAGCGAGATCCGCTGATGGGTTGGTGCGGGAGTCTGGTGTGGTTGGTGTTGGCCCCCACCGTGTTGTTGCCGGTGGCGGACATCGCCGAGCATCGGATGTACTTGCCGCTGGCCGGTGTGTTGGGGATCTTCGTCTTTGGCGGCTGGCGTCTGCTGCGGCGTGTGGTCTCGGATGCGCACGCGCGGCGCGCCATCCTCATCAGTGTCGTCGTTGCGCTAACACTGGTCTTGGGCGGGCTGACCATTCGCCGCAACGCCGATTACGCAAGCGCCGAGCGGATCTGGCAGGATACGGTACGCAAACAACCGGGGAGCTGGCGGGCGCAGACGAACCTGGGGCTTCTCCAGATGCAGACCGGCCGCACGCAAGAAGGATTCCAGCATTTGCAGCAAGCCCTCTGGTGCAATCCGGACGATGCCATCGTGTACAGCAATCTTGGTTCGGCCTTCGCCCAACAGGACGATTTCAAGCGAGCGGTTTGATATTATCGACAGGCGCTGGCGGTGCGTCCGGATGTCGCGGCCATTCAGCGCAACCTGGGATGGGCGCTGGCCCATGAGGGCGACTTGGAGGCGGCCGCGCAGCACTTGCTAATCGCCCAACAGCTTCAACCGACACTCGTGGATGCGTATATTGATTTAGGTCTGGTCCGCGCACGCCAGGGCAATCGCGACGCGGCCATCACCCAATTTACGGAAGCGCTGCGCCTGAATCCCAACAACGCCCAAGCGCAGCAACATCTTGTGGCGGCTGCGCTGCAGCCATAGCCACGGGGGAAGATTAGCGGTTCGGATCGGCGCGCAGCGACGGGCGGGCGATGGACTCCACGTACCTCGTTGTCAGCATCGAACAGACGATGGCCGCGGTAAACACGTAGACGCCGGCGCGGGGTTTGACGTTGGCTAAGGGGCCTAGCTTGACCAGGACAATGAGAATCGCGACGACAAACACATCCAGCATCGACCATTTGCCCAGCGCTTCGAGCCAGCGAAGCAGCCACACCCGCCGGGCTTCCGCCAGCCGCATAAACCAGATGATGCCAAGCGTCACCAGCTTCACAATCGGAAACACCATGGAAAACGCGAACACGATCAGCGCGAGCAAAGGTTCCCGCTGATTCCACAGGGCGACGACCCCGGCCCACACCGAATACGAACTTCTCCAGTGTTTCCACAGAATGCCGGTTTCAGCATCCAACAGCGGGAGGGACAGCGCAATGCCCAGCAGGGCCGTGGACAAGAGCAAGGTCGACAACACGACCCAGGATTGTCGCGGATGCAATCCGCTTAACGATTGGGTGGTTCGCGGGGGTGGTAGGGTCATCATGACACTAGTGGCTTATAACATGGATGCGCCATGAAAGTAAAGTCTCGGTTCATGCGGATGAGGGGATGGGTCTGGCTTAGCATAGTGGCGTTGAGCCTTGGAGCAGGCCGGTCCGCCATATTTGCCGACGCGGCCAAGCCCGCCGCGTCGTCTGCCTCCGACTCCGAGGAGGCAAGAGCGAAAGCCAAAGCCGCCGAAGACGCGGAAGTCGCGAAGCTGCGCACCGTGGTTCCCGGCACGCTGGTGGGCCGGGTGGCGGGATCAGGCAGCCTGCCCCAGCATGTGACCTACAGCCCGGATGGGGCGCGTGTCGCATACACCCTGCGCCAGGGAGGCCAGATGTGCGTGGTGTTCATCAGCGAGCGGATCACCACCGAGGATGAGCTGTTCCGTCGCGTGGGCCCGCCGGTGTGGAGTGCGTCTGGGTTGCAGTTGGCCTATGTGGCGTACCGGCCGATCCCGAAGAAAGTCATCGGGCTGGAACAGCATCGGGACGCGCTCGGCCAATCGTTTGGGCAGATCGACGCCTCCGTGTTTAGCGCGAAAGACGCCGCGACCGCCAAAGAACCGCTGCAGCCGTTTCTGGTGCTGATCACCCAGAAAGACGCCAAATCCACGCAGCTGGAGTGGCGGATTTTTAGTCCCGTGGGCACCGAAGCCGCCTATCGCGCCGGCAAAAGCAAGCAGGGTCCGGTGAAAGAATTTACGAATCTGGCCGATGCGCCGCTGTCCCTCGTGCCGCCGGCGCCGCTCGACCGCAGCCAATTGGATCTCGTGGGATCGCCGGTCCTCAGCCCTGATGGCGCGCGCCTGGCCATTGAAACGGCGTTGCCGGATCAGGAGCGCGTGGTGCTGGTAATCCGCACCGACGGCAAGGCCGTCAGTTATGGCCCCATCGTCACGAGCATTCGGGAGCTAGGGTTTAGTCCGGATGGGCGACATCTGGCGTATATCGCGAATAGGAATGGCAAAGACATCGTGATCGTCAACGATCAGCTCAGCACGCCCTTTGATCACGTGCACACGGGGCTGAGGTTTTCGGAGGACGGCAAATCGCTGATGTTCGGGGCCCAACTGGATCAGGATCTGTGGTGGGTGGTGCTGCCGGTGCGCTAAACGTCCACGTCAACCAGCAGTTTCTGGGCGGTTTCCAGCACTTCCGTGAGATTGAAGGGTTTGGTCATATAGACGTCGGCGCCAAACGCGAAACCCCGGAGTTGGTCGATGGGCTGGTCCATCGCGGTGAGCATCAACACGGGGACCGACCAGGAATCATACCGCGCGCGCAGCGTTTTGCAGACCTCATGCCCGCTCATATCCGGCAGGCGCACGTCCAGCAGCACCATCGACGGCTGATGTTCCGTCAGATAGGCCAGCGCCTTAGTACCGGTCAGCGCCGTCACCACCCGATAGCCGGCCTGCTCAAACTCCATTTTCAGCAGTTCTGAAATTTTCGGTTCGTCTTCCACGATCAGGATGGTGTGAGATGCCATCACGTTTGTCGCTCCTTCTCTTGCCATACCATATAACTATGGCTGATCTTCGGCAGTAAATGCAAGCGCAGGGGCGGGTTGGACGATCCCGAGAGAGGGCGCTATCCGGGGTGGCGGCGGGCCGGGGCGTAGCCGTTGACGTAGCGTTCCAATTCGGCCAGGCGGACCGGTTTGGTCACGTAGAAATCCGCGCCAAGCCGCAAGGCGCCTCTGATGACCTCCTCGTGGTCGACGGCGCTCATGATGATGACCCGCACCGGCGGCCAGGTCCGCTTGATGTGCTTCAGGGTGGTGATGCCGTCCAATCCCGGCATCAAAATATCCAGCAAAATGACGTCCGGCTGGTAGGCATCGGCCAGCGCCAGGGCTTCTTCTCCGCTGGCGACGACGCGCACTTCATGGCCGTGGAGCGCGAAATAGTCGCTGAGCGTGCGGCCGATCTTCGGCTCGTCATCGACGATGAGAAGTTTATGAGTGGCAGCGAAGCTGCCCTGTGGTGCCGGATCTGTCATGGGCGCTTTGGAAAGCCGGAGGACGGGGGCACGCGCTCCCACCCGTCCGTTGACAATAGGCCTCTATTAGGAGAGTATACCCGATAGATTTGAGCGTGGGACAGGGGACGGGCACACCGGAACCAGAGGAGGAACAGATGTGAAGAACGGTTGGAGCGGTGCTGGTCAGTTGGTTGATCTGTTCGCCGGTTTTCGCCGGGGATTCGGGCAAGCACGGCCATGCGGCGAAGGAGCTCGTCGACGCCAGCGGCCGGGTCTGGCCCCAGGGTGTTCCCGCCAGTCAAGAGCACAAAGGTGAGCATCCAGAGGCGGTCCAGATGCCGCGACCCATAAAGCACTGGAAGAAATAAGCGATAGATAGATGGAGGCGTGGCGACGCGCGTGCCTGGACTTGGCTGGCGGATTGGCGTGCTGGCAAACAATGAGTCGGGCGGAGCGCGAGGCTTCTCGACCAGTTATACTTATAGTATGGTGGGAATGATGCATTGGTTCGTTGTGGAGTGACCGGTCCAGATCGTTCAACAGGATTTCACGAAGGAGGACGACCAGCATGGAACATGGAGCCGCAGGATTGTTATTCGCCGCCGCCGCCGGCTATTGGGTGTTTGAGCGGGCTTCGACGCGCAAGCGTTCGGTCATGCGGGTCGGACAATGGGTGGGCGGGGCGATTATGGTGGTCAGTCTGGTAGGTGTGGCATGCCGGGTCTGGTATATGACTGGCGGTGCCGGCGGGATGTGCCATTTCGGGAAGGGCGGCAAGATGCTGTCCTGCCCGTTTCCTCCTTCTTCCTCATCGCAGGGAATGTCCCCCGTGACGCCGGAATCAGCGCGACGGTAAACGGCTCGTCGTTTCCATGAGGAACCCACAGGGCGTGTGACGGATGGTGTTTTCGGTCATCACGATTCTGATCGGATTGGTGGGAATCGCCACGGGGCTTGGGCGGTTGGCTCGCGCGCATTGGGTGTGCGAGTTGGCCGCGCATTTTCGTCTTCAGTATGCGTGTGTGGCGTTTGGATGTGCCGCCGCGTTTCTGGTGGGACAGCAATGGGGGTTGATGGTGGCCGCCGCGGCGCTTGCGCTCATCAACCTTCAGGGAATCGGGCGACTGTATCATCGGCATGTCAGTGCCGCCTCCTCGGAGACCGCGCTCCTGCGCGTGCTCATCGCAAATGTCCAGCATTGTAACCGCCAGATGGAAGGCCTGCGGCGTCTGGTAGAGGCCGAGCAGCCGGATATCATCGTGCTCATCGAGCTGACCGAGTGGTGGGTGGAAGCGCTGGGATGGCTCACCGCCTGGTATCCGCAGGCCAAACAACTCGGATTGCGCAACGGGTGGGGGATTGGTTTTTTCAGCCGCCTGCCGGTCGAGCAGATTGAGGCGCTGGATGTGGGAGGCGCGGAGCTGCCTTCGCTCGTCGCGCGTCTGAAGCTCAAGGGACAGCCGGTGACGTTCATCGGAACGCACCCCTACGCGCCCGTCACCATGACCAAGGCGCGGCTGCGTAATCAACAGCTGCGCGCGATTGCGAGTTATGCGCGTGCGCAGGAAGGAGCCCTCATCGTCGTCGGCGATCTCAACGTGACCGCGTGGTCGCCCCATTTTCAGGATTTGCTGCATGCCAGCGGCCTGCGCGACAGCCAAGAAGGGTTTGGGTTACAATGGACGTGGCCGACTCTGGCGCCGTGGCTTGGCGTGGCGATCGATCATTGTTTGGTATCGCCGCAGATCTGCGTGGCGGATCGGCGGGTGGGGCCGCCGATTGGCTCGGATCATTTGCCGATCCTGGTGGATCTGTGGTTGGAGCCGTCGCGCACGCGGCTAGCCGGAGTCTCAGCCGCGGAAACGACTTCATGAAAAGAAGCGTATGGCGCATCCAGGAGGAATCAGCGTGAACCGAATCGTGTTGCTCGTTAGCGTGGGGATGGTGATGGGCGCTGCCTCAGCCGCAGCGCATTCCGTGTCCTATACGCAACGGACGACCGCTGGCGGCGAGATTATCGACTCCTACGTCGTAGTCCATGATGACCAGATGCGAGTCGAAACGACGGTCAAGGGACAATCCACCGTGGTCATTAAAAATTCCCAGGGCACGTTCAGCTATATGCCGGCGCAGCACATGGCAATGAAAATCCCGGATCGGTCGTCCACACAGCAACCGGTGGAGCATCCGGACAATTATCTGGAAGCGCTGGCGAGATATCAGGCGCATCGCGTGGGTGCGGAGACGATCGACGGACATCCCTGCGATGTGTATGAGTGGACCACGCCTGAAGGTACTAGCCGGGTTTGGATCTGGACCGAGCAAAAGTTGCCGATTCGCGTGGAAGTCAAAGATCCTCAGGGCCGAATGGTGATCTCGATCATCTCGGACGTCCAGTTGGAGGTTCCAGCGCCGGCTTCGCTCTTCGAGCTGCCACCGGGGGTGTCGGTGATGGACACCGATTCGCTGATGCAAAATGTTCAGGGATTAATGCAGCAGGATGAGAAACGCTAAGGCCCCATGCGGAAAAGTATGCTTCTCGCACTAAGCGTCGGGATCTGGGCGTGGAGTTCCGTGTGCAGCGCCGCCGGGAAAAGCGACCCGGGATATAAACTCGGACGCGGGCTGGCCAACGCGACGCTGGGTTTTTTGTCGTATCCATCCCACGCTGACATGTGCAGCCAGCGCTATCCGGATACGCCATTCGGGTTTCCCTGCGCTGTGAAAGCGCTCGTGCCCACGATCGGCCAGCATGTGTTGGGGCTCATCGAAGTGCTCACGTTTCCGTTTCCCTTTCCGTGGCCCAATTACGCCTCGCCGTACGGTTCGCCGGGCGATCTGCCGTGGGAGCGGGCCGGGCGCTATCGACCCAACCGTGACAATCCGTCCATTCCATAACGAGACGGCACGCGCATGAAAAGGCTCCTGCGATGGCTGATGATTCTGGTGATGGGGATCGGGGCCCTGATCCTCACGAAAAACGTCATCGCGAAAGTCGTGGTCACCAGCGGCGTCAAGACCATCACCGGCGTGAATCTTCAGATTAACTCGCTGGATGTGGGGTTGCTTAGGAGCCGCGTCGACATTCACGGTCTGAAAGTCCAGAATCCTGCCGGGTTTACGGATCCTGTCCTGGTCGATTTTCCGGAGGTGTCTGTCGCGTATGATCTGGGATCGTTGCTGGGCGGGAAGATTCATTTGGAAGAGCTCCGCGTGCATCTGCGCGAGCTGGACGTCATCAAGAATGCGCAGGGCGCGGTGAATGTGAATTCGCTCCAATTGGTGCAAGCGGGTCGGGCGCCCTCCCATCCGGTACCCGGCGGCGCGAGCCCGTCGTTTCGCATCGACCGCCTCCATCTACAAATTGAGAAGGTCGTGTATAAAGATTACACGCAGACGCCGCCGCAGGTGCGGGTCTTTCCCATCAACGTCGACGAGCAATTTGCCAACGTGAATAATCCCTATGTGCTCGGCGGGTTGATTCTGACTCGCGCGCTGGCCCGCACGACGATCATGCGGCTGGCCAATATCAATTTCGGATCGCTGCAAACGGATATTGCCAACGTGACCAACGGAGCGCTGGGATTGGCCGAGCACGTGGGCAATCAAGCCGTGGGCACGGCCGAGCAGACCGCGAAAAGAGCCTCCGAAAGTCTCAAAAAGGCACTTCCCTTTGGTCAGTAACCATCGTGGTAGCATCGAATCCCGCAGGCTGGGATTCAGCAGGAGGAGGCGCGATGAAACAGGAAACACTGCGAGTCTCATTATGTGGCGGGGAGAAATGTTGTCCAGAAGTGGTGGTGGACCGCAAGCGAGGACAGGTGCGCATCGGCGAAACCGGCAACCTGGTGACGCTGGATAAACGCGCCTGGAACACGCTGATTGAAAAAATCAAAGCGGCTGAGTTGAAGTCGCTGTAACGTCTTCTCAAAATACCGCCAGCAAATGCTTGGCGGTATTTTATTGCCTCATATAGTAGACATCTGTATAGTATATAAGGAAGAGTAAAAGATGGAACTACAGCGCATCTGGAACCCGCCCAATCCGTACCTAACCGAACATCGCGAGCTGCTTGGTGAGCCGCCGGTGGCCGAATCGGAAGTCTATGAAGATCAATCCAAAACCATTCTCTCCAAAAACGACAGTCCAGATTTGGGATTTCGCTGGAGCGTCAACCCGTATCGCGGCTGTTTCCATGCGTGTGCGTATTGCTATGCGCGGCCGACGCATGAGTATTTCGGACTCGGGGCAGGGACGGATTTTGAGCGCAAGATTTTTGTCAAACGCCGCGCGCCGGCGTTGCTCAAAGACGCGTTTAACCGGCCGTCGTGGATGGGGGAGCGCATCATGTTTTCCGGCGTGACGGATTGTTATCAGCCGCTGGAAGCGTCCTGGAAACTTACGCGCGGCTGTTTAGAGGTGTGCGCGGCGTATCGCAATCCCGTGGGCCTCATCACCAAGTCGCTGCTGATCCGTCGGGACGCCGCGCTGCTGGCGCAATTAGCGCGCGAGGCGGATGCCTTCGTGAGTGTGAGCATCGCGTTTCTCGACGAGAAAATCGTCCGATTGATTGAGCCAGGGACGCCGACGATTCGCCGGCGGTTTGAAACCATGCGGCTGCTTACGGAGGCGGGTGTGCCTGTGGGCATCGGGGTCGCGCCAGTGATTCCCGGATTAAACGATTCGGACATTCCCGGCTTGCTCAAAGAAGCCAAACGCTGCGGCGCGCAATTTGCATTTAAGACGCTGCTGCGTCTGTCCGGAAGCGTCAAAGACGTGTTCTTGCATCGTCTGCGGGAAGCGCTGCCGCTTCGCGCCTCCCGAGTCGAACATCGCATCCGCGAGACTCGAGATGGCCAGCTCTCTGACAGCCGCTTCGGGCATCGTCATCATGGGGAGGGGGAATATTGGGAGGCGATTGAGCAGACCTGGCAGATCTGGACGCAGCGGCTTGGATTCAACCAGGCAGATGCCTCCCCGCCTCGGTCTTCGACGTTTCGGCGTCCGCTTGGGCCAGGAGCCCAATTTATTTTTCCATTTTCGTCTGAAAAGGTCCTGCAATAGAGTCTAACCCATTACGAATAAATAAGTTGCGTTGTTTAATTATTTTTAAGGTTTCTTGTAAACTTTTCGGCCTCACTTATCGTCTAATTTCATGAAAGAAGTGACACGTCCCCCACCCGTCCGTCACCCATCTCACCAACTGTAGTGCAACCCGCAAGGAGGACGGATGAAACATCTCGGGACGTCGGCAGTCTGGACGACTGCTTTAGTTGCTGGACTGGGAGTGGTGGCGCAAGGAATAGTCTACGCGGAGGACGCGTCACAACAGACGTCAGGAGCTCCAGTCGTCGCGCAGATTCGCCCACTGGCTCATGCGAAGGCCACTCTCCTGCCGGCCCACCTCACGCTGGATGAATTGAGACTGCGCCAGATTCGTCATGCGCGCCAGGTAAATGATGAGGAGTGGCAGTGGCTGGCGCAGCATCCGCATGCTCTGCAGCGGTTACGTCACAATCACGCGTGGTTTCGGCAGCATCCCAATTGGCGCGCGCGTATGGAAGAACTCTGGAAACAGGAACCGCCGGAGCGTCGCGAAGCGTTGCGCCGTACGTTTGCGCGCCGGGACGAGCGCGTGAGGGATCATCGAGAGGATCGCCGGGAGGACCGCCGGGAGGATCGTATTGTGAGGGATCGTCGAGAAGATCACCGAGAGAATCGCGTGAGTGATCATCGAGAGGATCGTCTTGAACGGCGCGGCGAGCAAGGGGAACGCCGCGGCGCACGTGTGGAGCAGCGCGGTGAGCAGACAGAACACCGAGGTCAATTGGAACACCGCGGAGATTTGATGCAGCGTTTGGGACAGCCCACTCAGCGGCATGCTGAGTGGTCGGCGCCGCGCGCCGCTTCAGCAGCGCGTTCTATGGGTGGTGGTGGATGGAGCGCCAGGTCGATGCCTGCTGGTGGAGGGTTCCGGCGTCGGTAATATTTGCTTCCACAACAGATTCCTTCCGTGCGTGACTGCGCGCCCGTTGCCCCAGCGGGTGCGCGGTTTTTTGATCCCCACTCAAAACTACTGAATGTTCTATCAAATCGCTTAATCATACTGAAAATCCTGTCTCTTGACGTCGTCGGAAGACAGGGGATACACTACAAGTACACAATCCGCATTTCCGAGAAGAGCACACCGCGCGAAAGCGCGGGCCGCAAAGTCACGGGTTCTCGATCTCCATCAGAATCGCCGGACTGCCGAAGCAACAACGGCAGTCCGATTTTTTTGTGTGTGTCAGTGCTGCGGGAAACATGGGAGCTGGCGATGCCACAGAGACCGACGCGTTGGGTGAGCTGGTTGACCGTTGGAACGGTACTCGTATGCGGGACGGGTCGGGTATGGGCCGCCGCCAATCTGCTCGACAATCCCGGATTCGAAAACGGCGTGGGGGATGCATGGCAAGATCCCTACGGGTTGCCTGCGGAAACTTCCTCCACGATCGTGCATAGCGGAAGTTTCGCCGCAACACGCTCGATTATCTCCATCGCTGGCCAGCCGTATTATGCAGAACTTTCCCAAGACATTCCCTTCAATGGCGGCGATCCGCTGACGGCATCGGCATTTTTGAAAACCAATTTTTCCACAGGGGACGTGGCGGTGGCCGGCGTCCAAGTCACGTTCTTGGATGAGGACGACACCCCGATTGGCACGGTGGTGAAGGCGCCGGAGATCGGCGGCCAGACGGATTGGAAACAAGTGCTCGTGAGCGTGCAGGCGGCTCCCGCCAATACCGCGACGGTGCGGTACAGCATTTATGTATGGGCGGCCCTCGGTGTCTCAAGCGGCACGCTCTCTGTCGATGACGCGGATCTGGAAGCCGTGTACACGCCGCCGCAAGCCCAAAACAGCTTAACCAATCCCGGATTTGAAAACGGACTCCCCAACGGGTGGCAGCTCCAATATGGCACGCCGGCTGTGGCCAGCAGCGATGTTGTGCACAGCGGCACGGTGGCGGCAAAGGCCACCATCGCCTCGGTGTCTGCGCAAGATTATTGGAGTCAGTTGAGCCAGACCGTAACTGTGGCGGCGGGAGAGCCCGTCCATGCGGCGATTTGGATTCGGACGACGTGGTCGCCGGTGGCCTCGGCGCGGGCCGGTCTGCTGGTCAATTTTGTGGATGCGAGCGGGCAGGTCATCCAAAAGAAAACATTGCAAGCCGATGAGCTCGGCGGCGACAGTCCGTGGACGCTGGTGGAGGTGAACACGCCGGCGGCCCCCGCCAACACCGTGCAAGCCGTGGTCACGGCGTATCTCTACGCTCCCAAAGACGACACCGCGTCGCTCAACGGATTCGTGTACTTCGATGATGCGCTCTTCGAAAAGGTGGACCATCCGATTGCGGTGCCCGATCACTTGCGCAACGCGGATTTTGAAAACGGAACCGTGTTCTGGAAGACGATTGGCTATCCGGCCTCAGCCGTGACGAGCCCGGTGCATGGCGGTAGCTACGCCGCGTGCGCGACGGTTAGCACGGTGAGCCAGCAGGCGTTTTGGAGCCAAACGTACCAAACCATCAACGTGCCGGCAAAAACAAAAATCACCATCAAAACCTACGCCACGTCCACGTTTGTGAAAGACGCCAAAGGCAAAGGATCGCTGTTGGTCGAGTTCTTCGACCAGAAGGGCAAGCTCTTGAAAGATAAGAGTAAAACCATCGGTGGCACGAACGGCTGGAAACCGTTGAGCATCGTGAAGACCAAGAGTCCTTCGAAAACGGACACCATGCGTGTGAGCCTGACCCTCTATGCGCCCAAGGGGAACCAGAAATCCGTGGGTGGCGAGGTCTGTTTTGATGATGTCTCCGTGGAGCTGCCCTAAGCTTGTGTAACGCGTGCACGACTAGACACTGACATGCGCCCGCCTGGGATCGGCGGGCGCATGTGTTTTGAGGAACCTTGAGTGTGGGAGGGCAACTTTGTTATACTAAGACCGTGTCGTTCCGACGGAGACTCCTCTGATGTCAGGGCACTCGAAGTGGGCCGGGATCAAGCATAAAAAAGCGGTGGTAGATGCCGCCCGCGGGAAAGTCTTTACGAAGGTCGTCCGCGAAATCACCGTCGCCGCAAAACTGGGCGGCGGCCATCCCGAAGCCAACGCTCGGCTGCGACTGGCCATTAGCAAGGCCCGCGAAGCCAACATGCCCAAGGACAAAGTCGAGCAGGCCATCAAAAAAGGCACCGGAGAATTGCCCGGCGTGGTGTATGAAGAGATGGTGCTTGAAGGCTATGGGCCCGGCGGGGTCGCCATCCTCCTGCAAGCCTTGACCGACAACAAAAACCGCACCACCGCCGAATTGCGCAGTATCTTTACGAACCATGGCAGCAATATCGCGGGCGCAGGCAGCGTGTCGTGGTTGTTTCAGACCAAAGGGTTGGTGATCGTCAGCGCCAAACTCGTCGATGAAGACCGGCTCATGGGGATGGTACTGGATGCCGGCGCCGAAGACATCACGCGCGATGGCGAGACGTTTCACATCACCACCACTCCCCACGATCTAGAAGCTGTGAAGCACGTGCTCACCAATCAGAAGCTCACCTGGGAATCCGCAGATTTAACCATGATCCCCTCCTCCTTAGTTCGGGTTGAAGACGCGGTGGTCGCCAAACATCTCTTGAGGTTGCTGGATTTGTTGGAGGATCAGGAAGATGTCCAGCACGTCCATGCGAATTTCGATATTCCCGACGCCATCTTAGCGGAGCATGCAGCCTAGAACCGGCTTCGCCCGCCCGCGCCAACCGCGGTGCGCGCGTCAGCCGCGCACATTCAAGGAATGACGACGATGACGTATCAGCAGGAAGCGATACGACGAGGAG
>OBEQ011693025.1_pt1 | contig 16840 bp, 17 predicted proteins | sample 1670901 | NCBI WGS metagenome assembly OBEQ01 (sample SAMEA104232315, study PRJEB22302) | groundwater metagenome | biome: forest; feature: aquifer; material: groundwater | place: USA | collected 2011-08-07 | depth 5.4 m
AGGCGGGATCCGCATTCTTCCAAGCCTTTAAGAAATTCGAGGCTGCTGCGGAAGATGCGGAACGTCATCGCAACGGCCGCGATCGAGATCGTCGACGCGCAAGCGTCTAGCCCTGTCCCGAGCGAAAGGAATTGCTCTGCACTTTCTTTCGCTCACCACATTTTGTATCTTGTTTGTTTTCATCTTTCTATAAGGAGGAACAGATGGCGTCCTTAACTAGCCGTTCACGTCGTCTTGCCCGTTCCCGCACCAAACGTATGAAGCTTATGGTTCAATGCCAAATTCATGGCATTCCCGCCAAGATCGGCCACCATAGTCAGACCAATGACGGGCGCACGTGGCACGGACCAACCACGCTTAGCCGCATGCGGCGCAAGCTTCTTGCGCTCGAAGTTAATCCGGTTGTATAGGAGGATATCCTGCTAGGCAACTGTGCCCCGTCATGATTTAATTTGGCGGGGCACATCCTTATATGAGGAGGCGGTTGTGGCAAATGGTGCACAGAAGACTGAACACTCTGGGGCGAAAAAGGGCTGCGGAGCATATTGGGGACGGAAAAAATTCGCCAAAAAAGAAAGTAACAAGCTGCGCCGGCTTAACGACAAGAAAACAAAGGAGGAAATTAAAAATGCCGATTAACCTCAAGTGGAGTTTAGTAAAAGCAGCGTTCCAATGCGAGTACTGTCTGCTTCCCTACGATTACAGTGGCCGTGCATGCGGAGGTATTGAGCTCAATGCTGCGCCTGATCAGATCACCGAGTATCATCTCTTCTGTCGTGCAGCATGTGCACATGCATACATTGCAGCGCATCCAAGCAAGGTCATTTTCTCTATACCAAAAGAAAAAGCAATTTGGGACTATGGAAAAGGTTGTTTCGAGTGCAAAAACAAGAGCCATGATTTCTTCGCAGCAGTTAAAGCACCGTATGGGTCTTTACTTGATACCATTTCAGAACCCACCTTCTTTTGCTCTCTTACCTGTCTTCTCAACGCTCTTGCGCGCGATGTAGAGTCCATGGAAAAGCATGCAATAGAACCATGGTATTTGATATAATCGCAACAATACGCGCCGCAAGGAAAAATTTCCTCGCGGCGTTCTCGTTTCGCTCTGAAAACAAAAAGAGTTGACATTTTATATATAAAATGTTACTATCTGGCAAGAAATTCCAAACCAACCTTTGAGGAGATTTTATGAAAGCGCTTGCAGCGAGCTATTGCCAGGATGACCTGCGTGGACATCTCACGTGGGGTGCAATCAGTTTTGTGTTCCTTTGCACCATGTTCCACCTCTCTATCCAGCTCCACAACTGGCAACACGGGCTCACCGCCCTCGGAATGTGCCCATAGTAACCTTTACCACCACGAGAGAGAATTCTCTTTCGTGGTGGTAACCCTTTCAAAAAGGAGCCTGGATATGGACATTGAACAACTTCGACAAAACGCGATGGAGCAAGGAAAAACAGACGTCACCAAGTTCCTCGGATATGTGCTTATTAGTCTGATGTTGGGAACAATCGTCAGCATGTTTGGAATCAAGCCTCTCTACACCTTCACAAATATACAGGCCATGTTCCTCTACACCTTCACGGGGAGCATGCTCCTCACCATCGCTCACAGATCGCTTGCAAAACTGCGGCGAGAACAAGTAGAGCGGGAATTTGCCTGGACACAAATGACTGATACGGAAAAAGCTGAAGCTCTCATTGCAATTTATGTGACATATCTTGCTCGAAGCAACTCCAACACCAACCTCGACGATTTTAGTCGTCGGGTCAAACTTGGGTTACAACAAGCAGTACTCACATCACATGGAAAATACGACTAACGTAGTGCCTCGCCACTATCCCTCCTCTTCAAATAAGGAAACACATCGTGGTGCGTGTACCTTTTTCAGTCTACTGCAGCAACTGCAGATACAGCAATAGGCCGTCGACCAATACCCGAGAAGCGATCGTTCTTGTGTTGATCGGGAAATTCCGCACCTGTCGCAAGTGTAACGCTGAATTTCGAGAGATACGAGTACCAAACAGGCCTCTTGTCCAAGAATTACAACGTGTACTCTTAATCGCCACGAACATAACGATAATCGAGTACACAGGGCGACCACCCAAAGCTTACGGCGTCGTCTGACACCAACCCCACGAAGATTGCTTCGTGGGGTTTACTTTCTTAAGTTGAATGCTATAGTTGCCCCAGAAGTTTGCGTGCTTTGCGCACACACCATAAAACCAGAGCTGCAGGTAAAAGCCGAGCAGCATGGGAGTATCTATATATGTCAGGTGCAACCCCAATCGATCACATCGCGTCTCTTCCAAAACCAAAAGTTACCGTGCTTTTTGAAAATGATACGAGACTTTTTACAAACCCCTCCTGGAATGCATTTTATTCCACCTGTATTCGTTGGGTGAATGAAGCTACGCTCGAACATGGGGATGGCTTTAGTATCAAGTTTTCCATGGGTTATACTACGACCAGGGCGTGTGTGCGCTGGAAAAATAAGTCTCTATGGTTATTCTACAACGACCCAAGAATTGTTATTTCTTTACAGGAAGGTGCTGCAAGCATTGATACGGTCACTCTCAATGATGCTTGGCAAGATGTTCTTACGCTGCTGATACAAAATCACCGAACATGGAAAGTTATGAGGCTGCGCCGAGAGCTTGCCGAAGCAGAAGCCGCATTGGCAGCAGATAGCGCCGAACCTAAACCTATACAATTTTTTGACCCGCTTGATTATTAGCATCCAACCCCGCAATACACTGTATTGCGGGGTTGACATTAACAACGCAGTGGTGTATGGTATTCTCATCCTGAAGTCCGTGGCTATCCCACGGGCATTTGTTTTTATCTGGCTTTGCTCATAAGGTATACTTAATTACTGTAGGAACTCGTTAATAAAAATTAATATGTTTGACCTAAAAGTTATAAATTCCGTCCTCCAACAACTTGAAGACGAGCGCGGAATTCCAAAAGAAAAAATTATCGACGCTATAGAAACAGCGCTCGCTACTGCGTATAAAAAAGAGTACGGCAAACGCGGCCAGATTGTGCGTTCAAAATTTAATATCGACACTGGTGCGGCTGAATTCTTCCAGGTAAAGATCATTGTTGACGAAACGCAGGTAAAAGTGCGAGACATCGGCGATACAGAAGAAGGCGACGAAGAACCCCAGAAAGTTGAGAACGATAATCAAAAAGACGGGGAACGAGATGAGCGTGTATATTTCAACCCTGAACACCATATCTTCCTTGAAGATGCTCAAAGAATTAAAAAGGACGTTATTGTCGGAGAGGAGATCGTCTTCCCCCTTGAGCCGCACGACAACTATGGCCGTATCGCCGCACAAACTGCAAAACAAGTTATCATTCAAAAAATTCGCGAGGCAGAAAAAGTTTCTGTATTTGATGAATTCAGCAAGCGCGAACACGAGATCATCAATGGAACTGTCCAGCGCGTTGAGCGCGGCAATCTTTTCATTGATCTCGGAAGAACGACCGGAATTCTACCCTATGATGAACAGATCCCAGGGGAGCGCTATAAAACAGGGGAGCGAATACGGGCATATCTCTACTCCGTCGAGGAAACACCGCGCGGTATTTTCTTGCGGCTCTCCCGTTCACATCCGCAATTTCTCCACAAACTTTTTGAAATCGAAGCTCCTGAAATCGCAAGCGGAGTTGTAGAAGTCAAAAGCATTGCCCGCGAAGCCGGTTCCCGTTCGAAAATCGCCGTTGAATCACACGATGAACATATTGACCCTGTTGGATCTCTTGTCGGGCAACGCGGGGTGCGTGTTTCAACAGTTATGAGCGAACTCGGCGGAGAAAAAATTGATATCATTGAATGGGCGCCTTCACCGGCACAATTTATCGAAGATGCTCTTTCTCCTGCAAAAATATTAAGTGTTGAGATCGACGAGAGAGAAAAGCGTGCGATTGTGGAGGTTTCCGAAGACCAGCAGTCACTCGCTATTGGCAAGGGTGGTCAAAATGTCCGCCTTGCAGCAAAATTGACCGGTTGGAAAATCGATATCCGTTCCGTACATGGAAAGGGCGGCAGAGGTAAAGAACAAGCTCCTGATGAAGAAATGCCTGCAGCCGATGAACCAAAAAGCACCGGCGGCTTGGCTGCAGCTGTCGAAGAAGCTCTTGAAACTGCAAAAGAAGAAAAGCCTGCACAGGAAGAAGCATAACCACTACTCGCATTAATAGTTTTTAATAACACTAATCATGAACCTTTGGCATGACATCGCTCCAGGTACCCCAGATTCCATTACAACCATCGTAGAGATTGGAAAGGGATCCAAGAATAAGTACGAAATCGACAAGGCAACCGGAATGATCGCTCTCGATCGCGCACTGCATACCGCACAAGACTATCCATTTGATTATGGCTTTGTTCCACAGACACTTTGGGACGACAATGATGCTCTGGATGTGATCATTCTCACGACGTATCCTCTATTCCCTGGCATTCTCGTACGCGTACGACCAATAGCTATTGTGAATATGACTGATAGCGGCGATGCTGACGACAAGATTATCGCCGTACCAATCGATGACCCTCGGTGGGCTGACACAAAAGACCTGGGAGATATTAACAAACACACTATCAAGGAAATCGATCACTTTTTCTCAACCTACAAGAAAATTCAAAACAAAGTCGTGGACGTTACTGGATTCAAAGGAGCCGCAGAGGCGCGAGCGGCATTTGAACGCGGACAGAAACTCTATGTTGAGAAATTCAAAAGCTAAGTTTTAAAATAGATATCAACAGCCTATTATACAAATCAGCGTTCCTTCGGGGATGCTGATTTGTATAATGATGTCAGCAGTACCCCTTGTATCTATTATTTAATTACTAATTTTGCTTCCTGTATAACCAAGAAAATACCTTCTGGATGGGGCTTTTTTGGTTTCGTAGAGAAGCAGCTTCATTCTTTATGTACCTACACTTGATTGAACGAAAACAGAGTATGTACTCTGTTTTCGCCGCCATCTTGCTTTGCCTCTATGTGATTCTTGCCGCAACAACGCCTGCTCATGCACAAGGAACCGCTTCGACAACCGAACCAGGAAGTAACAATCCTCCTGCACAAACCACTCCAGTAAAACACGCAAACCTACGGACGGAACTCCAACAGAAAAAAGAGATGTTGCAGCAAAATCGCGGCGAGCGAAAAGAACTGCATGCCTCAACGACAGAAATGCCTCGTGAAAACGTGCAGCAGAAAATAGAGACACGAAAGGAAAACGTAGCTGAACATAAGCAAAACATGCAAGAACGCAAAGATGCCCGTGCTTCAACAACAGAACAGAGAAAAGAGGGTCGCAAGGAACGCCTCACGGACGCGGCTAAGACGCGAATACACGCTCATGCAGAAAAAATGTGGAAAAGATTCAATGCTGCAACCATGCGCCTTGAAGAACTCGCACGGAGAATCGATTCAAGAATTACTAAGCTTGAAGAAAAAGAAGGAAATTTGACCGAGGCACGAAGATTACTCAATCTTGCACACGAACAGATTGCTGAAGCAAAAACTGCGGTAGAGCAAGGTAAAGCTGCTGTGGAAGCTGCAATTGTCGCAGAAAACCCAGAACTAGCATTCCAACAGGCACAGAATGTGGTCCGTACCGCACAAGAAAAAATAAAAGCTGCCCATAACTCCCTCGTTCAAACCATCCGCGCAATTCACGCAAGCACGCCAAGTAAGCCTGAAGATGCTACTACTGCCACCACAACACCACAAGTTTAATCTATCATAAGCCCTAATGTAGAAAAATTATGGACAACGAAAATAATCAAACGACTCCGCCGTTGCAAAATCAAGCTTCTGCCTCTATGCCGCCTCCGACAACCACAGTATCCTCAACGGCAGCTCCCAAAAAAGAAAGGGAGATGGGGGCAATTGTTGGGATCATCATTATTGTCATTGTCCTCGTTCTTGGAGGCTTCTATGTATGGGGCGCACGGCTTGATAAGATGTCGAACACTGACGCTCAAGTAGGCCCCGGAGGAGAGACACCTGAAGAAATCTCGAGGAAAGGAGACCCCGCGACCGACAATCTGAATACACAAGGAACATCAGACGAACTGAACGCTATCGAGGATGATCTCGACACAACCTCGCTCAACGGACTCGATGCCGAGGTTAAGAACATCAGTGTAGAGCTGCAGTAAGATTTTATACTTGTTCACACTAAAACCATCCTGCAAGCTTGCAGGATGGTTTTAGTGTGAAGAGCTTCACTGTTTACTTGTTTTGACTTATGAACGTCTGAACCTCACGAACAAGCGTGTTTGCTCGCGCCCGTGCCTCCTCCGAATTCTTTGAGTACTTTATGAAATCTTCACCCCCTTGCTCATCGATAACAATCACCGCATTACGGAGATTCTTTGCTGTTGTCAAAAATCCGCTCGAAGCAGAGATAACTCTTTCAGCCCATTCTTTTTTGTTATCTTCAGCACGATCGCGTAGACCCGTTGCTTTCCCATATACGTCATCGAAAAGAGTTTTTGCTTGAGAAATATAGAGCAATGCGGAGACATCCTTCTTCTGTTTGATCTCGTCCAGAGCAAGCGTAAGATAACTATCAGCATCATGAAGAGAGGCTATATATACACTGATTTCGTTCAAAAATTTCTCAAGTTTTTCACGAGCTGCCTGTGCTGCTAAAGCTGTTACCTTCTCTTGCTCCTCATGCAATAATTCCTTTTTACGCTCAACTTCAGCTTCGGTCTCTGTAACTTTCTGATTTGACTTTTCAAGCATCACTTTCGTCGAATCAAGAACGTTTGTTGTCTTATTTTTTTGGTCTATCGTTACTTGAAGCTCGGTCTGCAAAGTTTTGCTGCGCTGCTTCTCCTTCACCGTCGTGCGTTCAAGTCCCGCAATTTCCGTAGCTGTTGAATTCTCAAGAGCAGCGATACGCTCTTCTGCAAATGCAAGGAGTGCTATTGCTTCCTTTTGTTTCAAAAAGCTCTGATTCCGTACCGCATCAGAATCCCTCAAAAGAGCTCGCACATCGAACCATTCTCCTTCATCGGCGGATACTTTTGCTTTTTCATAGTTTGCAGCTGCTACAAGGAGCGTTGTGGAAAGTGTGCGTTGTGCTTCAATTTCAGCATTCATGCCAACATCAGCTTCAAGATCTGTCAGATAGCCGAGTGCAGCAGCATAATCCCCGCTCTCCAGTGCAGCTTTAATATCTCTGCGGATCGTTTGCACTGAATACTCCGCAACCAAAGCACGCACACCAACAACAGAAACAATCAGCGTCAGAAGAAACCCACCCGCGATGCTCATGATAATATTTCTTGTCATGGTAGCTGTATTCTTATTATATGTCATAACAAACCTGTCAATACACCACCATGTGGACAACAATGCCCCTGCTTTTTACAAAGCAGGGGCATTAAGTTATGAACCAATGAACACTGGGCTACGCTTTTCCGCAAATGCAGCGAGACCTTCTTTAAAATCATTTGTACCGGAACATGCAACAATCTCCCTTGTTTCTTCCCACATCTGAAATTCGAGTGTTTCACTATACGAGCGATACAAAAGTTGTTTGGCGCGAGCGTAGGCTTCAGTCGGACCAGACGCCAAAACGCTCGCTCTGCGCATAATCTCTTCCCTGAAATGAGTTTCGCTCCCCGCAATCACATCAGTGATTAACCCCCACTGTTTTGCCTGTTCAGCAGAAAGCACGGGGTTCTCAAAAACAAGTTCAAATGCTCGGCGCAAGCCCACAAGTCGCGGGAGCATATAGCTTGAGCTTCCATCCGGCGTTGCTCCTATTTTCGTGTACGCCATAGTGAACTTGGCGTTCTCGTGTGCATAAACAAGATCTCCCGCAAGCGCAAGACTCATGCCGCCGCCCGCAGCCATGCCATTCACCGCCATAATAACTGGTTTTGGCATCTCCTGTAGAAGTAAGATTGCACTATGAATCGCGCCGGTGAGTTTTTCGAGGTGTGCGCCGATTATATCAATGTTGTCTCCAAACTCTTTTACATCTCCTCCTGCGCAAAAACTCTTTCCAGCCCCCGTAATAACAACAGCTCGGATTTCTCTTATGCCCGCACAGATCCTTATTGCATCATAAAGCTCATACACAAGCAGCCCATTAAATGTATTGAAGGCTTTTGGCCGATTGAGCGTAATAACACCAATGCTATCAATCTCTTCAAAAAGGATATTCTCGTACTTCACGCCTATCTCCTTTATCAATACGATAGGACGAAACTAGAAACCACCTTCCCACAAAAAAATGGCTGTGTCAAAAAATCTTTGCAACACCTCGGAATTTACCATATAATTGGCGCCATTATGGGAGAAGAGAATACAAAATATACTAATATACAAATTAAAAACCTTGAAAACTCCGAGGTAGAGATCACGGGAGAGATTTCTTACGAAACACTCGATATACAGCGCGGAAAAGCGCTTAAGAAGCTCAATGAAAGCTTCAAAATTGATGGTTTCCGTCCTGGGCATATTCCAGAAAGCGTATTGATCTCAAAAGTCGGGGAACTTGGTCTGCTCGAAGAAATGGCTGAATACGCCCTAAGTGAAGCTTTTATCGCTATCATTCGAGACCATAAAATCGACGCCATTGGGCAGCCTCATATAGCAATCACAAAGATGGCTCCTAAAAATCCCCTTGAATGCAAGATTACAGCGGCAACGATGCCAAAGATCGAACTTCCTGACTATAAACAAATCGCAAATGACATATTGAAAATTACGGAAGAAATTGCTGTGGACCAAAAAGAGGTTGACGATGCCATCCTACAAATCAGAAAAGCAATTCATCACCATAAAGGAAACAGTATCTTGGATCCCGATGGAAAACCGCTTCCGTCTGCTGAAATACCAGATGAAGAGCTTCCACTCCTTGATGATGCTATGGTCGCTTCAATTGGAGACTTTAAGGATACGGCAGACTTCACGGCAAAACTGAAAGAAAATATCAAGTCTGAAAAAAGCGCACGAACAAAAGAGAGGAAGCGCGCTGAAATCCTTGAAAAAATCGTGAGTGGGTCTCATTTTCCTCTCCCCCGCCCTTTTGTTGAAAATGAAATCTCTAAAATGTATGCACAGTTTCTAGGAGACCTCGAACACGCAGGTATAGGCGCCGAAGGATATTTGAAACAGATTAATAAAACACCTGAAGATCTTCGAAAAGAATGGCTTCCTGATGCAGAAAAACGTGCACGTGGAGAACTCGTACTTCGAGAGATCGCGGGGCTTGAAAATATTTCTGTTCCTGAAAATGAACTTGCAGAATCAACAGCACTCCTTATGAAGCGTCATCCTGATGCCACAGAAGAAAACGTTCGCGACTATTTGCGGCACATTCTTACCAATAGCAAAGTATTTGAGTTTTTAGAAAAAACTTCATAAAAAGAGCGTTTACAAGCATGCATTCGCCTTGTATATTTTATAGATACTTACTATTGTAACTTCTCCCCTATGTCTATACTCATCCCCACGGTCATCGAAAAGTCCCAGTTTGGCGAACGCGCATACGACATCTACTCGCGCCTCCTTAAGGAGCGCATTATCTTTCTCGGCGGACCGATCGAAGATTATGTTGCAAACATTGTTATCGCCCAGCTTCTCTTTCTTGAAAATGAAGATGCTAAAAAGAATATCTTTTTGTACATAAATTCCCCCGGCGGCTCTGTAACAGCAACACTCGCCATGCTCGACACCATGAACTACGTCAAGCCTGACGTTTCAACCGTTTGTGTCGGTATTGCAGCGTCAGGAGCTGCTGTTCTCCTCGCAGGAGGCCAAAAAGGCAAACGGTTTGCACTCCCAAACTCGGAAGTTATGATCCACCAGCCGCTCGGCGGAGCACAAGGGCAAGCAACCGATATTGAAATAACCGCACGGCACATTCTTGCCACGCGCGACCGGCTTAATAAAATCCTCGCGGATAGCACTGGTCAACCAATCGAGAAAATTCAGAACGATGTAGAACGAGATTTTTTCATGACCGCTGAAGAAGCCAAAAAATACGGCCTTATCGATGAAATTTATAATCAAAAGAAGTAAAAACGCCACAAATCCTATATACAACACGCCATAGCTTAGGCTATGGCGTGTTGTATATATCACGAGCTTGGTGAATATTGATGAGATACGAGGCGTCGAGGTATGCAATTACGAGGCGTATTCCCTATACGATGAGTGATTGCATGCCGATGACAACAAAGTAGCTCGCAATATTCACCAAGCTCATCCCTCCAATTTTACAAAGCCTAAAAAATGCTATATTATAGAGATATTACTGGATATTTAAAGAAAGATTTCGCTTTTCTGGTAAAGATATATGCGACTCTGCGGTATATTTGAACAAAAATACCTGTGTTCGCTGGACAATTTTTCAAAAAATACATGCCCACAAGTAAGAACTATACCTTTCTGTTTCGAATATATGCGCTTTTGTACTCTCTTAACTAATTGATCGTTTAGAAAATAATACGACCTTGGGTATATTGCGCTACGAATAAAGCGAATCGTTATAACGTTATGTCATTAAAAATGGTGTTGCTGATCGCAGGCTTCACCGGCCTCGTTGGTATCGCATTCGGATACTTTCTTCGATGGATCATCACGCTCGGAAAACGAGGGTCGCTTGAACTTGAGATAAAGCAAAAAGTACTTGAAGCAAAGGAAAACGCACAAAAAATAGTAACCGAAGCTGAACGGCTTGGCAAAGAAAAGGTTAAAGAACTGACGAAAGAATTCCATTCTAAAGAAGAGGAGTTCAAACAGCGGGATAACCGCATCGTAAAAAAAGAAGAACTCCTCGATAGGCGCCAGAGCGATATCGACCGAGAGATCGAAGGCATCAAGAAAAAGATCGCCGATATCAAAGAAGTTAAAACTCGAGCCGAAAAACTCGAACAGGAAAAGCAGGTAGCAATAGAAAAAGTTGCACAAATGTCAAAGGAGGCCGCACTTGAAGAGCTTTTCAAGATAACCGAAAAGCAATCCGAACAAACATTACTTGTACGGATGCAGAAACTTGAGACGCTTGGCCAGGAGAAACTTGACCGCCGTGCCAAAGAAATTTTGGTGACGTCCATCCACCGCCTCGGCAATTCTGTAGCCGCAGATGTACTTACGACAGCAGTTTCCCTTCCTTCTGACGACATTAAAGGAAAAATCATCGGGAAAGAAGGCCGAAACATTAAAGCATTTGAACGCGCTACAGGGGTTGAAGTCATTGTTGATGACACCCCCGGTGTTATTACTCTTTCCTCATTTGATCCAGTACGCCGGCAAGTCGCACGCCTTGCTCTCGAAAATCTGATCATGGATGGCAGGATTCAGCCTGCAAAAATCGAGGAGATGGTTGAAAAGGCACAACAGGAAACAAACAAAGTCATAAAGGAAAAAGGCGAGCAAGCGGCGTACGAATGCGGCGTATTTAATCTCGACCCGCGCATACTTGCCATCCTCGGTCGTCTTCACTTTCGCACAAGCTACGGACAGAATGTGCTTCAACACTCAATAGAAATGGCGCACATTTCGGGCATGATCGCAGAAGAACTGCACGCAAACGTACCAATTGCAAAAGCGGGTGCTCTTCTCCACGACATTGGAAAAGCTGTCGATCATGAGGTACAAGGTACACATGTTGAGATAGGCCGGAGAATACTCCAGAAGTTCGGCGCAGATGAGCAAATCGTTCTCGCAATGCAATCACATCATGAAGAATATCCATATGCAACAGTTGAGTCGATTATTGTCCAAGTTGCAGACGCAATATCGGGAGGGAGGCCAGGAGCACGGCGCGATAGTGTTGAAAATTATCTCAAGCGCCTCGGCGATCTTGAAGCAATAGCGAATTCCTTTGCCGGTATCGAGAAATCGTATGCTCTTCAGGCCGGACGAGAAATACGAATATTCGTAACACCATCTGAAGTGAGCGACCTTGAGGCAAGAAAGATAGCCCAGGAAATCGCAAAGCGGATCGAGAATGAGCTGAAATATCCAGGTGAAATCAAGGTGAGCGTGATCCGCGAATCCCGCGTCATCGAATTTGCCCGATAATAGAACGTACACATTTGGCGCATTTCTTTGTCAAAGACTCCGCGCCGCGTTCGCCGTATATCGGTTACTACCGATATATTGTCTTCTCCGCCAGCTGGCGGACGGGCGAAATGAAAATAGTAACTTTTGTTCGATTTAGCAAAATCGCCTACTGGGTCGCATCCTCACGGCCAATATAGGGAATACGTCTCACTTGGTGCTCGCCTTTTCCTCGAACTACATCTCAAAGATGCTGTGTCAAAGATGCAGCCAACTGCGTACATCCTAGATACATCAAAGAAAATCCCCACACACTGTTGCGGGGATTTTCTTTGATGTAAGATTCGTAAGATTGACCATCAAACCATAGATTTCATAGTATTTATTTTCTTGGAAGAGCCTGGAGCATGCTCAAGCGGTTGCCTTCCGTGTCTACAAATGAGACATACGTCCCCACTCCAGGTATATCCATTGGTTTACCGAGTACTTTTCCTCCTCCGGCAACAACTTTTTTCATATGCGCCTTAATGTTATCAACTGAGATAACAACAGAAGGAAGCGGATTTTCTTTTGATTTCTGGAAAAAGCCGCCATTGATCTGACCGCGCTCCTTGGGGGTGCCCGTTCCATCACATTCTGTTGTCATAACAACTACGTAATTCCCCATCTCCTCTCCCAACTGCTTTGCTTGCCAGCCAAATATACGCGTATAGAAAACAGCCATACGCTTGCGGTCTTTTGCAGGTATTTCGAAATGTACTACAGGGTTCATTTTCATATAATTTTAAACTATGCCGGGCGATTGATTCTGCTGAATCATGTCGCATTCTCCTTTTAAATGCGACCTAAAGCGCTTGGCTTGTTATTGCAAATAATCCCCATTCTCACAAATTTTACTTAATTGCACAAATGCCCGGTTGTTAAAATCGTGCAATGCTTGACCCCAAAAAACATACATAATTGATGCCCCATGCTGTCCACAGGGAAAATGTGGCTCTATTGCGTGCAAAACTAGCGGAGATATAATGAATGCAACGTTGATTTTTCTCTAAAAAGCAACGGACGACGGTCGAGGTACTATGCCGCAAACACCAAAGAGGTTCCCTCTGATTCTCTAAAAAACGAGGTGTACCCTGGTAAAATTGCAAGAGTGTGGTATTATCAATTCATTATCAAAAAATGTGAGGACTGGGAATACAAACAATACCTATTCCTGGCACACAACATTTATAAATAACAAGATACGAATCTTTCACACATATGAATAAACAGGCATTAGTTGAAGCAATCAGCGAGAAGATCGGGGTCACCAAAGTTCAAGGAGAACAGGCCGTTGATTGCATGATTGAATCGATTGTAGCAACCATCAAGAGCGGCGGTGAAGTCTCAATCGCAGGACTCGGAATTTTTGCAGCAAAGCAACGCGCTGCTCGAACCGCACGTAATCCGCGAACAGGAGAATCTATTCAAGTTCCTGCAATGCGCGTTCCGAAATTCCGTCCAGCAAAAGCTCTCAAGGACGCAGTAAAATAGATCTTGCTTTCCATCAAAAAGACTTCTCCCTACGGAGAGGTCTTTTTGATATGTAATTTTCTGCGGTACTATGTTTCAGAGAAGAGATTCTTTCACTTAAACCATGGAGATATGCACAGGTGCGTAAACATACCAAACGCGTTCTATCATTCAGTATGTTCTTTTTTGCATTATGTATCATTTCGTTCGGCGAATCAGCAGAAAAACAAGTTACTACCGTCATACTCGATTCCGGCCACGGTGGATCAGACCAAGGAGGCTACGATGGACGAGGGTTTAAACTTGAAGACGGACGTAGGGTTCCTGAAGATGCTTACGCATTTGATATTGCGTTACGCATCGCCCGTTTCACCAAATCAAAACGTTGGAACAGCAGGTTCACTGTTATTTCAGAACGCACTATTCAAGAAGAGAGCCCAGGTTCGATTCTACCGGCCTTGTTTGACCTCACCTACAACAATATGCCAAGGGAGAAAATACGAGTGTTCGGCGGAAAAGAAGGTGTGAGAAAACGTATCGATGTTATTCGCCAAATGCCAGGTATCGATCAGACTAACGCAATTTTCATTGCCCTTCACTTCGATTATGCGCCTCCCCATGTTTCAGGCACACGCATTTTTACAACCGGAAGCGGCTCAAAACATCCATTCGTAAAAATACTTGCAAAACATTTTTCTGCAGCTGGATTATCGCTTCACATCCGTAGCAATAAGGCAGAAGCGATTACGATTAACGAAAAGCTCATTGTTCTAAAAGATGGGATACTACAGCCCCGAGTACTTATTGAGTTTGGGAATTTTAATAACCAAAGGGATCGGGCACTCATGATGAGCCCGCACGGCCGTGAATTGTATGCATATACTGTTGTGGCGGCAATCGAAGAATACATTTCTTCGCAGCCCTAGCAAGGTACTGCCCGCTTTCCCATAAAGAAAGCGGGCTTTCTTTATATATTCTCGAGGTATTCATTTGCAGCATGCAGCGCTTCTCTCATTTCAGGTATCGTAATGCGATGCATTGCATCATCGTAATGTAACCACTCAAACTGGCTGTGCTCTGAAGAAAGTTCCACATTCACTGTAGGAGCCTGCGCAAGATATAATATGACCTCTTTAGGAATTGGTTTTCCCTTTTTGTATATCGTATAAAGCACTTTGTATGAAAAATCAGGCATGACCTCTACATCGGAAATTCCTGTCTCTTCGGCCACTTCCCTTTTAGCCGCCTCTTCTCCTGTCTCGCCATGTTCAACCTTACCTTTCGGAAAGTCCCAAAAAGCATCCACGAATTTGTTCGGCCCAATTTGCGCCTGTTCCCTCGAAGACTGTATGGTCAAAAACTCCAGTCCCTCATTTGAAGGCCTGAACAAAATAACGCCTGCACATTTTTCTATGTCTAATTCTTTCGGCATACTTGGTGCGGGATGGGAGAATCGAACTCCCAACCTCAGTTTGGAAAACTGACGTTTTACCATTAAACTAATCCCGCGTTTTTACAAAGCAATGGTAGCAAAAATATGACCCATTTGCCAGTGCTGTAGTCACACATAATTCGCCAGCAATTGGCACTCTTAGTCAATGGGTCAGAATCCTCTATCTAGCATATAATCGAGAGACAAAGCGTTCTAATCCAACTCGATGATCATTTTTTTCATGCCACCATGTACCACACAACAAAAAACCATGGATCTGCTTTTCTCTACATCATTCTGTGCCTTTCTCTACTTCTTTTGGTAATTCTTGAGTTTGTATCTCCAAGCAAAGAGCTTGCCCAGCATGAAAAGATGCCGAAAGCTACGCATATTGCAACAAAAACACAAGAAACAAATAGGGGCAAGAAAGCTGATGACGCAGCAAAAATAAACCAGAGCGGATCAACGGCAGATACTCCTATTCCTGCCAAAAAGACCCCTACTCCAACTTCTCCTCTTGCAAAGACAATACCCCCAACAACCAAACCTCTCCCTGTAGCCAAAATCACACAGACCCTGGCACAACCTATCCCAAGTACCCCTCTTACTTCCATAGAATCGATTAATGCAAGCACTCGAAAAGCAGTGGTTAACATCATCTGTACTGCAAAAAGTGGCGGGGTTTTCAAGCCTGTGAGCGGTAGCGGCGTTATTATAGATCCGCGCGGTGTCATTCTCACAAACGCACATCTCGCAAATGTGCTGCTTCTTAAAGATTATCCTTCGCCCGGTTTTATTGATTGTGTGGTTCGAACCGGCTCACCAGCCCGGAATACCTATCGTGCTGAACTGCTGTATATATCATCTACATGGGTCAGAAAAAATAAAAATAGCATTATTGAAGAAGATCCTACAGGAACAGGACAGAATGATTTCGCCCTCCTGCGTATCACTGAAATGGTGAGCCCAAGTGAGCCCCTCCCTGCTACCTTCCCCTATATCGAGTACGAACTTGAAGAAAATAGCGTACAGGAAAACCAGCCGATCGTCATTGTTGCCTATCCCGCAAGTTTTCTTGGGGGTATCACCATTCAAAAGGACCTGCACATTACTTCTACCGTTTCGACAATTACAAAGCTCTACACATTTGACCAAGCTGGCCTGCTCGATCTCATTTCCGTCGGTACCAGTATCCTCGCACAAAAGGGCTCTTCCGGAGGAGCTGTTGTTCGACAACAAAGCGCGAAACTTACGGCACTTATCGTAACCAGTTCGGCAGGAGAAACAACGAGAGAACGAGAGCTTAACGCAATAACCATAGCTCATATCAACCGATCACTCAAGGCAGAAATGGGATTTGACCTTGAAGAATTTCTCTCAACGGACCTCGCGGCAGTAGCCCATGATTTTCAGACAATTGTAGCAAAAGGGCTGACAGACATACTCATAGATGTTGTTGAGAAATAGTTTTTGTGTCCTCATTTTGCGACATTCCACAAAATCTCAAATAATGCATGCTGACTTGCTATTGCGGCCTCGTTTTTCACTCGCACAATCAACGCCTCTGGCTCATAGAAGTTAAAACTCACACTGTCGAGACGAATGCTTACGGTCACCAAATTACCAATGCCAGGTATAACTCGCGATTCAGTTTTAATACCGCTTTCCTCTCGGTTGTGACGGACATCGTCTTCGGTACCTATATACTATGAATTACGAAACTCCCGCACACATTCCCTGCGGGAGTTTTTTCATGTACACTAAAACCGCTTCAAGATTGAAGCTTTTGTCTTTCACACAGTGTCACACAATAGAAACACGAATACTGAAAACAAAAATACTC
>OBEQ012895839.1_pt1 | contig 16840 bp, 25 predicted proteins | sample 1670901 | NCBI WGS metagenome assembly OBEQ01 (sample SAMEA104232315, study PRJEB22302) | groundwater metagenome | biome: forest; feature: aquifer; material: groundwater | place: USA | collected 2011-08-07 | depth 5.4 m
CCGTTGGCGGGATGAAAACCCCGACGCCGACAATACGACGGCGTCGTTGTCGTTGTTGCGTTCCTTCCCTTCGCCGCGATTATAGGTACCGGATCCCGGGGCCGCCGAGATAGCAGAATCGGCGGGTTTTCTACACCCTAGACAGCATCCTACCGAAGTCACTTTAAAATGCGTAGCTGGCGCAAGAGAGTGTTCCAAGGCGTTCATCCTGGGTATGGACGCGCTCGTCCGTTTCCGTTCCGGCGGCAAGCAGCAGGTCATCGTTTCGCACGTCAACATCGAGGGGGGCGCTCAGGCCGCCTTCACAGTCGTTGGCGATGTGAAGGGGGGTGGGACCGATGCCAAGCGGTAGAGCCCATGCGCTTAGACCTGGCTATCTTCTGAACGGCGTCAAGCGAGGCGATCCTCGCAACGCGCCACGTTGCGGAGCCCGGACCCGCACGGCAACGCCATGCCAAGGCCCGGCGATGAAAAACGGGCGCTGTCGGATGCACGGCGGCATGAGCACCGGCCCAAAGACCGCCGAGGGCATTGAGGCCATCCGACAGGCCCATTTTAAGCACGGGCGCAGGACCAAGGCGGCTATAGAGGCCAACAGGCTGCTGGCGCAGGAGTTGGCGGCAGTTCGCAAGCAGATGGCGGAGTCCCGCAAGGCGTTCGGGGAGACATGGAGCAGCCCGTAGCCCGCTACCTCGACGTTCACGGCGCTGCGGCATACCTCCACATAAGCCGCTGGACCCTCTACAAGCTCGTTGAGAGGCGCAGGATACCGTTCATACCCATCCGGCCAGCCGAGAAAGGCGAGGCGAATAGGGCGATCGTTCGATTCGATACGCAAGCCCTGGACCGTTGGATGGCGAAGCAGGCAGTCAATCCGCCCGTGTCAATCCATTGACAACTATTGTATCGTCTGATACACTATCCAAACCGATGGGGACTGGTAAGATGTTTGAGCAATTCCTAACGAAGCGAAAAATCAGCCAGTCGGAGGCGGCCCGACGCCTGGGCGTTCCACGTATGACGATTTGGCGATGGCTGTACGGCGACGTGGAGCCGAACCATTTTGCGAAAGATGCAATTCGGGCAAAGCTGGGCTTTCGTTGGCCCGGTTAGGGGGCGCGCTATGGGAGTCTACAGGAAGACAGGCTCGCCGTGCTGGTGGTACAGCTTCACGCACAAGGGACGCAGGGTCTTCGCATCGACTGGCGCGACCGATCACAAGGTTGCCAAGCTCGTCTATCTGCGCGAGCGCAATATGGCAATCGAGCGTCGGGCAACAGGTGAGCTTGTGCCCCTCAAGCTGCGCGACCTCTTCGCCAAGTTCATTGACGACTACAGCAAGCCCAACAAGCGGTCCTACAGGGAGGACATCTATATCGTAAAAACCCTGACTGCTTTCTTTGGCGACCGGATGGCCTCAGATGTTACGATCCACAGCGTTGAGCAATATAAGGCGCACCGTAAACAGGCAGTGACCGCCGGTCGTCAGATCAGCGGCGCGAGGATCAACCGGGAACTGTCGTTGCTCAAAACGGTTTTCAATAAAGGCGTAGAGTGGGGGCTGGTTGAGTCCAACCCAGTCCAACGAGTGAAGTTCTTCTGTGAGAAGGGCCGCGCCCGGACGCGCTATTTGACGGCGGAAGAAAAGCACCGGCTACTCGTAGTGTGCCCGCCCGCCCTGCGCCGCATCGTCATCATGGCGCTTAAGACGGGCATGAGGCAGGGAGAAATCTTTGGGCTCAAGTGGGCAGACGTGGATTTCAGCGCCGGGCAGTTGGGGCTCAAGCGGACGAAAAGCGGTATGATACGATTCGTTCCAATGCACAGCGACGTGCGTGATATTTTGGTGAGCCTGCCTCGAATTGGCGAGCATGTCTTCGAGGGCGATCGCGGCGGCCCTACCTGGCACGGTGCTAGGCGTTCGGAGTGGGATAAGGCGGTAGATGCTGCGGGACTGCGCGATTTCAGATTTCACGATTTGCGGCACACATTCGCCAGCGAACTGGTGATGCGAGGTGCCGACCTCAAGACCGTTAGCGAGCTGTTGGGTCACAGTACAACCAGGATCACGGAGAGGTACGCTCACTTGAGCCCAGCCCATAAGGCCGTGGCGATCACGCTCTTGGCGTCTGAGGCACCGGCTCCGTTGACCGCGCCTAAGGTCCTGCGGGACATCGAAATAAGGGCCTCGGCGTGACACTATGGTGACAATGGCAAAAAGAAGGCCCTCGGGCGATTGTCAAAAAGACGTTGTAGCATAACGATTTTGGAGAGGTGGCCGAGCGGTTTAAGGCACCAGTCTTGAAAACTGGCGACGTGTAACAGCGTCCGTGGGTTCGAATCCCACCCTCTCCGAATTTCGCCTATGCGCTAACAGCAAGCTCGGCCTCGATGAAATCGACGAAGATGACGCAGGTTGAGTTGGCTCGGGCGCTTAAGACAAAACGGCAAACGATCTCAAGCATCGAGGTCGACGCGCAGAATGTGACGATCAAAATGCTGGGTCGCATCGCGCGCGCGTTGAAGTGTGTTTTAGAAATCAGAATCGTGGCGGTCAGGGGGGACTCAAGCCGTAAATCATTTCGGCAGGGGAGGTAGGTCATGGGGAAACATTATGCCGTCGGAGCCGCCCGCAAAGGGCTCGAGTCTCTGATGCAAGATGCGCGCGGCTACAAGGTGCTGCTCGATTGCCACGCGGCGGAATACTTTGAAGTCGACCTGAAAACGCTTCACGCGGCCGTGAAACGGGAGCGAAGCCGGTTTCCAGCGGACTTCATGATCGTATTGAACGGCGACGAGGCCGTGAACCTTGATCGGCGATTGTTGGCTGGTTCGTGCAGGAGCCGAAAGCTGCCCGTTCTGGGATTCACTGAGGTCGGAGTCGACGCGCTGGCGTCGGTCTTGAAGTCCAAGCGTGCGATCGCGCACAGCGTCGCCAATATCCGGGAAGGCGTGGCTCAGTTCAGGCGGATTCGATTGATGAGACCCGGGGTCTAGTATGGCGCGATGTCGAAAGAAGGGCCTCAGTAAAGAAATGCGCAGGCTCGCCCGTGCGATCGTAAAGATTAAAGCTGAAGCGAAGAAGTTGGGCCTGTTCGCGGAGGATCGCGATACTATTGCTTGTCCGCGATGCGGACTGGAGGAGGATGTTGCCTGCGGCGGCAAGCTCCTGGTGACGGCGCCGGCGAATCGCGAAATCGATACGGGCCTGCGTTTTACTTTGGTGAAGAAGGACGGAGATATGTGGCGCTGCCCAGGCTGTGAGTTGGTGATGAAATGCGAATGGTTGTAGGCGCCGGTCAGCCCGGATGGCGAACGCGTCAGCCGGTTTCGATACGCCTTGCGTCCGGCGGCGGCGAACGGTACAGTGTGATTATGGCGCGCGGCATGAAATTACTCGGTGGCAGGCTCACCGTGAGCGCCGAGCCGTTTTTCTGGCTGATGGCGGGGCTGCTCGGGCTGTCGCTCGGCCGCGGCTCGCCGCGGGAGATAGTCCTCTGGGGCGCGGTCGTTGCGTTCTCGGTGTTCTTTCATGAGCTCGGCCACGCGGCCGTGTGCCTGGCGTGCGGCACGGGTGCTGACATCGCGCTCCACGGCTTCGGCGGAGAGACCCGGCCGCGCGACTCGTCGCGCTTCGGAACCTGGAGGACGGCCGCGCTGAACCTGGCCGGGTGCGCGGCGGGCTTCGCGCTCGCGGCCGTAGCACTCGCCGTCCTGTACGCCGGCGCTGCCTCTAAGCCGATGATCCCGCCGGCGGTGTTTTCGGTCGCGCGGGCGCTCGTCGCGGTCAATGTCTGGTTCTCGCTGTTTAATTTGTTGCCGGTCTTGCCGATGGACGGGGGCAAGTTCGTCGCGGGCCTGCTGAGCGCGCGCTGGGGCGTCAACGGCCGGCGCGCCGCGCACATCCTCGGCCTGGCGCTCGGAGCGGGGGTCGCGTTTTGGTTTTACCGAGGAGGAGCGCTGTACGGGGCGTTTCTGTGCGGGGCCATGGCGGCGGGAGAGGGGCGGGCGCTGAAGCGCTCGTTGTCCATGACGGCGGCCGATTCCGATGAAAGCCTGACCGGGGAGCTGCCGCGCGCCGCGGAGCTGTGGGAGAAGGGACGCCGGGAGGAAGCGATCGCGGCGCTCGCCGCCCTGCGGGAGAAGACCGGCGCGGGCCTGACCTATGAGGCGGCGACGCTCCAGCTCGCCGTTTACTTATATCTCATGGAGCGCGTCGAGGAGTCCTACGCGTTGTTTAAGCTCTCGCCCGAGTCCGACATGTCCTCGGGAGCCAAGCGCGCGTACGCGGACGCGGCGTATCGAAGAGGAGACTTCGCGACGGCCCTGCGCCTGGGGCGCACGAACTTTCATGACGGGCCGGGGCCGCAGAACGCGGCGGCGGTAGCACTCGCGGCCGCGGGGCTCGGCGACGCGCGGGAGACGGTGTCGTGGCTCAAGACCGCCGTGCGCCTGGGTCTTGATCGCTCGGAGCTGCGCGCCAAGGAGTTCGACGCGGTGCGCCAATCCGAGGAGTTCCGGGACTTCGTCGCCGGCCTGCGCTAAGGAGTCTGCCTCTGGGGGCCGAGAGCCAGCATGCGCATGATTGCGCGATCGAGGTCCGGCAAAGTGTACGGCGTTTTGAGGAGCGCGTCGGCTCCCACGCGTTGGGCGATCTGTTCGATCTGATAGTGGCCGCTCGTCAAGATGATTCGGGCGTCCTTCGTCGCGGGGTGAGCTTTCAGATAGCTGACGGCTCGGTCGCCGCATAGGCGCGGCATGAGCACGTTGAGGAGGATGATGTGCGGTCTGAAGAAGAGCGCGGAGTCGATGGCTTGGAGGCCGTCGTAGGCGCGGGCGATCTCGTAGCCTCGGCCGGACAGATACTCGCCGACGAAGCCCGTGATCTCGTGCACGTCGTCGACCACCAGCACGCGCGCGATGGGCGTGGGCGGGAGCGTGAATTGTCGGCGAGGATCGGCGTCTTTCAGCGGCGTGAAGGAGGGGACTAGGAGTGTAAGCGCGCGCTAACAGGGGGAGTCCGATTTTGCCACCTATTTTTATCCGTTCTACGATGGAGAAAACGGCGCTCAGCCGGAATACGCGATCAACTCGTGCGTGAAGGGATCGGCCTCGTCGTTTTCGACGACCTTCACGAGTCCCACGCCCGGCGCGTAGTGCCGTTCGCCGGAGCCGCCGTCGCCCTCGGCGATGAGGTAGGCCACGCGCAGGCAACCCGAAAACTTCCCGGCGGGGACGGTGACCGAGGCGTCGAGCGCTTCGATCCAGAAGCGCCGGGGGCTGATGATCCACTCGACGCCATTCTTGAGCGGAAGCTTGAATTCGATGCCCGCGTCCGAGCGGACTTCTTTGGCGTCTTTGACGGCCTCGAACTCGGCGACAAGCGGCGTTTTGCCGTTGAAGGTCGTGGTGCGCCGGCACTTGGCGACGGTCCTGCCTCCGGCGGTCGCGACCGACAGGATTTCGATTTTAAAGGCGCCCTTGCCCTGCGCGTTCTCGGTCGCGTACTCGCGCACGGCGCCCTTGGTGAGAGGGAAGAAATCGGGGATTCGCTCGAGGCTCACCGGGAGATCGTACGAATTAACTTGGCCCTGGCGAAAACGCGGTGCGCCCGGTATACTTCCGGTCCCGGCGCGATAGGGCGCCGTATCCCCAGCCGTCCGGAGGCCGCATGGCTGACCCGAGACTGGATGTGATCGAAGTGCCGCGGAAGGGTTCTTACGCGTGGCCGGGCCGCGAGAAGCTCGACGAGCGCACGCGGGTGCTGCTCGAGTCGCGCACGCTCGAGGAACTGGCCTACGCCACCGGAGAGATCGAGGTGGAGAACCTGGAGTCGGTGCTGGGGTTTTGGGAATACCTGCAGGCGGATTGGAAGTGGCTGCACGACCCGGAATTCCGCGAGGAGAATCCCGAGTATTTCTCCTGGCATAACGCGAGCCTGCGCGAAGGCGGGCACTATTTACGCTCGACGCACTGGGTTGGAAGCATTCCCGCGACCGACTCGATCTCGGACTACATCGACCTGCTGCGCAACTAGCGCGGCGTCAAGGCTTGGCGCGCATGCGCTTGAGCTGCTGGCCGATGTTGCCGCCCAGCCGGCCGCGCCAATCCGACAGGGGCTTGCCCTTGTCCTGCGCGCGCTCGGGCACGACGCGGTAGAGGAAATGGTGGGTGATCTCGCCCAGGGCGACGAGGGCGGGCAGGCCCATGAGGGCGAGCAAGGCGGGGTTGGTGCCGATGAGCTGAATCCACAGCGCGATCGCGGTCAGCGCCGCGAGCGGGTACAGCGCGGCGACCGCGAGCCAGGCGCGTCGAAACGCCGTCTTGCCCGCCGGGCTCAGGCGCGGGTAGGCGTAGTAGCGGCCGGCCCAGAATCCGGAGACGAACGCGAAGTGCAGGGGGATGATGAGAAGCGGCAGCGCGAACAGGCCGAACTGAACCGGGGTCACCGAGCCGATCATGCTTTGGGTCCAGGCGAACAGCCCGGCGGACAGCGCGGCCATGCCGCCGCCCAGCACCGCGGAGTTTTGGAAGGCGCGCTTGACCCCCTCGGGCATGCGGCGCGCGGGGCGCGGCGTCGCGGGCGCCAGCGCGGGGGCGCGCGCAATTGAGAGGCTCGCGTCGGCCGCGATCGCCGGGGATCCGTTTTTGACGCCGCCGTCGAAAAGCCCTTTGAGCTCCGAGGCGGCCTCGGGCGAGGCGGGCGCGAGCTTGGTGAGGGCCGCGCCGGTCGCGCGCAGCGCGTCGACGGGTTTGGCGGGGGCGGGCTGCAGGGCGGCGGCGAGTGCTACGGGCTGAGCCGCGATGATCGACGGCGCCAAGAGAGGTGAGGACAGCGGCGCGGCCAGCGCGGGCGCCAAGCCCCCCGGGCGCGAGACCGTTGATCTGTCCCAGTTGCAAGGTGATCGCCGGCGCCGAACCGGTCTTAAAGGAGGTCGCCTCCCCCGGCACGGAGACCTCGACGGCGCGGCCCACGCCCGCGCGCGCGGCGGGCGCCACGGCGAGCGAAACGGCGACGAGGACGAGACGGAGGGGGCTCACCCCATAAGGGTAAGGCGGCGACGAGGGAATATCAAGGGAACTTTTTCGGGGTCTCAATCGTATGGTAGGAGCGGCCCCTTGACGGATACATATAGTGGAGGCATACTTATGCATATGAGAACGACATTGATTTTGAGGGATGAATTGATGGCCCGGGCGGCGAAGCTGGCGGGGCTGACGGAAAAGACGGCGCTGGTGCACGCCGGCCTCGAGGCGCTCATCGAGAAGAAGTCGCGCGAGAGGCTGGCGGCTTTGGGCGGCTCGGAGCCGGGTCTTAGAGCGCCGCGGCGCCGGCGGTCCTGATGCTGCTGGTGGACACCTCGGTGTGGGTGGCTCATCTTCGGCGCGGGGACGCGGAGCTCGCGGAGCGGCTCGATGAGGGCGTGGTGATGACGCACCGGTTGGTGATCGAGGAGCTGGCGTGCGGTTCGCTATCGCGTCGCGAGGAGATTTTAGGTCTGCTCGGAACCTTGCCCCGGGCTCCCGAGGCGGAACACCACGAATTTCTTCATTTCGTCGAGAAGCGTGGACTACACGGGACGGGGCTGGGGGCGGTCGACGCCCATCTTCTCGCGTCCGCGAAACTGGCGCGCGTGGAGCTTTGGACGCGGGACGGGGCTTTAGCGCGGGCGGCGGCGCGGCTCGGCGTCGGCCGCTAGTCCCAGCGCGCGCGGCGCGCGTTCCAGGAGCCGGCGCGGCGAAGCGGGCCGCCGGCGGCCGAGCCGAGGTAGATGCGGCCCGCGGAAATCCAGTAGAAGGCGTTCTGCTCGAACTCGGCGGCCAAGGCGCGGACGATTTCGCGCAAGCTCGCGATGCCCCATCCCGGTTCTTGGTGCGAGCCGTCTTGATTGCCGCCGGTGACGCGAAAGGAAAAAATTTTCAGCGCCTTCAGACGCCGGCGCAGGGCGTCGTCGCGGCGGCGGTTGGCGGCGGGCGAGGATTTTCGGCCCATCGGGTTGTGCGCGGTCACGACGCCGAAGCGGACGGGAACGCGCGGCGCAGCGCGGAAGTAAGCGGTGAAGTAGGGGGCTTTCAGGCGGGCCACGGATTTATTCCTGCGGCTTGGGCCTGCAGGCGCTCATGTGCGTCAGAAGGCTCGTGACTTTTTCGCCGCAGCGCTTGCAGTGGCCGGGCTTGTTGACGCGGCCAAGAGAGCGGTCGGCGGCGGCCTTGTTCTTGTGGTTGTAGCGGTTGACGAGATCCTTGATGTCTTTGGCTCGGTCCTTTTTATCCCGCAACAGCGGGCACTCGGGCTTGTGGTCGGAGAGCTTGACGACGTTGACCGCGTTGCAGCGGAAGCAGATCTTCACCGCGAAGAGTGTAGCCTATCGCCCGGCCTTGACGCCCGCGCGCGGGGGAGTTATAACAGTGACATGGTTCAAGAAACGCTCGCCAAGATCGAGGCCGCCCTGCGCGAGGCGCGCCTCGCCGATCCGCGCAACAAGGCCGAGCTCATCGCCTTGCTCGAAAAACTCAAGCTCGAGATTCAGAACGAAAAGCGCCCGGATCTTCTCGATGAGGCGGAAGAGGGCCTCAAAAATGCCGCCCGCGAGTTCGAGGCCACCCACCCCCAGCTCGCGGCCGTCGTTGATGAGCTGACCTTGATGCTGGCCAAGATCGGAATTTAGCGCCGTCCGGGCCTTGACGGAACCGGGCCTCCCTGTTACACTGAAATCGTCGGACGGTGATGTTCGACGGCCCTGAATACGGGACCCAAGCGTTCGGACCCTGGTCTTCCTTGAAAAAGCGGATCGGGGTCGCTCCTTTATAAGGCGCGACTCCGAGGACTCCGAGGCGAATAAAGCGCCGGAGGTGGGTTTATGTCCATCCAATCGAGCGGTGAGTACCAGGACCGAGGACTCGAGCTGCTGTTGGCGGACAGCGTGGAGGAGGCGCTCACGGTCTTCGAGGAGGGCGCGCGCAAGTTCCCCGGTGACGCGGAGTTGAACCTGGGGAAGGCGTTGACGCTCAACCGTCTGGGCGAGTTCGTCCGCGCGTGCGAGATTCTCGAGGGCCTGCGCGGGACCCACGCTCAGGTCGAAGACGTGCTCTCCGGTTTGGTCGAGGCGTATCTCGGGCGCGGCATGACCGCGCAGGCCAAGGCGGCGGCCCGGGACGCGTGGAACGGTCCGGCCCGGCATGACGCCGAGACCCTGTGCCGTCTGGGGCGGGCGTTTTACATGAGGAAGCACTACGACGACGCGCTGCCGTTTTACGAGCGCGCCGCGGAGCTGTCCCCGAAATGGGGCGAGGCGTGGTTCGGCCTCGGCGCGTGCCAGTGGGCTCTGAGCCATGCCGCGGGGGCGGAGGCGGCGCTGCGGCGCGTCGTCGAGCTCGAGCCGCGGGATTGGCAGGCCCGGCAGTTCCTGGGCTGCGTGCTGCACGACTTGGGACGAAAGAAGGACGCGCGCGAGATGCTTGAGGCGGTGCCTCTTAACGTCTCCTGGCAGAAGCCGGCTTTGGAACGCATGGTCGCGATGGCCTGGTGGCCCCAGGACGCGGAGAAGCGGAAGCAGATGGAGTCGTTGTGGAAAATCGCAATGGGCGGCGCCCCGAGTCGTGGGGCAATGGACGTCCTTGAAGAAGTCTGCCGCAAGATGGAAATCCTGCCCTAGCGTTTGCGGATGCGGCCGCGGTTGAGGGTCGCGGGATACTTGAGCGCGTTCTTCTTCATCTTCGCGAGCGCGGCCTCGACCAGGTCGATGCCGAAGTGATCGCCGATTTTCTTGAGATAGATAAAGGTGTCGGCGAGCTCGTCCGACAGCCGGGCGCGCTGCGCTGCCGTCAGCTTCTTGGCCTGCACGGGCGTCAGCCACTGAAAGATCTCGACGACCTCGGCCGCTTCCTTGACCATCGCCATCGCGAGGTTCTTCGGACCGTGGTACTTGCCCCACTTGCGTTCGCGGGCGAAGCGAGCGACCACTTCATTGAGTTCGGCGCGCCGGTCTTTCATGCTCTCATTATCGCATAGCGTTGAGGCCGTCTTGGATCACGGCTAGACGCTGGGGCACCGTCATCGTCTCGGGCTTGGTCTGGAGCTTGAGGCCGAGGAGCGGGCAGCCCGGCGCGGCGGCCAGGGCCGCCTTTGCGGCGGCGGGGGTGAGCAGGGAGTTTGGGCAGCTCGTCGAGAACGGCGCGTGGGAATCGCGCCACGCTCCGTACTCGGAGTGGGCGGGCGTCACGCCTGAGAAAAAAAGACCGCCGAGCAATTCGGCCTGAACGGCGCGGTTGATGTGAACGAGCGGGCCTTCGGCCGTTCGAGTTTCGAGCGCGGAGCGGCCCCAATTGATCGCGACGCCGGCCGGCGTCTTGCCCGAGGAGAGCTTGACCGCCATGACGTCGTCCTCGATTCGAAGAAAACCCTTGTCGGGCGTTCGTCCGGGCACCGCGGCGTCGCAATGCTCGACAAGTAAAGTCGCGCCTTGCCAGTTCCACCCGCGAAGTTCGCTCAGCGAGTCGGCGAAGCCCTCAAGCGAGGCCTTGGCCCCCGAGCCGCCCAGCCGCGGCGCCGAATGCACCATAACGGCACGCACGGCGCGCCGGCCGAGAGCGCGATGGAGCGTCTCAACGGCAAGTCGCGCGGATTCGATGTAATCGAGGGCCCGCTTGCGACCGTCCGGATCGGCCGAAGCGAGGCCGAAATGCCTGTTATCGTTCAGCTTGTCCATCGCGCCGGGTAGGGTCGTCAAGACTAGGTCCCAATCCTGACGGATCTGTCCCATGAGCCAGCCCTCGTCCCGGCGGTGCAAAGAACCAAAAAAGGGCTGCTCAAGTCCGGCCGCGCCCATGGCGGCGATGCCCGCGTAAAGGGCGGTCTCTTCGGTTTCATCGAGTCCGGCGGACGCGGCGTAAGCGCCGACATGAATCTTCACGCCGTCATCGTATAACTATCAATGCCATAATGGCGGCATGAGAGGACGCGGACGCGGCGGGAAGGAAATCTTCCTTGAGGGCAAACTTCAGCATAAGGGCCGCTTCGGCTTTCTGATCTCCGAGGTCGCCGGCACGGCGGACGCCTACATCAGCGGTCCCACTTTAAGTCTCGCCATGGACGGCGACCGGGTGAAGGTGCGCCTGGGCGGCGAGCGCAACGGCAAGCGCATGGGCGAGATCGTCGAAGTGCTTACGCGCGCCCGCTCCGTCGCCGTCGGCTTCCTGCGCAAGGCCGGCAAGTCCTGGGCCGTCCTACCGGAAGGAGCCGACGAGTCTCAAGCCATCGTCGTGCTCGGCTTCGCTCCCGGCGCGGGAGAGCCCGAGGGGGGCGTCCTCGTCGCGCTCAAGATCGAGCGCTGGCCCACGCCGAACGCTCCCGCGGCCGGGACCGTCACCAAGATTTTAGGCAAAGCGAGCGAGCCCGCCGTGCGCCTCTCCGCCACGCTCGCGTCTAAAGAGATCGACTCGGTGTTTCCCGACGGCGCCACGCGCGAGGCCGAGAAGCTCGGTCTCGACCCGACCCCGGAACAGTGGGCCGGACGCAAGGAGCTGTTCCACCTCCCCATTTTCACGATCGACGGCGCCGACGCGAAGGATTTCGACGACGCGGTCTCGCTTGAAGAGCTGCCCGGCGGCTCGTGGCGTTTGGGTGTGCACATCGCCGCCGTCGCCGAGTACGTCAAGCGCGGCTCGGCCATCGACGCCGAGGCGACCAAGCGCGCGACGAGCGTGTATCTGCCCGGGCGCGTGATTCCGATGCTGCCGCCGAAATTGTCCGATCATTTGTGCTCGCTGCGGCCCGACGTGCCGCGGCTGACCTTGACCTGCTGGCTCGAGCTCGATTCGCACGGCGCGCCGGGCAAAGTCGAACTCCAGGAAACGGTGATTCGGTCGGCGCGGCGCTTTACCTATGAAGAAGTGCAGGAGATATTAAACGGCAACGAAGTCGCTCATGTTGCGCCCGAGGTAAAGGCCGTTGTTCTGAAAATGGGAACGCTCGCCAAAAAACTGACCGTCGTCCGTATGCGGCGCGGCGCCCTCGACTTCATGACGACCGAGTATTACGTCAAGATGGACGAACGAGGTTTACCGTTGCTTGTACTCAAACGCCCGCGCCTCGACAGTCATCGTTTAATTGAAGAATTCATGGTCGCGGCCAACGAGGCCGTCGCCCGGACCTTGTCGCAGAGCAAAACCCCGTTTATGCGCCGCCTCCACGAGACGCCCGATCCCGCGCGCCTACAGGCGCTTCAGCAGGAGATGGGCCAGCTCGGCATCATCGCCAAGACCTCGCTTGTCGCCCATCCCGTCGAGGGGCTGCAAAGCCTGCTCGCGGCCGCGGTCGGCCATCCTTTCGAGGAGACGGCCAACATCCAGATCATCCGCAGCCTGAAGCAGGCCCGGTATTCTTCTGAAGCGGGCGGACATTTCGGCCTCGCCTCGAAGGATTACTGCCACTTCACCTCGCCGATCCGCCGTTACCCCGACCTCGTTGTGCACCGCGCCGTCAAAGGTCTGCTCAAAGGCGACAAGATAAGCCACGCGCAGGGCTTCGACATGGAGGGCCTTGCCGTGCATTGCTCCGAGCGCGAGCGCGGCGCCGCCGAGGCCGAGCGTAAAGCCGTGGACATGGCGCGCGCCGCGATCCTGGGCCGCTCCGTGGGCTCGGTCTTCGACGGCGTCGTCATCAACGTGACCACGGCCGGAGCCTTCGTGTCCTTGCCCGAGTCCGGCGCCGTCGGCCTGTGGCGCGGCGCCGGCGCGACGATCGGCTCGAAGCTCAAGGTGAAGCTGACGGGTGTGGACGAGGCCCTCGGCCGCATCGAATTCGAGCCCGTGAAGGACTCCCTCCCGAACCAGATCCGCGTCACTCCCTGGCAGAACAAGAATAAGCCCGCCAAGCCGTCCCCTTGGCGGAAAAACAAGCGCCGCCGCCGTTAGTGACTCCGGTTACGGGATTCTGAAATGTCGTCGTAACAGGGCTCGGCCATACTCCGAATGTCGGCGCACCCGACAGGAGTACACCGAGATGAACATCATGATGGTCGCCGCCGCCGGCCAGGGAAGCAATCCCGCTCTTCCATCGCATGAAGGCATGCTGTTTTGCCTGTTTCTGGGAATCGCCGGGATGATGCTGCTGACCGCCGCCGGGCTGATGGTCCGCCGCGAGCAGCCCCGGGGCGCCGTGCGCTACGCGCGCTCACACCGCCGCACGAACGGTCTTTAAGTCCTCCCAGCGCGTCGTCCAGCACGGGGACCGGCTCTCGCAGCGCGCCCCCCAGCCCATCGAGGTCTGCTCCCCGCCGTAGCGCAAGGCCCCCGGGCCGAGCGCGGCGTTGAGCCGGTCCACCGTCTTTGACAGGCGTCTGGAACGCGCGGCCGAGCCGTCATCGAAGAATTCGCTTTGCGCGGTGTCCGCGGGCTCGAGTCCGGTCAGCACGATCCCCGCCTTCTTGTACGCGCGCCCTTCCACAAAAATCTTCTCCGCGAGCGTCTTCGCCGCGCGGATCAAGGACGGCGTGTCGTTGGTGGGGGAGAGGCGCACGCAGTCGCCGTCCATCACGGGGCGCTCGTTCTCGCGCCAGCCGAAGTGCACGCTGAGTTCCCCCGCGCGCAGGCCGTGGCGCCGGGCGCGCTCGGCCGCGCGGGCCGCGAAGGTCGCCAGCGCCGACCGAAGGGCCTCGAGGCCGTACACGGGCCTGCCGAAAGAGCGCGAAACGGTCATCGATTGGCGTCGCCCGGGCGCGTCGGCCAAGGCCAGGCACGAGACGCCGCGCAGCTCGTGGGCGAGCCTGAGGCCGCCGATGCCGAGAACGCTTTGGATCAGCGCGTCGCGCGCGCGGGTGAAGTCTCCGGCGGTGCGGATGCCGTGGGGCGCCAGGCGCAGGGCGGAGCGCTTGGCGACGCCCCAGATTTGCGTCACGGGCGTCTCATCCAATAGAGCCTCGCGGATTTGCGCGTCGAGCAATGACAGCACGCCGCCGTTCTTCTTCGCCTTGTCCGAGCCGAGCTTGGCCAAAGCCTTCGTCGGCGCCAGGCCGACCGCCACGGGCAGGCCGGTCCACCGGCGCACCGAATCGCGCAGCGCGTGGGCGCGCGCCTCGAGGTCCTTGTCGTCCGGGAAGGTGAGAAACGACTCGTCGATCGAGTAGTTCTCGACGACCGGCGCGTGGCGTATCAGCACGGCGCAAACGCGCCGTGACATGTCCACGTACAGCTCGTGATTGGCCGAGATCGAGACGATCTTGTGCTCGGCGACGAGCGCGCGGATCTCGAAGAAGGGCGCGGCCATACCGACGCCGAGTTCCTTGGCTTCTTCCGAACGCGAGATCACGCAGCCGTCGTTGTTGGAGAGCACGATGACGGGCCGGCCCTCGAGCTCGGGGCGGAACGCGCGTTCGCAGGAGACGAAGAAGTTGTTGCAGTCGACGAGCGCGAAGACCGGCATCGTCAGGGCGCGCGCACGACGAAGGTCACCACGCCCCAAACCTCGAGGCCGTCGTCCTCGCGCCAGCCCGGCGGCAGGCGGCGCGTCAGCATTTCCCCGCGCACCACGGCCACGATCACGCGTCCCGGGGCGGGGGGCTCCGCGCGGTCCACGATCAGAAGGTCGCCGTCTTTCACGTCCGCGTCGGGCGCCGACCCCGTCGCGCGCAGAAAGAAGGTCGCCGCCGGCCGCTTGATCAGCCGTTCATCGAGCTTCAGCCCGGCGTCGTCATAATCCTCGCTCGCGACGAACATGACTGAGTATAGTCGAACATACGTACTAATGCAACCCCTGACACCGCCAGCGAAACTATCCTAGGATGGGCGGGTCGTAATTGGCTGGAGGACTCACCGATGAAAAAATCATGCGCTTTTCTGCTGTCGCTTGGTCTTGCCGCGCCGGCTTCCGCTCTGGAAGTCACGGTTTATAATTCGAATCTCGGCCTCATTAAGGAAACGAGGCCGTTCACGCTTAAGAACGGGGTCAATTCGGTTCAGGTCGTGGATGTCGCCGCGCAGATCGACCCCACCAGCGTTCACTTCAAGTCGCTGACCGCGCCCGACGCGGTGTCCGTGCTCGAGCAGGATTTCCGCTACGATTTGATCAGCCAGGAGAAGATTCTCCAGCGCTACCTCGGCAGGGAGATCGAGCTGCAGCGCTACGGCCGCGACGGCGACAAGAAGGAGATCATCAAGGGGACCTTGCTCTCCTCCGCCGGCGGGAAAGTCATGAAGGTGGGCGACAAGCTCGTCCTCAATCCGCAGGGCGAGGCCATCCTGCCCGAGCTTCCCGAGGGCCTGCTGACCAAGCCGACCTTGATGTGGCTGCTCAACGCGCGCAAGGCGGGCGAGCACAAGGGCGAGATCTCGTATTTGACCGGCGGCATGTCCTGGAACGCGGACTATGTTCTCGTCATCGACAAGGACGACGCCAAGGCCGACTTAAACGCGTGGGTGACGGTGGCCAACAACTCCGGCGCGACCTACAAGGACGCCAAGCTCAAGCTCGTCGCGGGCGACGTGCACCGCGCGCCCGTGGATCAGCTCGGCGGGCGCATGTACGCGGGGGCCAAGGCGATGCGCATGGATGAGTCAAACGGCGGCATGACGGAGAAAAGTTTCTTCGAGTATCACATGTACAGCCTCGGCCGCCTGACGACCTTGGCCGAGAACTCGTCGAAGCAGGTGGAGATGGCCTCGGCGGCGGGCGTGCCGGTGCGCAAGCTCTTCACCTACGACGGCGTCCAGGGCGTGCAGTGGAATTATTTCGGCGACGCGGCCTACTGGGATCCGAACTACGGCCTGAGCTCCGGCAAGAAGATCGCCGTGCATTTCGAGTTCGACAACAAGAAAACCGAAGGCCTGGGCATTCCGCTGCCGAAGGGCCGCGTGCGTGTCTATAAGAAGGACGACGACGGTTCGCTGCAGCTGGCGGGCGAGGACGCGATCGACCACACGCCGAAGGACGAGAAGGTGCGCGTGAAGATGGGCGAATCATTTGATCTCGTCGGCGAGCGCAAGCGCGTAAACTTCTCGTCCGACCACAAGGGCCGCCGCTTTGAAGAGACTTTTGAGATTAAAATCCGCAACCACAAGGACACCGACGCGGCGGTGACCATCGTCGAGCACTTATACCGCTGGACGAACTGGAAGGTCGTGGACGCGTCGGCTAAGTGGACGAAGCGGGACGCGCAGACGATCGAGTTTCCGGTGGCGGTCAAGAAGGACGGCGAGACCGTGGTGACCTACACCGTCAGGTATTCCTGGTAGGGTCCCGGCCTAGTAGGCGCCGATCTCGTTTTCGAGATCGTGCTCGGGCAGGCTCACGTGGCGTCCCGAGCGCACCGGCCCGCGCTCGTCGTCGGCGCCATTTTTCTTGCTGCCGTCGAACAGGTTTTCGAGTTTCTCGCGCGAGGCGACGACGTCCTTGGCCGCGCCGTCCTTGGCCGGCGCCGCGAACTGGGCGCGCAGGGCGGGATACGGGAGCGCGACGGTCGGCAAAGCGATGGGCAGGGCGGGGAACGCGGACGCCATTGGGACGGGGGACAAGGTCAGCGCGACGGTCGGGGTGAGCAGGGGCGCGGGCAGGCTGATGCGCGGGCTGATCACGATGTTGGACAGCGGTCCGGGCAAATTCGTCGGCGTGCCGATGTAGATGTTGCCGCGTCCGCCGGGAAGGATCGAAACGATCTGGGCCGAGGCCGAGCCGGCGAGAAGAAGGGTGAAGGAAACGATTGTCGTCTTGTTGATCATTGCCTATACAGTATAGGCGGCGGGGCTGGAATCGCCGATGAGAGTGGTCAACCCAAGTCGTTGATGTTAATCAACTTAAATTAATCAGTAAATTAAATGGTAATTCAGCCCCGAGCGCTGAAAAATA
>OBEQ010721182.1_pt1 | contig 16834 bp, 12 predicted proteins | sample 1670901 | NCBI WGS metagenome assembly OBEQ01 (sample SAMEA104232315, study PRJEB22302) | groundwater metagenome | biome: forest; feature: aquifer; material: groundwater | place: USA | collected 2011-08-07 | depth 5.4 m
CCTTATCGCATGACAATGTATTGCCTCGCTCTGTTCCCTCGAACAGCACCATACATAATTTTTTTTGAAAAAAATATTCACCTTTGGTGGTAGAAGGAAGCTAGTAACTAATGATTTTCAAAGACCAGCTAAACAGATAGGAGAATGTTATAAAATTAATTGAGTTGCTTCGATGAATGTTTGAATATTTTATTCCGAATAGCAGCATTGTTGCGTGGATATGATGGAATTTTATCTAAAGTTTGTAATTGAACAGATAGCTAACATAACAGCTCAATTTTATCACCAAGCTTTATCTCGCCTACCTGTTTATGCACAAGATTCTGTCCAAAGAAAACCCTCCCATCCCGTTCACGTTGCTGTGTTAATGCTTGCCAGATGGCCGGTGAGCGTTGCGCGGTGTCAGGGTTAATCGTTGGAATCGCACAGCGGGAACAGGGTTTGACGACATCAAATTCAATACTACCAATGCGGATTTTTTTCCATTTGTCTTCGGCGTAAGGCTCACAACCGGCAACCACAATATTGGGCCTAAAGTGGCGCATGGTAATTTTTTTTGCGAGATGAGTATTGAAGTCCGCAAGTGATGCCTCAGATATCAGCAGGCTTGCAAAGCCATCGGCAAAACCCACGATATCACCCGCAGCAGCGTAGTTCAGATCTACCTGTCGCTCGTAACCCTGCTGCATAGCGACTAAGCGACAGGGTTGTTTCAATAACTGAGATAACCATTCCGCCGCTTCATCACCCATATCGGTGGCCGCCACACAATCATTCCAAACATTAACCTCTATCGCTGGTAACGTCGGAGTCTGCAGAGAGATTTCAACGCTATTGTCGGCATGGGAAAGAATTAACATCGACTCGGTAAGTTGTACATCGATTAATGACATCCGAGGAATCTGGCGCTGGGTCAAAAAATTATGGTGTGCATCAATCACCATCCAATGACGATCATAGCGCGGGCCACGTCGTTCGATCAGCGTGGAAGACAAATTGATGCCGCGCAATGATTTCACCGGATAAATAGTAATTTCAGTAACTGACAGCTGCGTCATCTATGGATTTTCCTCAGAGTGAATTTTTGCGGCTTTATCGGGGTTTAACAGAAGTATCAAAACTCCCACCAGAGAACCAGAAATAAGTCCGTATAAGTGAGCATCAACAGCGATATCGCCACCGATAAATTCTGCTGAACTTAACAGATTGCCAAAGCCCAGCCACTCCCACAATACTTTACCCACCGTCCCCACAATGACGAGAGAGTGTAAAAGAAAAAATCGCCGAATGGTGATGATCAGCTCACCGACCAGACAGCCGTGCAGTACACCCGAAAAACCGTAATATCGATCGATATGTTCGCTAAAGAGATGAACACCAAGGCCCGTCACTAACGCACAGACAGCTACCAAACATACGGAATATTTTCCGCTGATTTCACCTGAGAACAAAACAGTTAAAATCCCCACCCCCGCAAGGTTTAACATAACGTGGTTGGTACCGAGATGCACGAAATGGCTCGTCAATAAAAGCCAGATGCTGCCGTTATTCACCAGATGTCGATCGTAGGCGAGAGTTTCTGTGAGTGTAGGAGACATGGCCAGCACCGCCATGATGCCAATGAGAGCAAGATAAAATAACGTTCGACTGTCCAATTTGATATTGCCCCACTGCATATTGCCCCACTTGATCACGCTGTCGATCCCTTGCGTTAGGGCCTGAGTTGTCGGCTCTGGATAATATGATTGAGCAAACCATCTGCGGCAGTTTCAAGCAGTATAATATTTTTATCGAATGCTTCTTGGGTTTCTTTGTAGGGATCGGGTACCTGTTTTATTCCCCCACGCCCAGAGAATTCCATAAAGAGGTGAATTTCACCTGTGTAATCTTTGGGTGCCAATGCCTTGATATTGCCTTCGTTCATGCGATCCATGCCGATGATGTAATGAAACCTTTCAAAATCGGTACGCTGAATTTGTCGCGCTCGCTGATCTTTAATCGAGTAGCCGTTGCGCTCAGCGGCCAGTATGGCGCGGGAATCGGGGGCTTTGCCGATGTGGAATGACGCAGTGCCGGCGGAGTCGACAAAAAATTCGTCTGCAAAACCTGCGCGCGCTACACGACTCTCAAAGATCCCCTGTGCCGTGGGTGATCGACAGATATTACCGAGACAAACAAACAGAACATTAATTGACATTGTTTCACCTAAAAACCTCAAACTGTCGGCACTATAATGCCTTAGATAAAAAACGTCCAGAGAGAGAGAGAGGAGTCTAAGCAGGTCGCCAAAAGTTTTTTGACATAGCTTTTTCCTTTTCCACCTCGCACCTTTCAGTGCCGAAGCACTTCCCAAGACACGCCGTGAACCCATCCATGGGGGCTCTCATCGGCATCCATGCCTCAGAAGGTCTTGGAAAGTGCTTCGGCACTGAAAGGTGCTAACATCGAGCAGGCTGCTTAAGTCTTCTTGTTCATAGAGCTATAAATGATAACTTTCAATGAAGTCCAGAGCGAGGTATCTCTCTGTGAGACCTTCTGAGGCATGGATGCCGATGAGAGCCCCCATGGATGGGTTCACGGCGTGTCTCTCAGAGAGATACCTCGCTCTGGGCTGGACTGTGGATAAAGCACTTAAAAAGTTTTTTATCTTTTGTGTTGTCAAAAGACTTTTGACAACGCGCTTAGGTGTGAGGGGTAAAAATAGTTGGGGTTTGAATGAGGGAAAGCTATGTGCAAATCATAGAGACGCAAAAATTTGCGTCTCTATGTCGGTCGTCTTTAACCAGCTTGCGTGACTGCCGAAGATGCGAAAGGATATTTTTTGAATGACTTCAACGTCGAACTATAAACCCATTGTGTAATGAGCTTCATCAACCAACCGATACCGAATACTTTCGACTCAAACGTGCAGCCCCAATGAATTCGTGTTCCCTGGGGAACCTCTTGAAAAAGCACTATAGCCTTATGACCTTTAAACGGCAGTCCGCCTTTGACAACACCATACTCCATACGATCATAGGGCTGAAACAGCGTCACCTCTTCATAGGAATTGATCCCGGCAGAACCGAGGATCCGTACCGCGCCAACCCCATTTTTAGTAGGGCTGCCCTCTTTATCGAGTTTGGAGGTGGAAACAAATGCCCAATTTCTCCAACCCGCGTGGTCCGTATACGCGTCCCACACTTGCTCCCTTTTAACCGGATAGGTTTCCGTTGCTTCAACCTTAAACATTGTTTTTTCCTTATCCCTGCTATTTATTTAGACTTCTAGTGCCTGACCATTTGACGGAGCATCCTTCTCAGCCATCTGATTGTACAGCTCTTTACAATATTCAACACTTCTTCGCATGGCCTCTGCGGGAGAAATCACCGGTTCATAACCCATGTCACGTCTCGCACGTTCAATACTAAACGAATTGTCGACACAAACTTTTTTAATGCCCACGCGCGCTGGCGGTTCTGCCATATTGAAAAAGCGCCCAATGCGGAAATAGAACTGCTCCAAAAGCACCGCAATAGCATAAACTAGCCAGCCAGGAATAGAAATCTTCGGCACGGGTTTCCCCACTGCGGCAAAAATGGGTTTAATAAATTCGAAGTAATTGAGCGCCTCGCCATCGTTGATATTATAGGCTTTACCCGGTACCACACCACCTGGCACCAGATGCTCAGCTGCTAAAATTTCGGCGTGTACTAAATTATCGACATAGGTATTGTCGGCTTTGGCTTTGCCATTACCAAAGCTGAATTTCAACACGCCCTTATAAATTAATTCCACCATGGTTTTCAAAACCAATTGATCGCCTGGTCCATAGATGCCGCTGGGGCGCAGTGCGCAGGTCAGCAGACCGCGTTTGCCGCTTTCGTCAAGCACAATGGGTTCAATGATCGCTTTGGTTTCAGTGTACAGATCGATGTATTCAGAACAGTAGGATTCAGTTTCGTAACTATCAACGAGCGGCTTAAGTTTGAAGCAGACGTTGTTGCTGCTGGTATAGACCATTCTCTCGACGCCTTTAGCAACACAGGCGCGCATAACATTTTTGGTGCCATCAACATTAATTGCAAAAGCTTTCTTGCGATAAGCGTCAGTGCAGGCACTGCCGCCAAGTATTGCAATAAATGCCGCCGTGTGGAAAACCGTATCGACATTGTCGAGCGCTGCTGTCAGCTGTTCGAGGTCGCAAATATTGCCTTTGATGTAAGTCAGTCGATCGTGTTGCAGCGTACAAGGTGCCAAGTCATAGACTATAACTTCACAACCTTTTTCAAGCAGTGCCTTCACCAGTCGCGTACCTAAAAATCCTGCACCACCGGTGACTAGACATTTTTTTAATTCTGCTTTTTTCATTGCGCCCTCTTAAACTTAACTAATAAAAAACATGAATAAAATGAATATGTATAGAATGCTAAGGGAGAGTAAAAGACAATACGCAAAAAAGCGTAAAAGGCATAAATAACATCGGAAAAACGCGGAATTTTACTTATTCGTTAATACTGTCTAACGACTGAAAAAACTCTTCAGAGTAAAATTGGGCTCTCTTCAAAAATTAATTATATCTGGGGATAATCGAAGGTTCTTCCTTGGGCCTCGGGCTAATCCTAAATTGTCTTGGTCCCAACGGATCTACGCACCGGAAATCCATAAACCGAATGCAGTAGGCGCTTACACATGCCGCCCTATTGTAGCGATTTAGCGGTAAGTGACAAGGCTCTTAAAACGTACCAGGGTAAACAGCTATTAACCAGTTGCGGTGATCACTGATGGAGAAATCGTTGTGCTTCAACGAGTTTAGCCATCAGTGAATGCGAGGAACGTGCAAATTATTTTAAAATTTTCTTAGATTGACAGTTCCGTAGGATGGGTGGAGCGAAGCGTAACCCATCTAATTCAACTATCTGAAAATGATGGGTTACGCTTCGCTCCACCCATCCTACGAAACTAGCAGCAATTTTCACCTTACGAAGTAAGCCATTTAGTGATTTTTTTCCGCATTGCCATATCCTTTTCGGTAAAGGGCGGGTAGGTACCACGCGGATCTAACCAGGTTGCCTTTTTCAATATTGATTTTCGATGTGACAGATTTTCGAAACTGAACTTGCCGTGGTAAGCATCCATCCCCGATTGCCCAACACCGCCAAATGGTAAACGGTGATTGGCGACATGCATCATCACTGCATTCACACTAACCCCGCCTGAACTGGTATTAGCGAGCACATGTTCCGCCATTTGGTCGTCCTCAGTGAAGATATAGAGCGCCAGCGGCTTCTCGCGCTGGTTAACCTTGGCGATGGCATCATCCAAATTCTTGTAGGAAAACACTGGCAGAATAGGGCCGAATATTTCGTCCTGCATCACCGGTGAATCTTCAGCGACATTTTTCAGCACGGTCGGCGCAAGATAGTTATCGCGCTCATCGATCTGGCCACCACAGACAATCTCACCACTGCCAAGCATCGCCCTTAAACGCCCCAGGTGTCGCTCATTGATAATACGCGAATAGACATTACTGGTGCGTGGGTCCGCGCCAAAAAACTCGGTGATTTTATTTTTAACGATCTCGATAAATTGCGCGTAGATATCCTCATGCACCAAGATGTAATCCGGTGCGACACAAATTTGCCCAGCATTGGAAAACTTGTTATCGACAATACGATTCGCCGTCACCTCTAAATTACAGGTTTTATCGACAAAGCAGGGATTTTTTCCGCCGAGCTCAAGGGTAACGGGTGTCAGGTATTTCGCGGCGGCGGTCATGACGATTTTCGCCACTTGGCTATTGCCGGTATAAAGAATTTTGTCAAAACGCTGCGCCAGAATATCTGTCGTTTCTGCTACTCCCCCTTCAAGCACCGCCACCGCATCTTTGGCAAAATACTGCGGAACATATTTTGCGAGTAAGGCTGAAACACGCGGCGAGATTTCGGAGGGTTTAATCAGCGCACAATTGCCAGCGGAAAGTGCACCAACCAATGGACCGAGCGTAAGATGTATCGGAAAATTCCAGGCACCGATAATCAGAATAACACCCAGCGGTTCACAGCGAATTTCGCTTTTTGCCGGCAATAACATGAGTTGTGTTTTAACTTTAGTGGGCTTCATCCATTTTTTGAGATTTTTTAACGCGAACAGTGCTTCCGAACGAGCAAATAAAACATCACCGCTATAAGCTGTGAACTCTGCTTTGCCGGAATCTTTCATCAATGCGTCCATCAACTCGTCTTGTTTTTCGTCGAGTAGTTTGATGAGTTGATTGAGCTGTTGCACGCGCCACTCATAGGATTTGGTGGCGCCGGTGTTGAAGAAATTTCGCAGTCGACGCACTGTCGTCGCTGCGGCGGTTTCAAGAGAGGTAACATTTTCTTGTTGTTCCTTTTCTTGCGGTAGAAGAGTGGCCGACATGTTATTTAAACCTCATATTGGTGAAATGTTTTTCTGTTTATTTTAAAAACCCTGCTTGCTTCAAAAAACAATGCGTAAGCACATTACTATTTCTGCGGAAACGGCTGAATGGCAATACTGGAAATACTGTTTTTCGGCGAACCCTCGATGATTTTATCGCTGTAGGTCAGATACACCAACGTATTGCGCTTTTTGTCGTAAAACCGGATAACTTGCAGCGTTTTAAAGAGGAACGACGTATCTTTCTTGAACACAGATTCGCCATCCACTTTGCCACTGACAACTTCCGCCGGCAGGGTGATAGGTCCAGTCTGGCGGCAAGCCAATGAAGCATCCGACGTGTCTTCAGCCACTCCCAATGAACCTTTGATGCCGCCAGTTTTCGCGCGACTCACATAACAGGTCGCACCGGAAATTTTGGGATCGTCAAATGCCTCGACCACAATTTTGTCATTGGCACCCAATATCTTAAAAGTAGTGCTGACAGAACCTATCTCTTCCGCCAAGACAGTGTTGACCAACAGCAGACTCATGAAGAGCAGGCAACCATATTTTGTACATTGAATCATCGAATTTTCTCCTAATCGAGATTGCTCTTATATAGGGGGCCATTGATATTACCCGAAGGTATTACAACAGTCTCGGCTTATCTGCCGAAGCCAAATAACAAAAAAAATGTCTGCTGTTAAGGATTTCTCTAAAAGCTTTACCCGTTTATCGTCTAATCTTTTATAGAGAAAGCTATTTTCTGTGATGTACAAAAAGTTGACCCATAAACCGGCCCAAAATTATGCTCAACACTACCCAATCTCAGACCATTCTGATCGCCTTCGGCTCTGACTTTAGCCAGCTTGAATTGGTGGCCAAGCTAAAAGCGCGCGGTATAGATTGTTTAGAAGTCTCACAACCGCAAGAGCTCGCCGAGCACGAACCCGCAGTAATTATTCTCAATCGCCGCATGCTGAGCAAATACAGTATTGAGCAATGGCGCGAAGGTAATTGTGCCACCCTGTTTGCCGAGGAATGGGTCACCGATGAGGCGGACTTGATTGTCTCCAACGGTTTTCCGGAAAAACAAACCATTAAATTGCTCGAGCTCGCTTGTCATCAATGGGCACTGAAACGCAAATGCCTGCACTTGGAATCGCACCTGGAATCGAAGCAGATCAATCTAAATCATCTGGCGTCAATTGGTATTGCACTGTCGGCGGAAAAAGATCTCAATAATCTTTTGAGCAAAATTCTGACCGAGGGGCAAAAACTGAGTGTGTGCGATGCTGCCTCGCTATTTTTGGTCAGCGGTACTCAAGGTAAGCTAACAGAACTGGTGTTTAAACTAACGCAAAATAATTCCACTCCTGTGCCATTTAAAGAGTTTCGTTTTCCCATCAGCAACGAATCGATCGTGGGCCACGTGGCGATTAACAATATCAATATCAATATCGCCGATGTGTATTGCATCCCTGAGAGTTACGATCTGCAATTTGATCGCTCGTTTGATAAAACCACCGGCTATCGCACCAAATCGATTATTGCCATTCCGATGGTAAATCATCGCCAGGAAGTTATCGGCGTATTGGAATTTATCAACAAAAAAATTCAAGCAGACATCAACATTGCCCGCCCAGAGGACGCAGAAAAATATGTCGTGCCCTTTGATGAAAGCGATCTCTCGGTGCTGCACGCATTGGCCAGTCAAGCGGCGGTGGCGATTGAAAACAAAGTGCTAATCGATAAAGTAAACGAGCTGTTCGATGGTTTCGTGAAAGCCTCTGTGACGGCGATCGAACAACGCGATCCCACTACCAGCGGCCATTCATTCCGCGTCGCCGATTTCAGCACGCATTTAGCACGAGCACTGCCGCAATCGAACCACCCACAATTGAGCAGGATTATTTTCAGTCCGGACGAAGTGCGCGAACTGCGTTACGCTGCACTATTGCATGATTTTGGCAAAGTCGGCGTGCGGGAACACGTGTTGATAAAAGCCAAAAAACTCATGCCGGAACGACTCGAAACCCTGCACTACCGCATTGCGCTAGTGAAAGAAAGATTACAAACCAAAGCCTATAAAGACATTGTAAATCTTTACGAAAGCAATGCGAAAGATCTGGTCCATATTCACAACCAAATCACCCGCCAATTGGAGGCTGAAATGGCGCGCCTGGACGGTTTTATCAAAGCGATCTTCGAAGCCAATGAGCCGACCATTTTGGCGGAGGGTAACTATGAGCATCTGCAAGAAATTATTAAATATCCGTTTATGTCGCTCACTGACAAAGAAGAAGGTTTGATTGATAACTACGATTTCTTAGCGCTTTCAGTGCGAAAAGGCAGCCTGACTGAACATGAACGCAAAGAGATAGAATCCCATGTGGTGCACACCTTTCGATTCCTTAATTTAATTCCCTGGACACCGGAACTGGCGCGAATTCCAGAAATCGCTGGCGCCCACCATGAAAAACTCGATGGCTCAGGTTATCCAGATAATAAAGAGGCTCACGAAATTCCGCTCGCCTCAAAAATCATGACCATTGCCGATATCTTTGATGCCTTAACGGCATCGGATCGCCCCTACAAACGGGCGATGCCAAAAGATCGCGCACTGGCTATTTTAGAAGATGAAGCCCGCCGAGGCTTACTTGATCAACGGCTGGTGAATATCTTTATCGATGCGAAGGTTTACGATATTGATGTCAGTAAAGTGCATTCGATAGAGAGTTTGTCTGACTATGATGGTAGTGCGGATGGTAGTGCGAATAGTAATGCGGCTGGCTATGCACATCATGTATGTGACGTTAATTTGCCAGACGCCTGTAACGCTGCTCATGCACACAATACCAAGCTTAACCCGCTATCAATGCCCAACAAACCGGACAGCGCAGCGCTGCAATAATTGCTGGTCGCCTATCGAACCCAGTGTCAATGAATCTGATAACGCGCCAGCTTCTTGTGTAAACCCTGCCGAGTGATGCCCAACTGTCTCGCTACAGCCGATTTATTGCCACTGAGGGTTTCTAACGCCTGGGTAATGAGATTCTGCTCTAATTGAGCGACTTGCTCAGGCATGGTCAATTCACTCAACAACAAATTGTGCCGATCCAACTTAGTGGAAATCGCGGCAGTTGCAGCTGATTTTAAATCCGCTGAAGCGTATTCCAGCGTGATTGCCTCACCCTCGGGGGTCAATGCCACCATGCGTTCTACTTCGCGGCGCAGCTGTCTTACGTTGCCTGGCCATTGATAGATACTGAATGCCCTCAACACGTCCGCAGAAAAACCGCCGACCACTTTATTAAACTTCTCGCGACACTCATCCAGAAACGTCAGACCTAACGAACTGATATCATCGCGGCGTTCGCGCAACGGTGGCAGATTAATTTCAACCGAATACAGGCGATAAAAAAGATCTTCGCGAAAATTGCCTTTTTTAACTTCTTCCTGCAAATTTTTATTGGTGGCACAGACCACACGAAAATCATAGGAGATGACTTTATTGCCACCGAGCCGCATGCCTTCACACTCTTGTAACGCACGCAATAATTTGGGTTGCATATTCAACGGCATCTCGCCAATTTCATCTAAAAATAACGTGCCGCCCCGGGCATCTTCAAAGAGTCCCTGTTTGGCCCCGCTGGCACCGGTAAAAGCCCCTTTCTCATAACCGAAGAATTCACTCTCTACCAGATTTTCTGGAATCGCGGCACAGTTAACTGCCACAAAAGGCCCCGCGTTGCGCGCACTCAATTTATGCAGCATTTTGGCGATCTGTTCCTTACCAGTACCATTTTCGCCAAACACAATCACGCTCACCGGTACCTTGGCTATCGCTTTGACTTGATCGAGAATTTTTTGCATCAGACCACTGACAGCGATAAAGCCCTGCGCGGGTTGTTCGCGCAAGATATCGATTTCGTCGTTCAACTGGCTGGAAATTCTTAAGATGTCTTGACTGATCAGCCCGTTTTCCATTGCCATCGCAAGATAAGAAGCGACCTCAGACAATACGTTGAGATCCTGCTTGTCGAACTCCTCGTGTTGTCGAGTCTCTGAATTAATTTTGTTGAGCACCTCAACTGCACCCATAATTTTGCCATCGGTCAGACTATTCATGGGTACACATAAAATATTGCGGCAGGAAAACCCCGTTTGCTCATGGGTTTTAGTGTGGTATCCGGTCTGCGATAAGGTGTTTTCAATGCAGCTTAAACCAGTGGCAATCACATGCCCGACGACACTGTCTTTGCTAGGCGCCACGATCACCTGATTATCTAGCCCAGTGCCAACGGTCGAAATAATTTCCTGTGACTGTTGATCTACTACGAATATTGAACACCGCTCGCAACCGACAATGGACGGTAAAATCCGCACGTAAAAATCCAACAAGGCTTTGTATTTATCTGCCGTCCAAACACGGTTGACCTGATCCAATCTTTTTCGCATGACGCCGAGACGTTGATTTTCCAACATAGCTTTTCACCGCAACTGTATGAATGAACTGGATTGAATGAACTGGATTAATTCGTTAACACCCTCTCTTTAAATTTAGCTAAAAAAAGGCCAGCGTCAAAATGGTTTACGCTCGCCAACGATATGGGCACACCTAAATATTTTTCATGCTTATCAACAGATTGAAAAAAATAATAGAAAATCTGCCAACCCTGTTGTCGCTTTGAATCACCGGAGATAAGCCCGCGCCACCAAAAATCCAATGGGTTTTCATACGCTTATAGAACAAACAATCTTGGTACAGATATTGGACTACATGGTTATACAGATTTGAAACAAAAACGCAGCTTCCAAACCAGAAGCTTATATGTAACCCGAAGAGGTCCAGGACATGAAAAAGAAATTACTCACACGCAGCATAAACACCATCGTTATCGCTTCAGCACTCAGTTTACTTACCGGCTGCTCCGGCAGTGGCGGAACAGATTCTATTGTTGATGACATCGAAGCAGAACTTGAAAACATCAGTAACGGTGACAGCTCTGACACTGATACTTCTGATGCAGATAGTTCAGAGTCTGATGAAACTGAAAATTCTGATTCATCCACCATGGATGATGAGACTGCCACAGCATTTCCCTCAGATCTCGCCGTCGCATCGCCGACCGATGTTGAATCCAACTCAACAACAGCAAGCATTACCAGCAGCGGCGTAAAATCCCTGGCATTAAAAAATTCAAATACAAGCGTCACCACCCTCTCTGCACCTACATCACCAGCGACTGCCTATGAACAGGCTGTAGATAGAATCAATGCTTTACTCACTGGCTCAACTGCACTGAGCGATACCTTCACCCCCGAATTATTTTATAGTTACGGCGGCGATGCCGATTGTTATGGTCCAAAACTACAATATGCAAATCATCCCGATGGTACAGGCACAGAAAGCGGTGAATTGCCTCCAGGTGACTTGGGAATCTGGGCTGAAACCGAAGGCGAAACCGCAGAAGCTTGCGTCGCAGCCCAACTTAACGCGCGCATGGAAGGGATAAAAGATGGCTCCTATATTTCATTGATGACTGTCGCCAGTATGATTAGAGTCTATGCGGATGCCGGCAACAGTTTCCCAACCGATATCGAAGCACAGTTAAGCAGCGCTGCGGTTCCTGTGGTAGAGGATGTAACTACACTGATGCAGGCGCTGGGCCTAACCGATGTCACCATCAACAGCGCCACCATCACTTTATCAGCGGACGGCTCGCAGTGGACTTACGCTGTTGATTTTACCTATACCCGCGCCGGTGATGACCTAGATATTGAGGTTGAGCTGGTGCATATCCCCGGCGCAGATAAAACTCAGTATGAAGGCCTACTAACCTACCGCGCCGATGATACCTTCAATGGCGGCAATTGCAGTAGCAGTGATTCATCCAACAACGGCTCACTGCACTATATACGCACCAGCGCCGATCAAATGCTTGTGCAATCCCGCGTTGGCCAATTCTGTGATCATGGCACCAGTGGCCTCACGGCCGCAGTAGAAAGCGATACACTTGCCGGTTTTGTGGTTGACCCATCGGCGAGTTGGGGCAATAATTTCAGTATATTTACCGCTGAATTTAACCCGGCTGATTTAATCGGTAACTACAGTTATGCGTGGCAGGCTGGCCGTATGGATAGTAACTCACGTATTCTCAATATGTCGTTGACAGACTCTTCTACTGGCACAGGTTACTTCGGTTACGGCGATACCATTGATGCCACCGATGGCAGCGTACAAGGCTTCATTTGCAACTGGGCCGGACCAGGCAACGATCACACCCTGGTTGATTATGTGCAATCTCAATCTATTCAGTACGACACGACTACCGAGATCTTTGCTCCCAATGTTTCGCTTATCAACTACGCGCCGGTGAACAGTTGCATCTATGATGGCAGCGCAACTTTTGCCTACGATCGCAATCTGGATGAAGATCTGGCAGATGAGACTGCAGATACCATTAATGTCGGCGCAGGTGAAACCCTGGAGTTTAACCTGATGGGATTGAACACAGAGGCTAGTATCTGGGAGGAGATTCAAGCAGCTGGTTTTACACTGCCTGCCTATCCACAAATCTAAGGGGCAGCAAATCCCGAATCTGAGGGACCGAAAATCTGAGAGAAGGAATAAATAACTGAAAACTTACTCTCAGAGTCGGTAGAAAGCTCCAAGAAAAAGCCCCGCGAATGTGGGGCTTTTTCTTCTCAGAACCACAATCCCGCCTAATTTTTCTCACTCAGCGTGCTAAATAGTGCATCACTTCTCATTAATAGATACAATCAAGTATTCGACCGATAGTAGTTACTAACAGGCCATTCACGCTTACGGGGACAAAAGCTGTGGAACGAGAGGAGTGGAGTAAAGGGATTTCCATTCTAATTGGCCGCAACACTAAATTGAGGTCTAAAGCGCCAGGGAACACTGTGGATAGCAAGACGTAACGTCATTCTCCCAGTAGTTTGTTTTCACAGTCGGTAGGGAAAGCGTGACAAAAAGAACTCAGACTAATTTTTTACGCAATTTAAAATTGCAGTTCGCGAGCAACAAATTGCTCAAGTGGTTGCACTTTTTTATCTACCCTTTATTCATCTGCTGGATACCCTTGAGTACATCTGCGGGTGCTGAAGAGATTACTTACCTTGAGCAGTTTCCTCCCTCTAATCCGGTATCGCTCAATCAAAGTCTTTTCATATTAGATGACCCCCTACTGGCCTATCAGTGGGATGACGTACTCCAAGGTGATTCGCTTGACGGCAACTTTCCTGACAACAACAGTGAGCCACACTTTTACAAAAATACTGCACCAGTATTTGTCGGCCCCAATTTTCATAGCCGATATTGGTTTAAGATAAATCTCGCCTTAGGGCAAAATTATCCCAAGCAGGAAATTGATACGGTGCTCTATATTCCACTCAAGCACACCATGCTTTGGCATCTCGGCGTGGATATCAACTCTCCCTCTACCACACAACGTGTTGAAACAGGCCTGCTTAATCCCTATTACTCCAACGAATTCGGCGGCATGCACTACGCTTTTGCGGTGAAGCTAAAAAAAGGTGAAGTTACGCATATCACCGGTTATTTCGATAGTGCTGAAAGTGTTTTTCCGGCAAGTATTCCGCTCTACATTACGCCTAAAGAAAATTATTTGTTAACTGAAGATCAGCTCAGCGATGTTCTCATCGCATTTTACTCAGTGATGTTCGCATTATTAATTTATAACACCAGTTTATTTCTGTCGCTGCGCCAACGTGCTTATGGCTACTACCTGCTGTTTCTCGCCAGTGCGACTCTGTTGTGCACTATCGAGGTAGGCTTATCAGATCGCCTGTTTCTCTCCGCCTATCCCGAAATTAACAATCGACTCAATCACGTCAATGGCGTATTTGTTGCGCTTATTTACGCGGCATTTGTTTACCACGTGTTGAATCAAGCGAAATTTTTTCCGGCTTATAAACGTGCCTATAAAGGAGTGATAATACTTGGATGGTTAGGCGTGATCTGCAATATGTTTGCGCCGATTCCCTATGCCAGCTGGGTGGTGCAGACTTACCCCTCCATCGTGATGATTGCTAATCTCGTCATAATCATTGCTGGTATCAAAAAACGTGATCCCATCGCCATTTATATTTTGATGGCCGAAATATTTACCGTCGCCGGTGGCTGTTTCTATATGCTGATGATGCACGGCTTTTTGAGCAATAGCCCTCTCACCTATTGGTCTCTTAACTGGGGGTTCGCAGGCGAGGCATTATTTCTGTCCATGGCATTGGCGGCCAAAACACGGCAGGCACAACAGGAGGCAATAGGTAATCTGGAAAAATATGAAAAACTTTACCAGGATTCTCCCGTCGGCTTATTTGAATACAGTAACAAAACCAAAACACTCAAGGCGAATCAGGCTTTTCTGCTGTTGTTTGGTTACCATCAAATGGATGAGTTACCTACCGATATTTCTCCTCTGCAATTTTTTGAAGAGAAGGACCAAAAACGTGTGCCACTTTTACTGGAAAAATATAATGAGGTAAAAGACCTGGAATTGCCCGTCAAGTCGGAGCGCTTGCCACGCCGACTCTGGGTATCATTGTCGATGCGTGTCATTAAGGATAAACAAGGTCACTTCGAGATGGTCGAAGGCAGCATGACCGATATTACTGAACGCAAATTGAAAGAAACCGCGCTCAAACAGCACGCAGAAGCCGAAAAAAATAAAGAGATCGCCGAGGCAAAAAATCGCGCCAAGAGTGATTTCTTATCAAAAATGAGCCATGAAATTCGCACTCCAATGACGGGGATTATCGGCATGTCAGAACTTCTGGATGAGCGACTGACCAATAAAACCGACCGCCAGTACAACGATATTATTCTCTCCTCTGGGACGGCCTTACTCTCTATCATCAACGATATTCTCGATTACTCAAAAATCGAAGCGGGAAAAATGCAACTTGAAGAGATCGCTTTTGACCTCGAAAAAGTCGCCTACGATGCTCTGTCAATTTTCAAAATAAAAGCGACACAAAAAAATGTTGAATTGATTCTTACCGTAACGCCGAGCCTGCCAAAACATTTTGTCGGCGACCCAGCGCGCATTAGACAGATCATGATTAACTTTATCGGTAACGCGCTTAAATTCACTAATAATGGCCAGGTGCATTTGGCCATTTCGCAGGACAGTAATTACAAAAACAGCGTACATATCGCGGTTACCGATACCGGCATAGGTTTGTCGCCGGAAGAAAAACGCAATCTGTTTTCGCCATTCACTCAAGCCAGTTCTGAAACCGCGAGAAAATACGGCGGTACCGGACTCGGCTTATCCATTTCCAAACAATTGGCTGAACTGATGAACGGCAATATAGGTGTAGACAGTGAAAAAGGTAAGGGCGCCACTTTTTGGGTTAATCTCGCATTAGCGCCCTTTGAGAGTTACGACACAGTGACCACGCCCAATGCATTCGTTGCCAACAATAAAATAACGGCACTGGTACTGCATGAAAATAAAATTGTGTCGCAGAATATCACGCTCCACCTTTCTTACATGGGATTCTTAGTGAAACTACAGAAACCCATCTTTCCATTAAACACACATAGCATTGATGCTGATCTGCTGCTCATCAGTGAAGAACTTTTTAGTGAAAGCCTGTTAAATCTGCAGAATAACCAAGCAGGCAATTCGCGTAAGCTAATTGTGTTAACCAAACACTTAGGTTTGGAGATTTCAAAAAACAATCCTAAAGTCGTGTTGCTCGACACACCCATCAGCTCCACCAATTTACAACACGCTATCGAATCCGTGCTGGCCATTAATCTGGAAAAATCGCCTAAGTCCCCTGCACCAGCGCTAGAGCCGGGAGATAATGTGTCACTCAATATCTTGGTTGCAGAAGATAACCCAGTCAATCAGATGGTGGTAGAAACGTTTCTTAAAAATATGGGGCACTATTGTCTGGTGGTAGATAACGGCAAAAAAGCTTTAAAAACATATCAGCAAAGCCGCCAGAGCAACGCAACCTATAATGTCATTTTAATGGATATTGAAATGCCGGAATTGGATGGCATTAGTGCGACAAAATATATTCGCCAGTGGGAGCGCGAAAACGATCTTACGCCCTGCCCCATCTTTGCACTCACTGCCAATGTGATGAAAGAACAAATTGATGAATGCCTGGCGGCGGGAATGGATGATTATTTATTAAAGCCACTGGATCGGAAAAAACTTGTCGCTATGTTGAAGAGTTATTGTGTGTGACAAACCGCTTCTCCTATTCCCTCGCTCCGGCACGGGTTTTTACACACATCTCATTTTTTCTTAAATCATAAGGTATTTTGATAAATACACATTATAACGTCCTTGACTCAAGGACCAGTTCGCCATTCGGGAGCGCTTTATGAGACACGCCGTGAATACATCCATGTAGGCTCTCATCGGCATCCATGCCTCAG
>OBEQ010712488.1_pt1 | contig 16822 bp, 20 predicted proteins | sample 1670901 | NCBI WGS metagenome assembly OBEQ01 (sample SAMEA104232315, study PRJEB22302) | groundwater metagenome | biome: forest; feature: aquifer; material: groundwater | place: USA | collected 2011-08-07 | depth 5.4 m
GCGTACGTCGGGATCGGATTCCTGCGCCAGATTTTCCGCGCGTAACGCCGCAACGGCTGGCGCTTGCGCCAGGCGCCGGATTGCCCACACCGCCATGGCGCGCACCAGCACTGACGCATCCTTCAGCAACGGCGTGATGACGGATTACAGGGCCGCATCGCCACTATTGCCCGCCGCGATCAGGCAGTTGCGTATAAACCGGTCGCGTCCGGTGCGCTTTACAGGTGACCCGGAAAACCGCAAGCGAAACGCCGCATCATCCAGACGCAACAGTTCCGCCAGTGTATTTCCTGATACATCCGTAGACGGATGAAATGCCGTTTCGCTGGCCTGTTGCGCCCATTTATTCCACGGGCATACGGACAGACAGTCATCGCAGCCATATACCCGGTTGCCCATGGGCGCGCGAAACTCACGGCCGATATGGCCCTTATGTTCGATGGTCAGATAGGAAATGCAACGCCGCGCGTCCAGCATGTTCGGGCCGGGAAAGGCGCGGGTTGGGCAGATGTCCAGACAGGCGCGGCAGGAACCGCAATGACCGCCCTCCGGCGTATCAAACGGCAGGGGCAGTTCCGTATATATCGCCCCAAGAAACAGCCAGGAGCCAAATTCCCGCGACACCAGATTGGTATGCTTGCCCTGCCAGCCCAGCCCGGCGCTGGCCGCCAGCGGTTTTTCCATTACCGGCGCGGTATCAACAAATACTTTTACCCCCGCCCCGGTCTCAACATGCAGCCAGCGGGCAACCTGTTTCAGCCGCCGCTTGATCAGATCATGATAATCGCGGCCCTGGGCATAGCAGGAAATATTTGCAATATTCCGTAAACGGAGTTTATCCATCGGATTTTCGGCGGGGCCATAATTCATGCCCAGCATGATGACGCTCTGCACTTCCGGCCACAGCACGGACGGGCCGGCGCGCCGGTCCGCCTTGGCCGCCAGCCAGTCCATGTCCCCATGCCGCCCCAGATTCAGAACCCCCTGAAAATGTGCGGCCGCTGCAGCCGCTGCATCGGGTCTTGTAATACCGATGGCGTCAAATCCCGCCGCGCGCGCCTGCGCCAGCACCGCAGCCTTGATCGCGCTGCCTTCGCCGTGGTTCAAAAATCCAGATCCAGATAATGCGCGGGTGGCGTGAGCCCCGCGACACGATCCGCCAGGATCGGGCGGAAACTGGGCCGTGATTTTACCGGCGCATACCATTCCTTGACCACGGGGTAATCATCCCACGGCACGGCGCCCAGATAATCCAGACAGGATAGTTGGGCCGCCGCCGTAATATCGGCCAGCCCGAATTCTTCCCCCGCCAGCCAGCGCCGCCGTTCCACCAGCCAGGCGATATAATTGAGATGCACCCGCAGATTGGCCTGTCCGGCGCGGATCGTATCGCCGGATGGATTGGACTGGCTGGTCAGGCGTTTGTTCACTTTCTCATACAGGATATAAATTGTGACTTCGCGCTGAAATTTATGGTCGAACCAGGCAATCAATCGCCGGGTTTCGGCACGCAGGGCGGGATCAAATCCCATCAGGCGGCGGTCGGGATAGGCCTCATCCAGATATTCGCAGATCACCTGACTGTCGGCGATCACCAGCCGCTCGCCTTCTTCGACCAGCACCGGCACCTCGGCCGCCGGGTTAAGCGCCAGAAATTCGGGCCGCCGTTCCCACGGCAGTTCCGTGCGCAACTCAAACCCCAGGCCTTTCTCGGCCAGGGCGATACGCACTTTTCGGCAAAACGGCGAAAGCGGGATGTGATATAAACGGCGCATAGAAAGATTGTAGATTAATTCCTGCCAAGATCAAAACAACAAGGCCACTATTTTTTTACTGTCGCCAACCCGGTCGCGGTGCTATGTGCCGGTTACTGTAAATAGAGCGGGGTTATTGGCGTGCCGATTTTACATCTTGTTGTGCTGGCCATTGTTCAGGGCATTACCGAGTTTTTTCCGATTTCGTCCTCTGCCCACCTGATCCTGACCCCCAAACTGATGGGCTGGGCGGATCAGGGGCCGCTGATCGATCTGGCGGTGCATGTTGGCACCCTGATGGCGGTAATCCTGTATTTTCGGGCGGAAATGCTGCGCATGACCCTGGGGGGCTTCTCCCTGCTGCGCGGGCGCTATACAGAGGACGCACGGCTGTTTTTGCTGTTATCTCTGGCCAGTGTTCCGGCGTTTGCCGCCGGCCCCCTGATCTATTATCTGGGCGGCAATGCTATGATGCGCAGCGTCGAGCTGATCGGCTGGACGACGCTGATCTTTGGAGGTGTGCTGTATTTCGCCGACCAATTTGGCAAACATTTGCACCGGCTGGAGCATGTCAATTACCCCAATGCCCTTATTATCGGCCTTGCGCAGGCCCTGGCGCTGGTGCCGGGCGTCAGCCGGTCCGGCATTACCATGACGGCGGCGCGCTTTCTGAGCATGGAACGCGCCGAAGCGGCGCGGTTTTCGTTTCTGATGTCGATCCCGGTCACCATGGCGGCAGGCGGTTTGGGGGCGTTGGAAATCTATAAGACCGGGCAGGTGGAACTGCAAATCGACGCCATGATTTCCGGCGCGGTGGCGTTTCTCACGGCGCTGTTCGCCATCTCGGTGCTGATGCGCTGGCTGGCCAGTTCCAGCTTTACGCCCTTTGTCGTGTACCGGATGATGTTGGGCGCGGGCCTGCTGATATGGACGTATTTTTAGGCCGGTATAAGGCTTGACAGAATGCGATAGATTCGTCTATAAACGAAAATATTTATGTATGAGATACGGCACTATTTAAACGCAGATCAGAAAGATATTTTTTTAGGATGGCTGCGCAAACAGCGCGACATGACAGCGAAGATTGCCATAAACCGCCGGGTAAACCGGATGGAGCTTGGTAATTTTGGTGATCATAAATACCGCCGGGATGGAGTGTGGGAACTGCGCGTTGATGTAGGCCCCGGCTATCGCGTTTATTATGCAGTCGCAGGCAAGCAAGTTGTATTGCTGCTCTGTGGTGGCGACAAGCGCACTCAAGGTGCGGATATTTCCCGCGCCTGTGAATATTGGCAGGATTGGCAAAAGAGAAGCGGCGATGAAAGATAAATCCCATGACGAAGCCATGGCGGAATTATTCAGGGAGGATTCCGCTTATGCACTGCAACTGCTCAACGCCATTCTTGCGGATGGGGATCAGGGCGAACTCATGATCGCATTGCGTCAAATGGCAAAAGCCTTTGGCGGGGTGCAAACGGTGGCCGAAAAGGCGCATCTAAATCCAACACAGCTTTACCGGACTTTATCACCGGAAGGTAATCCCTCCCTCAGCAGCCTTTCAGCCATTCTCAAGGCAATGGGATTACGTATCGCCGTTCAGCCAGCGGACCTGAAATAATTCTTCAGGCCGGTTTGCTGGCTTCGAACTGGCCGGTGCGGCGATAGCGGTACAGATAGGTTGGTAGCACCACTTCTGCGGAAACAGGATGTGTAATGCCCAGATCTTTCAGTGTCAGCGCGCCTTCGGATACGATATTATCCGTTTCCAGCAGGCGCACCTGATCCACCGTCAGCAGCGGCCTGGGCAGGATTTGCAGCAATGCCGCCTGAATGCGTGCGGCAAAAAACGGCAGGGGTAGTAACAGCCGCCGCCGCCCGGTTTGTTCCAGCACCATCTCCATGATCTGTTTCATCGTATAAATGTGTGGCCCGCCCAGTTCATAGGTCTTGCCATCCGTGGAGGCGTCCTCCAGCGCGCGCACAATGGCGTCGGCCACATCTCCGGCATAAACCGGTTGCATTTTCGTATGGCCGCCGCCAATCAGCGGCAGGGCCGGAAGTATGCGGGCCAGCATGGCAAAGCGGTTGAAAAAATCGTCCTCGGGTCCGAACACCACCGAAGGGCGGATGATTGTGGCGGTGGGGAAATGTTCGCGTACAGCCGCCTCGCCAGCGGCCTTACTGCGCGCATAGAGCGAAGCCGACGCCGCATCCGCGCCAATGGCCGATACATGCACCAGCTTGCGTACGCCTGCGGCCTTTGCGGCGCGGGCAATGGCGGCGGCGCCTTCCGCCTGCACCCGTGTGAATTTTTGCGGACCGCTTTCATGCAGAATGCCGACCAGATTAATCACCTTGTCCGCGCCGCGCATGGCCCGCACGATAGAGCTTTCATAGCGGATATTGGCCTGCACCGGCTCGATCTGCCCGACATCGCCCATCGGCTTGAGATAACCCGCCAGATTTGGCTGGCGCACCGCCGCGCGTACCCGCGCGCCGCGCTTGGCCAGCCTGCGGATCACATGCCGGCCGATAAAGCCGGATCCGCCAAATACGGTGATCAGTTCATTCGCCATCGGGTCATCTCACCTGTTAAGTGCGGTTGAATCAGCCCTTTTAACCTAATCCAGTGGGGCGCGTATAGCATTGAATAGTGCGGTATTTTCCGCAAAGCCCACAAATAATCTTTGACATTCCGGCCCTGCATGGCTACCTCAACCCCTCTACTGCCCCTAGTGTGCCCAGGTGGCGGAATTGGTAGACGCACTAGCTTCAGGTGCTAGCGCTCGCAAGGGCGTGGAAGTTCGAGTCTTCTCCTGGGCACCACCCTTCGCCCTGCGGGCTTCGGGTGGCTTGCGCCACTTGGCGTAAGACGCACGGAACCGCATCTTGGGCGAAGGAGTGCCCTTCGAAGCTCCCAGGGAGCGCAGGAGGGCTAGTTCGCCGTAACAAGGTTACAGCACATGAACGTTGATCTGCATATTGGCGATCTGCCGGATAATATCTCTTTCGGGAATTGCGTCGCCATTGATACCGAAGCCATGGGCTTGAACCCCCATCGCGACCGGCTGTGCCTGGTGCAGCTTTCGGCGGGTGACGGCACGGCGCATCTGGTGCGCTTTAATGTGGGCGATTATAACGCCCCCAATCTCCAACGCCTGCTGGCCGACACAAATGTGATCAAGCTGTTTCATTTCGCCCGCTTTGACGTGGCCATGCTGAAACATTATCTGGGCGTTGAAACCAGGCCTATCTACTGCACCAAGATCGCATCCCGGCTGGTGCGCACCTATACCGACCGGCATGGCCTGCGTGACGTGGTCAAGGATTTGCTGGGCCACGAGGTTTCCAAACAGCAGCAAAGCTCGGACTGGGGCGACCCGAACCTGAACGAGGCGCAACTGAAATACGCCGCAGGCGATGTGCTGCACCTGCACGCGCTAAAGGCGAAACTGGACGAGATGCTGGCCCGCGAAGGCCGCACCGCTATGGCCAAAGCCTGCTTCGACTTCCTGCCGGTGCGCGCGGAACTTGATCTGCTGGGCTGGCCGGAAATGGATATTTTTTCGCATTAGTGTATGATTCGGTTTGATCAGACTGCCAGCGCAGCTATACCCGGTATGGGAAACCGATCATGAGTGTAGAAAAGACATTGCCTAACCAGACGCTAGGCCTTGCTGCATCGCCGGAACTGGCGGCCGGCCGCCGGGTGCTGGAAACAGGCGCGCGGGCGTTATTGTCCATGGCGGAAAGCCTGGACGGGGCGTTTATTGCGGCGCTGGACATTCTCGGCAAGGTTGAGGGCCGGGTCATTGTCAGCGGCATGGGCAAAAGCGGCCATATTGCCCGCAAGATTGCGGCGACCTTTGCATCCACCGGAACACCCGCGCAATTCATTCATCCGGCCGAGGCCAGCCATGGCGATCTCGGCATGATCACCGGGAATGACGCCTGTCTCATTCTGTCCAATTCCGGCGAGACGCCGGAATTGGGTGATATCATCGCGCATACGCGGCGCTTCGCCATTCCGCTGATCGGCATCGCGCGCAATCCGGACAGCACATTGTTGCGCGCAGCGGATGTGGCGCTGGTGCTGCCGCCAGCGCCTGAAGCCTGCCCCATGGGCCTGGCCCCAACGACTTCGACGACCGCGTCCCTCGCATTGGGCGATGCGCTGGCGGTGGCGCTGATGGAGCGCAAGGGATTTTCCGCCGATGATTTCCGGCTGCTGCATCCGGGCGGCCAGATCGGTAAATCCCTGCTGCGGGTTGTTGATATCATGCACACGGGGGCTGCGCTGCCGCTGGCAAGACTGGATATGCCGATGAGCGAAGTGCTGATGGTCATGACACAGCAACGCTTTGGCTGTGCCGGGATTGTCGGGCCGGATGGAAGTCTGGCAGGCATTATCACTGATGGCGACTTGCGCCGCCACACCATCACCGGGGATTTGTTGCAGCTTACAGCGGCGCAAGTCATGACCGCCACGCCCAAAACCATCCATCAGGGCGCACTGGCCGCCGAGGCGCTGGGATTGATGGCGGGTAAAATCACCTGTCTGTTTGTCACTGCGCAATCTGCCCCTGTTCCACAGCCGCCAACAGGTATTGTGCATATTCATGATTGCCTGAGGGCGGGTGTCATTTGATGGCCAATATGGCGATTGAAACGGGCGGCGCTAAGGATTGGCATCAGGCGCGCACCTTGCCCGGCAGCGGCGAGGATCCCCGGCGCCGTCTGATCATGCGGCTGGTGAAATTCGTCTTGCCTGCTGTCGCACTGATTTTTCTGGCGCTGATGGTCGCATGGCCCCGGCTGTTCAAGGAGGAAAGCAAGTTTGAGCTGACCTATTCTGAAATATCTGCGGTGAAAGACGATCTGCGTATGAGCAGCCCGCGCTTTACCGGCATGGGGGCCGGTAACCGCCCCTATATGGTGACGGCCAATGCTGCGGTGCAGGATCTGAATGACCATGAATTGGTGCGGCTTGAGGCCTTGCAGGCGGATCTTTCCCTGAAAGACGGATCATGGCTTTCGGTCAACGCCAAAAATGGGCTGATGCATAACGGCCTGCAAACCCTGCAACTGGATGGACAGATCGAAGCCTATTCGGATTTTGGCTATGCGTTTTATACGGAAAGCGCCCTGATAGATCTTAATGCGGGCTCGCTATATGCGGATCAGCCTGTCCGCCTGCAGGGGCCATATGGACATCTGCGCGCCCAAACCATGCGCGCCACGGAACGGGGCCAGCAGTTGCATTTTGCCGGCGATGTCAAGGTCATTATCTTTCCGCGTTCTGGCGGGGCCGGATGACGGGGGCTTATACCATGCGCTTGTTTTATGCTGTGCCGGCGATGATCGTAATGCTGACACTCAACCATGCTCCGGTCTTTGCCCAGGGGGCCAAGAGTTCAGCGGGTGTGGACTTCAAACATGATTCATCCCAGCCGATTGAGATCACCGCGGACACGCTGGATGTGGCGCAGGCGGACCAGACCGCAATTTTTTCTGGCAATGTGGTGGCCATACAGGGTGAATTGCGGTTAGGCTCTGATAATCTGCGGGTCTATTACCGGGGCGGTGAAGCGCGCACGGCGGCACAGGGGGCGATCTCGAAGCTGGACGCCATCGGCGCGGTGGCGGTCAGTTCGCCACGCGAAACCGCCACCAGTGAATGGGCGGTCTATGATGTGGACAGCGGTCAGATCACGCTGGGCGGAAAAGTAGTGCTGACGCGGGGTGAAAATGTGTTGCGGGGGGAACAGTTGGTGATTGATCTGGAAAGCGGGCAAAGCCGTATCGTGGGCGCACAGGGCGCTGGCGGGCGGGTGAAGGGCCTGTTCATTCCAGCCAAAAAGCCATAAAGGGTGAAGGTGCAGCGATGACACAAGCCGATCTAGCAAGACAAGAAAACCCGGCAGGCGGCCCGCGTCTGGCGCTGGAAAATTCGGGTCTGGTAGTCGACCGGATCGGCAAGGGCTTCAATAAGCGCCCCGTGGTGCGCGGGGTCAGCCTGAATTTACAGCGCGGCGAAGTGGTTGGCCTTCTGGGGCCCAATGGGGCGGGTAAAACCACCTGCTTTTATATGATTACAGGCCTTATTCCTGTGGACTACGGCGTGATCACCCTGGATGGGCATGAAATCACCCATCTGCCAATGTACCGGCGCGCGCGGCTGGGGATTGGCTATCTGCCACAGGAAGCCTCGATTTTTCGCGGGCTGACGGTTGAGATGAATATTCGCGCCGTGGTTGAAATGGTGGAATCCGATGTGTCCCGGCGCGAAGCCATTGTAGATGACCTGCTGGGAGAATTTTCCATCACCCATCTGCGCCGCACCCCGGCGCTGGCGCTGTCCGGCGGCGAGCGCCGCCGGGTGGAAATTGCCCGCGCTTTGGCAACACGGCCAGCTTTTATGCTGCTGGATGAACCCTTTGCGGGCATTGACCCTATTGCGATTGGGGATATCCGCGAACTTGTCGGGCATATCAAGGCGCGCGGCATCGGCGTTCTGATTACCGATCATAATGTGCGTGAAACCCTGGATCTGATTGACCGGGCCTATATTATTCATGAGGGGCAAGTACTTATGGAAGGCCGTCCGGATGAGATCGTCGGCAACGCGGATGTCCGGCGGGTTTATTTGGGCGATCGCTTCAGCCTTTAACCTATTGAAACTATTGCGGCCTATTCTTATGCCAGAAGCTAACGCAAGAATCGGTACAACAGGGCTTTTTTGTTCACCATGGCACTTTCGCCGCGTTTAGATATCAGGCAAAGTCAGGGGTTGGTTATGACCCCGCAATTGCAGCAGGCAATCAAGCTGCTGCAAATGTCGAATTTTGAGCTTGAAGCCTATGTAGAGGGAGAACTGGAACGCAATCCTCTCCTGGAGCGCGACGAATCCGCCCACAAGCCTGATGCGGCCGAGCACTCCCGCGAGGAGGCGTCTGCCTATTCCGAAGCAGCCGAGACCGGCCTTCACCTGCGTGATGATGCGCCGGTTTTGGGCGCGGCCGCAGAAAATCTGGATACGGATTATGACAATCTGTATGACGGCGATAGCGGGGCCGACCGGGCGTTGCCGGACCAAAGTGAGCCCCCCTTCAATTCAGACTGGACCAGCGCCGGAACTGGCGGCGGCAGCTTTCAGGAGAACGAATATAATCTGGAAGAACGCATTTCCGCGGAAGTCAGCCTGCGCGACCATCTGCTGGGCCAGTTGCATCTGGGTGTTCGTGATCCCCGCGCACGGGTGCTTGGCGCGCAACTCATCGATATGCTGGATGAGGCTGGCTACCTTGTCGAAACGCTGGAACGTATAGCTGCCCGGCAAGGTGCGGCACTTGAAGAAGTTGAAGCCGTTCTCAAAGTCCTGCAGGGATTTGATCCGACCGGCGTCTGCGCACGCAATCTTGCAGAATGTCTGGCGCTGCAATTGCGTGAGCGCAACCGGCTTGATCCGGCCATGCAGATATTGCTGGAAAATCTGCCGCTGCTGGCGCGCCATGACCGCGCCGGGCTGATGAAAATCTGCGGTGTTGACGCTGAAGATTTGAGCGACATGATCGCGGAAATCAAGGCGCTAGACCCCAAACCCGGTCTGACTTTTGGCGGCGAACCGGCGCAGCCGGTGGTGCCGGATGTATTTGTGCGCCGAGGCGCCGATGGCGCCTGGATGGTGGAACTGAACAACGCCACGCTGCCAAAGGTGCTGATCAATTCGCACTATTGCGCGCGCGTCGTGAAACAGAAAATCAGTTCACAGGATAAGGCCTATATTTCAGAATGTTTGAGCAATGCCAACTGGCTGGTCAAAAGTCTGGAACAACGCGCCCGCACCATTCTGAAAGTCTCCGTAGAACTGGTGCGCCAGCAGGAAGGTTTTTTTGAAAAGGGTGTGTCTCATCTCAAGCCGCTTAATCTGCGCACCATTGCGGATGCGATTGAAATGCACGAATCCACCGTCAGCCGCGTGACCGCGAATAAATATATCGCCACCCATCGCGGCATCTATGACATGAAATATTTCTTTACCTCTTCCATCGCTTCCAGCGAGGGCGGCGATGCGCATTCCGCCGCTGCTGTACGTCACAAAATCAAGGCGCTGATCGACGCCGAACTTCCCGGCAAAATTCTGTCGGATGACAGGCTTGTGGTGTTATTGCGCGAATCCGGAATGGACATTGCACGGCGCACAGTAGCGAAATATCGCGAAGCCCTGCGCATCCCATCATCGGTTGAACGACGCCGCGCCAAACAGATGAGTGCCTAGAGCAATGCTGCGCTAGAATGTTGCGTTTACGAGGATGAGTTTCATGCGAATAACAATTCACGGCAAACAGATCCAAACCGGTGAAGCCCTGCAAAGCCATATCAAAGAGCGGCTAAGCGAGGCTGTTGGAAAATTTCTCGATGTTCCCGGCGACGCCACCGTCACCATTTCGCGCGATGGCTCCGCGTATCGCGCTGATATTCTGTTGCATCTCAACTCCGGTCTGACTGCCCAGGCACATGCTGTCGCGAACGAAGTTTACGCAAGCGCTGATGCTGCCACCGATAAAATGGCAAAACAGTTGCGGCGCTATAAAACACGGTTGAAGGATCATCATAAGCGCACGGCCCAGACGCCGTCACCGCGTGAGGAAGCGCAAAGTTTCGTGCTTGCTGCCGAAATAGAAGATGCTGGCGATGAAGACATGGCCGTGAACAAGCCGTTGATCATTGCAGAGACCCAGACAGATATTAAAACCCTGTCGGTTGGCGAAGCCGTCATGCATCTGGAATTAAGCGATGACCCGGCGCTGTTGTTCAGAAATGGCGGGAATGGGCGGCTAAACATGGTATATGTGCGCCGCGATGGTAATGTCAGCTGGATCGACCCCAAATCCTGAATTAACGCATTGGCGCGCTTACCCCTGAAGTTTGCTTTCCGGGTTAAAACGCGCTATCCGGTGGAGGAATATGAACGCAGGGTGGGCGTAAATGTTGTTGGTAGCGCTTAACGCAAAGACCCGGATATCAAGGTTATTCGTGAACAACCCTTTGGGTTGCCAGAATTATGGGGACCATAATTAATATGTCGCTTGCAGATATCTTAAAGCCCGAAGGGGTGGTTGCAAGTTTGCGTGCCCGGGGTAAAAAACAGGCGTTGCAGGAGCTTAGTGCTGTCGCCAGCAAGCTGTGCGGCTTTGAAGCGCAGCACATCCTGGACAAATTACTGGAACGCGAACGCCTTGGCACAACGGGCGTTGGACAGGGCATTGCCATTCCACATGCCAAGTTCGCCGAAGCCAACAAGGTAGTCGGCCTGTTCGCAAGACTGGAACAGCCGATTGATTTTGAATCAATCGATGACCGTCCTGTGGATTTAATTTTTCTGCTCATTGCCCCCGAAGCCGGTGGCGCCGAACATTTGCGCACCCTGGCCCGCGTGTCGCGGTTATTACGCAATCAGGAACTGTGCACAAAGCTGCGCGGCTCGCGTGAGCGCGCCGCATTATATGCGCTGCTCACGGAGCCAACCGCATCGTCTTCTTCTGCGGCTTGAACACCGTTTCGCCCAGGCTGAAACGCGTGTCCTGTTTGATGCCCTGATCCCCTCCCTGACCCTCCCCTTTGCAAGGGGAGGGAACACCGGGGGGGTCCATAATGGTTTCAACAGGAGAGCTGGCTCCTCCCCCTGAAAGGGGGAGGTTGGGAGGGGGTCTGATTTACGCCGGATGAAACAGATTCTAGGCGGCGGCTGTTTTTAGTTCGCTCTGCAGGAACTGCAGTGTCAGATCCCTGTCGCCAACACCCAGCAGCGTACAGTTCAGATCGGTGACGCCGATATCACGTAAGCGCCGGATGGCTGCGCTGATCTCTTTTTCACCGCCAACACAGGCAAAATCGCTTGGGCCTGCCGCACCTTCCTTGTCTAGCATGGCGCGGTAGGATTTCAGGTTGCCGTACATTTTCAAACCACGATCCAGACGTTCCCGGACCGATTCCTTATCGGCCACAAGCGCGAACGGCATACCCGCCACAATACGCGGCGCAGGTTTTCCGGCCTCTTTCGCGGCTTTACTGATTTTCGGGATGATGTGGGTTTCCAGCGTCTTCGGTCCGGTCATCCAGGTGATCGTGCCATCGGCATAGGCGCCCGCCAGCTTTAACATCACGTCACCCAGTGCGGCCACCACTACGGGCACACCTTTTGATTCCGCCACGGTGATCATGGCGTTGGTCTTGTATAGCTCACCCGCAAACTGAACTTTTTCATTCCGTAAAGCTGGCATAAGAATTTGCAGATATTCGCGCATATGGCGGGCAGGTTTGTCGTATGACATGCCTAATGCGCCTTCGATAATTGGCTGATGCGACAGGCCGATGCCCAGTGTGAAGCGGCCGTTTGAGGCGGCCTGCACGGTTGCTGCTTCCTGCGCCATGGTCAATGGGTGGCGCGGATAGGTGGGCACAACCGCCGTACCAAGTTTGATGCGGGTTGTTTCACGCCCGATCAGCGCCATCGACATCATGGCGTCCAGACCAAACATGCTGGCGATCCACAAACTGTCAAAGCCCATCTGCTCGATCTTTTTGGCCTGCGCGATCAGGCCATCAATGGTGCCTTCCGGCCCGATGCCCGCTGTGTTGATACCTATTTTCATCGCTCGCTCCCTTGCTGTTATTTTTTGTGTTTGGCCCAGGCCCGCACGGCTTTGCCAAAGGCCTGGAAAATTGCGGCATAGGCCGGATTTTCGCTGGCCCGCCATTCCGGGTGCCACTGTACACCAAGTGCAAAGCCAGGTGCACCGTCAATCGACACCGCCTCGATGGTCCCGTCCGGCGCTACGGCTTCTACCTGTAAGCCTTCCGCCAGCCGGTCGATGCCCTGATTATGCGCCGAATTGACCTTGAACTTCGCTGCGCCAATGATGTGCGCAAGTTTTGTTCCCGCCAGCACAGTGACGTCATGGGCCGGCTCATAGCGCCGCCCGGGCGATGCCGCAAGTTTATCCAGATGCCCGTTCAGATGATTATGCCGGCCAGGCAATTCGTGCACGAATTGATGCAGGGTGCCGCCAAAGGCGACATTCATTTCCTGCATGCCGCGGCATACCCCCAGCAGCGGCATGCCTTTGGCCACGGCGGCGCGGATCAGCGGCAAGCTCAGCGCGTCACGTTGTGGATCATCTTGATTGCCAGCGCGCGCCGGTGGCCCGCCATAAATTTCCGGCGCGACATTGGACGGCGAACCCGGCAGAAAAATACCATCCACCGCATCCAGAATTTGCGCAATATCCAGCGGTTCGCGTGTAACGGGGATCAGCAGCGGTATCGCGCCCGCAACATCGCGCACGGCATCGATATATTTTTCGCCAACCGCATGAAACGGCAGATCGCCGATTATTTTCAGATCGCATGGAACCCCAACAATCAAGGGGCGCTTTTTGGATCGTGTCATGATGCCTGTCTTGCCGTTGAAGTTCAGCGCTTATTCTGCGATCCCGGCGCCGGATCAAGCAAGATGAATAATTTGGGATCAAGCGGTCCGGTTGCACGAAGATCGTTCAGGCCGATCTGCGTGGTCAGGCCTTGCGCATCGATCACCACCCATTGCCGCAACTCGATATTATCGCCGCCACGGTCGAGAAATATCAGGGTGATCTCGCCTTTTTCCGGCGCCTTCGGGTCGCGCAGGCGCACCCGCAATAACCCTGTGTCACGCTTCACGGCAACCACTTCATGCCCCGAACCAAGGGTCACCTTATCAGCTAAAATTGGGCTGAGCGGGGTAGAGCCAATAGGGTAGCGATCAATCATCGCATCCGCGCCCTCGCGCACTGCAACCGAGGTGCCATCTGCGACAATCAGCAGGTCCTCGGGCGGTGCATATTCAAAGCGCATACGCCCAGGACGGTTGAGAAAGAAATTACCACGGCTGACCGCGCCATCCGGGGCGATCTGCATAAAGCCCGCCTGCAAACGGTCAATCTGATTGAGATAGGTGTTTACCCGGTCAAGATCCGCGCGCTGCTGCGGATTCAGGCCCGCCAAAGGATCGCCCTGCGCCCGTGCGGACAAGTGCGCGGCCACGCCAACCAACACGGCCAGCATAAGAGCAGAGAAAAGACGGCGGCTAAAAAAAGGCATGAAGCATCCTGAAACGGCGCGCGATGATCTGAAACCGCCATTGCACTACAGATAGTCGCATATTGCTCTAAAGCAAGTTGCACCGCGATTATACCAGTTAGTTAATCAAGGCTGTAGTACGATGGCCGGGTCCGGACCCATCCTTAATGCAGGGTGGAGATATGCGTCTCGCCGGCAGGCTGATAGGCAATGCGCTTGATCAGAAAATCACTTGAATCCGTGGTGATCAGCCCAGGTTCTATTTCCGCACCGCTTTCTGTGACATAGGGGGTTGCAAACAGTTCCAGCCGGTCAAAGGGGACGCGCGCCGCGATCACCAGCCGGTAGGCGCCGTCAGGTGAATCCGGCAAAAATGATCCCTGCCCGATCAGTATGTCACCTCGATAAGCCCGCCATCCCCCATGCTCATGATAGCTAACGCCAGCAAGCTCTGCTTCGTTCCGGTAGAAACAGCTCAGATCGAGACGTGCGCTCACAACGTCATGTTCAAAGGACACTATTATTTTCTCGGAACGGTTTAATACTGGATCAAAACCGGTTTCCGCCTTGATGGCAGGCGCGCTGGCCTGCGCGCCGGCCGCCCCGATCCCATAACGGTGTCTGCCCACGGCCATGGCGCTGGGCGTGTTATCTCCGGCATTCTGCGCCAGGATTTGCAGTCCGCCATCCGTGGTTGAGAGATCGTCTCCAAAATCCACATTCACCCATGCTGTGTCAGGAATTTCCATCAGATGGGCTGTTGATGTCTGCGCAAATGCGGCGCCTGCGCCATGCAGTGAAACTAGGAAGATAAACCTGATAGCAAACCTCATCATGACCGCCCCCCTTCTTCTTTTACTTTTATTCTTGTTTGATTGCAGCACAGGCGGTCCTGTGCTGCAAGATGATTCCACGCCGCCTCCGCGTATGGTAAGAACGGGAAATAAAATTTAACAGGGAGAAAGCCGATGCGGGCAATGATGGTGCGCGAAAACAGTCTTGATATGTCGGTCATGCGGCTGGAAGAAGTGGAACTGCCGCCCCCTGGTGAAAAAGAAGTCCGGGTGCGCATTCGTGCGGCGTCAACACAATTTCCCGATATTCTGATGATCCAGAAAAAGTATCAGTATCAGCCGCAGCTGCCATATATTCCGGGTACGGAGTTTGCCGGTGATGTGGTGGCGTTGGGAGATGGCGTCACACAATGGAAGATTGGCGACGCCGTTGTGGCCGGCATGCTGACCGGCGGCGGGTTCGCCGACGAGGTGAATGTTTATGAAAGCAGTTTGCGCCGCAAGCCAACACCGCTCAGCTATGGCCAGGCGTGCTCGTTCCGCTCCGCCTATCTGACGGCGCAGGTCTCACTGATCCGGCGGGGTGAATTGCAGCCGGGCGAAACCCTGCTGGTGCATGGCGCGGCGGGTGGTGTGGGGCTGGCTGCTGTCGAGGTTGGCAAGATGCTGGGCGCCACCGTGATCGGCACCGGCAGCACGGATGCAAAGCTTGCCGTGGTCACAAAATATGGCGCCGATCATGTGATCAATTACGGCGCGGACTTCAAAAAGGGCTTTCGCGAAAAAGTGAAAGAACTGACCGGCGGCAATGGGGCCGATGTAATTTACGATCCAGTGGGCGGTGATGTGTTTGATGAATCGGTGCGCTGCATTAACTGGGGCGGACGGCTGCTGATCATCGGATTTACTTCGGGACGCATACCATCCGCGCCCGTCAACATGCCGCTGATCAAGGGTTTTTCCATTGTCGGTGTGCGGGCCGGTGAATATGGCCGCAAGGATCCGCAAAAGGGCCGCGAGAACATCGCCATGGTTGATCAGTGGGCGGAAGAAGGAAAGATCAATCCCTATGTCTGCGCCGAAGTGCCGCTGGAACGCGCCCATGAGGCCCTGGCCATGATCCAGGACCGCACAGTGGTTGGGCGCGTTGTTGTGGTGATGTAGGGTAGAACAACTTTATGCCGGGGCGTTTCCAAACACCACCGTATTACCCCCCTTGCTAAAGCTCCGGCGGACAATGTTCCGGATCGTAAGTCCGGAAGGGTACGGTGGGTTAACTAACAACACGCCCTAGGTATTGATAACAATATAATAACTTTCAGGGTTTGTGCGGTTTTAACTATATGGTGGAACGAGCCTTTTTATTACGACAATAGAGCGGCAATCGTATCCGAATGAATATGCCAATTCATGAGACCTGCAAACCCCATAACCACTCCTATAGATGCAGGAGCCAATGCAACCACATAAAGCCAGCGTTTTTGAACCAGTGCAGTGACCGCAAGTAGCGAGACTGCCAATGCCGTCATAGCGTCACCTAAATCAAACTGGTCATCACGATAATTCAGGTCATCGTATTTTTGCTGGTCTGCTTTGGCTTGTGCGGATACTTCATCTTTGCGTTCAGTGACATGATGGAGTTTTTCCTGCGCAGCAGCAATTACCTCATCATATTCAAGGTAGTGCTCAGGATTGCTTGCCATTTTCTGCAATTGCAACGCCGCAAGCTGATCCGTAACAACTTCCTCCCGCACGTGGAGAGACTGGTACCACGACCAATGATCAATTTTGTCCGCCTGAGACTGCTGCATCGCTTGAACAAGATTGTCGTCCTTCACTTTGCAAATGCCCGTGAAGGTGACGAGCAATGCAACGGTGATGGCCACCAGCGTATTCAAGCGGCTTTGTCTTTCTTTTGCTGCATCATTTACCATATCGCTGAGATCGGCTTCCATGTGACATCTATGCCGCCTGATTCGGTTCGAACAGAAAATGATCTACTTTCCGTCTTTCTTGGCGGGGGCCTCATCACTTAATTTCACAGCTACAAAGCGCAGGTCGCCGCCACGATGCAGCAGCAGCAGTATGGATTTCTTGCCGGCCTTCTTTGCTGCGGCGACTTTGTCCTTCACCTCTTGCGGCGTGCGGGCTTCC
>OBEQ010631713.1_pt1 | contig 16820 bp, 18 predicted proteins | sample 1670901 | NCBI WGS metagenome assembly OBEQ01 (sample SAMEA104232315, study PRJEB22302) | groundwater metagenome | biome: forest; feature: aquifer; material: groundwater | place: USA | collected 2011-08-07 | depth 5.4 m
ACCGGAATCAGTTCAGACGCCCAGGCTTCATCTTTCCAGCCATTAAAAAGGGTCTTTGATTCTTCAACCGTTTTTTTCAAATTTTGATAATCCGCAAGCGCACGTTTCCAGCCGGTCAAATACTCATCGAGTTTTTTCTCACACTCGACGTGGCCCGGAATCAATGTTGTATTTTCAGCAATCGCCATAAGTTATGAAACCCGCACCTCGGCTTCGCGATGCGCGAGGATTCGATGCAAACTCTGCAGCAACCCAATCTGGGCCGGGTAATCCATCCGCATGGGCCCAACAATGCCCAATACGGCTTGTGTTGAGCCAACCGGCAGCTTGGTCACCACCGCACCATATTCTCTGCCAAAGGGATTTTGTGAACCAAGAAATACCGCAATCTCATCATCGACTTCCGCATAGAGTCGTTGCGCGACATCCTCACAGGCTTCAAGCGCGGCTGCAGCTTCGAGCCGTGGCTCGTACTCTTGAAATTCCGGCTGCCGCAATAAATGTGCCAAGCCGCTGACATAGACCTCGCCATCGGCAGATCCGACCAGCGTCGCTTCTTGACTTGCCGCAGAAAGTCGTCGCGCCAAATCGCGCAGGGTGGTATTCACCGATTCGCTTGTTTTAAACACCGACAACACGACGCGCTGAATACGCACCGGCGTTACTGCAACCTCAAGAAAGTGTTCAAGGTAATAGCGAAACGCTGCTTCCGTCGGAACGCGACCGGCAGAGGTGTGCGGCTGTTCCAAATATCCGGCTTCGTCGAGCACGCTCATCTCGTTGCGCATCGTTGCGGGCGAGACATCAAACTCAACTTCCGAGACAAGCCAGGCACTCCCCACCGGTTCACCGGTGCGAATATATTCACTCATGATGGCAGCCAAAATTGCAGCTTGTCGCGTGTTCATAGTATTAGCACTCGCATCCATAGAGTGCTAATCGGAGTATATTCGCCTCGCCCTCTTGTGTCAAGAGGCCGCCTCGATATTTATAGAAAGAAGCGACGCAGTTGACGGTAGATCCAGTGATGCGGACCGACGGTGAGCATCACGATATGGTCGCGGTCGATAAAGCGGAACATGATGCGATAGTCGTCATCAATGCGAAAGCTCCATACCGCTTTCTTCGGCGGATGAAGCTTTTCAGTTTCCAGGCTGGGATGAAACGGATTCTGTCGAAAGAGCGTCGTACGACGCTCGGCCTTCCGTTGAATCGCCGTTGGCAGTTCGCTGTAGCGACGTTCAAATTCTTCCGTGAGCACCAATACGATCATACTGCGCGTTTGCGCAGGGTTCGTAATGAGTTCACGGTGCGTGTCCTGCCAGCACGGATATCTTCTTCAGCACGGTCAAGCGACGCAAGAAATTCTGTCGAAAAAAAACCAAGGTCACCGGCAAGACGCTCGAGACGATTGCGGTCGAGTTCCACGGTGATCTTTGAACGCGTTTTTGAAAATGTCATTGGGAGTCCGGCCATATATATTGAGGATAGCATATAAATAAAAAAAATCAACCACGTGAGCGGGCCTCCGGAATGGAGACGCGCCAACGTGGTACGGTGGCCGATGAAAGGGGGCGACTTCATCAGCTGTTCGAGGAGGGCGAATCGCCGGATGCGGCCTCATTCTTGAGGCGAAGAATCTCGGCCTCGAACTGCCGGAAGTTCTCGTTGATTTCAGCAACGAGATTCTCCAACCACCGCGTCATCGTGCGAGGCATTGAGAGAAAGGGTTCATCGGCTTGCGATAAAATACCCTCCTCGACATCCTGCCTGGCATGGCCGAGCATCGCCTGATTTCGATCCAGCTTCTCCCGCATGCGCCGAATTGCCGGCTCACGCATGAGGATCCGTCGGAGCTTTTCCTTCTTCTGTTTCGCTTTCGACGAGTTATCGTCAGCAAGCGATAGCATTCGCGCATGGGCCCTTGCAAGACCGATCTCGAAGGGAACGAATTCCCGACCGATCTTGTTCTTCATGCGCATCTCGAGAATTCCCACGACAAGCCTAAAGTACAGTGACGGCGAGCGTCGATACCGCTCTCGATCCTCCTCGCATGTACTCGCCTTGTAGGCGTTCCGGAGCGCTGCGAGCAAGAGCGGCACCGCGACCAGAATATCCGGAAGAGACGGCTTATTTGGCGGGATGCCCAGTACAAGAGAGAAGAATATGAAACTACTCCCGAGGAGCAACTCCCAAACGCACCACATCCAACGTCCGGCGGCCTTGGTCTCGTATCGCCAGATACCGCCACCGGGCCACGAACCGTCTTCTTCCCCCATCACATCGCGGAGCGTCGGGAACACGAGATCATTCCTATTCACTGCAACCACCTCCGGGTTGTTTAGGTGTCAAAGAATACACTTGTATAGCATTTTTTGTTGCCGGTGTCCACTGCCATGGACGTACGCGCGAAACTCGTGCTACATTCGCATCGCTCTTTCCCAACCAAAACAGCCCGACTCCCCGATGCTGGCCATGGTGGCCACGATCGCGGGAAGGAAAGTCTCCCGATGGTTTGTAATCGTCCGGGAAGCAATGGAGGCATGTTCATGGCAGAAAAACGCGGCGCAAGTGGAGCCCAGATGAAAGGGCTCCTAAGAAAATGGACCGACACGTGCGAAGGCATCGACCATGATGGTGCGGAGCGCCTCAGCGGGAACTTCGATCTCGTGAACGGCATCGCGGATGGCATATTCGATCCAGAGACGGTCGAGCGGCTGAAGCAGATGCGCCGATGCACATGGAGGATCAGGCGTGAATCGACCGAGATGCTCGACGGCTGCAAACGCCGTGCTGCACCGGGTCGGCCCGATCTGCATGCCTATATCGACAAGGAGAGCAAAGCCTTAGAGGGCACGGAGGTTGTTCTCGAGCTCATCCGCTATCATCCGGAACCATCTCTAGACGGTAATACGCCCCGAGATCTGTGGTATGGAGTCCGAGAAAGACGTCCATCAATCGAGAGAGGAGATCTCCTTGATTGGACCATGCTTTGGTGCCACCACAGGGAAGGGGTGATGCATACTCTGGAAGAGCTCAACAACCTTTTTCCAGAGCATGTGGTGATTATTCCCTCTAGTTATGCTGGACAAGCGGCCATCTGGCGGGCAGACCGAGAATGGCGCCCAACGATTCTCAAGACCGCAGAGGTACAGATGAGGTACCACGACCTGGTTCCCGGGATGATCCTTGTGCGCCATAGCGCAGAGCACAAGACTCCAGCCTGACGCACCCCGCTCCGAGACGCTGGCACACACCAGCCCAGCGTCTCGGAGCGGTCTTTTTTTTTACGCTATATATCCAAGTTCAAAAGATGGCCGAGCTTGTGTTTTTTTGTTCCAAGATATTTTCGACTGTGCTTGTTGGCGCGAATCGCAAGCGGCACGCGCTCGATAATATTCAAACCATACCCCTCGATGCCTTTCACTTTTCGGGGATTATTGGTGAGCAGACGCACGTTCTTCACTCCAAGATCGTGAAGCATGCTTGCTGCCACCCGATAATCGCGAAGGTCCGGGGCGAAGCCGAGTGCCTCGTTGGCTTCAACAGTATCCATCCCCCGCTCTTGAAGCGCATAGGCTTTTATTTTATTGCCCAGCCCGATGCCGCGGCCTTCTTGATTAAGATAGAGAAACACGCCGCGTTGGGCGCTGCCGATTTTTTTAAGTGCGGCAACCACTTGCTCTCCACAATCGCAGCGTAATGATCCGAGCACATCGCCCGTGAGACAACGAGAATGGAGGCGCACCAGTGCCGGAGCAGCGCCCCTCACATTGCCGCGAACTAACGCAAGATGCTGACCATATCCCGATGCGTCTTCATAGGCGATGGCACGGAAGTCGCCATAGCGCGTCGGCAATCTTGCCTCGGCGATGCGAATAACCGATGGCGCAATGGACGGATCACTCTTCGACACGCTCACAGTGGCATCGACATCAGGATACGCCTGTCGGTATTCAATAATTTCAGCAATGCTCACGACGGGCAAGTCATACTTGCAGACAAAGGCTTGCACGCCCCGGGCTCGCAACATCCGCCCATCATCGCCCATGATTTCGCACAGCACCCCTGCCGGATACAGTCCCGCCAGACGCGCAAGATCAATGGTGGCTTCGGTATGCCCTGCGCGTTTTAAAACGCCGCCGGGATTTGCGGAAAGGGGAAACAAATGCCCGGGCCGCAACAAATCTGCCGGCCGCGTTTTTGGATCAATGAGCGCCTGCACCGTCTTCACGCGATCAAATGCCGAGATGCCGGTGGTGGTGCCTTCTCGCGCATCGCAACTGACCGTAAACGCGGTCTTCAGCCTGCCGGTATTATTTGCCACCATGGGTGAAAGATTCAGTGCCTGAAGCCGCTCGGGTAACATCGGCACGCAGATAAGCCCCCGACCATAGCGCGCCATAAAACTAATCGCACGGGCAGTCACTTTCGATGCAGCCACGACAAGATCGCCTTCGTTCTCGCGATGCTTGTCATCAACCACCACCACAAGGCCGCCGCGTTTAAACGCCGCGACCGCCTTTTTGACCGTCTGCCCAGAAATTGCCATAGCACAGACACGATAGAACAAATTCCACGATCGCTCAAGCGTGCGGCGTGAGCTGCTGTTTTCAGCGCGGCAAGATGATGCGGGACTTGCGCAGAATCACCAGGCCATCTTTGACCAACCCCGCAAGGAGGGGCTGGAGCATCGCGAGCGTCATGCCAGATCCAAGCACCTCAACCACGTGCGATAGCGCCAACGAATGACCGGTGGCATGTCGCAAGAGCTCGATAATTTTTCCACGCCAGTAGCGGTTTGAATTCTCAAATTTCTGGCTAACCCGGTGAGAAATGCGGGACCATGTGATGGTGGTAATTTTTGGATACGCCGTACAGTGGGCACGCATCGGACAACTCTTGCACTTCGGACGCTTCGCGGTGCATACGAGCGCCCCAAAATCCATCATCGCGTGATTCCATACCCAACCCTTGCCTGTTGGCACCATTTCCTCGGCGCGGTTTGCGAGCTGTGCGAGAGAAACTTTCCGCTTTGGCACCTCTACGCCAGAAAACCAGCGATGCAACACACGGCTAATGTTGGTATCAACCGGCCCTTCGTCTTTTTCAAACACAAAGGCAGCGATGGCCCGCGCGGTGTAGGCGCCGACTCCGGGTAATGTTTCGAGATCAACAAGACTTTCTGGAAATATTCCGCCGTGATTTTTGATCACCGCCTCGGCCGCGGCCTTCAGGTAGAGTGCACGACGATTGTAGCCCAGACCACTCCAGGCTTGAATCACCTTTGCTGGAGAGGCTGACGCTAACGCGCGCACCGTCGGAAATAATTTGAGGAAAGCCTTATATTTTGGAATCACCCGATCCACCTGCGTTTGCTGCAGCATGATTTCCGAAACCAAAATTTTGTACGGATCATGCGTTTTTCTCCACGGCAAATCGCGCCTATTTTTTGCAAACCACGCAAGCAACCGCCCCTGAAACCACGTTTTATTTTTGATCATACCCAATACGCATATCGCCCCCACTATAGCACACCTCAACATTGACACGCACGCTGGTTGCTGCTACGATCAATCGCATCCAAAACGAGGAAAGCCTCTTTGACAGTTTGGGGAATAGAGAATGAAATCCGTAGATGAGTTCGGTACGGGTCTGATGATGAGTGGTCACGCACTGACAGAGTTCCGGGGCCAAAATGGCTGCGATACCGTCGCTGTAGTGGTCGTGGGAACGCTCCTCGACGAGCCGTTTCCAGGAATGCCCATTGACGGCATGTTCTATGCGCTCCAGTATCTGGCCGGGTTGATCGCGCGGCGCAGGAAGCACATCTTCGTTCTGCCCCCGATACAGTTCGAGACCGAGGAGGCCCGCAACGACCTGCCGGGATCGCTCCACCTGGAACGTCAGCAGGCAGTGAACACAGTGCGAATGCTCTTGGACCGAATGCGGCGGTCGATGGGAAAACTGCAGAAGTTCATCGTGTTGGGCGACACGAGGCACCTCGAGGTGTTGTTGGAGGCTATTGGATTATTCACCGCTAGCCGCAGTGAAGCCCAACTCCTCGAACCCATGACCATCATCATGGAGGAATTCAACACTGGCGATCCTGGCAGTCAGCGCCAGCTCGAATTCGAGCGAAGACTGCTGTATGGCATCATGAACCGACAGAAGAAGCACGTGGCCCTCGCCCGACTTCAGAGAGAGCTGACGAAGGGTCCGATCCTGCGAGAGGACATGCTCAGTACCATCAGCAGCGTCGAAGAAGCGCTGCTTCGGCTCTTCGACGAAGAGTTCGCGAAGCCGAAGCCAGTCAAGGCGGAGGATTACATCCTCGGAGCTACTGAGCAGTCCGCGACCACCTGACCTCCAGGGGCGTCCGGAGCCAGAGCTCGATGCGTGGCAGCGCGGCACTTCCCCGAGAAGTGCTCGCGCCGCCACGCCCTTTTTTTATTTTTGCGTCGGGTTACGAAAGATCCTTTTGTACCAACGTGTTAACACGTTAATACAAAAAGCAATGCTATTTTTGTAACTATGCATTAACACGTGAGCACAAAAATTTAAATGATCAACATGGTGGAGATATCGTTATGGTATCTTTCGGATGTTTCCGGTATTCGCGTCGACTTCAACTCGGTCGCCGTCCTTCAAAACCGCGATGGCACCCTGTACACCGACAATGGCAGGAATCTTCAACTCGCGCGCAACAATCGCGGTGTGGCAGGTGATGCCACCTTCTTCACTCACGAGTGCGCCCGCAATTTTCATAATCGGAAGGTATTCTGGCCGGGTATTCGGCGCAACAAGAATATCACCGCGGCGCATTTTTTTAAACTCTAACTGCGAGCGAATAACCCGCACGGTTCCCCGAACAACGCCCGCAAAGGCCGGCCGTCCGCGAAGTCCACCGGATGTTTCCTCGAGGCTCGCCATAAATGCCGTAAGACGCCGTGCCGTTGCCCCGGTAAACTCCTCACCGTCACGCTCCGGATCATCAAAAGAAACGAGGCCCAATGTGCGCTTCGACGCCAGGTTCTCCACCCGCTTTGGCCGAGCAAAAAATTCCGGCACTTCCCACCACCAACTATACTCGACAGTGGTGAGTGACACGCCGCTTCGGCGTGCGAACTCTTTGGCAAACCGATACAAGCATCCAGTCGCCATCTGAAAATACGCCTTCCGATCGTCGCGCCATTCGGAAAGGCAGCCGAGAAAGCTCACGGTCTTTTTTAATTCTGATGAAATGGCGAGACGACTCCCACCGCCACGGCGGGGTCGCAATGACGAGACGTCGAATCCATCCCGCATCAGCGCGGTGACACGCCGTGCAAAAAACCGCCAATTGAGCCGTGGAAATGTTGCGTAATCGTTTGAAATCCAATGCCATTTTTTAGCGTGGCGTTCCAAGCGTTTTCTCATTTCGCGATCAACACTCCCCTTTCCCATGAGCGCACCGATCGCATGGAGCTCACGCTCTTCTTGCTTCATCCAGGATCGTTTGCTTGGGGCCATCAATTGATGGAGCTGCTCGGATGATATCGGGGAGCGCTCGTTTTGGATCGAGCGGTCCAGAATGCGATCGCTTGCCACATCGAATGCATCAAGAAAAATCGCCTCGCCCCACAGTGCGGTGTAGACGCTCGAAAAATCATAGAAACGAAGAAGCAAATCCGAAGTTGAGAGTGTACGAAGATTGGCGCGTTCTAACGAATGAAGCTCCGCTAAAAACGGTTGCACAAAACTGCGCTTCCAGCGGCCATAGAATGCTCTCATGGAACCGGGGCTCGCGTGCTCTTTCTTCATGTACGAGGCCGCAACCGACTCCATGCGGAGTCTGGAAAAATAGATATCAAAAAAATCATTGTTGAGGGAAATCACCAAGGGATGAAAATTCAATCCCGTCGCTCGGCCATGACGCGTAAACCGCATACAGGTCTTCAACGGATAGCTCAAGTAGAACGGCTTTCCGGCCGAGCCCTGTTTGTACCAACGTACTCGAGCAAGTTCACGCTCAAACGCGTTTCGTGGTTTCATGAATTTTTGGTTTACAGTTTCCCGCGATTCAACCATGCCGCGGTCGAGATGATCGGCCAAAACCAACCATTCCAGTTCCGCGGACTATCATCGTAGTACACCTCTTGATCAAGATACGGCGCGCCAACAATACGCCAGCCGCCGAGATAGGCCAAGGCCTTTACCCACGCGTTGCCGATCATGCCGATTGAAGGACAAATGAGTTGCCGACCTTCCCATACTGCTTTTTCGTATTCGATATAGTATTCCTTGACGTCGTAGCCTTGAGCGCGCAGTTCTTCGGCGACGGTTTGTGCCCGCCCGGCAATCTCTTCGAGCAAGCCAAACTCACCGACGCGACCCGTGAGCCGTCGCGTGCTCATGATGCCGATGGTTGGTCGAATGCCAAGATTATCCTCCATCCACTCTGCAACGCGAAAAATTTCGTAACGTTTTTGTTCAAGGGTGAGGGCGTTGTAGTTCGACACACTTGTCGCGGCAAACCATTGACCATCACGTGCAAGAAAAATCGGGATAGCCTTTTTTGAGGACTCGGTGCGGCCGTATGCGTTCAGGAAGATTGCGTGCGTTTGAGAATCTTTGAGTTGCGCGCGCACAATGCCCTCCACTCTCCCCTGCTTTAAGAGGTCAATGATGACAGCACTTGCTTCATCGTCATCTTGGGTTGGTATACAGGTGAGTCCCGGAATATCGCAGCCAACCACGGTGAGATCAACGACGTCCGCGGCCCGCCGAAGATTCTTGAGCACCTCTGGCTCTGGCCGCCAAATGCCAATGGCGATGCGACGCTTTTGTTGAATCGCTTCCTTGAGAAACCGCCCCTCAAGATCGCTCAATGTATCTTCCATAAACAATTTTTATACATCACCGTTTCATTCTCGCACAGTTCTTGAAAAGCAAAAATGTTGACTATTTTCTACGAAAATGCCATAGTGCATTTTCCGAGCACCAAGGCTTGGAATGGGAGGAAACAATGAGCTTGGACTTTAACATTCTCGGAATGACCTGGAATCAGGTCGGAGAGATCGTCTCGACGGCAAATCTGAAGCATCTGATCGCCGTATGGCCGTGGGGATCCATCGAGCAGCACGGGCCTCGGATGCCCATCGAGACCGACACCATGATCGCGCAACACTTCGCCAACCATATCGCGAAGTTCGACGAGGTGATCGAGCTCCCCACCATGCCGTTTGGCATGGCACGCCACCACGAGGCCTTCCCGGGTACGCTCTCCCTCTCGATGGAAACGGCCACGGGACTTGCGACAGAGGTGATGCGCAGCTTACGGCGCATGGGAGTAAAGAAGCTGATGGTCCTCCTGGGCCACGGTGGCAATGTCGCACCCTTCAATGCGGCGCTTGAGATTGTCCGGTCCGAAATCCCGGACCTCAAGGTATGCGAGCCGCTCATGCCGCTGTTCTATGCGAGAGAAGGCGACCTCGGCGCCTTGCTCCGATCCTTCGATGAGGAGGTCTCCCATGCTGGCGCAGCCGAGGCATCGCTCGTCTACGCCATCATGAAGAAGCATGGCCGACACGAGGATATCGCCCAGCTCCAGAATATCCCCATCACCGATAAGATGGTGACCTTTGGCAAGCATGGCCAGGGCACCAAGGGTGGGGATCCCCAGGAGTTCCTGGCCATGTTTCCGTCTGGCTCCAAGGGAGACCAGCGGAAGGCCAACCTGGGCACCGGGCATCACATCCTCTCCCTCATGGAGCAGGCCCTGACCCGGGCGCTTCAGGAATTCAGGGTCCTGTAGTCCCTGCCCCGGTCGACCTGCTCCAGGCGACAGCGCGACCTCGCAGATGCACACGATGCATCCGGTGAGGCCGCGCTCTTTTTTTATCGCGATGCATTATTGGCCATCGCAACGGCGTGAACAATGTGCCAAAAATACTCTTTTTCATTTCGACTGCCGTCTTCGTACACCACGCCAAGATCAAGATACGGGCATGAAAGCAGCTCCCAGCCGCCGAGATACACGAGTGATTTCATCCACGCATTCCCAACCAAGCCCATGGACGGCACGATAAGGTTCGCGCCTTCCCACACAGCCGTTTCGTATTCAAAATAATATTCGGTGACATCGGAGCCCTTGCCCTTGAGATATGCAGTAAGTTCCTCGTTGATGCTCGCGATATCATCGAGGAGTTTGTACTTTCCCACCTTGCTCGTTGGGCGCAAACTCGACATCACCGCAATCTTTGGTTCAAGACCAATATCCTCTTTCATATACCGAATGATCCGGTCGACTTCGTAGATTTTATCTTCAAGTGTTATCCCCTGATAGACCGATGCGGTTGACATCACGAAACAGTATTCGCCTTTCTTGACTACCGCCGGACACACTTTGCGATTGCTCGGCAGCGGCTCTTTGCCAAACTGTCGGTGAAACTCATCGAGGGTGAAGGAATCTTTCACTTGCCCGCGAACAATGCCATCCACGTGACCATCTTTCAGGAGCGCGACAAGCTTCGTGCTGGCAATATCGGCGTCAGGCTCGATGATATTCGTGAAACCCTGCACCTCGGCGCCAACGACCGTCAGCTCGGCATACTCGCTCGCGCGCCGAAGACTTTCGATTGTCTCGGGAATGGGGCGCATAATCGCAATGGCGATCTTCCGCTTCTGCCGACGGGCTCGCGTTAAAAATAATTCGCCAATATCAACGGAGTTGGTGTTACTCGGCATAGAGATAGACGGGTTCACGATAATACCGAATGCGATTTTCTTTTTTTCGCTCACGAATAAGGCGCTGTAACCAACGATTTTTTTGCACGAGCGTCTCGGTTGATCGCAACACCGAAAACGGGATATCGGCACGCAACACTCGGCCCGGTATCACATGACGACTAATCCCACTTGGGATACGCCAACCGTTGCCTGCATACCGAAGGATATCGCCCTTCTTCAAGGGTGGAAAGCAAATGAGCGCGGTCGCCACCGGATAGATGGCGCGAACGGCCGGCATGGTCTGCTCGTCAGTGCGATGAAACACGTCGCGGCCCTTGTATGTTTCAACGAGTACGTTTAAGAGCGCCGCTCGTTCCTGCTCCCCAACGGGACTCGTCATACCAAAGCATTCGCCGCGGGCATTAAAAACGATGGCCAGAAATGTACCGCGCGCAAGCCGACGACGTGCAGATGCGGGGGTGCTCGATAGAATGGAATCACCGCAGGCAGTGTGTACCTGCTTCCACCACTGCAACCACGCCGTGCCATCGAGGACGTGATTCCAAATGTTTAAGGTGATGCTCCGATCGTCGTAGGGTACGACCTGTACGAGCACATGCGGAAGATGGAGTTGTTGAGCAACGGTGGTACGGTTGGCGCCGTCGAGCACGACATACCGGCCACGACCAAGTTCGGCAACGAGCGGTGGATTCGTAAACAGTTTCGAACTGCGGAACTGTTTTTTGAGACGCGCCACTCGTGCGGGATCCACGGTCTCATGAACGACAAGCGATGCAACCGAGACGATACGTAACACAGGAAGATTCATACTGAACGCAACTTTCGCACAATGCCCTTGTCCGCGTCAACGTCAACGCGATCGCCAGTTTTAAAGATCTTGGTTGCCGTGCCGGTGCCGATAATGCACGGCTTCCCCAGCTCACGACTGACGACTGCCGCATGCGAGGTAATCCCGCCTTGCTCGGTGACAATGGCGGCAGCACGGCGCATCGCGGAAATATAATCGGGCGTTGTCTGATTCGCAACAAGAATCTCACCGGTTTTCAGTTTCGCAATCTCGTCATGGGTCGCCACAATGCGAACAATGCCACGCGCGCGTCCAACCGATGCGGAAATACCACGCACCTCGCTGCCGCTGACCATCACATCTTCGAACTGCTCTTTTTTGATGGCGTCGATCGCGGTACCAGAAAAAATATGCTCCCCCGACGGCGTTGTGATGATCAGGCAGCGCTGCCGACGTTCGCGCAATGTCGCACGATCGAACGTGGCATTTTTAAGGGCGCGCTCCAATTCTTTATTCGTGAGGTACAGCAACTCCTGTTTCGGAATTCGATACCGTCGTGACACCTCGTTGACTATCGCAAACCAGACGCGCGCCATCCGAAAGGTACATGACTTGCGTTGATCCACATGCCCGGCCAACAGATCGGCAAGCGCAATAAGTCGACGAGATTTCGGCGACATCAGCGAAAGCACTGTTGCTTTTTTGCGCATGCGTGCGCGATGTTTTGCGCGTTCTTCCTGGAGCAGCTGTTCCGGATGACGTCGCATCAAGCCCCGCGCGCGCGTAAAAAATGTCTGCTCGTCATGATTGCGCGAAACGCTATAATTATCTTCCACCCAATAAAATGCCATTGTATGACGTCGGAGCGCACGAGCAAATTTCCCTCGGTCACTGCGACGAATCAACATCGCCGCAAGCCGCAGCAATGATTGATGCTCGCGACTGGAAAAACTCTGATACTGCGGAGTCGCCAGAATATCAAATTCCCTCCGCCAATGCTTACCAAAACGACTCTCAAGCTCCGGACCGACCGCGTCTTGAAGCCAATCTTCTCCCGCGCCTAAAAACGGCTCCGAGATGCCGCCCCAGCCCCACACCGTATAATACCAGTGGAGAACCTCGGCGTACCGCTTCCAGAGCATGCCGTCAGAAAGCGTAGACATGTCGAAGGAAAGAAAACGAGCAACGGCCGGAATAAACCGTCGCAATGCCCGGCCTTGTTCACGTTCAAACCGCAAAAAAAATTGATCATTCGTGAGGTGCCTCGCAATCAACTTTTTTCTTGCGCGAAGGAGGGCCGGATACTCCCAGTACCAATCAGCCACGTCCTGTTCGTAAAAACAGTGTCCGACGCTTGGATACCCCACAAGGTGCTTCCTCGTCCACGCGATCACCCCAACCGCAGCGCATCCCAACGTAAAAGGGAACGCGTGGAATTGTTTGTGATACCACGGCCCGGGATTATTTTGAATTTTTTCGAGCATGGGATTGCTCATACCGATCTCTTTCTGCTGCCTCACTCTGTGCTTCAAGCCACGTCGCGATCCTTTCGACGGAAATTTTTTGACGGATCACACGCAAAATAAACCGAAAAAGGATCTCGGAATCTGCGGTCAACTGCCAGCCGTTCCATCGAAGAAACAGCGCAGTCGCAGTGATTGCGGTGCGCTTATTCCCATCAACAAAGGCGTGATTCAGGGTGAGACTATGATAAAGCGCGGCTGCTTTTAACCAAACCGTTGGATAGAGATCCTTCGCCCCGAACGTCTGCTGTGGACGCTGAACTGCACTTTCAAGCAACCCAACATCACGAAGTCCATGTGTACCCCCATACTCCGCGATCATTGCCGTATGCACGTACAGTACTTCATCCATCAACAGATACCGCATCTTCATAGCGATCTAACGCCGCGATAGTTTTCGCAGCATTGGGCCGTATTGCCGCATAAATTCTTCAAGATATACCTGTGTGCGGGGGGTGATGCCATGACGCTGCCGCTGCAGCGGAGAGACATGCAGGCGTGTTTGTGCGGCATCATAATCAAGCGTGACGTGATCTCCAATGCGCAAACGCATATCGCGGAGCACCTTCTTTGGGATCGTCACTGCAGCACTGTCGCCAACCTTAAACACCTTATTGATCATACAGTATGAGAAAATATATATACTAATAGTATTATAATACTTCCTTTGAGGTTGTCAAACTTTTCGCACCACACCGTGTGTCGCATCCACCTCGATCATATCGCCAGTTTTCAACACTTTACTCCCCCGCTGGGTGGCAATGATACACGGGATCTTTAACTCGCGTGAAATACTCGCGGCATGGCAGAGAATTCCCCCTTCATCCGTGACCATTGCTGCGGCTTTCCGAATTGCGGTCATATAGTCGGGGTGGGTCATATCGGAGATGAGAATCTCGCCGTGCCGCATGCTCGCAACATCGGCAGCGCGAAGAATCACCCGAGCCCGACCTCGCGCATGCCCCGAAAATGCGGTGGTCCCGCGGACTTCACGAATGCCTTCAGCGAGCTGCCGACCAGGAACATGACGACGAAGAAACACGCTCCACTGTCGTTGATCACTGAAGATCGTGGAAATGATATGCCCTTTTCTCCGTTCAATAAAGATCACGTACTGGTTCTTGGCGCGACGCTCCAACTCGGACGCTTCTGGAAGCCCGCCCAATGCAAGGGCAGTGCAGATTTCCTCATACGTGCAATGTCCTGCCCACCCATGCTGCCAACCGAAGCGTCGTTCCAGTGCGCGATACAATGGTTGCGCGAGCACCATCGCTTTTTTGTACTCATCAGCGCGATCAGTGCGTAACCACGTATAGCAGTGAATAACTTCGGCGACGTGCCGTAACCCGGGCCATTGAGAAAGCAACGCGAGTGCCGCACGCGATCGCGCGCGGTGCGCCCGATCGGTCCGCCTTCGACGCTCTACTTCTTTTGCCGGGCCTGGCATTCCTGCCGCCATCTTCGCAAGGTCTTTGGCGGTCCAGCTTTGATCGTTGATCGAATACGATCGGAGATGCCCAAAACGACGGGCAAGATGTTCAAGCTCTGTTTTGCTCCCACGGGTGAGCCTCCAGCGCAATAATGCGCGCTCGAGCTGCTCCATTGGGATGCGTTGCGATGGGATTGCAAGCCCTTCATAGACCCATTCCCACTTTTCTGGCAGAACACGTTGGAGTTCGCTCAAAAGCCATGGCTCAAGAGAATAGGTAATTGACCACGGCGTCCAGATGAATTCGGCATATGGCGCATAGGCCGCAACGTAGTGACGATAGTTTTGAAGCGTCGGTGTGCGCGCGACACGGCGCGCCGCAGCATGGAGCCTCAATCGCACCGTGTGATATTTCAGCACATGCGCCGAAAGGCTCCAGCGTGGATGCTGAAGCGGCCGAGCCACTGCTTCCATCCAGCGAAGAAACTCCCGCTTCTGTTGCCAGAACTCCCACTGCCCATTCTGTGGGATATAGCATATCGCTCGGATATGCCTCGGCCAATGCTGCATTGCTGCGCGGGCGATCGGCACTTCAGAACTTTGTGCAGGCGTTGATCTCGAAAACACCTGCATCCAGTCTCCTTGAGGCTTGTTCGTCATACCCGCTCAAGCAGGGTGACGACGCCATGATTGGCGTTGACCTCGACGAGATCGCCGTCGTGGAATACTTCGGTTGCGATCTTGGTGCCGATGATGCAGGGAATGCCGAGCTCTCGACTGATAATAGCAGCATGACAGGTGATACCGCCTTCGTTCGTAACCAGCGCCGCAGCTTTCTTGATGCCGGCAATATAATCAGGCCGCGTCATCACCGCAACAAGAATATCGCCCGTCTCTACTTTTCCAATTTCTTTGACGGAGCCAACCACCTTCACGCGACCGATCACCCGCCCAACCGATGCGGCAAGCCCGCGAATATCACGAACAACGTCCGCCTGTTTTTTTGGAAACATGGCGCGACGGAGACGATCACCATCACGACCAACCGCAACCGTATAGCCATTGCGAGAGCACACGAACCCACTCGATACCTGACGGCGTGTGAGGTCGCGCACCGACGGCTCGCCATGGCGAAACCACAGCGCCACTTCTCCAGGAACCAAAAACTTCGTGAGCTCCCGATCGAGACCGATACGACGCGCCATCTCGCCCAGAATCTGTGTACCAAGATGGATATTGAGAAAGGTTGCCTTTTTGCGTTCATCCTGCCACCAAGTGAAATCTTCGGATATTTTTAACAACGTCTTCAAGAGCGGAGAAAATGTGTACTGTCGGAACAATGCCGCCTTTTTCTTCGCATTGTTCCGGGCAGTGTGCTGTAACTGACGATACTGCGCGGTGAGATCTTTCTTTGACGTTCTCCACAGATCAACTTCTTTCTTGAAATGCTCAACTGCAAGCACATTCGCATCGCGATAGTTATTGCTGATCCAAAAGTAGCGCTGCTGATAGGCCGCCAGGGCATCGAGACTTTTTGCCTTCGCGATCGCAATCTTCAACAGCTCCATCTCTGCCGCATTGATGAATGATTGGTGCACCGGGGCGGTGGCGGCGCTAAAAATTTCGGTAAACTGCGATTCGCTTCTAAGCGCGCCAACCTCTTCGCGCAGCATGCGGGCGATGTGTTCATCGGTGCCGAGCGCAAAATGGTCAATAATGGAGGAGGACGTAAAACGGTTGATGCCCGCCATCGCATACGTGCCGTAGAGCTTGAGCAGATTCGTATCCGAAAGCCCTCCAAGATGGATGGCCGCGAAACGATCAAAAAAATCCTGGAACCGCATTTCATCACGCTGCCATCGGGCGAGAAGCTTCTTCGAGATATTCGGGTCGCGCTTGGCCAAGCGGATCACTGCCTCGGAGCCTCTGCGCACATCACTCAAATCAAGATACCAGTCGGCTTTGCCGTCTTCGAAAAAACACACACGGACATCGGCCTCGGTCCCGGGCGGTTTCCGCCGTTCTTGGCGCACCTCGGCTTCGCCAATAAAAAACAAATAGAACGGCGAGCCATCAAAACGCTGATGGTACCACGCGCGGCCCGTGAGATCCTTGATTACGCGACGATCCATACATTTCCAGTTGTTGCATCAACGCGAACGCGGGATCCTGATTGAAGCATCGTCGTCGCATTGCCAGCGCCGATAATGCACGGCACACCAAGTTCTCTCGCAACAATCGCCGCGTGACTTAAGAGACCGCCGCGGTTGGTGATAATCGCACCCGCTTTTTTCATCAACGGCAAAAATCGCACATCGGTATTGTCACAGACAAGGACAGCACCGACCGG
>OBEQ010781541.1_pt1 | contig 16815 bp, 15 predicted proteins | sample 1670901 | NCBI WGS metagenome assembly OBEQ01 (sample SAMEA104232315, study PRJEB22302) | groundwater metagenome | biome: forest; feature: aquifer; material: groundwater | place: USA | collected 2011-08-07 | depth 5.4 m
CCGCCCGTGATCTTGGTGTAGAGGCCGTGGCGCTTGGCGATCAGGCCGAGCGCGATCAGCTGATCGGGCGTGATCTCGCCGGCCGGCACGCGCGGGATCACCGAATACGTGCCGTCCTTCTGGATGTTGGCGTGGCTGCGCTCGTTGATGTAGCGTGATTGCGGATCGTCGAGCGCTTCCTTCGGCCAGGTGCTGATCAGGTAGTAGTTGACGGCTGGCCGGCACGACGAGCAGCCATTCGGCGTGCGCCAGGCCAGGCGCTTGTAGACGCCTGCTATCGTCAGCAGATGCTCCTCACGGATGGCTTCCCGCACTTCCTGGTGGCTCGAATCGGTGCAGGCGCACATCGCCTTCTTCTTCGGCGCGGCGCTGTAGTCGCCCCCGGCGGTGAACATCAAAAGCTGTTCGACCAAACCGGTGCACGAGCCGCAGCTCGCGCTCGCCTTGGTCTGCTTGCGCACCTCTTCGAGCGTGAACAGGCCTTTTTCCTTGATCGCCTTGCAGATCGTGCCCTTGTTGACGCCGTTGCAGCCGCAGACCTCGTCGGCGTCGGCCATGCTCGCGGCCCGGGTGTTGCCTTCGTGGCCGGTGTCGCCGATGTTCGATTCGCCGAACATCAGCTTGTCGCGGATGTCGCCGATCGCGCGGCCTTCGCGCAGCAGCTTGAAGTACCACGAGCCGTCGACGGTGTCGCCGTAGAGGCAGGCGCCGACCAGCTTGTCGTCCTTGATGACGAGCTTCTTGTAGACCCCGCCGTAGGGGTCGCTCATCACGATCTCTTCGCAGTCCTTGCCGCCCATGAAGTCGCCGGCCGAGAACAGGTCGATGCCGGTGACCTTGAGCTTGGTGCTGGTCTGGCTACCGGTGTAGCGGCCGATGCCGAACTCGGCCAGGTGGGTCGCGCAGACCTTGCCCTGCTCGAACAGCGGCGCGACCAGGCCGTAGACAGTGCCGCGGTGTGCCGCACATTCGCCGACCGAGTAGATGCGCGGGTCGGTGACGGTCTGCATCGTGTCGCTGACGACGATGCCGCCGCGGTTCTGCGGCCCGCAGTGCAGGCCGATCTTCAGCGCGAGCTCGGTGTTGGGGCGGATGCCGGCGGCCATCACGACCAGGTCGGCGGGGACTTAGGTGCCGTCCTTGAACTGGACTGCCATCACGCGGCCGTTCTTGTCGCCGATCAGCGCCTGGGTCTGGGCGCCGATCATGAACTTCAGGCCGCGGTCTTCGAGCGACTTGCGCAGCAGGCCGCCGGCCACGTCGTCGAGCTGGCGCTCCATCAGCCACGGCATGATGTGCACGACAGTGACCTGCATGCCGCGCAACATCAAGCCATTCGCCGCTTCCAGGCCCAACAGCCCGCCGCCGATGACGACCGCGTGTTTGTACTTGGTCGCCGCGTCGATCATCGTGTTGGTGTCGGCGATGTCGCGGTAGGCGATCACGCCTTCGAGGTCCTTGCCCGGCACCGGCAGGATGAACGGGTTCGAGCCGGTCGCGATCAGCAGGCGGTCGTACCCGGTTTCGCTGCCGTCAGCGGCCTGCACCACGCGGCGCTTGCGATCGACGCCGACGACCTTGTTGCCCAGCTGCAGATTGATGCCGTTCTCTTCGTACCAGGAGATCGGGTTCAGCACGATCTCGTCGAGCGTCTGTTCGCCCGCGAGCACCGGCGACAGCAGGATGCGGTTGTAGTTCGGGTGCGGCTCGGCGCCGAACACGGTGATGTCGTACAGGTCCGGCGCGATCTTCAGCAGCTCTTCGAGGGTGCGCACACCGGCCATGCCGTTGCCCACCATCACCAGTTTCATCTTGCTCATTTCAGGGGACTCCGATACGACAGTCTTCAGGGGGAACCAGATAGCAAGGCCGATGCCAGTCGGTGCATGGGCACCAGCCTTGTGCCGCACTGTTTGTGGGCAGATTTCTTGCTTGAAAATGCGCGCAAAGCCTGTGATCGCCCCGATTGCATGCGCGAATCGGTGAATTCATGAGCTTCGACGTCGATATTGGCCATTTCAGCCTCGCCGGCCCGCGCGAGATCAACGAAGACTTCGCCGCTTCGGTGCGTCCGTCGCCCCACGATGAGGCGCGCGGCCTGGTCGCGGCGATCGCCGACGGCGTGTCGAGCGGCGGGCGCGGCCTGGAAGCTGCGCAAACCACCGTGATGAGCGTGGTGCAGGACTACTTCGGCTGCCCCGACACCTGGGACACCACCGTCGTGCTCGACCGCCTGATCGGCGCGCAGAACGCCTGGCTGGCCGACCACAACCGGCGCCGCCTCGGCCTCGGCAAGGAAGGCGGCGCGGCGATGACGACGCTGACCGCGCTGGTCTTGCGCGGCCATGCGTTCACGCTCGCGCATGTCGGCGACACCCGGGCCTGGCTGTTGCGTGGTGCTGACGCCGAATGTGTGCAGCTGAGCCAGGACCATTGTTTCGACCAGATCGACCAGCGCAGTCGGCTCACGCGAGCGGTCGGCCTGGACGACCGCGTGCGCGTCGACTACCTGCAGGGCGAGCTGCACATCGGCGACGTGTTCGTGCTGACCAGCGACGGCGTGCACGGCGTCTTGAAGCGCAGCCGCCTCGCCGCCCTGGCGCGCGAAGGCGCCGACGCGCAAGCCGCCAGCGAAGCGCTGGTGCGGGCCGCACTCGCCGCCGGCAGCCGCGACAACGCGAGCGCGTTGGTCATCAGGGTGCGCGGCCTGGCGCAGGGCCGGCTCGAAGACAGCCTGGTGCAGGGCCGGCAGTTGCCGGCACCGCCGCGCCTGAAGGTCGGCGACCGGCTCGATGGCTTCACGATCACCGCGCAGGTCGCCAACACCGGCGTGCACCGGCTGTACCAGGCGCGGGTGACCGATACGCACGAGCTGGTCGCGTTGAAGACGCTGCACGAGTCGCGCGCCAGCGACCGCGAAGAGCGCGCGATGCTGGCCCACGAGGCCTGGCTCGGCAGCCGCGGTGCGCCGAGCTCGGGCGAACACGGCGATGCCGGCTTCGTGCGGGTGCGCGAGGTGGCCGACGCGAGCGCTTTCTACACCGTGTTCGACTGGCACGCCGGCCGCACGCTCGAACAGATGATGGGCGAGGGCCGCCGCTTCGAGGTCGGTGAGGTCGTCGATGCGGCACTCGCCGTCGCGCGCGCGCTCGGCCGGCTGCACCGCCACGGCGTGATCCACCGCGACCTGAAGCCCGGCAACCTGCACCTGGGCGACGACGGCCACTGGCGCGTGCTGGACCTCGGCGTCGCGGTGTCCGGCAGCGAGCCCAAGGCCTTGCGCACCTTGCACGCCGGCACGCCCAGCTACATGAACCCCGAGCAATGGAGCGGCGACACCCATGTGCCGGCCGACGCGGGCAGCGACCTCTACGCGTTCGGCGTCACGCTGTACCAATGGCTGACCGGCAAGCTGCCGTATGGCGAGGTCGAACCGTTTCAGACCGCACGCTTCCGGCGCGACCCGAAACCGCCGTCGCGCTTGCGCCCCGAGGTGCCGATCTGGCTCGACCATGTGGTGCTGAAGGCGGTCGCGCTCGACCCCAAGCAGCGCTTCGAGACCGCCGAGGAGATGGTGCTGGCGCTGGGACGCGGCGCCTCGCGCCCGCTCGCAGCGCCGGGCGCCACGCCGCTGGTCGCACGCGACCCGACGGCCTTGTGGAAGATCGCCTTCGGCGTGTCGCTGCTGTTCAACGCCCTGCTGATCTACTGGCTGCTGTTCCTGCCGCGTTGACGTCCCGACGGCGTCATCCCGGCGAAAGCCGGGATCCACTGCGCCCTACGTGGATCCCGGCGCGGGCACAGCCCGGCCTGTCCTGAGCCTGTCGAAGGGCCGGGATGACGTGCTTGTCGGTCCTCTGCAATCAGGCACTTGCGTTGGCCTTGGACAGCTTGACCGCGCCGGCCGGCGCCGAAACCGCCGACCTGGCGCGGCCGCCCTTTTCGGCCCAGGTGCGGGTCCAGCGGATCTGCATCACGCGCATCACGCCCAGCATCAGCAGGGACAACACGGCGAACAGCACGAAGCCCCAGGCGAAGGTGCCGGTGTACTGCTTGGACAGACCCATCGCGTTGGGTACCAGGCCGCCGCCGAGCGCACCGATCTCGCCGATCATCGAGCCGGCCACGGCCGTCGTCGTCGGCCAGCGCAGCGGCACCAACTGGAACAGCGCGCCGTTGCCCGCGCCCAGCGCGGCGAAGCACAGCATCAGCAGCAGCGTCGTGATCGCCAGCGAGCCGGTCGAAAACCCGACCAGCACCAGGCACGCGGCGACCACCAGCAGCACCAGCGTCAAGGTGTTGAGGCCGCCCCAGCGATCCGAAATCCAGCCGCCGGCGACGCGCAGCGCGGCGCCCATGAAGGCGGCCAGCATCGTCAGCTGGCCGGCCTGCACCTTGCTCACGCCGAACTGATCGTAGTAGTAGGAGGGCAGGAAGGTCGTCAGGCCGATGAAGCCGCCGAAGGTCACGCCGTAGATCAGGCTGAAGACCCAGCCGTCCTTCTCGAACAGGCAGGCGATGTGCTCGCGCAGGCTGGCGTGCGAGTCGACGTCCGGCGGCTCTTTGGCGAACACGATCATCACCAGCATCGGCAGCAGGATCGCCACGCTGGCGACGCCGTACACCGTCTGCCAGCCGAGCCAGTTCGCCAGCGGCGGCGCGACCAGCACCGACACTGCGGTGCCGACGTTGCCGGCGCCTACGAGGCCCATCGCCAGGCCTTTGTACTGCGGCGGGAACGAGCCCGAGCCGAGCGACAGCGCGACGCCAAAACTCGCGCCGGCGATGCCCAGCAGCACGCCCATCGCGAGCAGGTCATTGAAGCTCTTGACAAAGAAGAAGCCGAACAGCATCGCCACCGCGATCAGCGCCATTTCGACCAGCGTCGCGTTCTTGCGCCCGATGTACTGGGCCAGCACGCCGAGCGGAAAGCGCATCAGCGCGCCGGCGAAGATCGGCACGGACAGCATCAAGCCCTTCTGGGCCGGCGAGAGGTGATAGGCCTCGCTGATGAACGGCGCCATCGCGCCGTTGAGCACCCAGATGCAGCATGAGAACGCGAAATAGAGGAAGGCTGCGAACAGCGTGGGTGCGTGTCCGGCGCGAAGAAAGGTCTGGAATGGGCTCATGGTGTGGCGGCTCAAAGCAATGCCGGTGCGGCGGCGCGGCGCACGGCGGCAAACGGAATGACAGGGTTGGCGGGGCGGCGCATGTTGCTCTCCAAAGCAGGAACATCGCTCCGGCAAAGGAGCCGGAGTGGAGGCACATGACTGCTCACAGCGTTATGAGCATGACCCGCAGTGCGGTCGCAGGTCGGGTGCAGCGTCACACCCGCGTCCTGCTCTGCAAATGCCATGCCAGATGACGCTCAGCGAGTCCAGTCTTGACCTCGTGACTGCTGATATCGTCCGACTCTGGCTGGGCTTGAGCCCTTGGTTTTCATTCGTGCAACGCTCCCTTCTTCCATGACCTCCTGCCTTGTGCTCGCCGATCGAACGCCCGCCTCACCGGCGCTGGAGGCCGACTTTGAGTCCGTCGGTATTCACGTGATTGGTGCGGTGCAGCGAAACATCTTGGTGCAGGAAGTCGTGCGTCTGATGCCCGACCTGGTCGTAATTCACGAAGCCAGCCCCGATGACGCGCTGTTCGAGCTGGCCACCTTGTTGTCCGCCACGCGACCGACGCCGCTGCTGCTGTTCTGCACCGACCCCGACGCGGCGAAGATGGCGCGCGGCCTGGCCTCGGGCGTCAATGCCTACGTCGTCAACGGCTACGCGCCGAACCGCTTGCGTTCGTTGGTGCATCTGGCGCAGGCCCGATTCGCCCACGAGCAGCAGCTGCGCGAGGCGCTTGCCGACGTGTCGCACCGCTTCGAGGAGCGCAAGCTGGTCGATCGAGCCAAGGGCATCCTGATGCGCGCCCGCCAGGTCTCCGAGGACGAGGCCTTCAAGGTGCTGCGCGTCGCCTCGATGCACAGCAACCAGCGGGTCGGGCAGGTGTCGCAGCAGGTCATCGCCGCCGCGGGCTTCGCCGAGTCGGTCAACCGGGCCGGCCAGTTGCGCATGCTGTCGCAGCGGCTCGTCAAGCTGTATGCGCTGCGTGCCATCGACAAGTTGCGCGCGGCGCACGGCGAACAGCTGGACCAGTCGGTCCAGCATGTCGACGCGAATCTGGCGGCACTCGCGAAGAGCCTGTCGAAGCCGACCTATGGCGACCTGCTCGACGCCGTGATGGCGCCGTGGACGCTGCTGAAGGCGGCGTTGGCGCAGCCGGTCGAGCGGGCCCGGCTGGGCGACGTCGACGCCTTGGCTGAGCAGGTGCTGCTGCACGCCGACCGGCTGGTGAACAGTCTCGAGGCGTCGGGGCTTGCGACATCGCTGCACGTGATCAACGTGTCGGGTCGCCAGCGCATGTTGTCGCAGCGCCTGGCCAAGCAGGCGCTGCTCGGTGTGCTGGCCAAGGGCGACGCGGCGGCCACCGCGCGTGCCGAGGCGCACCAGACCAGCCGCGCGTTCGAAGAGGCGCTCGCGCACCTCAATTCAGCGCCGCTCAGCTCGCGCGAGATCCGCGAGTCGCTCGACGCCGCCAGCGCGGCATGGAGCACGATGACGCAGGCCCTGACGCAGGTCCAAACGCCGGCCGGCCAGCGCGCCGTCGGCGACGCCAGCGACGCCTTGCTGGCGCTGTTCGAGCAGCTCACCGAACGCTACGAGCGCAGCATGCAGATGTTGATGGGATAGGCCGGAGGCCTATCCCATCTGGCCCACGCACCGCTCCCCCGGGCCCCCTCCGAGAGGGGTTCCAGCATGAATGACGAGCCGGCCGATGGCCGGCAACACCCATCGGGCGATTGAGGCGTGCACGACGCATACGACGCTCGCGCATGCATTCGCCGGCGAACAGCCGGCTCGTCAATCGAACTGGAGCCCCCGCTCGGAGGGGGCTCGGGGGAGCAGTGCGTAAAGGCCACAGGCCCGGGCCTCCGGCCCGGGCTTGTGCGGAACTTGGCATCCGTACGCAATTGCCGAGGGCGCGCCGGCGGCGCCGCCGCTATGATCAATTTAGGGGGTGGCGCACGGTTTTGGGGAGCTGATGCTTGCAAAGCCGACCACCCCGGACCAAGATCGACATGCGGTTCAAAGCCCGGGTCGGGCCGGCAGGCGAAGGAAAAAACAGTCCATGACCGAGACGATGCAGTCAGCGCCTGCCGAATTGGCCGACCGCTCGCGCGAACTCATCGCGGGGCTGGGTCTGGCCGACGGGGCACTCGGCGCGGTGCTGCTCAGCATGGTCGACAAGCTCGAGGCCGCGTTCGCGGTCAAGGACATCGCGAGCGGACGCTACTTGCACGTGAACCCGCGCATGGCGTCGTTGTACGGCCGTTCGCCCGAACAGCTGCTGGGCCACAACGATGTCGACCTGCTCGGCGCCGAGCTCGCGGCGCCGCTGCGCGCGGCCGAGCAGACGGCGCTCGCGCAGGCGCTGCCGCACACCGCCGAACACAAGCTCGAACGCGAGCGCGTGCGCCGCGAGTTCGACGTCACGCGGGTCGCGCTGCCGAGTGCCGACGGGGTGGCGCGCCACCTGTGCAGCGTGTGGATCGAAACCACCCAGTCGCGCCAGCGCGAGGCGCAGTTGGGCAAGGCCTTGCAGCAGCTCGAACAGCAACAGATTGCCAGCGAAACGCTGCGCCGCGAGACCCAGGACCAGGCGCTGCGCGACAACGTGACCGGCCTGTACCAGCGGGTGCACTTCGACGACCAGCTGCGCCGCGAGGTCGACCTGTCGTCGCGCGAGCACCGCGAGTTCGCCCTGGTGTCGATCGCGCTCGACCCCTTGCCCGACAACACCAGGGCCTTCGGCTCCGCCGCGCGGGTGCGGGTGCTCGAAGCGCTGGGCCGGCTGTTGCGCGGCAACACCCGCGCGATGGACGCGTCGTGCCGGCTCGACGAAGATCACTTCGCGATCCTGCTGTCGGGCGTCGGGCTCGCGACCGCGCATTCGCGCATGGAAGGGCTGCGCCGGCAGTGCGCCACCCAGATCGTCGTGCTCGACGGGCGCGACCTCGGCTTCAGCGTGTCGATGGGTGTGGCGAGTTTCCCGCACACCGCGCACACCCAGGAAGACCTGATGCAGGCGGCCGACGTGGCGCTCGCCGAAGCGCAGCGGCGCGGCGGCAACCACGTGACGCTCGCAAGCATTCGTTTCGATGCGGCCTGAACCTTTGAAGCGGTCACCCCGGCCCTTCGACATGCTCAGGACAGGCCGGGCTGCGCCCGCGCCGGGGTCCACTGGTCACGAAGGACGCCGCCGCGTTTCGAGTGGATCCCGACGTTCGTCGGGATGACCGCTCCGATACCTCATGCTGCGCCCGCCTTGTAGAGCATGTACGCGGCGAGCGCGTACAGCATCAGCGCGAACACCCGCTTCAGGTGCGCCATGTTCATCGCGTGCGCCGCCCGCGCGCCGAGCGGCGCGAACAGCATGCTCGCGGTGACGATGACCGCGAGCGCCGGCAGCCACAGGTAGCCGACACCACCCGGCAAGGGGTTCGCCACCGACCAGCCGCCGATCACATTGCCGAGCGTGCTCGCCAGTGCGATCGGGAAGCCGAGCGCTGCACTTGTCGCGACGGCGTTGTGGATCGGCACATTGCACCAGGTCATGAACGGCACCGAGATGAAGCCGCCGCCGGCGCCCACCAGGCCCGACACCGTGCCGATCACGCCGCCGGCGACGAGCCGCCCGGCGCTGCCCGGCAGCTGACGGGTCGGCTTCGGCTTCTTGTTGACAAGCATTTGCGTCGCTGAGAAGCCGACAAGCAGCGCAAAGATCAGCGCCAGCGCGGCGCCCTTGACCAGCGGATAGATGAAGGCGCCGGTCAGCAAGGCCATCAGCGTGATGCCCGGTGCCAGCGTGCGCACGATGTCCCAGCGGATCGCGCGGCGGCTGTTGTGCGCCCGGATGCTCGACAGCGAGGTGAACATGATGGTGGCCATCGAGGTGGCGATCGCCATCTTGACCGCGAGTGCAGTGGTTATGCCGTGATGCGCCAGCATCAATGTCATGAACGGCACCATCAGCATGCCGCCACCGACGCCCAGCAGCCCCGCCAAGAAACCGGTGGCACAGCCGAGCAGCAGCAGCTCCGCGACCAGCTGCCAGTCGAGGCCCACCACCATCAGGATTTCAGCAGCTCGAGCACCGCGCGCCACTCGGCCGGCTCGACCGGCGTGATCGACAGCCGGTTGCCGCGCTTGAGCACCTGCATCGTCGCAAGCGCCGGCGCGTCGCGCATCTCGGCCAACGACAAGAGCCGCGTCTTGCGCGCCAGCTTCACGTCCACATGCAGCCAGCGCGGTGCCTCGGGCGTGGACTTGGCATCGAAGCAATGGCTCTTCGGATCGAACTGCGTCGCGTCGGGATAGGCGCTGCTCGCGACTTCGCAGATGCCGGCGATGCCGGGCTCGGGGCACGACGAGTGATAGAACAGCACGCCGTCGCCGACCCGCATGTCGTCGCGCATGAAGTTGCGCGCCTGGTAGTTGCGCACGCCGACCCACGGCACGGTCTGCGATTTAGCGCGCGCTACGTCGTCGATCGAGCACTCGCCGGGCTCGCTCTTCATCAGCCAGTAGGCCATTGGAGGGAGTTGTTTTTTTGAAGCAGCGAAAGGTGGTGTCCGTTGCAAACCGTGAGCCGCATCCTGACCCCATGGGGATTCAGGTGGGCGAGGTCAGCGAGGCTTTGGGTTCATCTGACGCGAGACGATCACACCTGCCGGGCATGTTCCAAGCCCTTGCTCAAAGAGCATCGGATCAAGGAATATAAAACTCACGCGAAAGCAACGGACCAAATCATTCTACGCCGCGAATTCGACAGCGTCAGAGCAATTGACCATCGGCACCAAGGGCTTGATCGACACGCCGGATCAATGCGTCGATGTCTGCGACGCGGTTGCCTTGCGGCGCGTTGCCGTCAGCCGCCAGCGGCCGTTCGGCGAGCGCGTAGGCGAGGTTCAATGCGGCCAGCACGGCGATGCGTTCACGCGCCTTGACTTTGCCGGCATCGCGTATCGCGCTCATCTCGCGATCGACGTTGCCGACCGCTTCGAGCAGCGACTGTTCGCCGCCTTCGGGGCAACCGAGGATGTAGCTCTGGCCCATGATGGTCACTTCGAGCTGCTTCATGCGGCGCGCTCCCCTTTTTCGTCGGCGCCGCTCGCGACCTTGTCACTCGGCAGCCGTTCGAGCAATGCGTCGATCCGGCTGCGCGCCGCGTTCAGCCGCGAGCGCAGGCTGTCGCGCTCCTGCGTGATCGCGGCGAGCTGCTGCTCGAGCAGCGCGTTGGTGCGCTTGACTTCCTCGTGTCGCAGCAGCAGGCGCTCCACCCGCTCGGCGAGGTCTTCGATCTTCGACATGGCGCGGGTCATTCCGTGGTGTCGCGCCGATTGTAGGGCGGTGCTTACAATGTGATTCGTTGGTGCCCGTGCCGGGTGTTCATTCCGGCACAGTTAAACGGGAAGCGGCGGGAGTCAGTCACTCCCAAACCGCGCTGCCCCCGCAACGGTACGGCGGACGAAGACCGAACCGCAGAGTTCACGCTTCCGCTCTTGTGCTCACACCACTGGTGGCTTGTCGGCCGCTGGGAAGGTCACAAGGGTCGCTCCGCCAGCCCGGATACCGGCCAGCAGGTGGTGGTGCGCTTGTTGCGCCACCGAACGCCACGCGCCCGCGGGGAACCGGGAGTCGGCACTCATCGATTCGAAATCAACATGTCCCATTCTCCTTTGGTGCCGCGTGCACCTTCGGCTGCGGCCCGCCTGGCACTGGCATTCGCAGCGGCCTGGCCGATCCTGGCTTCGGCTCAATTGGCCTCTCTCTCGCCGGTCGTCGTCACCGGGACCCGCGAGCCCACGCCGCTGGACCGCATCGTGGCCGACGTCGTGGTGATCGACGCGCAGCGCATCCGCGACTCCGGCGCCGATTCCATCGAAGCCCTGCTGCGGCGCGAAGGCGGCATCCAGCTGTCGCGCAACGGCGGGCCCGGTCAAAGCGCCAGTGTCTTGCTGCGCGGGACCGGAGCGAACAACACCGTGGTCTTGATCGACGGCGTGCGCATCGGTTCGGCCACGCTCGGCCAGACCGACCTCGCGGGCATCAGCCTCGCGCAGGTCGAACGCATCGAAATCCTGCGCGGGCCCGGCTCCAGCCTCTACGGCGCCGATGCCGCAGGCGGCGTGGTGCAGATCATCACGCGTCACGGCGACGGTGCAGCGCGCCTCGCGGGGCACGTGGCCGTGGGTGGCTACGGCTCGAGCGAAGCGGACGTGTCCGTGAGCGGTGGCGCTGCATCGTTCGACTACGCCGCTGGCCTGAGCCGCGAGGCGAGCGACGGCGTGTCTGCGATCAAACCGGGCGACAGCAACGGCTACTTCAATCCCGATCGCGATGGCTTCAAGCGCAGCAGTGCGCAGCTGCGCGCCGGCTTCGCGATCGCCCCAGGGCATCGCATCGGCGCCAGCGTGATCGACAGCCGCTTGCGTTCGCAATACGACAGCGCCGACTTCAATCCGCCGACCTTCGCACCCGACCCCTCCCCCGACTTCCGCAACCGCTTCGACACACGGGTGAGTGCGCTCGACTACCGCGGCACGCTGTCGCCGCAATGGACCACGTCGGTGCAGATCGCCAAGCAGCGCGACAGCCTGCTGACCGGTGGCACGACACTCGCCGGCTACGACACCGATCGCCGCCAGATCACCTGGCAGAACGCCTGGACGCCGCAGGCCGGGCAGCAGCTCGTCGGTGCGCTCGAGCGCTTGGACGAATCGGTGAGCGCCGATGCACTGGCTGGTGCGCCGCAGCGCCACAACGATGCACTCGTGCTGGGCTATACCGGCCAATTCGGTGGAAACAAGTTGCAGGCCGATCTGCGGCATGACCGCAATTCGGCCTACGGGGGCGTGACGACCGGCAAGTTCGGGTGGGGCTTCGAGGTGCTGCCGGGACTCACCTTGCGTGCCGTCGCGGGCACGACGTTTCGCGGTCCGTCGTTCAACGAGTTGTACTACCCCGGCTATGGCGTGCCCACGCTGCGGCCCGAGCACGGGCTGAGCGTCGAAGTCGGCGCCGCCTGGCGTGCCGGCGGCACCTCGCTCAGCGGCACGCTGTACCGCAATCGACTGCGCGACTTGATCGTCTATGAGCCCGACGCGTCGAAGTGCCCCGACCCGGTCGTGTATGCGTTCGGTTGCGCCGCCAGCGTGGGTCGGGCGCGCCTGCAAGGCGCCACGTTCGCGGTGTCGCAGCAGGTTGGCGCGTTCAGCCTGAGCGGCAACATCGACTTCCTGGACGCGAAGGACATGGCCACAGGTCAGCGTCTGATGCGCCGCGCCGCGCACCAGGAAACCTTCGGTGTCGACTGGACGCACGGCCCCTTGGCGCTCGGTGCGACGCTCTTCGATGTGGGATCGCGCCCGGACTTCGGCGGTGAACTGGCGGCGTACCAGACGCTGGACCTGCAGGCGCGCTACCGGTTCGCACCGCAATGGCGGGCCGAGGCCAAGCTGCTGAACGCCACCAACCGCCGCTTCGAGCCGGCGCACGACTACCAGTCCCTCGGACGGCAGTTGTGGCTGGGTGTTCGCTACGACGGCGCGGGGCTCTGAGCCACGCAGGCGATGAATACCGCAGGCTGGCGTCACGTCGCGGTGCTGCTGGCGCTGGCCGTGGCGGCTTGTGCGCTGGGGCTGGCCGCGGGTTCGTCAGGCTGGGGCTTCGCAATGCCCGAAATCGTCTGGCAGATCCGCCTGCCGCGCGTGCTGGCGGGCTTCGGTGTCGGCGCGGCCTTGGCGCTGTCCGGTGCGCTGATGCAGTTGCTGACCCGCAACGCACTCGCCGACCCCTATGTGCTGGGCGTGTCCGGCGGCGCGGCTGTGGGTGCCTTGTCGGCCATGCTGCTGGGCGCGATCGGCGTCGCGGGGTGGTGGAGCGAATGGGGCATCGCGGCCGGCGCCGCACTCGGCGCGCTGGGCGCGACCTTGTTGCTGCTGGCCCTGTCATGGCGCGTGCTCGCCGGCGCCGGCTCGGGTGCACAGCAGGAAGCGCCGGTGTCGCTGCTGCTGATCGGCGTGATGATCGGCGCGGCCTGCTCGGCGCTGGTCACCTTGATGTTGACCTTGGCCCCCGAGGCGCAGCTGCGCGGCATGGTGTTCTGGCTGCTCGGCGACCTGAACGGCGTGACCCATTGGTCCGCGGTGTGGATAGCGCTCATGGTCGCGCTCGCCGCCACCTGGCCCTGGGCCCATCAGCTCGACTGGCTGGCGCGCGGTGACGCCTGGGCCGCGACGCTCGGCGTGCCGGTGCAGCGCCGGCGCCGCCAGGTGCTGGTCGCGGCAGCGCTGGCCACCGGCGGGGCGGTCGCGACCGGTGGTGCGATCGGCTTCGTCGGACTGGTGGCACCGCACGCCCTGCGCCTGCTCGGTCTGCGCGCCGCGCCCTGGCTGTTGCCGGCGAGTGCGCTCGCCGGCGGCAGCTTCGTCGTGCTCGCCGACGCCGCGGCCCGCACCCTGGTCGCGCCGCTGCAGCTGCCGGTCGGCGTGATCGCCGCCGCGGTCGGGGTGCCGTCGTTCCTCGCGCTGCTGATGCGCGGACCGGGCCGAGGCAGCCGATGAGCGCATCGTTTCGCTTCGAAGCCAGCGGCCTCGCACTGCGCGCCGGCGCCAGCGCGCGCGGGCGGCTGCTGTTCGAGCGCCTGTCGCTGGTCGTCGAACCTGGCCAACGCTGGGTCGTGCTCGGCCCCAACGGCGCCGGCAAATCTTCCTTGCTCGCCGCGTTGGCGGGGGTGTTCGCGCCGGCCCAGGGGCAGCTCATGCTGCAGGGCCGGTCGCTCCGCGACTGGCGCCCCGAAGCCCTGGCCGACTGGCGCGCCTGGTGCCCGCAGTTCTGGGTCGATCCGTTCCCGGCCAGCGTCGTTGAGACCGCGCGGCTGGCGACCCGGCGCGGCGCGTGGTGGAACGCCGATCCGGTCGATTCGACGCAGCTGGCGCAGGTGCTCGCCGAGCTCGACCTCCGCGCGCTGGCCGATGCCGACGTGCGCCAGCTGTCCGGCGGCGAACGCCAGCGGGTGGCCGTCGCGACGGCGCTGCTGCAAGGCGCTCCCTTGCTGCTGCTCGACGAGCCGGCCTCGCACCTCGACCTGGCGCACCAGCAGCTGCTGATCGGCGTGCTGGCGCGCCACGCGGGCGAGGGCGGGGCGGTGGTGGCGAGCCTGCACGACATCAACCTCGCCTGGGACTTGGGCGACCACGCGGTGCTGATCAACGGGCGCGGCGACGTGGTCGCCGGCACCCGCGACGAGGTGATGACGCCGCAGCGCCTTTCGGCCGCCTTCGACGTCGCGGTCGATCAGGTTGCGGTCTGCGGCCAGACCCGTTTCTGGGTCGGGCCCTTGCGCAAGGACCTTCCATGAAGCGGCTTTGCGCCTTGATCGCCGGGCTGTCGGTGGCGCTCGCACAGGCAGCCACGTTCGTCGATGACAACGGCCGCAAGCTCGAGCTCGCCGCGCCGGCGCAGCGTGTGATCACGCTGGCGCCCAACCTGACCGAGTTCGTCTACGCGGTGGGCGCCGGCGCGACGCTGGTCGGCACTGTCGACACCAGCAACCACCCGCACGAGGCGCAGGCGGTGCCGCGCATCGGCGACTACCAGCGCCTGGACATCGAACGCGTCCTCACGCTCAAGCCCGACCTGGTGCTGGCCTGGTTGAGCGGCAACACGAACCGCGAAATGGCGCAGCTCGAGGCGGCCGGGCTGCACCTGTTCTACCTCGAGCCGCGCAAGCTCGACGACGTGCCGCGCGCGCTGGCGCGGGTCGGCGCGCTGCTCGGCCACGCCGCCGAAGGCGAGCGCGGCGCGGCGCGGCTGCGCCGCGAGCTTGCTGCGCTGCAAGCCAGCCACGCGGCAGCGCCGCCGGTGACGGTGTTTTTCCAGGTCTGGTCGCAGCCCTTGATGACGCTCAACGACGATCACCTGGTCGGCGAAGTGATCGCACTGTGCGGCGGACGCAACGTGTTCGGCAAGCTGCCGCAGCTGGTGCCGCAGCTGTCGGCCGAATCGGTGCTGGCGGCCGACCCGCAGGCGATGTTCAGCGCCGCCGAGTCGGACACCCCGGCAGCGCACTGGCGGCGCGACCCGCAACACCGGGCGTTCGCTGTCTGGCAGCAGTTCCCCCGGCTGACCGCGGTGCGGCGCGGCTGGCTGTATTCGATTCCCGGCGACACGATCAGTCGGCAGGGCCCGCGCATCATCGACGGCGCGCGCGCGATGTGCGCGGCGCTCGACGAGGTGCGGGCCGAGAGCCGGCGCTGAAGTCGGCTAGTGCTTGTGGCCCTCTTCGAACGGCATCGTTATTGTCGCCAGCCGGTTCGGCGAGCTCGGGTCCCACAGCGCACCGGGCGTGGTGTCCACCGTCGCGGTCACCGCGTGCAGCAGCGTCAGGCTGGCGCGCGAGGCGATGCGGCGCAGCAGGCGCAACTGGCGCGGCATCCACGGCCCGGCCTGGGGCCGGCCATCCACGCCTTCATTGCCTTGGCAAAGCAAGACGTGGATGGCCGGGACAAGCCCGGCCATGACGGATCAATGGCCATCGCGATTTGACCACAGAGAGTCCCCCATGCGCTACATCGACGCCTTCAACCATTTCAATCCGCCGCGCTACCACGAGGCGCTGCTGGCCTCGCCGGCCGGGCAGAAGGACATCGGCAAGCGCGTGCGCGGCATCCCGGCGTTGTGGGACTTGGAACGCCGGCTCGCCGTGGTCGACCAGTTTCCCGATTACACCCAGGTACTCTCGCTCGGCATGCCGATGGTCGACCGGCTGTGGGGTCCCGACCGATCGCCCGACATGGCCAAGCTCGCCAATGATGGCCTCGCCGACGTGGTCGCCAAGACCCCCAAGCAGTTCGCCGGCTACACCGCCGTGCTGCCGATGAACGCGCCCGCCGCCGCGGCGAAAGAGGCCGAGCGCGCGCTAAATAACGGCGCGCACGGCGTGCAGATGGGCACCAACGTCAACGGCGGCCCGATCGACGGCAAGGAGTTCTGGCCGGTCTACGAGATCATCGCCAAGTCCGGCAAGCCGATCCTGCTGCACCCCGCGCGCACCCGCGAGATGCACGACTACGTCACCGAGGACAAATCCAAATACGAAATCTGCTCGGTGCTGGGCTGGCCGTTCGAGACCGGCGTGACGCTGTCGCGCTTCATCTTCTCCAAGATCATGGACACCTATCCGGACCTGAAAATCGTCTCGCACCATCTCGGCGGCGTCATTCCGTATCTCGAGGGCCGGGTCGCGCATTCGTTCGACCAGATGGGGGCGCGCACCTCGGACGAGGACTACGAGGGCCTGCGCAAGAGTCTGAAGAAGCGGCCGTTCGATTACTTCAAGGATTTCTACGCCGACACCGCGATCGAGGGCGTGCGGGCGCCGATGCTGTGCGGGCTCGACTTCTTCGGCGAAGACCACGTGCTGTTCGCCAGCGACTGCCCGTTCGACAAGGAAAAGGGCCCCGGCTACATCCGCTCGACTATCGCGGTGCTGGAAAGTATCGAGATGTCGACTTCGATGCGGGAGAAGATCAGCTACAAGAACGCGCAGAAGATGTTTGGGGTGAAGTGAGGTGAGGGCGGCTTGTTGCTGCCTCGCGCTCGATCTCTCCCGGCCTCATGCTGAGGAGCCGCCGAAGGCGGCGTCTCGAAGCATGGGGCCGCCCTCCTCCTTCGAGACGCATCGCTTCCCGATGCTCCTCAG
>OBEQ012868991.1_pt1 | contig 16815 bp, 14 predicted proteins | sample 1670901 | NCBI WGS metagenome assembly OBEQ01 (sample SAMEA104232315, study PRJEB22302) | groundwater metagenome | biome: forest; feature: aquifer; material: groundwater | place: USA | collected 2011-08-07 | depth 5.4 m
ATGTCGAACGCGTTGATGGCGCCCATGATGACGGCGAGCACGGCCACCTGCCACACCTGAATTTTTCCGGTTAAGGTTAATCCCGCCAGCACTGCCGCTTGAACCATGAGAAGCGCTTGGGTGGTGATCACGATACGGTGGCGGGAATAGCGGTCAGCCACGAGGCCGCCCGCCGGTGCCAAGAGCATGACGGGAAATTGCGAAGCAAAGTGAATCGCCCCCAGCCACCAGGCGGATCCCGTCATGCGGTACACCAACCAGCTTTGGGCGACGCTTTGCATCCACGTTCCCGTGACGGAGATGAATTGTCCCGAAAAGAAGAGCCGGGAATTTTTGGAACGCAACACGCGTAAGCGATCTCCGAGAATCGGCATGAGGTTGCATCGTAGGGGAGTTGTTGATCTTTAATCAAGACGGCCTTAAGCTGGGCCGCATGCATGATTTGTTGAAGAAACCGTCTCTTCCTCGCATGGTGTGGGTGCTTGGGGCGGTGAGTTTCCTCACCGACCTGGCGAGCGAAATGATCTACCCCTTGTTGCCGCTGTTTCTTTTTACCGCTTTGGGCGCTGGGCCGTTCGCGTTGGGCGTCATTGAAGGGGCGGCGGAATCCACCGCTTCATTATTGAAAGTCGTGTCGGGAGCGTGGACCGACCGAATGCGCCGGAGAAAACCATTGGTTTTGTGGGGGTACGGCCTTTCCAGTTTCGTGCGTCCTCTCATCGGATTGGCGGGTTCTTGGCCGTGGGTCCTCATGATGCGAATGGGGGACCGTATTGGGAAAGGACTCCGCACGTCACCCAGGGATGCCTTGATTGCCGACGTGACGGAACACGACCAGCGTGGGGCGGCCTATGGCGTCCATCGGGCGATGGATCACGCGGGGGCGGTGGTCGGGCCGTTGGTGGCGATGAGTTTGTTGTATCTAGGCTTTTCCCTTCAACAGGTGTTTCTCCTTTCCGTGATCCCCGGCGTGCTGGTCGTGTTGATCATTGTGGTCGGCGTGAAAGAATCCGAAACGCCCTTTCCCGTCTCCCCCACTTTCACCCTCCCCCTTGATGGGGGAGGGAAGGGGAGGGGGTGGAGAAAGTTAGGACCAGATTTTCAGCGCTTACTATGGGCCTTGTTTGTGTTCACGCTGGGCAATTCCACCGATGCTTTTTTATTGCTTCGATTGTCGGACGCCGGTCTTTCTCCCGGTTGGATCGCCGGGCTGTGGTCCGTTCTTCACGTGGTCAAGTCGGGATGCACGGCATGGGGAGGGCGACTCGCCGATCAGTGGGGTTCGCGTCCTCCCATCTTGGTGGGATGGCTGGTGTATGCCGCGTGCTATGGAGTGTTTGGGTGGACCACACATTCGGCGGTGTTGGTGTCTACTTTTCTTTTCTACGGAGTGTATTTCGGATTGACGGAACCCGCGGAACGGAAATGGGTGGCTCGGTTGGCGTCGACAGAGGTTCGCGGAAGCGCTTTCGGTTACTATCACGGCGTGATTGGGTTTGGAGCGCTTCCGGCGAGCCTCTTATTCGGGGCGTTGTGGTCCGCGGCCGGACCGGCCGCGGCGTTCGGAACGGGGGCAGGGCTCGCTTTGTTGGCCGCCCTTTTATTGTTGAGAGTTGAAGAGCCTCATTCAAGTCAGCATGTTTAACCAAAAGACCACAAATCTTTGACAAGATTTTGACAATGCGCGGAGTGGTTGTGTGTTAATCCATTGATATGAAAGAGAAGACGGGAGAACGGTTGAGAAAACTTGAAGTTGAAGTCGTGATGGGCTGCTTTTGGGCATGTTTGGGAGGGATCGGGGGACCGGTTTGGGCGAATGGCACGACGTTGGCTTCCAGCGTTGATTTATCAAAACCGAACTTTGTGTTGTCCGAGATCGTCATTACGGGGAGTCGCTTGAAGGAATCCGCCTTTGAAAGCCCTCGCGCCGTTTCCGTGTCGCCTTTGAAGTCGGGGAAATTAGGGGAGAACCTGCGCACCGTCCCCGATGCGGTCCGGGAACTCCCGGGTGTTTTCGTTCAGAAAACCACTCACGGCCATGGTGCCCCGATCGTGCGAGGGTTCATCGGCCGGGATGTGTTATACATGGTGGACGGGATTCAGTTGAACAATTCCGCGTAACGGTCGGGTCCCGTCCAATACTTGAACACGGTGGATCCCGGCAGTGTCGAACGGATTGAATTGGTGCGCGGACCCGGGTCGGTCTTGTACGGAAGCGACGCCTTGGGAGGGGCGCTCAACGTACGCACCTCACTAGATTTTCCCGTGATGCCGCTTGCCGTGAAGGCGAATGTCCAGGGTCAGAGCGCCGACAGCGGCGTGATCGCGCGGTTGGAGGCGGCTGGGTCGGAGGGGGCGTTTGGGTATCGCGTGGGCGCCAGCGGTAAATCGTTCGGGGATCTTCGGGCCGGGGGGGGCTACGGGGTGGAAGCGCCCACCGCCTACCGCGAAACGGATGGGGACGTGGCTCTGCGATGGCAACTCGATCCTTCCCAAGCGTTGAACGTGGTGTATCAAGGGATCGGGCAGTTTCAGGTCCCCCGTTATCATCACTACCAGGGTGTCGCGAGGGTGTATGGCGTCCCGGCGTTTCAGCGTTTTACGTATGATCAGGCCAGGCATTTGGGGATCGTGCGATATGAAGGACAGGATGTCGCCGGGTTGGACGGCGTGGAAACGGCGATCAGTTGGCAGCGTCAAGTGGAAGGGAATCAACAGCAGAAAATCAACAGTACCACGGTGACGGAATTGGAGGATCGGGTTGACACCATCGGAGGGTATGGCCAGGTTAAACACATTATGGGGGATCACACCATCATGGCCGGAGCGGAAGTGTACGGGGATACCGTGCAAAGCCAGGCGTGGAGTTTGAACGCGTCAACGGGAGTGAGAACGACCAAGTTTTCCGACAGCACGTTTCCTGACGGGTCAAAATACACCACGCTCGGACTTTTTGTCCAGGATCAATGGCGGATGGATCCCTCTCTTCAATTGACGCCGGGTGTGCGGTGGAGTCGATTCGCCTATACCAGCACGTTTCGCAACGCGCCGTTATCCGGGGCGTTTGAAGACACGTTTCAAGACGTCACGGGAAGCATGAGCGCGTCTGTCGGCGTGGCCCCAGGTTGGCGCGTCGTGGGGACCGTAGGCCAAGGTTTTCGAGCCCCTAATCTGGATGATTTAGTGACGTTGCGCACCACCAATCAGGGCGTGGATGTGCCGGTGGCCTCCGCGCTCAGACCTGAAAAAGCGTTGATGGGTGAAATCGGAGTGAAAATGCTTGATGAAGCGGGAGAAGGGTCGTTGTTTTTATATGGCATGAATATTTCGGATCGGATCGTCCGAAAAGCGGGCACGTATCAAGGATTGTCGTTTATCGATACCAATGGTAATGGCATCAAGGATACCGGGGAATTATCGGTGTTTCAAAAACAAAACATCGGCCAGGCCCAGATGTGGGGGGTTGAGGCCGACGGTCAATATCGTCTCACCGAGGATCTCACGACCTTTGCCGCCTTGACCTGGACCTACGGCCAGAATATCACGGATGGGGAGCCGCTTTCCAAGATCCCTCCCTTGAACGGACGGTTGGGAGCCCGGTACTCGACATCGTCTTGGTGGGTGGAAGGATTCACGCAGTTTGCCGGGCGCCAGGATCTCCTGTCATCCACTGATAAAACCGATCCTCGGATGGATCCAAGCGGGACGGCCCCCTGGGCGACGCTCAACCTCCGCGCCGGCATGACGGTGGGGGAAGGGATACGGGTTAACGGAGGCGTCCAGAACTTGCTCGATGTCGGCTACCGTGAACATGGATCGGGGGTGGATGGCGCGGGGATCAATGTGTATATGGGGGTGGAAGTCCGCTATTAGTTTGTATCGACGCTTCCCAATAAAGGACTCAGAGTTGTAGAGTAACGCTTCATGAAAACGCCCATGGTCTTGACACAGGCCCTCCAGAAGCGATACGGGACAACGGAGGCGGTAAAAGGCGTTTCATTGGAAATTGCCGAGGGTGAAATATATGGACTCCTTGGTCCTAACGGCGCCGGCAAGACCAGTCTCATCAAGATGTTGGTCACGCTTTCCAAGCCTACGGGGGGAAAAGCGTCCGTGTGCGGTCACGATGTGGAAGGCGATCCTGATGCGGTTCGCCGCGTCATCGGTTACGTCACCCAGGAAGTTTCCATAGATCGAGTGCTCACGGCGCGAGAGCACCTTTACTTATACGCGAAACTCTATCATTTGCCGACTCATGAAATTCCCGGACGAGTCGATGAAATCCTGGCGATGGTGGAACTGTCTGATCGAGCGGACGAAGTGGTGGGAAAATTTTCCGGTGGTATGAAAAAACGATTGGATCTCGCTTGCGGATTGGTCCATCGACCCAAGGTGTTATTTTTGGATGAGCCTACGTTGGGATTGGATATTCAGACGCGCCATCGCTTGTGGGAGTATCTCCGCCGCTTGAAAGGGGAGGGGATGACGATGATTTTGACCACCCATTATTTGGATGAAGCCGATCAATTGTGCGATCGAGTGGGAATTATCGACCAAGGGAAGATGATGGTGGAGGGCGTGCCCTCTGCGCTAAAGGCCAGTTTTGGTTCTGGGAAGATGGTTCAGCAAGCCCCTAGTCTGGACGAGGTCTTTTTGCATCACACGGGCCGCCACCTCAGAGAGGAACGATGAACGCAAGAATCCAAGAGCTTCAGGCATTAACGTGGCGGTGGTGGCTTCACTTAAAACGCCAGCCGTACACGTTGTCCTTCGGGTTGTTTCAACCCATGATTTGGTTTGTATTATTTGGCCAATTGTTCAAAAACGCGATCAAAGTTCCAGGCGTACCTGAGGGGCAATATCTCACCTTTATGACGGCAGGCGTTATCGTATTGACCACTACCATGAACGGACTGATGGGGGGGATTGATCTTCTCTTTGATAAGGAGACGCGCGTGTTGCACCGGATGTTGGTGGCGCCAATTGGACGGAGCAGTTTGTTGTGGAGCCGTTTTTTTTACGTCTGGGCCTTGTCGTTAGTCCAATCCGCCTTGGTGTTGGGCATGGCTGTCTTTTTCGGCGTGACCATGAAAACGGGAGTGCTCGGCCTCTTGATTCTCTTAGCGATGGTAGGTGGATTGGCCGCCGGGTTGACCACCCTTTCCCTCGGGCTGGCATTTATTCTGCGTCATCACGCCGACTTCTTTTCCATCATGGGCATAATCAATTTACCGATCATGTTTTTGAGCAGCGCGTTGATGCCGGTGGAGGGTATGCCGGGATGGATGGCCGCCGTGGCCCGCGTGAATCCAATGACCTTCGCCATCGATTCGGCCCGTTCGTTGATGATGCGCGGGTGGGAACCCTCTTTGCTCTTGGGCAGTACGGCGGGATTATTGGTATTTAACGTGCTCGTGTTTGCGTGGGCCATTCGCATCTTCCGCCGCCCTCTGGAATAATCCATCAATAGTCCCTTAAAGGGACTATTGATGGATTAACGGGTTTTTCGAATCTCTTTCCTTTTTGGCGGCTTAAGTTTATTGAGCGATTCCAAGGCCGCATCCCTTACGGCCGGATTTTCGTCTTTCAGGGCAATTTCTAACATGGGGATGGATTGGGGATCGTTGAGACGGCCGAGTGCACGAGCGGCTTCTTCCCGGACCAGCGGAGAAGTGTCTTGTCGTAAGGCGAGAGTCAGAGGGTTTATGGCTCTGCCATCGTTCAGGGAACCGAGTGTTTTGGCCATGGCCGCCCGTACGGCAGGTTCTGAGTCGTTTATCAATGCTTGTTGCAAGACGGGAATGAGGCGGGGATCCTCCAGTTTTTGAGCGGTGAGGGCGGCTTGGATGCGCACCGGCCATTCGTTATCGGCGGACAAAGCTTGTTCGAGGATCGGATAGACCTGGGGATCGGTGACTCGGGCCGAGGCGATAAGTCCGATAGCGGCACGTCTTCGTTTCGGGTCTGGATCGCGTTCGACGACCTGGAGCAGTAAGGGCAGAGCCTCTGGGTCCGAAAAGCTTTTGGCCGCCTGAGTTTGTATAGCGGAGTCAGATTCTTGGGCAAGTAGATCCAAGAGTAGAGAATAACGTTGCGGTCCTTTCGTGGCTTGCACCAGCTTGACAGCACGCATACGGCTTTGAATGCTTCTTAAGGGTTTGGCGTTCCACGCTTGGATGGTTTTAATGATGAGATCGGGTGGAGCGCGTTTAAGGGCTTGCTCGACTGCGGCATAAACGTCCTGGGTAGGGACTTCCAATAAATCTACGAGAGCCGGTATGGATTGAGGATGGGTGGATGCGGCCAAGGTTTCGAGGGCTTTGGCGCGGTCTGGTTGATTTGGAGCCGCGGCTTCAATTCGTTGGACGAGCAGAGAAATATTTTCAAAAGTCAGTGGAATTTCAAACGGGGGTGCGGTTAACGGTTTTCCTGCATCCGCATGGCCGATGGAAATGAATATTTTGGAAGGAGGTTGATGATCGCTGAGGAGCGACCACGGTACATAGGCTTCGATCAAGCAACGGCCGTCTCCGTATGACCCAGGCATGCGCACGCCGGAGACTTTCGGCGTTTGAGTGGACTGGCCGCCGGGCAAAAGAATTTCCCATAGGGTTTGTGTTTTATCGGCGGGGTGAGCCACGGCACGAAGTCGAAGGTCTTGTTCTCCCGGGAGGGCGATATTGAGTTCGATGCGTTCGGCGGTCCAAAGGTTTTCGGGTTTTTTCTGTTGGGAAAGCGCACCGATTTCAATAATCGTCGCTATATACAGGGCTTGATTGTCATAGGCGACCCACGTGGTACCAGCAGGACCTTGATCTATCGCGCCAAGGGCTTTCCAGCACGCGTCAGTTAGCACCCCGTCAATGACGGGGGCGGCGGTCACGCACAATGTCCCTGACAATCGGGGCGTGGCAGAAGCAGTAGAAAAACACAAAGCGAGCGCGGCCACAATGGCAACCATGGAAAATGTAGTATACTGCATCTCTGTGGATATTCTTATTGAGTTTTTCCAGAAACTGACTGCATTAAATGAACTCATTCGATGGGGCGGGTATACGGTGTTATTCGTGATCGTATTCGCCGAGACGGGCCTCATGATTGGATTCTTTTTACCGGGAGATTCCTTACTGGTGACCGCGGGATTGCTGGCTTCCCAAGGATTGCTCGACATCTGGTGGTTGAACGTGTTGCTCATGACGGCGGCGATCGTGGGGGACACCGTGGGGTATTGGATTGGATACCACGCGGGCCCTAGAATTTTTAATCGCGAGGAATCGTTTTGGTTTCGCAAAAGCCACGTGGAACGAACGCGGGAATTTTACGAGAAACATGGGGGAAAAACGATCGTGCTCGCCCGTTTCGTGCCGATCATCCGGACCTTCGCTCCAGTGGTCGCAGGGGTGGGACAGATGGATTACAAGCGATTTTTATTTTTCAATGTATTTGGTGGCATGGGTTGGGTAGGGAGCATGACCATGGTGGGGTATGTGTTGGGTCGCACCATCCCCGATATCGAAAAACGCATCCATTGGGTGATTTTAATTGTGATTTTCCTTTCCATTTTGCCGATTATCAGGGAAATCTGGGTGGCCAGAAAGAAAAATCATTCATGACCTCTGGGTCCTTCGCCTTTTGGCTGGGATTGGGAAGCGCGGCGGCTCTGCCATTGGGAGCGTTGGTCGGGTTGGGGTGGACGCCTTCCTCGCGCATGATTGCGGTGATCATGGGATTTGGAAGCGGATCATTGGTGGCGGCTCTCACGCTGGAATTGGTGGCTGAAGCGTTGCATCAGTCTGGGTTTGCCCCAATGGCGCTTGGCGCCATCGGAGGCGGAACGATATTTTTATTATTGAATCATGCGTTGAATGCCCAAGGCGGATTTCTTCGAAAGCCTTCGACGACCAAACAGGTTTTAGGTCAACGCTATCGGGAGGCCGCCAAAAAAATATTGACGCAGTTGAGTGGGGTAAATATTTTGCGGGCGTTACCACCAGAAGAAGTGCAAGCCATCGTGCCCTTTGTGCATGAAAAAGTCTATCAAACCGGCGACGTGATTGTTCAACAAGGGGAAGAAGGTGATGCGATGTACGTGGTGATCAGCGGGAGAGCTGAAGTGATCCATCAGTTGGAAGTCGGCACCGCGCGCACGGTCATTCGACAGGATGAGCCCGTGGCGCAATTGGGTTCGGGGGAAGTCTTTGGGGAGATGGCCCTGTTGACGGGAACGGGCCGAAGCGCCACGGTGAAAGCGGTCACTCCGCTTCATGTCCTGATCATATTCAAGAAGGACTTTGATCGATTAATCCATAGATCTCCTCATTTAAAATCGGCCGTGGAGCACTTGCGGGAACATCGGGAAAAGGCGCTCGAGCAGGTTCAAGCGAAGGTAGGGCGTCAGGCCGAACGTTGGTTGCATCATGCGCTACAATTTGTGAAGCCGACAGGCTTGACGCCGACCACCGGCGAGGTGAAGGCGGCCGCCATGCGTCATGCGGCCGCCCCTCTCGCGATTTGTCTGGGCACGGTGTTGGACGGCATTCCGGAATCGGGGGTCGTGGGAGCGAGTTTGGTTCACCATCCCGCCGTCAACTGGTCCTTGCTGGCGGGTATTTTTCTTTCGAATTTTCCGGAATCGATGTCCAGCGCGGTGGGGATGCGCCGCATTGGATACAGCCGCTCATTGATTTTTGGCATGTGGTTTTTCTTGATGATGTTGACGGGGGTGGGCGCTTGGGCGGGGAATGTGCTGTTTCGGGAGGCCCCTTTGTCGGTATTCGGCTTATTGCAAGGCGCGGCGGCCGGCGCGATGCTGACGATGGTCACGGAGACCATGCTACCGGAGGCATATGAACATGGAAGCGGAGTGGTCGGCATGTCGACGCTCCTGGGATTCTTGGCGACCATTTTCATGCGAACGCTTCAATAAGGTAGTTTTTACAAAATTTCTATAAAATCTTGACAATATCTTGATATACAGGTGGGGGACTTTATCGTACGATGTGGCTTCACGTGCTTGATTAATTTATTTTTGGAGGTGTTTTTTGATTAAATTGTTTTCCACCTTTTTTGTACCGACACGGCACCCTCTGAAGGGGTGTCTCTTTTTGATAGTGGGTCCCTTTGTGGGACTACGCCGTGCGGCATCACCCCACAGGGGTCTGTTTGGATCGGGAGTCCCTTTAGGGGCAATTCGGCCAGCCACAACAAACTACCGTTGTGGGGCCTCATTGACTTTCTTGGCCTTCTTGGCTTTTTTTGCCAGTCCCTTGGTTGCGGGAACCCCGGAGCCGTTGGCGTCCATTGAGCGGGCGGTTCAGGATATTCAGTCCAAGTACAAATCTTCCGTCGTCAGGGTTCGATTGTACTCTAAGGCGGCGCCTCAACAGGGAGGTCAGGGACGACCCTCTGATGAAATTACGCCGACGGAAGCGATCGGCGTCCCGCTAGGACCTTCTGAGGTCCTCATTTTGTACACCGCCGCCCGCAAGGATATTCAAAAGATTGAGGCGTGGTGGAATGGCCAATGGAATCCCGCGGTCGTGCTGGGTGATGATCGGCGGCTGGGTTTTTCGGTGTTGAAAACCCAATCCCCTCAAAATTGGACGCCGGTTCGATGGAGCTTCAAGTCGCCGGAAGAAGGCCGGTGGGCGGTGACAGCCGTGAACGGGGGAGAGGCCATGAATTATCGAGTGATTATTTCCCCGGTTTGGATATGGGGTGTGGCCAAGGATCTGAACGGGTTGGGTGATATTCTTTATTTGAGCATGGGCCCGTCAAGTTCCGGCGTCTTGGGGTCTTTTGATGGGGAAGTCTTGGGGTTGTTGAATAACGGAGTGGCGAGGTGGGTGGATGAAAAATTTGTCAAAGCCATTGAAAGCGCGAAAGGCGCCAGCATCGCCTCCGAGGACCAAAGGACGGCGTGGTTTGGCCTCAGTTTTCTTCCATTGACCACGCCTTATGCGGAAGCGAAGAGTATTCCCACCAAGAAAGGCGTTCGAATTCGCGGGATCGTTCCCGGGGGCCCAGCGTCAACTTCCGGATTGAAACCGAATGATATTATCACCAAAGTTAATGGCAAAGACCTCGCCCAAAATGGCGCCTCAGCCGTGCAGGAATTAATGGGCGCCATTCAGGTGAAACCGAAAGAAATGGTGAAATTTGGCGTATGGAGGGAGGGGCGGGAAATGGAAATCTCGGGCGTGGCGGCCAAGCCGCCCTCAGCCAAAACGGCCGCGAGCCAGGAATTAGGGTTGACGGTTTCGGAAATACTTCCTTCGACGGCTTATTTGAGCCAGTGGCCTACTGAAAAAGGCGTCATCGTGACCGGTGTGGCAGGCGGAGGGCCGGCTAGTTATGCCCGCTTAAGTTCAAGATCATCCATGATATTAACGGAAGTGGCGGGAGTGCCCATCGTGCAACTCGCCGATTTTTATTCGGCGTTATCAAAGATACGTCAGAATAATCGCGAGCCTATTTTTGTCAAAGGATTCAAAGGCTTCGAATATTTTGTCACGGTGATTGATCCTGCGATTGGCGCCAAGCGGACAGGGGGAGGAGACTCCTCGGAAAGCGGAGAAGAGGAGGGACAACCATGAAACCAACTGTTTTTCACTCGTCATTCGTCACTCGTCAATCGTCACTGATCATGATGGCGTTGTGGTTATCAGGATCAGGAATGGCGGCTCCTCAAAGCATGCAGGATGAAGAATTGGTCAATCAGGTGTCGAAGGCCGTGGTCTATATTTCCCGCGAGGGGTCCCTGGGAAGTGGATTTCTCATTGATGAGAAGGGGCATATTCTCACCAATCACCACGTCATCGCGAAGCCGACGGCGGAAAATCCCAATGAAGTGGCCGAACGTATCGTCGTGACGTTGTACAACGAGCAAAAATATCCGGCGAAAGTCATCGGACACTATTCCAGTCCGGATTGCGCGCTGTTGAAAATAGACGCCAAAGAGCTTTTACCGTTCTTGACGTTGGGGGATTCCGATAAAGTAAAGTCGGGAAATAAGGTGTACGCGTTGGGCCAGCCATCAGGCTTGAAAAAAACCGTGACCGCCGGCATCGTCAGTAATCCCCGCCGAGCCGGCGCTGGGACGGTCCCGGTGATACAAACGGACGCCCCCATCAATCCGGGGAACAGCGGAGGCCCACTGGTGAATGAACGTGGGGAAGTGGTGGGGATTAATACCTATAAAGGCCGGGCTGAAGCGATCGGTTATTCCGTGCCGATCAACTATGTGAAAATCTTGAAAGATCATTTTATGAAACATGGCCTGTTTAAGAGGTCCGCCATTCCGTGGGTATTTTTCGAGCCGGTGTCCGACAAAGTGGCGAAATTTATCGGCATTCAAGGAGGCGCGGTCGTGTCGTTCGTCAAGTCCGGCACCCCGGCGGAAAAATCCGGGTTAAGAATGGGGGACATCGTGACTCAAATGGGTTTGAGGGCCATTTCGACCGCTGAAATGGATGATGAATTGGATTTTCAATGGTTCTTGCTCAGTCAAGAGGTCGGGCAAAAGATGAATGTCTCCGCCCTTCGTCAAGAGGGGGAAACATGGTCGCCCCAGACGTTCGAAGCGACGTTTGAAGCGTACGAAACGCCTCTCGACGAGTTGCCGGAGCAGGCCTTGAATGATCTAAAAGTCGGAGTGAAATCACTGAATATGCTCTCTAAATTACAATTGAATGATCTTCCCGTGGATGGGGTGATTATTTCGAAAGTGGGGCCGGGGACCTTTTTGGACGAAGCGGGGCTTCAAGCGGGGGACATTGTGACGGCCGTCCAAAAGAAGCCGGTGAAGACGGCTCAGGAATTTGAGGAGATTCTTCAGGCCTCCTTGGTTCGTGGCGATGAGTTTATTTGGTTTTCCGTGTATAGGAGGCCCGACACCATTGAATTGGCGGCTAAAGCCCCCTACCCGTTAAAAAATCGGCAGGTGGCCGTCATCGTGCCGTCAGGAAAGGTTGACGCGTTTCGATTAAAGGTGGTGCAAGATAAGTTAGCGCGCCAGGGAGCTCTGGTGACGCCGATGAGTTCAGGAGTCATCATGCAGGCCGGGGGTTTCGATGATTTTTCCGGCGCTATCGTATTGGACGGTGAAGGGCTTCAGCAGATTGAATTGGATGAGAACATAAAAAAACTCGTCGTGGCGATGAGCCAAGACAAAAAGGTATTGGCCGCTTCCGGCATGGCGCCCGCGACGTTGTTGGCGATGAATCCTAGCTTATCCTCGAAAAAATTGACTTTTAAGGTAGAGGCGTTAGACCGGGTAAGAAAATTGGAACCCACGTATACGGGCGTACCCGTTGAGGTGGACGGCGGCTTGATTACGACGGATGATTCTTCGGAAAAAACCTTCAAGGCGTTCATGGACCGAGTGATCGAAGCTTTGATCCGGCAAAAAAATATTTAGAGCGTTATTTTTTTGAGTCCTATGTAATCAGGGAGGGGCCGCCCTCCGGATGTTGCAATTTACAATTTGCCATCTGCAATTTTGTTATATTTGGTGAGTGGGCTACTACGTGTATATCCTTCGATGTAAGGACGGCACCTTTTATACCGGCATGACCAATAATTTGGAGCGCCGTCTCAAGGAGCACAACGCCAAGCGCGGCGGCCGTTACACCCGTGGCAAGACACCCGTAAAGCTGAAGTATTACGAGGAGGCCTCCAATATCAAAGAAGCGATGGTCCGAGAATTAGAAATCAAACGCTGGCCCCGATTAAAAAAGAAGAAAATGATTAAAAATCCTGAAAAAAACCTTATACCTGAACTTTAGCAAATTTCATCGCAACCTTCACAAGGCCCTTTCCGTGCGCGTGAAGCCCAGCTAACAATAAATCATGGGCGGAAGGCGTGCGGGAAGGGCCGAAACCAACAAGAATAGAATCAATTTGCCAAAGTTCAGTTATACGTTGAATTTGAAATTGGTGATGTCCCCGTCTTTCATGAGGTAATCTTCCCCTTCTTGCCGTACCCAGCCTTTTTCCTTGGCGGCCAACATTGAACCGGCTTTCATGAGGGCGTCATAGGCGACAATTTCCGCGGCGATGAATCCCCGCTCAATATCCGAATGGATTTTGCCGGCGGCTTGGCGGGCTTTGGTGCCGCCATGAATCGTCCAGGCGCGACATTCATCTTCCCCGGCGGTGAGAAAGCTCACGAGATTGAGCAGGGCATAGGAGGTACGCACGAGCTGTTGGAGACCGCTTTCAGGAATTCCAAGGGTGGCCCAATACGCGCCTACTTCATCGGGTGGAAGCTCGGCTAATTCGGCTTCAATCTTGGCGCACACCACGATCACTTGAGCGCCTTCTTTGGCGGCTAAGGTTTTGACTTGGCCGACCCAAGGGTTGGATTCGGGTTTGGCGGCCGTGGCTTCATCTACGTTGGCCGCATACAGGATGGGTTGATTGCGGAGTAGTTGGTATCCGTTCAGCCATTTACGTTCGTCTTCCGAAAGAGATCTCACGGAGAGCGCCTGGGTATCATTGAGGGATTTGATGAGAGATTTGACGAATTCCCATTCTACCCGGGCTTTTTCATCGTTGGTTTTCGTGGCGAGCTTTTCCAGATTGTCATGTTTTTTTTGGAGCACGTCCAAGTCCGCGAGCGCCAATTCGGTATTGATGGTTTCGATGTCCCGAAGGGGATCCACCGTGCCTTCGACGTGAATGGTGTTTTCATCGGCGAAGCATCGCACCACATGAACAATGCCATCGACTTCGCGGATATGTCCCAGGAATTTGTTCCCCAACCCTTCTCCTTTGCTGGCGCCTTTGACCAGGCCAGCGATGTCCACGAAAGTGATGGAGGTCGGAACCACTTTTTTAGGGCCGTACATTTTCTCGAGGGCAGTCAGACGTTCGTCCGGCACCGCGACCACTCCGACGTTGGGTTCAATGGTACAGAATGGGTAATTGGCGGCCTGGGCTCCGGCTTTGGTGATCGCGTTAAAAAGGGTGGATTTTCCCGCATTCGGCAAGCCTACAATCCCTAATTTCATAGGGGCGTATTGTAGTAGAATACCGTTCCTATGGCTACCGATCTGTCGGGTTTGAGGATTCCCAAGGAATCCAAGGATGATCATTCTCCTTCCGGGAGGAAATCCTCTAAGAAGGGGATGGTGTGGATCATTATTTTGACAGTGGTCGGCGCTTCGGGCCTATGGTGGGCGATGCGCACAAAAGTACAGGTGGTGGAAGCCGCCACCGTATCCGTTCAGCGTCAGGGATCTCAGAGCTTGCCGATTCTTTCCGCTTCTGGATATGTCGCCGCACATCAACAGGTTATCGTGGGGGCGAAAACCCCAGGACGCGTGGTGAAAATCCTGGTGGATGAGGGGGATCGAGTCGAAACAGGAGCCTTGATGGCGGAATTGGAAGCTTTTGAATTGAAAGCCGGAGTCGCCAGAGCGGAGGCCGAATTTGAAGACGCGGAGCGTCAACGCCAGCGTTATCAAAATTTATGGAAGGAGCGAATTGTCGCCAAAGGGGAATTGGATCGCGTGGAAACCACCTACAAAGTCGCGAAAGCCGCCCTCGAACTTCATCGGGCTCAGTTGGAAAACATGATGATTCGAGCCCCATTCAGCGGCACGGTTCTAAAAAAGTATATTGAGGTCGGTCAAATGTTGACGGCGGGCGCGGGCCAGGATGGAGGTATTTCGGCTTTTACCTTGGCGGATTTGGATCGATTGGATGTCGATGTGGACGTGAGCGAATCTAACATTCAGAAAATTTCCCACGATCATCCCGCCGAAGTGGTGGCCGAAGCGTTGTCGGACATGACCTTCCGTGGGCGTGTTATCAAGATTGCCTCCACGGCCAACCGCCAGAAAGCCATCGTAGAGGTCACCGTCAGGATTCTTGAGGGAGACGCGCGGTTGAAGCCTGAAATGAGCGTCAAGGTCACTTTTGTGGAACGGGAGGCGCCGGCGGCAATTCGAAATGCCAAGCCGCGAGTTCTGGCGCCGAAAGCCGCCGTGTTGAACGACGGCGACAAACGGTTCGTATGGGTACTCGTGGTCGAAGGAAAGTATTTTCGGGCGAAACGAAACCAGGTGGAATGCCGGAAAGAGTGGACTGAATATTGGGAAGTCACGAAAGGTCTTGCGGGAGGCGAACAAGTGGTGACGGGCGGATTCGACGGCCTTAAGGAAGGCCAGCTTGTTAAAATAAAAGAGAAATGAAAAATTAAGAGGGAAGAGGTAAAAGTTTTAAATAAATTCCGAAAAAGGTAACTTTTAACTATTCACTTTTAACTATTAACTTTTGTATAGGAGGACGATATGGCATTGGTCAGCGTGCAAGGAGTTAGAAAGGCGTTTTTCCGCGGCGAGTTGGAAGTGAAAGTATTGAATAACTTGTCGCTTGAAGTGGAAGAAGGCGAATTTATCGCCCTCATGGGCCCGTCAGGTTCTGGCAAAACCACGTTGTTGAACATGATTGCCGGCATTGATAAGCCGCTGGAAGGGAAAGTGATCGTAGCGGGAACGGATATCACTCAATTGAGTGAGAATGAATTGGCCAAGTGGAGAAGTACGAACATCGGATTCGTGTTTCAGTTGTATAACTTGATTCCTGTGCTCACGGCGTTTGAAAACGTGGAACTACCTCTCTTACTTACCAAGCTTTCCAAAGTCGAGCGAAAAGCTCACGTGGAAACAGCCTTAAAGGTGGTTGGATTAAGCGATCGGATGGACCATTACCCGCGTCAGCTCTCCGGTGGTCAGGAACAACGGGTGGGTATTGCCCGGGCCATCGTCACCGATCCCACGGTCATTATCGCGGACGAACCCACAGGGGATTTGGATGCGGAATCCGCGAATGAGATTTTGGGGTTGCTGAATCAATTGAATACCGAGTTCAAAAAAACGATCATCATGGTGACCCACGATCCTCACGCCGCCGAGCGTGCCCACCGTATCGAACACCTGGAAAAAGGGGTGCTGACCCACACCACCAACAATCTCGCCAAAGCCTGACCTCGTGAAATTCGCACGATTTATCTGGCACAACATTCTTCGGAACAAGCGCCGGACCATTCTCACCGCCGTTAGTATGGCGTTTATGTTGTTCCTGTTTTCCGGACTTATCGCCGTGCTGGTCCTGATGGACAAGATTTTGAAGGATGGCGCTTCCCAGCCGGTGCTGGCGGTGCACCGCCGGACGGCGATCAGCGATCCCATGCCCGAGGCGTATGGGGCGAAAATCGCAAGCATTCCCGGCGTGGCGGTGGTGAGTCCTTTTCAGTGGTACGGAGGCGCAGGAAAGGATGAAACGTATTTTTTCCAATCCTTGGGGTGCGATCCCAAGACGGTCCATCAGGTATTGTCAGATGCCATTATCACTACGGCGGAGGAGAACGAGGCCTTTGCTCATGAGCGAACCGGCGCAATTATGGGAGGTCTCACGGCCAAAAAATTGGGCGTGAAAAAAGGAGACGAAGTCATATTACGCGGGACCGTCTACCCCGTGGATTTGAAATTCAAGGTGATGGGGGTGTTTCCCCCCGAAGGGGATCCCTCAATTTTTCTCTTTCATCGGGATTATCTTGATGAAGCCATCGGCCGTTTGGGGATTGTGAATATTTATTGGGTGAAGGTGGAAAAGCCGGAACTTATGGCGGCGGTGGCCACTCGTATTGACGAGATGTTCGCCAATTCTCCCGCGGAAACAATGACCGAAAGTCGGATAGCTCTTTTTTCCAGATTCATAGCTATGCAGGGAAATGTCAAAGCGATCGTGAATATTATCTCGACACTAGTCCTAGTCAGTCTAATGATGGTGGTCGCTAACAGTATGGCC
>OBEQ010447718.1_pt1 | contig 16802 bp, 19 predicted proteins | sample 1670901 | NCBI WGS metagenome assembly OBEQ01 (sample SAMEA104232315, study PRJEB22302) | groundwater metagenome | biome: forest; feature: aquifer; material: groundwater | place: USA | collected 2011-08-07 | depth 5.4 m
ACTTGAAGAACTCTATCATGCGATACATTATTACAATAACGAAAGAATCCATACGGCATTAAAAATGCCACCAGCCGATTATGCAAAACTATTCTTAAAAAAGTCGTAGAAACTTGTCTTCATAAAATGGGGACTTGACATCTTGACTGTAATTTTTTTATCTATTTATTTTATTCTTCCCGTTGCTACAAATCTTATTGCTCGTGGAAACGTTAGTTCATTTATTGTTTCTAACTATAGTCCGACGCTTTTGCCAATGACTATTTGTTTATTTCTTGCACTCAAAAATATTCATCAATTTTTTGGAAAAAAATTACATTCAGGGTATGTTGAAAAAATAATAGCTTTTGTCTCATCAACAACGTTTGGTATATTTTTCCTGCACTTATTAGTTTTAGATAGAGTATTTGCCTATTTTCATTTATATCCATGGGATATTCAGACTCCGCTTGTTTTTTACGCATGTCTTCCAGCATTTTTAACTTTTCTTATCTCATTTGCAGTTATTGCTGTTCTTAGAAAAATTCCATATCTAAAATATTTTGTGGGATAATCTTTTATCATGAAAGATCAGTTTAAAGAACTTCTTGCTCTTCATTTTTTAAACGATGGAGTACGTACAACGCTAATTGTACTTCTTCCTTTTATTGCCAAGGATCTTTCTTTGTCATTAACGCAGGTTGGTTTTTTGGGATCTTCCCAGGCACTTATTGCGTCAATACTTGCATTGCCAACTGGCTTTATTGCAGGGAAAATTGGTGGATTTAAAATACTTACGACACTTTTGCTTATATATTCTATTGGTGCACTGGGTATATCTATTTCCATGAGTGCCTTTGCGTTGTTTTGCATGTTTTATCTTGCGGCACTTGGATTTGGCACATTTCATACAATTGGGTTTTCGCTGACCGCAAAAACATCCATCCCAGAAAACATAGGCAAAAATATGGGAAATTTTACATCTATTGGAGAAATTGGTCGGGTAACGCTTCCCCCGCTTGCAGTGTTTGCAACGTCTGTAATTGGTTGGCGGGAAACAATTGGCATAATTGCTATTATTGGACTAGTGTTATACGTTATTTCCCGGTTTACTTTCACAAAAGATATTTCTCCAGAAAAACACATATCCAAGCAACATCATGTAGATTATCTGAAAGACATTATTTCGCTGTTTAAAAACAAGCATGCCATATCTATTACAGCAGCAGCAATAATAGACAGTTTTGCGAGCAGCCCAATTTATGTATTTTTGCCTTTTTTGCTGGTAAGCAAGGGTATAAACACGCAGTTATTAGGAATAACCATGGGAGGATTTTTTATTGGAAGTCTTTTTGGGAAATCGCTTTTGGGTAGAAGTGTCGATAAACTTGGGAATGTAAAAGTGTTTGTTATTTCAGAATTCTGTATGGCCTTTGCCTTACTTTGTATTTCTGAAAGTACGCAATATGCCCTGCTACTGTTTTTTGCAATGTTGCTTGGTATTTTTACAAAAGGTACGTCCCCAGTTGTACAAACCATGTTTTCGGAACTTTCCCACAAAGACCATTATTATAAAATCTATGCAGTAAGCGAACTAACTATTGGCTTTGCCGCAGTAATAACAATTATTGTTATGGGTACTGTTGCAGACAAAACAAACATTCATATGGTTTTTTACTTGTGTGCACTACTTGCATGTCTTGCCACTATCCCCATTCTTACGTTTTCAAAAGCAAAAGGATCACACGCATATAACCCTGTAGAAATTGAAGGAAGAGAATAAGGTATGGTAAGATAAAATATTATGAAGTGGGAGAAAAGGTATATTTGCTTTGTGTGTTATTCTTTTCATCCGGAAATACAGGGAGCGTCGGAAAAAGAATATAATGCAGGAAATAATGTGTGCAAAGAAGAAAAATGTAAAAGAAAAGGAGAGGCTTTAGAGCCCGCATTTTTTTGTGACATCTGCCAAAAAATGATCCCCTTCGAAGAAGAACATAAGCATTAATTGGTTCCAATGTTAGTACTCGCTGGGATTGTGGAAACAAACACAATTAGCATAATCAAAATTATAAAACCAAACGTTATTGCTAATGTTATCCAGACAATAGTTGCAAGAGAAGGACCATAATATGATCTATAAGGGTCGCCGGGCCGAGATGCGTCTTTTTCCCGCTCGGTTATTGGTCTTTTAAATCGCAAACGGTAATTGTCGAACTTTTCTAAAAGCACCCATCCATATTTTGCCTGGTCGCTGACAACTTCTTTAAATTTTTCGGGATTACCAAAGTTTGTAAAACCTGTACACCGAACAATTTTAAATTCCCATTTGTGCATTTCGCTATCTGAATATGGTGTCATTTGCTCCTCTTCTTCCTGAAGTATTCTTTGTTGTGCTGCCGCTGCAGCAGCTGCGCCCGACGCTACCATTAAAAGTATAATAAAGAATGTTTGGAATAAAAGCAATAAGCTGAATTTTATTTAGGTAATGGGAGAGATATTATTACAAACAACGTGGTCTTAGATTTTATATAATTAGCTTATGCGAGAAAATAATATTGTTTGGTTAAAAGACGGAAGAAAGCTGGGATATGCAGAATATGGGGATGCGAAGGGCAAACCAATGTTTTTCTTTCATGGGTGGCCTACATCCCGCTTGCATGGAAGATCTACAGATCAAGCTGCTAAGAAATTAAAAATTAGAGTTATAGCAACAGATAGACCTGGTATTGGATTATCGGATTACAAACCAAATCGTACGATGCTTGATTTTTCGGATGACATAGTAGAACTTGCCGATACATTAAATATAAAAAAGTTTCCTGTCTTAGGAATTTCGGGTGGAGGACCATATGCGACAGTGTGCGCATATAAAATTCCTTATCGTTTAACCAAAATGGGAATTGCTGTTGGATTATCTCCAATCTATCCAGAACTACTTGAAGGAACATCGTGGCTGGCAAAATTAGGTTGGGCAAACTATGGACGGTTTCCTATTGCCAGAAAAATTGCTGCGATTCTTTACTTTATCAATATAAAATATGGTCCATCTGTAGGACTTTATCGTTTCCTTTTTGGCTCAAAGGCTGATAGAAAAGCAGGCGCTGATCCAAAAATAAGACAAGCTCTGAAGACAGGGATAAAAGAAGCATTTAGAAATGGATATAAAGGAGTTGAACAAGAATTAACACTTTATACAACAGATTGGGGATTTAATGTAGGTGATATTAAAACACCAGTATATTTATGGTATGGAGAAGATGATAGAAATGTTTCATTAGCTATGGGAAAATATTATGCTACGCATATTCCTAATGCAAAACTTATTGTTTATCCCGGAGAAGGCCATATGTCTGCGAGCACACATATAGAGGAGATTTTAAAAATTCTTATGTAACCAAAGTTTAGGAGAGAGACGTATACAGTTTTAAAGCAGAGCTATTTTCCAAACTCCTTCTTCACGAAATGCGGGAATTGTCTGACGCTTTGCTGCATTTAGAACGGCAGATGTTTGTTTATTTATTTTTGATGCATAAGCCGTAAGTTCTATAATAGTATTTCCTTTTAAGTAAGCAATCCTTTTATGTAAAGACTCCATTAATGCGAGTGCTATAAAACGATCCATAATTTTTGTATGCTTATTATCCCGATATTCATTAAATGCTTTGTAATACATCTTTTTTTCTTTATCTCTGATAATAATTCCCGGAAACCCCAAATAATATAATTGATAATTAATAAGTACCCGGCCTATTCTTCCATTCCCATCGTTAAAAGGATGGATCGTTTCGAAATCAAGATGAAACTTAGCGATTTTATCTAGGAAATAGGACACATGATCGCTTGAATATTCAATAAGAACTTCATCTATCATTCGATTAATATGTTCTGGAGCTGGTGCAATATGTGCTCCAACTCGTACATATTCATGTTGCTTGCGGAATCTTCCAGCAATACTGTCATCGATATTGCCAATAAGCATTTGATGTAAAAGTATTATTGTATTTTCTGTTAATTCTTCTGAAGATTTTACCCGAATGTATTCCATGACGCGTGCTAAATTTTTTGCCTCAAAAACTTCCCGTACAGATACATCGCGGGAAACTTCCATTTCTAAAAGAATTTTTTCCGTTTCTTTGAGTGTCAACGTAGAATTTTCTATGGCGCTGGAATTATAAACGCTTTCGGGGATTTCTGCTTCATTAATAAGCTTTAATAAAGAACCTTTTTCGACCTTAAGTCTGTCATATTCTTGCTTTAATGAAGTAATTCTTGTTTTAAAATCTAGTGTAACTGACATAGTTTTATTTTATCATATTCATGTTGATTTGTCAATATGGCGTGAATATATGGCATAAATGGCACAAATTCACGCCTTTTTAGTACTTTCACCTAGTGGATCGTTTTAAGCAAGTATAGATAAAAGATTTAAGATTTAAGAATAGAAAGTAGGAAATTTTTGGGATGACCCCGATGGTAATTTACAAAGATTTAACCAAAGCTTGGGAGAAAGAACAAGTGCGTAGCATAATGTGGTAAAATAGGGAGTATGATTTTGGATAAGATAACGCATTTTTTAATTGCGATAACTGTTTTTATTATTGTTTTGCTGGGTTTGTGGATATTTGTTATAAAAGGAAATCTTGAAAAAACATCTTTAATTAATACCAGCCAACCTTCGGTTATTAAAGAAGTACAAAGTTTGCAGCGATTGGAAACTGCATCGTTTACCGTAGAAAAAGTTATAGACGCAGGCACACAACAGGGAAATCCTTTTTCCCAATTTCTTTTTGGCAACAGGATTTTGTTAATTGCCCATGGCCAGGTTATTGCAGGATTTGATTTTTCCCAAGTTTCGAATAACGATATTTCTATTAATGAAAAAACTATCCATATAAAACTTCCCCCACCACAAATACTCGTTACTTCTTTGGATAATTCCCAAACCCGTGTGTACGACAGACAACAGGGCATTTTAAACACAGGACAAAAAGATTTAGAGTCCCAAGCCCGAACCGCTGCCGAAAAATCAATAAAAGATGCAGCGTGTAAAGGGGGCATTTTGCAACAAGCTGCGGACAATGGGAGAAAACAAGTAACTGCACTGTTGTATGGACTTGGATTTACGACCGTTACACTTGAGATTCCAAATGGGTCCTGTTAATATGTACATATGAGTAATGGACGAGTATTGCATGCAAAAGCAGAAAAGGCACGTGAGGATGGAAATTTTCTTGACTCGCTATATGTTAACGACGAGGCGCTGTTTGTATACGACGAAGAAAACGATGACTTGGGATTCGCAGAAGCAATTGGGTCCAGATCTATTACCCTTCGGGTCTACGCAAATTTACATAGCAGTAAAAAACTACTAACTCTTGCAAAATACGAAATGATGGCAGCAGTTGCAATTGCACAGCAAAGTGGCAAAAAAGATGCATTGGCACTTCCCCTGTTTAATTTGGCACAAGTGCAGGAAGATTTGGAAGAATTTGGCGCAGCAGTTGGAACATATAAAGAAGCTATTTCCAGTATGGAAAGCAATCCTCCGGACAGACATAATAGACCATCCATTTTGGTAAACATGCATGTACATATGGAAGCATGTGCGTATAAAGCAGGCGATAAAAGTTCGCTGGAAAGAGCGGAAAAAGCATTAAAAGATTTACAAAATGCAGAAGAGCCGGAAATGTATAATAAAGATGTTTGGGTATCAGGCGGATACATGCGAATTGCCGTTGCAATAAAAAAAGATGATCCAAAGAAAGCAAAAGAATATTTACAAAGAGCAAAAGAAATTATAGACGCAAACCCCTATTTAGTTGTCCGAAAACAACAGTGGGAAAAACTTTCTAAGTCGTTTTTAGGCGTTAAGTAGTTTTGCTATTTTTTGTATTGATCCCAGCCCATTCCCTGTAAACGCAGATACGATAATTTCGTCAGGTTTTGCTTCTGCTACATATTTCTTAACTCCAGCAATTGTTGCAGCAGACGTAGGTTCGATATAAAACCCAATACGCAGCATTTCTGCTAGAGCAGCTTTTATTTCGTGATCAGTCACTACGATAAATTGCCCGTTTGTACTCCTAACAGCATCAAGGGTTTCTTTTCCACGAATAGGTTTTTCTATTGCAAGACCCTGCGCCAAAGTAAATTTTTTATCTATGCTAGAAATTTCGGAAAGATTTTTTTTATATGCAAAATACAAAGGAGCGCACTGGACAGATTGTATGCCAATAATTTTTGGCATTTTTGATACCACGCCCGCGTTGAGTAATTCTAGAAATCCAATATAGGTACCAAGCAATAACGTTCCATTTCCTGCAGGTAAAATTATCGTATCGGGGGATTTCCAACCAAGCTGCTCGCATATTTCAAACGCAAATGTTTTTGTTCCATGAAGAAAATATGGATTCCATGAGTGATTAGCATAATATTCACTTTGCGCGACCTGTAGATTGTGTTTATCTTTTTGTTTTATGGTGTGTATTTTTGCCCCAAAAAACTTCATTTGTGTTAATTTATCAAGATCAATTTCCATTGGAGTATAAAGATCGCATGTGATATTTGCATGAGCGCAGTAGGATACAACAGCATTACTTGCACTTCCGGAAGAATCTTGCATCAAAGAATCTTCGGACACACGATTAACGCCAAGCTCTAAAGCTTTACTTACCAATACCGAAGCACCTCTATCTTTATATGAACCACTGGAAAATAAATGATCTTGCTTTACAAATACTTCATGTCGACCAAGCATTATTTTTGTCAAAGGAGTAATGCTTTCATCAAAAGAAATTATGTATTTGTCTTGCATAATAGGGAGTGCTTCCCGGTATCGCCACATCGTTTGCTTTCTTTTTCTAATTTCATCTATAGGAAACGAGGAGTTATGGATAAGAGTAAGTATTCCCCCACATGTACATTGTGATATTGCTTTGGAAGGAGAATATTCTTTTTTGCATGTCGTACATACTAATATGTTTTGATTTTTCTCTGGAACAAGTAGATCATCAATGGAGATTTTAAGACCTTTTGCTATTTTTACAACCGTTTCGATTGTCGGATTCTCTGTGGCTCCAGATTCTAGCTTAATAAGAACGTTGTATCCAACACCAGATAAAGAAGCAAGTTGATCTTGGGTTATCCCAATTTTGTTTCTATATTGTTTAATATTTTTTGCAATGGGAAATTGACCCCTTGACATAATAGTATTATTTTACTAGTATATTTTTATATTACTAGTATTTGTTTACTATCAATATTGTAGCAAAACAAATTCTTTATTTCAATGATCAATAAAAATCCCATTGCTAAAAAAAGCACATTTGTAACCAAATCCGGTTTAGCACAAATGTTAAAAGGCGGAGTTATTATGGATGTTGTTAACGCAGAACACGCGAAAATTGCAGAAAGTGCAGGCGCAGTTGCTGTTATGGCATTAGAACGGGTACCGGCAGATATTAGAGCAGCAGGTGGGGTTGCAAGAATGTCTGATCCAAAAATGATAAAAGAAATTCAAAATGCGGTAACAATTCCTGTTATGGCAAAATGCAGAATTGGCCATTTTGTCGAAGCACAGGTACTTGAAGCATTGGATGTAGATTTTATAGACGAAAGCGAAGTATTAACTCCAGCCGACGAACAATACCATATAGATAAAACAATGTTCAACGTTCCCTTTGTGTGCGGTACAAGGGATCTGGGCGAAGCAATGCGAAGAATTTCGGAAGGCGCTGCAATGATTCGAACCAAAGGAGAAGCAGGAAGTGGCAATATTGTTGAAGCAGTAAGACACATCCGCGCTGTTGCTGAAGGCATAGCAATGCTTAAAGAATTACTAAGAAAAAACAATACAAAAAAGCTAAAAGAGATTGCAGTAACAGAAAGGGTTGCGCTTGATTTAGTAATAAAAATTGCAACTCTTGGCAGATTACCTGTTGTTAATTTTGCAGCTGGGGGCATTGCAACACCAGCCGATGCTGCGCTTTGCATGCAGCTTGGCGTGGACGGCGTATTTGTTGGTTCTGGAATTTTTAAAAGTTCTGATCCAGAAAAAATGGCGCGGGCTGTTGTCGATTCTGTTGCACACTTTAATGAACCCACAAAAATTGCAAAAGTAAGCGAAAACTTAGGGGAAGCAATGAAAGGACAAGAAATAGCGACATTAGAAACTAAATTGTCAAGTCGAGGAGTATAATATGCATCCTCTTACTATTGGCATACTTGCATTCCAAGGAGATGTTATAGAGCATATACAAGCTACAAAAAAAGCTGCAGAAAAACTTGGCATTCCAGTTACCATAATCCCCGTTCGGACAAAAGAATCCTTAGAAAATATTGATGCATTAATAATTCCTGGAGGAGAAAGTACGACATTGCAAAAACTTTGTGAAAGAGAAAATATGTTTGCAGAAATGAAAAAAATACAATACATATTTGGAACATGCGCAGGTGCAATTATGCTAGCAAAAACTGTGTATAACAAAATAAAAGACCAAAAAACCTTGGCACTTATGGATATGGCAATAGACAGAAATGCGTATGGCAGACAAACCGAGTCTTTTGAAAAAACAATACAAACAAAAATGGGTACTATACATGCAGTTTTTATTAGAGCACCAAAAATAAAAAGTATTGCAAAAAATGTTAGTATACTTGCAAAATATAAAGATGAAATACTGGCATGTGAACATAAAAGTAAAAACAATTATTATGTAGCAGCGTGTTTTCACCCAGAACTGACGACGACACTGTTTCATGAATATTTTTTACAACAAATCCAGTTGACGCAGGGTAAGGAGTCAGGATATACTACAAATACCAAAGCCAATGCCTTACCTTGATTTAACGCTACCAACAAATCCAACACGTCCCTTTTTTTACACCAGTTTTGTCCAAACAGCCGACGGAAAAGCCTATATAGATAAACACGGATACTGGCCAATAGGATCACGCACGGATTATGAAACATTTACTTCCCTTCGAGCAAGAGCAGACGTAATTATAGACGGGAAAAACACAGCAATTCGCTTTGGCAAACCAACAATATATACATTGCATAACGACAACTTTCTTAACCTCCGAAAATCGCACGGCAAAACTAACCCGATTGAATATGTTGTTTTAACTACCCACCCCGATGAAGCCTTGCAAACAGCATTACAAAATTTGTACGGTTATACTCCAACTATTTTTAAAGATGCAATTCCAGCGCTTGTTACGTACCTGCAGCAAAAGGGAGCAAAACATGTGTTTGTGGACGGAGGACCACATGTTATTGCATCGTTTTTGCGAGAAAAATTATTAGACGAAATGTTTATAACCATTGCACCACGTATTTTTGGAAATAAAGACAACATGGCAATAACTATGGTCGAGGGACTACTACTGGAGCCACACGAGGTAAGTCTTGAGATAATGTCTATGGAAAACGTAGCAAACGAAGCATATATCCACTACAAAGTTGTATACAAAAGCTAGTTCGATTCTTTTGGCGGTTGGGGGGCATGGAGCATGGGTCTAGCAACTGTAAGTACTTCTAATTTTCGAAGATGCAAAGGCTTTGCAAAAGCAAGCTTTAATACTTCGTCAAAATGCGAAACAAATTCAAAATGCAAATCTTTTAATACTTCTTTTGGCACATCTTCCAAGTCTTTTTTATTTTCTTTTGGTAAAATAACTATCTTTACTCCTGCCCTATGTGCTGCAATAACTTTTTCTTTTACTCCACCAATTTCCAAAGCCCGTCCACGAAGCGTTATTTCTCCAGTCATTGCAACGGTTCGTCTAACCGGAATTTTGGTAAGTGCCGAAACAATAGCCGTTGTTATTGCCAAGCCAGCCGAAGGGCCGTCTTTTGGCACCGCGCCTTCGGGTACATGAATATGCACATCTATTTTTTGGTAAAAATTGTCCGACATACCAAGGTCATGTGCACGGGAACGAATATACGACATAGAAGCCTGGGCAGATTCTTTCATAACGTCTCCAAGTTGTCCTGTTAAAATAAGACTTCCCTTCCCAGGCATAAGTGCAACTTCGATAAACAAAATGTCTCCGCCTGCTTGCGTCCATGCAAGACCTGTGGACATACCAATTTCGTCTTTTTTCTCGGCAAGGGTGGATGCATATTTTGCCGGACCCAAAAATGTTGGAATATTTTTGGACTTCATAATAGTTTTTGCTGTTTTTCCTTCGGCAACCATTTTTGCTACTTTTCGAAACAACGATGCAATTTGGCGCTCTAAACTACGCACGCCTGCTTCCCTGGTATATCGTTCGATAAGAAACCGTAGTCCGTCGTCGGTTAAGTTAACATTTTCTGGCTTTAACCCGTTTGCTTCCATTTGCTTTTTTAGCAAGTAGTCTTTTGCAATATGAAACTTTTCGTCTTGTGTGTACCCGGCAAATTGGATAATTTCCAAACGGTCGCGAAGTGCCGGAGGAATAGTGTCTAGTATATTTGCCGTTGTGACAAACATAACGTCTGACAAATCGAATGGCACTTCTAAATAGTGATCCGAGAATTGATTATTTTGTTCTGGATCCAATGCTTCCAGTAATGCCGATGATGGGTCACCGCGAAAATCTGCACCGACTTTGTCTATTTCGTCCAACATAAAGACAGGGTTTTTTGTCCCCGCGTCTTTTATACCCTGGATAATCCGTCCCGGTAATGCACCAACATATGTGCGCCTGTGTCCCCTAATTTCTGCCTCGTCCCGAATACCACCCAACGAAACACGAATAAATTTGCGCCCCAGTGCGCGGGCTATGGATTTACCAAGAGATGTTTTACCCACCCCCGGTGGCCCGACAAAACACAAAATTGGCCCTTTTGTTTTTCCTGCTAACTTGTGCACTGCCAGGTATTCGACAATACGTTCTTTTGTTTTTTTAAGACCATAATGGTCTTCGTCCAGCATTTTTTCTGCTGCTTTAATATCCAACGTCCCTTCGCTTTTTGTACTCCAGGGAAGACTAACTAACCAATCCAGATAATTTCTAATGTACCCTGCTTCGGGGTTAAACTGGTTCATTTGCTGCAGTTTTTTTAATTCTTTTCGTGCTTTTTCTTCGACTTCTTCGGGCATTGCGGCTTTTTTAATTTTGTCTATAATTTCTTTGTCTTCTGCATCTTCTCCTTCGCCCAGTTCCTTTTCGATTGTTTTTAGTCTTTCCCGAAGCATTGTTTCCCTGGCACCTTTTTCAAACCGTTCCTGGGTTTTACTTGCGATGCGACGCTCCAGTTCTAAAATTTTTACTTCCCGTGCTAAAAATTCGATAATTCTGTCAAGTCTGGTTTTAACATTTGTTTCTTCCAAAAGCGCCTGGCGTTCCAGGGGTTTTAAATCTAAAACCGATGCAACTAAATCCGTTAATTCCGACGGAGATGTTTCGGACATAATGTTCATAAACACCAAAAAGTCTGCAGGTTTTCCTAAATTCATAGCTCTTCGAAATTCGTTAATTAAGTGGTTTGATAATGCTTTTATTTCTGGGGTGTCGTCTATAACATCGGGGATTTCCACAACTCGCGCTAACAAATACGATTCGTGTGTTTCGTAGGACAAAATTTTAACCCGGGAAAGTCCTTTAACCTGGGCGTTAATTTCGCCATCTGTACGGATCATGCGTTCTATCCGGGAAAGCGTTCCAGTTTCAAATAATTCTTCCGACGCTGGGTCGTTAAGCCTTGGATTCTTTTGTAAAACAAAACAAACAATGCGTTCGTGCCGAAAAGCCGATTCAAGGGCCGACAAACTTTTGGGGCGACCAAATGTTAATACAGAATCCGTATGGGGAAATATAATGCCGTCCCGAATTGGAATAATGGGAATTATTTTTTCCATATTAGCACTCTATCAAAACATCTGCTAGTTGTCAAGTCCTGAAATTTTGGCATACAAAAGCTTTTAACTGAGAAATAAAGAGTAGATAGTTCCAACACCAGCAAGAACCATAATGCCTGTAACAATCCATCCAATTCCTGTCGTACTTTTTTTGTTTGTCCAAATTCCCATAATTTTTTTATTACTGCTAATAAGTACTATCAAAAGCAAAATAACTGGGGCAACAAGTCCATTCACAACAGCAGCATATAACAGTGCTTTGATTGGATCAAGACCAGTAAAGTTAATTGCAAAACCAATAACCATAGAAATAATAATAACGCCATAAAACGAATTTGCTTCTTTTAGTTCCCGATACAGCCCATGTTGCCAGTTAAAACTTTCTGCCAGCGCATACGATGCAGCTCCGGCAAGAACAGGAACAGCAAGAAGACCTGTCCCAATAATGCCCAACGTAAAAAGAAAATACGCATAGTTTCCAGCAATTGGTTTTAGCGCCGCTGCAGCATCGGCAGCTGTATTTATATTTGTAATGCCATGCGCGTGCAGCGTTGCAGCACAAACAGCAATAATAAAAAACATCACAAGATTCGAAATAAACATACCAGACCACACATCAACTCGCATATGCGTAATTTCTTTTTTTGTTGTCTCTTTCTGTCTTGCTTCTAGTGTTGTCTTGCCTCGTAAAATTTCTTCTTCAACTTCTTGTGATGTCTGCCAAAAGAAAAGATACGGGGAAATTGTCGTACCCAAAATTGCGCAAATAAGAATTATTTGATCTTTTGAAAACGTTATGGAAGGAACAATGGAATGCAAGATAATAGTTTTCCAATCTAGATTAAGTATTAGCGCTGTTGCAACATAAGATAAAAGTATAAATGCCAAATATTTAAGATATTTTGCATATTTTTCATAGGGTGTAAAAATCTGCAGTGCAAGACTAGCAACCGTAAATCCAAGCACGAGTGTTCCAAACTGCCACCCCGGTACCAACAACTGCACTGCTTTTGCCATTGCGCCTAAATCTGCGCCAATATTAAGCGTATTGGCAATTAAAAGCAGTACTGTACATATATACAATACCCACCGTGGAAAATAATCCCGAATGTTCCCGGCAAGTCCTTGTCCTGTTACCAAACCAATGCGAGCACACATTTCTTGCACCATTGCCATAAGAGGAAACGTAAATGCAGCAAGCCAAAGCAGCTGAAATCCATATTGTGCCCCAGTTTGCGAATATGTGGCAATGCCAGACGGGTCATCGTCCGATGCCCCAGTTGTTAATCCGGGACCTAAGCTTTCCCAATATTCCCTACCACTTTTCAGATGTTTTTCATCAGTAAGCGTTTTCCCAACTTGTCTGGACAAATCAATTGCCTGCCCCAACGCAACAGCAGGAGCCGCAGCTGCTTTTTCGAATGTTTTTTCCATCTGCTCAACCTTTGTCATAATAATAAAGCAACAAAGCGTATGTGGAGGAATTCTTAGTAAAGAGGTATAAACGATTTCTTCAACAAAATAGCTTATAACTTCTTACTCTGCTTAATGATACAACCTTCTTGACAAATACACTTCCTTATTTTTAGAATAGTCTCATATCTTTTCCTTGTCAAGCAGGAAAAAAAATGCTATAGTAAAATCGATTGTGGATACTATGGATTCTGAGGAAGATAATCAAACAAGTCTTCCACGTTGGGGTTGGGCAAAAATACTAATAGTAATATTGGCAATTATAAGTTTTGTCGGTATCGCACTTATAGCAACAAAAATATTTATTTTGCCATAATCGCTATTTGCAACTACCCCATAACCCCCAATTATTTTCCATAGCATCTTTTTGTGCAAGTTTAAATGCTGCCTGATATTTGTATGGGTATCTATATGTATATTCATGCGCGTATCCTTGTTGGATAAGCATTTTATTAAAGTTCGTGCCATCTTCCAAAAATATATAGCGAAGCAATCGCTGGTATTTGTCCCTATCCCCTTGCGTTGGATCACTTTCGAGCATTACTGTTTTGTTTTCCAATGAATTTTTTGTAAAGCTGGACGCTTCTTTGCCAAAACACTGGACAGTTTTTCGGGGATCCACGGTTTCTGGCGTATCTACACCAATCAGCCGAACTTTTTCTTTCTTGGAATTGAGATTTACTTCTATCGTGTCCCCATCCACAACGCGGTCAACAACCGCCATTTCTCCCAAAACTTTTTCTCCCAAAACAGCAGAGGCTGTTGCTGTTGGCGAGAGAAACTTGAATATAACAACAGTTGGACTATGAGTAATTGAGTGAGTAATTTTTTGCTTAGGAGAGGTTAATTCTGTAATCTTCGACAGAGAAAATCCTGAAATAATTAAAAAAAGACCAAGAAAAAAAACTAGCCTATCTATGCGTTTCATCAAAGATTAAAAAATTTTTGTTACTTTCCCTTCTATTGCATCTACTTCAACAACATCGCCATCTTTTAGAAGTTTTGAGGCGTTTGCACAACCAACAATACAAGGAATACCAAACTCCCTCGCAACTATTGCCGCATGGGACGTTATGCCCCCTTCATCTGTCACAATCGCCACTGCTTTCCGCATTGCCGACACATAATCTGGATGCGTTGTCACAGCAACCAAAACACTCCCCACTTTTACTTTTCCTAAATCTTTCACCCCATGCACAATAGCAGCTGTGCCTTTTGCACTACCCTTACATGCAACTCTCCCGATTACTTCTGTTCGTTTTTCTTCTGCCTGCAGTAAGTTGAATAATTTTAGAGCCAAAGAAACATCATCGCCAGCAAGACAAACTAACTGCTTATTTTTATCCAAATACATAACAAACCCTTTTTTCCTTTCTTGGACAATACCTTTTGGGATTTTCTGGTTTTCCGACAAAAATGCCACAATTTCTTTTTGCTGTACATACGACACCTCTTCCAAAGACATGCCCATTCTTTTTCCTATGTCCGCAAACAAGGGTTGTGCATAATACACGCTTTCCCGTCTAAAATCATCTCTTGCATCTTTTATATACACAAATCGTTTTGCAATACGCAGGTAGGCAAGATCTTTTTCTGAAAAGCCTAATTCGTCAACGACGTTAGAAAAAGGCATATGCAGTTTTGCCTGCTCATTTGCAAATGGTTTTATCTGCTCCCTAAACGCCGTTTTTGTCCAGGGCTTATTGTGAATATCTAAACACGATAACCACCTATACCGCTTGTACAAATCTTCAAATTGCATTTTCGATAATTTTCCTTTTTTTGTTTGCACTTCGTATTGCAGTTGCAAAATTGCAGCTCTTTTTTCCGGAGTAAAAAGACTGTTGTATAGTGCTTGTTTTTGCTCTTCCTTGTGGTGTTTTGCTATGTATGTATCCAGGATTTTTGTTGCCTTATCTGCAACATAGTTGTTTAAAATAAAAGCAGACCAGGCAAATACAGAATATCTGGATTTTTTTTCATCATGCTCTAAAAAAAGTGTAAGGAGTTGCGAATTGGTAGTCTTTTGGAAATTTATTTTCGAAATTTTCTTTGCAATGTTTACATAATTTTTTCCATCAAACAAAAACTGTTTTTCGTATTGCTCGAGATTCTTAACATGGTTTGTATACGCATTATTTAATCCCTCTACAAGTTCTACCCACGATTTTCCATCTATATAAAATGCTGTATTGTTTTTTGTTCCGGGTATAACAACTTGGGCAAAGGACAATTTAGGAAAGTGGTACGTTGCAGTTGCTAAAAGACCTACAGCTGCTTCTGAATATTGGATGCCGTATTCCCGTTCATAAATTTTTTCCCAGGAAATTTTTGAAAGATCTTTCTTAAAAATTGGATCTGGAATGCTATTCATCGAAACACTTTTTCTGGATCTAATCCCAGTTCCTTCCTGACGCTTTTCATGCGTTTAAGATATTCTGCAAAAATTTCTGGTGGTTTGTGCAAACGATAATATTCTTCAGCATTTTTATACAACGACGGCTCTAGAACATCTGCATCCTTAACAAGTTCTGTATATGGAGAATTAGAGTGAATTTCTTTTTCGCTGTGATGCAAAACAGCCTGGGTAATTGTTTGTATTTCGTTTTGTGAGAATCCGCCAACCTCTTTTAGAATTTTCTGAGCGATAGACCCACCGCGTTTGGCATGATCTTTATATTCTCCTGTTTCTATAACGGCAATGTCGTGCAAGATAGACGCAGCACTGGCAATGTCCACGTCCAAACCCCTTTTTGATGCAAGCAGTCGCCCAATTGCCATAACGCCCCCAGCATGCATAAATTCAAATACTTGTGAGTCTTCCCGATTATTGTCAGAAACCTGTGTTGTTATAATGTACCGCATCACTTCCCGCTCCACTTTTTCGAAACGAGATAGATCGTTACCTTTATAATGATGAAAATCCTTTAGTTGTTTATTCATATTTTACTTTAACTGGACATAACCGTCTGCCCCCATTTCTTCGCTTCTAAACCTTTTAATAAGTGATTCACAAATATCTGAAAGGGTTTTTGCCCAATATTCATTTACAACTTGCACTCCCTCTTCCAACTCCTTATGTAGGTGGACAAAATTTCTAGAATCTTTCACTATATGTATCTGATGGAATTCAGTTTCGGAAATTATTTTCTTATCAAGCGCACCATCTAAAGCGGCTTTAAAAGAATCTGTCTCTGTTCTTTCTCTGAGTATTGCTTCGATTAATGAACCATAAAGAATTATTGAAGGTTTCCAAAGGTGGTTGATTAAACAATTTTTTGCAGTCTTGTAATCTCTTGAGAGAAGGAGTCTAAGTTTATCATTCTTAATAAAGTCAAAAATCCTAGATGCCACTATTAGACATGTTCTGAAATAGCTGATTATTGTTTCCAGAGAATATATTTTGGGTGGGGATTAGGTATTTTTTCAGGTGGATACCAGGTGGTAGTTCCAGAGTCCTGCTGAGAGGAGGAGAAATGTGTCATCTATGAATGG